>Ga0209164_1005294_pt1 | contig 11057 bp, 8 predicted proteins | sample MTBNYHSulfiMetaG_FD_187458 | JGI IMG/M metagenome (GOLD analysis project Ga0209164, IMG submission 187458) | Enrichment culture microbial communities from rom New York Harbor, USA that are MTBE-degrading - MTBE-NYH (New York Harbor Sulfidogenic)... | ecosystem: Environmental > Aquatic > Marine >... | reverse complement strand
AGCGCCACACCCCGATGCAAGCCAGGATGAGAAAAATCAGCACCAGGTTGGTGTAGGCCAGGACCACGAACACCCTGCGCACCGCCGGCGGCTTGCCTGAACCGGCCGAGTCGGCCTTGAGCGGGCCGACCCGGCGCACCTTTTCAAAGACCTCGGTGCCGTGCGGGGCGCCTTTCAGGGATTCGGTCAGGTCCGCGCCGGCAGTGTGCTTGCCGAAATGGCGCCCGCCTTTCCAGCGGGCGCTATCGCTGACGTCATACACGTCGTTCTCGAAAATAAAATAGGCCGGCCGTCCATCGGCGCCGTCAAAACCCGCCAGGTTGGCCCCGGTGATCTCATCCTCTCCTGCCACGGGAAGCGGCATCTGCTTCATCTTGCGATGCACCACCGTCACGGCGGTCAGACCGATGGCGACCATCAGGGCGAAGAGAAGGATCTTGATGAAAAGCATGAGGCCGAAGGTGTTGTCGAAGAACTGTTCCCACCGATCCATGCGGGCCCAGGTCAGGTAGATGCCCGTCGCGGTCAGGGTCGCCATGCACGAGAGCCCCAGCAAGCGCTCCGGTTTGGGGATGCCGCCGGTGAGCCGCGCCGGACGGACGAAGATATGGATATAGAAAATCGCGCCGAAAAATATCACCGCCGCCAACAGGTGAAGATAACCGATGACGAATCTCAGCGTCTTGTGAAGCGGCTGCTGGAGCCGTTCGGATTTTTCCAATACCGAGGATGCGATCGGATAACGGTACCCGTTGCGGATATAGGCAAAGCCCACGGTCTTGAGCTGACCGCCGGTACTCTCCTGGTGACAGAAGATGCACGCCTGACCGGTGTCACGGGCATACTGTTCCGTTGCCCGGGCCGCCGGGGTGAAAATGACGCCGAAGAGCAGCACAAATCCGAACATCGCACAGCAAACGAGACGCTTGGGCATGGTCACCTCTCCTCTTTTTGAGGTAGCTTGTACCATGAAGGCCGCCCCTGTGCCAATGTTCATCTGTGCCGCAGCAGATCATGCCTCTCTTCCGGTGACCTGGGCAACAAGCGGTCCAAGAGCCTTGGCATCCTCATTTCCGGTTTCTAAAAAAATCGTACGCGTAGGATAGGCGAAAGAGATGCCTTCTTCCTGGAAACGCCTGAAGATTTCCAGGTTGATGGCCTGTTGGATATCCATATAGAGGTTATAGTCAGGACCCAGTACATAGTAAACCGTCTCGAAATTCAACGCGGATTCCCCAAATCCCTGGAAATGAGATCGGTCGAAGCGTGCGTTGTCCCGGGCCTCGATGGCTTCCCGAATGATTTTCGGGATCAATTGCAGCTGGTCATGGGAGGTTTGATAGAGCACGCCGATAGAAAACACCACCCGTCGCTCGGCCATGCGTTTGTAGTTGCGAATTCGGCTCTTGAGAAGATCGCTGTTGGCAAATATGAGTTGCTCCCCGGAGAGGCTGCGAATCCGCGTGGTTTTCAATCCAATGTATTCCACCGTTCCCATGTGGGTATCGACGATGATGAAATCTCCGATCACGAAGGGTTTGTCGAGCACAATCGATAGCGAAGCAAAAAGATCCGCCAGGATATTCTGAACGGCCATGGCCACCGCGATACCACCGATACCCAAACTGGCGATGAGGGTAGTAATTTTGACGCCAGGTATATTATCGAGCGCCAGCAGGACGGCGACGGACAGCAGCACGAATCGCCCCACAAAACCGAGTGCGCGCATGGTCGTCATGCGCTCGCCGGAAGCATTTTGCACCTTGGCTTGATAACGTTTCAGGGCGAAGGATATTAATGCATTGCCCCATATCGTCACCTGAACGATCACCGCGATGACCGACAGCGCGGAGAGCCACGTCTGCAGCCCATCGCCCTTCTGTAACCCGGCGGCCCCCATGTCGATGGCCAGAACGGCGATGACCGTCATGGATATCCGCTCGACCAGGAGGGCGACGAGCGCATAGACGCTGTTCTGGCTCACTTTATCGCGGGCCATGAAACGACGCGCCAATATCCCTTTGATCAGGCGAACGAACACCAGAAAACCGATGCCAAGAGAAAACGCGATCAACCAATCTTTCAATGGACTACCAAGAAACATGTGGTCCAGCAATTCCATGCCTTCTTTCTCCTTTCTTGGAGGATCTTTAAAAAATAGCGGTGGCCGGGGGAGTTTCGATTGGCACTTAAACTAAAAACTATAAGCACCGATCCCGCTATTTCAACGGACGGTCCGACCAACAGAAATAGGAGGTGTGCACTCGATAATAAAGGTGTGCGCGTATGCATACACCATATTGGCGGTTTCAAACCGATTTTGAACATGATTCGATAAGGGCCTCTGCGTCCACGCGCGTGCGGAGCACGAAACGCTCGGCGCCCCGGCCCCTCGGCCCTCTGGCACAAACCTTGCTGAAAGTCTTGCCCAAAGTCCGTATCGATGGGGGTCACGATAATCCAACGATAGGGCCAAAGGTATCATTTATGCGGGATCAGGAGGCAACCATGCCCAGCGTTCAGGCCGTCGGCAACGACACCGTTCGAAGTCAGAACATCTTCGGTCAGCCCTTGACCATCTTCGGCATTCCCGTGGACCGTGAAACCATCTTCTCCGACCACAAGGGATTTTACAGAAGCCGAACGGAAAAGCGTCAGCGCAAACTGATCGTGAAAAGCACGTTTATCAAATTTTTCCTTCATCACGAGGAGACCATCCGATGTTTGACTACCGGATACTCCCCGGTTTCCATCAAAGAGCAACTCATCACCGGGCCCGCCTTTCTCTATTTTAAGAAGGCAATCTTCATTTTCACAAACAAACGTATTCTGCATGTGCCCACGCGATTCAATCGTTCCCAGTACGGTGCGGTTTCCCAGATGCTTTATGAAGATTGCGCGCGTATCTTCATGAAAGGGCGTACGTTGCATGTTGACTATAAGAACGGAAGACAAGAAGCATTTCCCTATTTAGGACGCCAGGAGAAGAAAAAGCTGCGAACCCTACTCGCCGGACTGACGCTCTCGCCCAAGGAGGCCGGACAGTTGAAGAGTCGGGTTCATCTGTGCCCGAGCTGCACGCACATCTTGCAGCCAGGCGGCAGGATGTGCGAGACCTGCAAAATGAAATTCAAGACGCCGTTCAAGTCCAAACTCTACTCTCTGCTGATCCCCGGCGGCGGATATTTCTACAGCCGCTTCAAGTTCATCGCCGTGCTGGCGGGGCTGATTGAAACAGCCTTGATGACGGTACTCGTGCTACAGGGCCTCGCCATGCATCGGGGAATGCCCCTTGCCCTTCATTGGGTCGCACTGCCGGCATTTGCCCTGGTTTTGGAAAAGTTCGTGATGGCCTACCATACCCAAACGCTCATCCAGAATGTCGTTCCTGAAAAAGGCGATTATGCCGTGCGTAAAATCTGATGGATACGTAAAAACCAGTTGCCGGACGGTATCGTAAAATTTGACCGGTAAGAATATGGCCGCCCTCCCTCCTGTCGTCGACAAAACCTCTCCACGTTTCAGGTAAAGGTCATTCCGAATGCCGTTGCCAACAGCCGCAATGGTGCTTAAGTTTTTTGTATTGAATATCAATTGTGTTACCAGCATCTTCCCGATCGCCTCACCCTCATCGATCACGCCAAACTGGAGGATAGATATGCAAAAAAAGATTGCCATCGCCGTCGACGGTTCGGTGCATTGCGGATGCGCGGTGCGTTATGCGGCCAATATGGCCAAGGTCCTGCCCGAGCTGCATTTTGAACTCGTGCACGTGCAACCGTCCCTGTCACAGTACCTGACCGATGAGGCCGAGCGAAAAGCAAAGGCGAATAAGGCGCTACAGGCCTTGATGAAGGCCAACCGCGAGGCGTCGCTCGAAATCCTGGACAAGGTGCGGCGCCAGATGGTGCAACAGGGTGTGGATGCCCAGCACATTGAATTGTGCTCCCGCATTCGGACCACGGGTTTGGCCGAAGACCTCCTGGATGAATGCCGCTCCAAGAGCTACGATGCCGTCGTCCTGGGGCGGCGTGGCGTCACCTATCTGCAGGAACTGGTCACGGGCAGCGTCACGGCCAATCTGCTCGAGCACTCCCAGGTCACTCCTGTGTGGATGGTGGACGGCGATGTGCCCGACAACCGGATCGTCCTGGCGGTGGACGGCTCCCAGAACGCCTTGCGTGCCCTGGACCATTACGCCTTCATGGTCGGCGGTCAGAAGGATGCCAAAATTCATATCATCCACGTCAAGCCGCGATTGCGCGACATCTGCACCATCGATTTCGACAGTCAGAGCATGGCGGCGGCCGAAGAGATCGTCCTGGACAGCGACCGGCACTGCATCGATCAATTTTATTCCCAAGCCCTGGGTATTTTTAAAAAGAACGGTTTGGAGACCGACCAGCTCGACATCGAAACCATCGAAAGCCGCTTTTCGGTGGCCGGTGCGATTCTCGATGCGGCCCGCAAAGGGGGATTCGGCACCATCGCCGTGGGTCGCCGCGGCTTCAAGAACAGCAAGTTCAGCGGCAGCGTGTCGCGCAGCATCCTTCAAAAAGCCACCCACATGGCGGTGTGGTTGGTACCGTAAGTGGTCGTGGGCAAAAATACAGTGACGGATCGAGACCGGCCATTCAAAAAAAAGCTAAAGTTTGACCCAAAAGGGCCGACATCAGAAATGAAGCTATATCTCTAGACTGAGAGCGGTGTATGAGCGATCTATTCAGCGTGGGTGCCGATTACCTGTTCAGCATCATGGCCAATCAGAGCGACCAGATGACGACCCTGTCCAATCAGGCCCTGAACAGCGGTATCGATAAATATGTGAACAAGGATTACGAGGGCGCCGTCGTCGATTTCAAACGCGCGTTCGGTCTGGATCCCTATTCGGACTATGCCATCGACACGGTCAAGTACCTGGCCATGACCCATCAACAGCTGGGGCAGACCGAAGAGGCCATCGACGCTTACAAGCAGGGTCTGCGGGTCCATTCGGACAGCGATATCCTCCATGTGGCCATAGGCAACCTCTATATCGGCGAGGGGCGCACCGGCGAGGCCATCGAGGCCTACGAGTCCGCTGTGCGCTTTTATGACGACCCCAACAACCGCTTTTCGCTCGGCCAGGCCTACCTGAAAGCGGGTCGCTACGATGACGCCGTCAACCAGTTCGAAAAAATCACCAAAAACCAACAATACAGCCGCAACGGCTATTACGGTCTGGGACAGGTCTACAGCGCCCAGAAAAAATACGACAAAGCTATCGAAAATTTCCAACAGGCGATTCGTAGAGACCACGACTTCTACGATGCCCATGCCGGCATGGGCTATGCCTACGCCGACGCCGGCGATATGGATAATGCAAATAAAATCAAGGAGTTTTTAGAATCCGAAGGCAGCGACCTGTCCACATTGCTCAAGGCCTATATCGGCAAGACCACCCAACCCAAAATCATGCTCGCCTATGCCGACAGCAAATTCCCCTATTTTCTGCCGCCCAAAACCAAGGTATCGGCGCTCAACAGCTACATGGCCAATGCCAATGCCAGTCAGACCTTCAGTGTCCGCTTTCAGTTCAACAAGGAGATGGATCGGGCATCGGTGGAAAATGTGACCAATTGGAACATATCCCGATCGCAGGAGAGCGGTCCCGGCATGCGCTACAACATGGGCCTGTCGATTCCGGATACCGAGGCGCGCCTCAGCCCCATTCCCACCGGCATCTATTACGATGAGAGAACCATGACAGCCACCGTCCGTTTCGATCTCCGCCAGAACAGCGACGGCACGGCCACCATCGATCCCTCCCACATCCTCTTTTCCTTCAATGGAAAGGATGCCGACGGCAACACCATGGATCCCGATTATGATCAGTTCATGGGATTTTCAAAATCCATATAGGGTCATGCCTTACGGCCCGTGGTTGGCCACATAGAAGTCGTCGATCAGTCCCCTGGCTTTGAGGGATTCGCCATACATCCGCGCCTCATCCAGGGTGGCGAAATGAGACGCCTTGACTTGATACCAGGTGCGTTGGGTGCTCTTGGCCTGGGTCCAGAAGGCGTCTACCCCGGCCTCTTTGAGACGATCCACGTAGCGCTGGGCATCATCGCGTTTCAAATAGGCCGCCACCTGGATGGTGAACGGGTCGACCACCACCGGAGGCTGCTCGGCCAGGGGCGCGATGGGTGGCGGCACCTCGGGCGCATCGGGTTCGGACGGCCAATAGGCAACGGTCATCCACGCACCGGCCGATACGATCAGCGTCACAACCGCCGCCCAGCGCAGCCGAACCGGAAGGGACCGCGCCCATGCCGATGCCCGATCTGCAAGCGGACGCAACCTTGCCCAGCATTGCCGCGCCATGACGATGGCGCGATCGCTTGATTGACGTATTATTGCGGTCAGGGGGGGCCCCGCGCTCGGCTGCGTCGGCGGCGGCGCAGCGGGTTCCCGGGGTCTGAATCGGGATGCCAGGGTGTCGATCTGCTCGTCGCTCAGATGGGACAGGGCCTGCCCGGCGGCGGAAAGATCGGATCGGTTGTCCGCGTTGGGTTTAAGATGGCCACGGGCCGCAGCCAAACCTTCGATGCAGCGTTCGTGCCCCGACGCGTGCCCCTGGAGATAGACCTGGAGGGTCCAATCGTTGATATGGCCGATACGCAAAAGCAGATCACACAACCCATGCACCCACTCCCGGGCATGTCCCTGGAACATCTGCCACACCCGGCGATAGGTCTGCATGGCTTCGAAATCGGTGCGTTGCCTGGAGAGATAAAAATCGGCCAGCAGCTTTTGAATCTTTTCATGGCGACTCCAGGCGCTGCCGATGAGCGCGGCGACCTCATGGTCCTCGGAAGTGGCTTTTTGCCGACGGCACGCCTCCTCAAGCCACCCCTGGGCGACTGCCTCGTCGGTCGGCCGCATCCGCAGATAGGACCCGACCACCTCCCGCCCGACATCCCCCAATGCGGGCTGGGCCAGATAGAAACGGGCCAGCCGCATGGCCAGAAACTCACCGCTGCGCTGACGCTGCAGGGGTGAAAACCAGAAGCTGTCATAGACCGACTTGGTCCGCTCGAACACCGCTTCGGCTTCCCGCAGCATTCCGGCGCGCTCCCAGACGGCCGCTTCGGTCACCTGGCGCCGGATCAGGAAATGCCCCACCCGGTTCATCACCCAGCCGATCCCAAAAAACAGGACGGCCAGCACCGACATCACGGGCAAGGCGATCCAGCTCATGGCGGCCAGCCGCTGCCAGTAGGGCAACAGCACGGTGCAGACCGCCACGCCCAACAGGGCGGTCAACCACAAGCGTACACCGATATGTCTGAAGACAGCACTCATGTTATCGCGTCACGATATCCGATAGCGGAGTCGGGCAACAGGGCGCTGCCTTGCCCGGATCCTATCCGCGTTGGTGTTAAAAGCCTTCGCGCAAGGCCACCCAGACATCCGATTCGCCGGCGCCATGGGTGGGCAGCCCGGTCGTCGCGTCGACCACCTGGAGTCGAATGCCGGCCGGCTGCAGAAACGGACGCGCCGGCTCGCCCTCGGTCGCCTTGATCATAAACCGGGCCCATATGGGCGCTGCGCCCCGGTTGCCGGTGATGCCGATCCCATTGAGATCACGAAGTCCCTCGTCACGATCGTACCCGACCCATACCGAGGCACACAGTGCCGGCGTAAAACCGGTAAACCAGGCGTCATGATAACCGTTGGTGGTGCCCGTTTTCCCTGCGGCCGGCTTGGTGAAACCCATGCGCCGGACGACCTGTCCGGTGCCTTGATCCACGACGCCCTTCATCATATCCACCACCTGGTAGACCAGACGGCTGTCGAGCACTTGGGTCCCGCTGACAATATGCTCTTCCAGCAACTGGCCGTAGGCATCTTCCACCCGCCAGATGCAAAAAGGTTCGTAATGGATGCCCTCGGCCGCAAATGTCGTGAAACTCGAGGCCATCTCCAGCGGGCTCACACCCGATGTTCCCAAGGCCACCGAATAGACCGGAGACAGCGGACTCCGAATCCCGCATCGCCGGGCCGTATCGATCACCGCTTCAGCGCCGACGCGGGCCACCAGCTGGGCGGCGATACTGTTGATAGACTCGGTAAACGACTTCTTGAGAATCACCGGTCCCTGGTAGGCGCGTTTGAAATTCTGCGGCCGCCAATCCGGCGCACCGGCCACCGGAATATGAATCGGGCGGTCGACAAAAACCGTGGCCGGCGTCACACCCAGCTTTTCAAAGGCCGTATAGTAGAGAAACGGCTTGAAGACCGAACCGGGCTGACGGTTGTTCTGCACGGCCCGGTTGTATTCGCTTTCACCGTAATTGCGTCCGCCGGCCATGGCCTTGATGGCCCCCGAGTTGACCTGAATGGCCACCAGGGCGCCCTGGGGAAGTTCATCGGAATTGCCCGCGGGCGGCGCAAGGTCCCGGGCCAGGTCGGCCAGGCCCTGGGTCAGGGTATCCTGAGCCGCCTGCTGCAATTGGGGATCCATGGTCGTGGTGATCTTCAAACCGCCATGATAGACGACTTGGGGGCCGTAACGCTCCTCGAGATTTTTCAACACCCAATCCACGAAATAACCGCCGATCGGACCGGCTGGACCCTGTCCGGCAAAGGCCAATTCCTGGGCCGTGGCGTCGGCAGATTGCTCCGCCGTAATGAATCCGGCGGCCACCATTCGTCCGAGGACCACCTGCTGCCGGGCCTTGGCGCGCTCCGGGTGACGCAGGGGGTTGTAACGGGTGGGCGATTTGGGAAGGCCCGCCAATAATGCCGCCTCCGCCACATTGAGTTGGCCGGCCGTCTTGCCGAAAAAGAGCCGCGCTGCGGCAGAGACGCCCTGGGCACGGGGGCCGAAATAGATCTGGTTGACATAGGCTTCGAGAATCTCGCGCTTGCTGAATTGGGACTCGATTTGCAGCGCCACCAGAAGCTCCCTGAATTTGCGGCGATAGGTCTGCTCGAAGCTGAAAAAGAGATTCTTGGCGAGCTGCTGGGTGATCGTCGAGGCCCCTTGGACCTGATCGTTGACAAACGTGCGCCAAAGGGCCTTCAAGGTCCTGTATTTGTTCACGCCGTGGTGTTCCCAGAACCGATGGTCCTCGGTAGCCAGAATGGCTTGCAGGAAAACCGTCGAGACCTGATCGAGGGGCACGTAATCATGGCCGCCGATCTGCAACACACGCTCTCCGTTGGCAGCGTAAATCTCGGTGGGCGGGGTATCGATGATGCGCCGCAACGGTTCCGGCACGCTGGGCAAGTCGCTGATGGCCCAGAAAAACAGCAACACACCGGCGATTGCCGCTACGCCGCTTCCGGCGAGCAGCAGGGAGAGGCCTCCGGTGAGCCAACGGATCAAGCGCACCATGGGGGTCATGGCCGGTTCCCTCCGCTCCACGGCCAGCCGGGCGTGCCGCCCTCCTCGAGGGTGCGCTGTATCCGGCGCACGTCATCGCTGACGCCCTGCATCAAAATCACCCGGGGGCCATCGAAACCGATCACCTCAAATCCCAGATCCACGGCATCGCCCAGCATGCGATTGGAGATGCCGACGCGTTCGATGCGACCCTGGGCTCTCAACAAGTCCTGGGGATGGGCTACGATGCGCCGGCGGGTCGCCTCGGGCAGATCGTCCAGCACCGTGAAAAATCGATCGGCCGAATAGATATGATCAGTGAAATCGGACAATTGATCCAGTCCAGTGCGGATTGCCACCTCGCCGCGTTCGATGTGGGCGAGCAGGTCCGGGCTGAGGCGCAACCGATGGGTGACCTGGTTTCCGGCATCGAGCAGGTAAACCTGTAACTGCTCATCCTGCCGCTCGAAAAAGGTTCGCTGCCAACGGCCGCTGCTCAAATGGCTCAACAAGGTATAGGGCGATGCGATTTCGTTGGCCAGTACCGGCGGCAACTTCAGATAAAGTTCGACAAAGTGCTCGGCCGAAATCATGGCGCCTTTGTCATCGACGATGCCGGCGACGACTTGTCCCAGCGACACCGCGCGGCGCATCTCGCGCTGCATATGCGCACGCTGATCGGCGTGCTGGGCCAGGGCCTGGCGTGCCGAATCGGCTTCGCGGCCCTTTTCCCAAATGGCGCCGGAACGGGGGCGATAGGCGTTGGTGGTGAGAAGATAGTCGCCCACCAGCCGCTCGATCCAATCGAATCGAAATTCGGTGATGACGACCAGCGCCAATGTGAACAACAGCACGATGGTCCGCGGCGCGATCAAGCGCATGCGCCAGGTGTGCATGTCGGGGGGGGCATACCAGGGGACCATATGGAACAACACTAACCCGTTTGGAAACTGACGTTGTTTTGCATGTCAACACAAGCGGTGGTCGACCGCCGGCCTCATGCGGTTGGGCCGGACGCCGGATTTGAACGCGGGCCCGGTTCGATGCGTACCGGTATAGTCCAAATCGAAAGGGAGGTCAAAATGAAGTTGGCCGATGCAGCGATTCTAACCGAATGTGATGCACTTTGAAGGGCGGCCTTCCAAAAGTTTTTTGATAGAAAACGTGCGTGGCAATGGAGACGGCAGGCTTGTGTGGGGCAGGTGGCCAGGGCCACGTGTCCCAACCACGCCGGGATAGAACAGGTGGCGGACGCTACACGTTCGACGGTGCCTCTTGTTCTCCACCGATGGCACGCGCCAATTCACCGGACTCATAAAGTCGCCGGAAGACATCGATGATATCGGGGTCAAACTGGGTACCCGCGCCGCCGTACATAATCTCGAGAATTTTTGACTCGGGCATGCGGCCACGATAGGCGCGGTCCGAAGCGATGGCATCGTAGACGTCGGCCACGCTGAGAATACGCCCCAGCAGCGGTATCTGCTCGCCGGCCAGCCGATCCGGATAGCCTTTGCCGTCAAACCGCTCGTGGTGGCAGCGGACGATCTGCTTTTCCCGGGTCCACAGTCCGAGGTGTCCCATGATTTCGTATCCGATCACCGGATGCTGCTGGATGATGCGATACTCCTCCTCGTCCAGCCGACCCGGCTTGAGCAGGATGTCGTCGCGGATACCGATTTTG
>Ga0209164_1005292_pt1 | contig 11061 bp, 6 predicted proteins | sample MTBNYHSulfiMetaG_FD_187458 | JGI IMG/M metagenome (GOLD analysis project Ga0209164, IMG submission 187458) | Enrichment culture microbial communities from rom New York Harbor, USA that are MTBE-degrading - MTBE-NYH (New York Harbor Sulfidogenic)... | ecosystem: Environmental > Aquatic > Marine >... | reverse complement strand
GGCGCCTCGGAGTCTGAGGTGGCCGACGACATCACGACCCTTTCGCTGTGCGGCGTGGCCCCGTACTACCCCGACGACCTCGTGGCGGTGTTCGTGGAAGACGGGTTGGTGAACGTGTGGGCGCCGCTGCCGGTCTTCGATCGAGCGGTACGATTGGCCGCTGGAGAGGCGCGCGCGTTGGCCGCCGCGTTGCAGGCAGCCGGCTTCGGCCCGTCGCACTCCCTCACAGCACGCCTACTCGAGGCAGCCGCCGCTGACTTCTCGGCTGACGAGCTCGCCCACGTGATCCGCTCGGCGGTCAGCGACTCGACAGGCGAGGTCTACAAGGCCGTCGCGCTCGGGATCGAGCGCTCCCAGACTGTGCGCATCGCATACCGGCGAGCCGGCGCGGACACCGAGACCGAACGCGAGATCGAGCCGCTCGCGCTAGTGAACGACCGTGGGGCGTGGTACGTGTCGGCTTTCTGCCGGCTCGCGGGAGCCCCGCGGACCTTCCGGCTCGACCGCATGCGTTCAGCCGAGGTGACCGGCACGCCGTTCTCACGCCACCCCGACGGTCTTGCGGGACGCGCGTTCTCCCCCGAGGGCCTTCCCGTAGCGCTGGTGCGCTTCGATATCGCCGAGGAGTTCTCCGAGCGCGACTGGCCGGGAGCCCGCGTGGTTGCCCGCCGCGGTCGCGCGATCGACGTGGAAGTGCCCTACGCCGGCACCGCGTGGATCGCTCGGATGGTCGCCGCGCGCATAGGGACCGTCGAGGTGCGTGAGCCCGCCGACGTGCGAGCTGCGGTCCGCGTGCTGGCGGCAGACCCGTCCCGCGCCCTGGGCTAGGCCCCGAACCGCCGCCCGATGGCCGCGACGATGTCGTCGGAGGCGAGCACCTCGATGTCCGTGACCGGCAGCGAACCTAAGAACTCGCGGCCGTACGATTGCGTGAGTACCCTGACGTCGGCGATCACTAGGCAACCGGTATCGGTGCTCGATCGGATCAAGCGCCCTGCGGCCTGCTTGAGCTCGATGACCGCCTCGGGCAAGGCATACCGCCTCCAGGCGGCCCGTCCCTCGCGCTCGGCCCGCTCCTCGGCCAGCGGATCTGTCGGTCTGCCGAAGGGCAGGCGGGGCACGACCACGCACCGCAGCGTGTCGCCCTTGGCGTCGAATCCCTCCCAAAACGACTTGGTGGCGAACAGCGAGAGCCGCTCGTCGGCAACGAATTCGTCGCGAAGGCGTTTGGCCGATACCCCTCGGCTTTGCACCAGCAACCGCAGTCCGGCCCGTTCCAGTCGCGGCTCTAGCACGCGGTAAAGCGCCTCCATGTCACGACGGTTCGTGAACAGCGTGAGCACCGCGCCACCCATTGCGAGATGTAGGCGTTCGAGCAGGCTCTCCAGGCGCGAAAGGTAGTCCTCGGCGCGAGGGTCGACCAGGTCGCGGGGTACGAAGACCGCCATCTGCCGCTCGAAATCGTAGCTCGACTCGAGGCGGAGCGTCCGCCAGTCGGCCTCGTCGAGCCGGTCCAGGCCCACAGTATGCGCGAAATGCGAGAAGTCCTCGCCGGTCGCGATCGTGGCCGAGGTGTACACGACCGAGCGCGTACGCGGGTAGAACTCGTCGGCCAGCGCCAGGCCCACGTCGAGTTCGGCGGCGGCGAGGCGCTCGGACGTCACGTTGCGACGGCGATCGATCGATGCGCTGTACACGAACGACTCGTCCTGCCCGTCGAGCACCGTTGTCAGACCGTCGAGCTGTTCGGCGAGGCGAGACAGCACTCCTGTGAGATCGGCCCGTTCCGCGACGAGGTCGGCGCCGGTCTCCTCGAGCAGCGAGATCAGGTGCCGTCCCTGCTCGATCAGGGCGGTCAGCCGTCTGGCGAGCGAGCGCCCCACCGCCTCTATGCTGCCCCAGGTGCCGCAGTCCCGCACGCCGGGCGTGATTCGCAGCTCGACGGCGTCGTAGCCACTCGACGGCATCGTGTCGGCAAGGTCCTTCACAAAGTCGAACAGCGAATCGGTCAGGGTGGACGCCGTACCGGCGTCGCTCTCCATGCTCTCGAGGATGCCGAGAACCGACGCAGGGTCCGCGAGAGGATGCCCCAGCAGGGACCTTCGCAACCCGCCCAGGACCCCGCCCCGTCCCGCGGTCCGAAGCGCACCGAGCGCGGCGGCGAGTTCGGCGTGACCGGTACCCACCGTGAGTTGCTTGCGCGCCTCGCTTTCTGCACTGTGCGCCTCGTCGACGATCCAGTGGCGGACAGGGGGCAAGATGCCCCCGCCGGAGACGAGGTCCCGGAAGAGCAACGCGTGGTTAGTGACCACTATGTGCGCGGACGCTGCCTGACGCCGTACGCCGTGCAGGTAGCACAGGTGCGGGTAGTAGCGACACCTGCGGTGGGTGCAGTCGGCCACGGAAGCCGCCATACGCCCCTTGAGCTCCCGCGACCAATGGATGTTCGTAGCGTCCAAGTCCCCCCACGAACTCTGCGCCACCCACGCAAGCATCGCCGCCCCCGTGGTGACGGACCGCTCTGTTGCGCCGTCCCCGAGGTCGGCGAGGAACCGGTCGACCTTGCGCAAGCACGGGTAGTGCTCGTACCCCTTGAGAGCGACGTAGCGCAGCGGTGGACCGTCAGGTTCTGCGGACTCACGCGCCGCGTCGTGTTCCAGCGCGCGGCAAAGGGCCGGTAACTCGCTGTAGACGAGCTGGTCCATCAGCGCGTTGGTCTTGGTAGCCACGCCCACGCCCACCTGGTTCCGCCGCCCGAACAGCGCGGCGGGCACAAGATACGCCACCGACTTGCCAACGCCCGTGCCAGCCTCGATGGCCAAGTGCGTTCCCGACCCGAACGCCTCGAGCACGGCGCTCGCCATGCGCGACTGCTCCGCCCGGTGCTCGAAACCCGGGTACATCCTGCCGGCAAGGCCGTCGGCGCTGAACTGGGCCGCCACATGGTCAGCGGGAGGACATGCACACTCCAAGTCGTCGGCGTCGGCGAGCGCTTCGCTGCGCTCCGAGCCGGTGCGCTGCATGCGACAGTCCTTGAGGTCGAACGGAGCGGGAGTGGCCTGGGAGGCCGCAACGTGCGCGATCACTGGCCTCAGGGGCCACGCCGCCCCGGGTGCCAGATGCGTGATGCGCTGCAGCAGGCCGTGAGGCAAGTCGGACAGCGCGCACAGCAGCACGCGCCAGACGTGCGCGAGGGCTTCGGCGTCATCGGCGGCCCTGTGCGAAGGCGTGCACGCTCCGAAGGCGTCGGCCAAGTCGCGAAGCCGGTGGCTGCGCAGGCGCGGCAGCGCTATCAGCGCGAGCTGCACGGAATCCAGCCACGCTCCCCGGAAGCGGCTGTCACCCGCCGCCCTAGTCAAGAACGCCCGGTCGAAAGCGGCGTTGTGTGCGACTACATCGCGACCGTCCACGAACTCGGCCAGTCGCAGGGCTGCCGCCTCCGGAGACGGCGCGCCTTTCACCATGTCGTCGGAGATACCGGTGAGCTTAGTGATCTCGAGCGGGACCGAGCGCCCTGGGTCGACCAGCAGACTGAAGCGGTCCAAGACTTCGGGGCCGCGAGCGACGACCGCGGCGACCTCGATGATGGCGTCACGTTCCGGATCGACCCCGGTCGTCTCGATGTCGACGAAGGCGATCTCGTCTTCGAAGCCGAAGACCGTGTCCCGGGTGCGCTTATCCAGGGCCCCGTACGCAGCGGTGACGTCTGGATCGGTGCCCGGAACGATCATCCGGGTGAGCCCCTCGCATTCCACCCGCCAAGACTAGCATGCGACTCCGACGCGCAGACGGCGAAACAAGGACGCCCCGGCGTCGCATCGCCGGGGCGTCATCACTGTCGTGTTGGGTGCGGTCGGTGGCGCTACTGCATGCCGCCCATCTCGCGGGCCTTCACGAGCCACTCGCCGTTCTCGCCCTGCACGAACACCCACGTGTAGGGGAAGTCCATGCCTTGGGCTTGCTGAATCCCGACGACGCTGATCTGCCCGTCGCCCTCGACCTGCGGCTGGACGCTGAAGCCGGAGATCGCGTATCCGGTCAGGGTCTGCTCGAAGCCGGCGGCGTCACCGTAGTACGCCTGCGTGGCGGTCGGCAGCATTGTGTACGCGGTCGCGTAGTCGCCTTCCTGGCACAGCTCGTAGTACCGGTTCACGTATGACTCGCACGTCTCCTCGGCAGGTACGGTGGGCGCGGTGGCCGGATCGAACTCTCCGCCCGCACTCGATCCGGTGTTGGCCGGGGGCATTTGCCCGCTCGTGTCGCCACCGGAGGTGTCGGCGACCGCTCCAGCGTTGCTCGTAGGCGCCGGGACGCCGCTCGCGTTCTGCCATACCAGTAAGCCGATGATCGCCGCGAGCAGCGCCGCGACTACCGCCAACCCGATAACGAGTTGCTTTTGGGTAAGCCCGCCCATACCTCAAGTCCTTTCGCTTGCTTGCCTGAACAGCGCGTAAGCGCCCGCCAATCGTACTCCGCGTGCCGTTTCACGCGCAATCACGGTGTTCGTGCGTTTTGGGAACAGCGAATGATGCGCCAAGACGCCGACCGAGGAGTCCGCGTCTTGCGGGCTCCTCGGCAGGTGTCGGACCGGTCTCGTTGAGCTGCCGACGGTCAGTCGAGACAGCTCCCGTCCTTGAGTTGCAGCTGGATCTGGTCCTGAGTGCAATCGCCGTTCTGCGCAGCGACGGCGACAGTCGGGAACGCCAGCGCTGCCATGAACGCCAACGCGAGCACCAGCGACAGTGCTTTTCTCATTTCGCACCTCCTCTGCGCCGAGAAACGCCCCCCACGATCGGAGCAACGTCCGAGGGGCGAGAAGAGAGTTCGTTCGAAAGGCACGAAGTGACGGGCGGAGGACGACTCGCGACTGACTGCGGAGATCCGGCCCGAGTTGCGATGTTCGCGTTGCACGGCCGAGCGGCGCGGACTCTCAGCCTTCGGCGGTTCGCTTCCGTGTGATGGCGCCCCAGTCCACGCACGCGGAGCATACGCCGTCGCACGGACGCAGCATCAGCGCGTTGCATCGGGGGCAACGCGTGGCCGAAGAGACGAGCCCGCAGCGCGGGCAGGTCGCCTCGGTCTTGGCGACATGGCATGCGCTGGCCCGGCTCACCTAAACCACCCCGATGACCCGAGCAAGCAGACCGCCCGCGAGAAACGCGAGGGAGACCGATCCGGCGAGAAGGGCGACCAGGTAGCCCCACCCGCGCTCCTTGAGGATGACCATGACGCTGGCGATGCAGGGCACGAACAGGGTGATCGTGACCATGGCGACCAGCAACTGGGCGCCCGTCAGTTCCATGGTGAAGAAGCCTGCGGCACCGAAGTCACGGCGCACGAAGCCCATGACGAAGGCGGTAGCGGCCTCGGCGGGCAACCCGAGCCAGCCGACCGTGAGCGGCACGAGTGACTGCTGGATCCATGCCAACGCACCCGTGACCTGGAGCAACGATATCAGTAGCGCACCGACGGCGAAGAAGGCCACCACCTCGCGCATGAAGCTCCACACCTTCGTAACGGTCTTGCGCGCGATGTTGTCTACGCGCGGGATGCGCAGGGTGGGCAGGTCGATCAGCAGGTCGGTGGGCTCGCCGGGTGTAAGCCGGTCCAGGGCCGTTCCCACGCCGACGAATATCGCCACGAGCGCGCCGAAGTACGCTGCTGCATACCCAGGTCCAACCCCGGCCATCAGGGCCGCGATGACCGCGATCTGCGCCGAACAAGGCACCGCGATGGCCATGAGCGCCGTCGCGATCGCACGCTCCCGGCGGCTGCCCAAGATCCGCGTGGTCAGCGTTCCCATCGTCACGCAGCCGAGCCCCAGGATGATCGGGATGATCGCCCGCCCGTTGAGTCCGATCGCGTTAAGAGACCGGTCGGCAAGAGCGGCTATCCTCGGCAGGTAACCGGAATCTTCGAGGATCGAGAGGAGGAGATAGAACCCCGTCACGAGCGGGAGAATGACGCCGACCAGGTACGTGGGCGTCATGGTGAGCACGCCGAACTCGCCGGCGAGCAGCGTATGGAGGAACGAGCCCTCTGCGACCAGGGAGGCGACCGCGCCTCGAACGAGCGGCTCCCAATACCCCTGCATTAGCCTCTCTTCGAGCAAACCTACGATGCCGCCGGCTATCCATTGGCCCAGAACCACATACATGACCCACAGCATCAGGCCAAGGAGCGGCAACCCGGTCGCGGGGTGCATCATCGCGTGCGACAGGCGCGTGGAGAAGCTGGCCCCCTGTGTGGTCTCGGTCAGCACGTGTCCCACGATGTCGTCGACGCGGTGCCGGCGGCGCGTGTACACGAGGTCTCGAGAGTCAGCCGGAGGGATGCCGTGGCGTTCCGCGACCACGACATCCCCCTCGAGCACCATGAGGGCTTCGGCTCGCGTACCGCAGCGAGCCGCCATTGCGACCAGGTCCGCTTCGAGTTCGATGTCGCCGTGTCCCGGCCGCGCGCGGTCCAGCGCCGCAATCAGATCGGGGATGCCGGCGCCGGTCACCGCCACCGTCTCGACCACGGGCACACCCAGAAGGTCTTCCAGCAGGTCGCGGTCTATCACCACACCTCGACCACGCGCCTCGTCGGCCATGTTCAGAGCTACGACCATGGACTTGCCCATGTCGAGCAGTTGGAGTGTCAAGAACAGGTCCCGCTCTATATGCACCGCGTCCACAACGTTGATCACAACATCCGCGTCGAGTATCACGTCGCGGGCGACACGCTCCTCGTCGTTGAAGGACGAGACGCCGTACACGCCGGGTGTGTCGACAAGGTCGCGTCCGTGCAGCAAGCCGCGCGTCAGTTCCACGGTCGTGCCCGGGTAGTTCGACACGTCAACGTAGATGCCGGTCAGCGCGCTGAACACAACGGACTTGCCGACGTTCGGATTGCCGGCAAGCACGACCTGCTGCTTGCCGGTTCGGGCAATCAGCGAGTTGGGAGAGTGGCAGCTGGAGGTCGTGCGCTCCATTTACGCGGCCCCTTCCCCGACATCCCGACGCTCGTCAACCGCGCCTGCCGATGACATACGGCGCACACGGATGCGGCGCGCAAGGCGGCGGCCGACAGCTACCTCCTGTCGTCCGGAACGAACCACGATCGGTCCAGCCGGTATGCGAATCACGCAGCGCACGCAGCTGCCCTCGGCCATCCCGAAACGCAGGGCATGGACTCTAGCGTCGTCGTCTCCGACCTCGAGCACCTCGAGGTCTTCGCCTGGCTGGGCAGCGTCAAGGGTGTTCGGCTCGTGCCGGTCGGCCCGTTCTCGCGCTGCCTGCACACGCCTGCGGTGTCGCATCTCGGTCCTTCCTTGCGGGTTTGCTCTTTCACGGGCTTCGTATACACTAAGTTCCCTGCATTGGATATGCTAGCCCCGTCAAGAAGCGATGTCAATCTTGCCCCTCCTCGCTGGTTGGGGTAGCCTTGCGGCTCGAAGGGGAGTAGCGACCCGGCGGCGCTTTCGCCGGACGACAGGCCGACAATCTCGGACCGCATGGTCCCGGCCCTGTCATCACGCTCGATTGTGACCGCGAGACCTTTGGTGGAATATCCACCAAAGGTCTCTCGTTCGTCTTGGAGGACATATGGCGGCAAGCGAGCAGCAAGGCGAAGCGCTGGTCGAGCACGTCAAGGCGGCGCCGGACGGGCCAGGTCGGGACCGCTCGTGGCACGTGCTACCGGCCGATGAGGCCACGCGCGAGCTGGACACCGATGCGGCACAGGGGTTATCGGAGGAGCGTGCAGCGCAACTCCTTGCGCAGTACGGTCACAACGAGATCACCGCCCAAGAGGGCGCCCCGTGGTGGCGGATGCTCCTCGCTCAGTTCAACGACTTCATGATCTGGGTGCTCATCGCGGCCGCTGCCTTCTCGGCTTTCGAGGGGCAGGTCCCCGAGGCGGTGGCGATCGGCGCGATACTGCTGCTCAACGGGATTCTCGGCTTCGTACAGGAGTACCGGGCCGAACAAGCGCTCGAGGCCCTCAAGCAGATGTCTGCCCCAGAGGCGACCGTGATCCGCGGAGGCGCGGAGAGAGACGTGCCCTCCTCCCAGATCGTCCCCGGAGACATCGTGCTCCTCGAATCGGGAGACCGCATCCCCGCAGACGGGCGACTTCTTGAGGTGGGCGCTTTGCAGGTCGAAGAGGCCGCGCTCACAGGCGAAAGCGTGCCCGCTCGCAAGAACACCGCCCCCATGGAAAGCGAGGATGCCGCGCTCGGGGACCGGAAGAACATGGTGTTCGCCGGCACGTCGGTGGCCGTCGGCCGCGCACGCTATGTGGTCACAGGTACTGGACAGCGTACGGAGATGGGGAGGATCGCGGACCTGCTGGCGTCCCAGGAGGAAGAGCGGACCCCTCTCCAGATGGAGCTGCGTACCGTCGGCAAGCGTATCGCCATCCTGGTGCTGCTGATCGCCGCGATCGTGTTCGGCACCGAGGCGTGGCAGGCCTGGAACCTTGCGGGTCGTCCCGCTCTCGCCGACGCGTTCGCCATAGAGGCGTTTCGCGAGAGCCTCACTGTAGCGCTGCTGATCGCCGTGTCGCTGGCTGTCGCCGCGATCCCTGAAGGTCTGCCGGCTATCGTCACCGTGGCACTTTCGCTGGGCGTCCGCACCATGGCGGCCCACAATGCGATCGTGCGCAAGCTGCACGCGGTCGAGACGCTCGGTTCAACGACCTTCATCTGCTCGGACAAGACGGGCACCCTCACGCGCAACGAGATGACCGTCCGCCAGTTGATCGTGGGCGAGAGCGCCGTCGAGGTGCAGCCCGACGATTCGCTCGAGCCGGAGCATCATATGCCGCCCGCCGAGGACAGGGAGCTCCTGTTCCAGATAGCTGCGATGTGCAACGACGCGCACTACACGTCGGAGGGTCAGCTTGTCGGCGACCCCACGGAGACCGCTCTGATCGAGGCGGCGCGACGCTTGGAGAAGGAGCGTACGCGCTACCACCGTGTCGGCGAAGTGCCGTTCGACTCAGAGCGCAAGCGCATGACCACCGTGCATGACCGGGAAGGCACGAGGATCGCGCTCATGAAGGGTGGCGCCGACGTCGTCCTTGGCTTGTGCACGCGAGCGCAGCTCGACGGCAAGACCGTCGAGATGACCGACGAGCTGCGCTCACGCCTGTCGGAGATGAACGCGGACCTGGCGAAGGGCGGATACCGCACCCTCGCGTTCGCCTGGCGCGAGCTCGACGACTCCGAGCCGGTCGAGGACCCGAAGATCGAGCACGATATGATCTACGTCGGCATCATGGGCCTGCTCGACCCCCCGCGGGCCGAGGTCGCAGAGGCCATCGACGTGTGCCACACCGCCGGCATCAAGGTGGCGATGGTGACCGGCGACCATGCCCTCACTGCTCAAGCCATCGGCGACGAGGTCGGGCTGCTCGAGGGCGAGCGCGTTGTGACCGGCTCCGAGTTGTCGAAGATGTCCGACGAGGAGCTGCGCGAAGCCGTAGAGCACATACGCATCTACGCGCGCGTGAACCCCGAACACAAGCTGCGCATCGTCGACGCGTTGAGGCATCGCGGCGAGGTGGTGGCGATGACCGGCGACGGCGTGAACGACGCGCCCGCGCTCAAGAGGGCAGACATCGGCGTGGCCATGGGCCTGATCGGAACCGATGTCAGCCGCGAGGCCGCCGACATGGTTCTTGCCGACGACAACTTCGCCACCATCGTCCAGGCGGTCAAGCAAGGCCGGATCGTCTTCGACAACCTGCGCAAGTTCATCCTGTTCCTTCTGTCGTGCAACATGTCCGAGGTCCTTATCATCTTTGCCACGGCGTTGCTCTTCCCAACGCCCGCACTGCTCCCGCTGCAGATCCTGTGGATCAACCTGGTCACCGACGGCCTGCCCGCACTCGCCCTAGGCATCGATCCGGGGGAGCCGGGCATCATGAAGCGCAAGCCACGGAGTGCCGAGGAGTCGATTCTCACGCCTCGGCGGCAGATCCAGGTGGTGTGGCAGGGCGCCCTGATCACGGCCTCAGCACTCACGGTCTACGTCGGCGCGAACCAGGGTTGGATCGCGACCGACGGCGCCGAGCACATCCAAACGATGCTGTTCACCTCGATCGTGTTCGCGCAGCTCATCCACTCGTTCAACTTCCGCTCCGAGACCCGCACGGTCTTCAGCACCGAAACGTTCAAGAACCGGTGGCTGATCCTCGCGGTCCTCGGCTCGGTCTCGTTGCACATGCTCGTGGTGTACGTGCCGCTCTTCCAGGGCGTGTTCGGGACTACCCCGCTCGGCATACACGACTGGATCGACGTGCTGGTCGCGGCTGCGGTGCCCACGATTCTCATCGACATCACGAAGGTAACGCTAGCCAAGATGCGTGCGGCCTCCTAGCGAGGAGCGGTCCCGCGCGAGCGGGGTGTGCGCGTATAGTGGTTCGCGAGGCACCACCGTTCGAAGGAGCCGCATTGGTCACACACGGGTCACATGAGAGCGCTGCCGAGCGGCTCTCGCTCGTGATCCACGAGCTGCGCGCGCCACTGACGGTGGTCCGGGGCTACCTCCAACTGCTCGGCCAACCGCGCTCCGAATCCGATCGCGAGAAGGCGCGGCTCGCGGCTGACCGCGCAGTCGAACGGCTCGAGCTGCTCCTCGACGACCTCGTCGCCGCAATATCGAACCCCGCGGTCTTCGCGCCCGCCGTTCAGTCCCACGTCGCGCTCAGAGAGCTCGCAGAGGAGGTCGCCGAGGAGGTGCTTCCCTTACGCCCCGCCCGCATCAGCGTACGGGGCGGCGCGGGAGAGGTGCATGGCGACCGGACCCGTCTTCGGCAAGCCGTGGAGAACCTGGTGTCCAACGCCGTCAAGCACACGCCTGAAGACGGCGCGATCCTGATAGAGGTGTACGACGCCGACGAGTCGCAGCATGTGAGGCTTGCCGTCCAGGACTCCGGCCCAGGAATCAGCCCCGAGGACCGCGAGCGTGTCTTCGACCTGTTCGAGCGGTTGGAGGCCGGCAGCGACGCCCCTCCCGGCCTTGGTTTGGGGCTCCCGATCGCCAGGGCGATCGTGGTGGGACATGGGGGCCA
>Ga0209164_1005290_pt1 | contig 11065 bp, 9 predicted proteins | sample MTBNYHSulfiMetaG_FD_187458 | JGI IMG/M metagenome (GOLD analysis project Ga0209164, IMG submission 187458) | Enrichment culture microbial communities from rom New York Harbor, USA that are MTBE-degrading - MTBE-NYH (New York Harbor Sulfidogenic)... | ecosystem: Environmental > Aquatic > Marine >... | reverse complement strand
CTCCAGCGCGGAGAGCAGTTCCGCCACCTTGAGAGGCATGCCGATCTCATCGACATCGCGCCCAAAGGGTGAGGTAGTCGTTTTTTGGCCCGGCATGGTGGTCGGCGCCATCTGGCCCCCGGTCATCCCGTAGATGGCGTTGTTGACGAACACCACCGTCACCTTCTCGCCCCGGTTGGCGCAGTGGACGATCTCCGCCATGCCGATGGACGCCAGGTCGCCGTCCCCCTGGTAGGTGAAGACCACCAGGTCCGGCCGCGCCCGCTTGATCCCGGTGGCCACCGCCGGCGCACGCCCGTGCGACGCCTCGTGGAAGTCGGTGTTGAAGTAGTTGTACGCCAGCACCGCGCATCCCACCGGTGCGACCCCGACAGTGCGCTCGCGCACCCCGAGCTCGTCGAGCACCTCGGCCACCAGCCGGTGGATGACGCCGTGGGTGCAGCCTGGGCAGTAGTGGGTAGTGACCGGCAGGAGGGACTCCGGCCGGCTGAAGACCACGGTCTCAGGCATGGGTGACCTCCTCGTCGGTTCCGGAGGCGATGGCCTCGACCTTTCCCACCACCTCCTCGGGCGCCACCAGCATGCCCCCGACCCGGGAGTGGAAGTGGATCGGGCGGGTGCCCTCGAGCGCGAGCCGGACGTCCTCGATCATCTGACCGGTGGACAGCTCCACCACCAGCACCGCCCGGGCCCGCTCGGCCGCCTGCCGCACGGCCTGGTACGGGAACGGGTAGAGGGTGACGGGACGCACCATCGCCACCTTGAGCCCACGCTGCTCGAGCTCCTCCATCGCGGTGGAGCAGACCCTCGCCACCGTGCCGTACGCGACCACGAGCACGTCGCACTCGCCGTCGGCACCGTAGGTGTGGCAGCGGACCTCCCCCTTGACCATGGCGCGGTACTTGGCCTCGAGCCGGCGGTTGTGGCGCTCCAGCTCCTCCGGGTCGAGGAACAGCGAGTTGATGACCGCCCGCGGGCGGGAGCCGTCAAAGCCGGTCGCCGCCCACGTCTTGGGCTCGAGCTCCTTGCACGGCGTCCGGCCCTCTCGGAACTCCACCGGTTCCATCATCTGTCCGATCAGCCCGTCCCCCAGCACCATCACCGGGTTGCGGTAGAAGTCGGCGAGGTCGAACGCGTCCTGGACCAGGTCCGCCGCCTCCTGCACCGACCACGGCGCGAGCACCAGCACGCGGTAGTCGCCGTGGCCCCCCCCTTTGGTCGCCTGGAGGTAGTCCGACTGGCTCGGCAGGATGCCGCCCAATCCCGGCCCGGCGCGCATGATGTTGACGATGACCACCGGCAGCTCGCTGCCAGCCAGGTACGACACCGCCTCCATCATCAGGGAAATCCCCGGTGAGGAGGACGAGGTCATCACCCGCTCGCCGCTGCCCGCGGCGCCGTAAAGCATGTTCGAGGCGGCCACCTCGCTCTCGGCCTGGACAAAGGTCCCCCCAATCTGGGGCAACCGATGCGACATGTACTCCGGGATTTCGTTCTGGGGCGTGATCGGGTAGCCGAAGAAGAGCCGGCAGCCGGCCTGGACCGCGGCCTCGCCGATCGCCTCCGAACCCTTCATGAGCTTTTTGGGCATCGGCGCCCTCCCTCAGTAGGAGAAGTAGTGGTACATCGTGCCGTGGACCCGCATCTCGATGGCCACGTCCGGGCAGGCGATACAGCACAGCCGGCAGCCGATACACCGCCTCGCCTCGACCACCTCGGCGTAGAAGTACCCCTTGCGGTTGATCTGGCTGCCCATCCCCAGGATCTGCTGGGGGCAGGCGTGGACGCACAGCTCGCATCCCTTGCAGCGGTCAGGTTCGATGACGATCTGTGGCATCGACGCTCCTTTCTCAGCTCAGCACGAAGAGCGGGCCGCTGGTCCGTACCGGAGGCTTTCGGTCGAACGGAGGCTCGAGCAACCGCCGCAGGCGGACCACGGGGCAGGGGAGACCGGCCACGGCCGGGTCCTCCGCCACCGGGTCGGCCACCGTCACCGCCACCACCGGGACGCCGAGAAGCCGCCCCGTCGCCACCGCCTGCTCGTACCCGTGAAGCACCACCGCGGCCGTGGTCTCGGCCATCAGGTGGGTGTTGGAAACGAGCCCGGTGATGCGGAGCCTGGTCGCCATCTCGATCTGTCGCGCCATCTCCACCGCCGGCTCGGGACCGGGCGTGGAGGGGCGACGGAAGTTCAGGACCAGCAGACAGTCCACCTCCTCCGGCCTGATGACGTCCTGAAGCGAGCCCACCACCCGCGCCCCGCTGTCGTCGCCCCCGACGTCGACGATCACCCGACGGTCCGGCTCCCGCACGAGGTGACGGACCTGGGGCACGATGATCGGCAGGTCGGCGTGCACCTGCTCCCCCACCGGAGCCACCAGCTCCACGCCACAGGAGGCGAGCAGCTCGCGGGCCGCGCGGGAGCGGAAGTACGGTTTGACCACGTCGAGGTCGACGAGGGCCGTCCGCACCCCGCTCGCGGCGAGACCGATCGCGCCGTTCAAGGCGATCTCGGTCTTGCCGCTGCCAAAGTGCCCGACGAGCAGGCTGACACGCCTCGTAAACACTCGCCACCCCCGCGGTGCGCGCTCCGATCCGCTCCACCATCGCCGCGCCTGGTGCGGCCACGAAGCCACACCCCGCGGGGACACTCTATGTGAATCGCTTCACGACGACAACCCCGAGCAGCCTCCCCACCAACATGAAGCGCGCTTCAACCCGCCTCAACCTGGCTGTCGCGGCGGAAAGCCCGTGTCAGTGGACCCTTAGCGGCGCTGTTCGGACCGTGCTCGGTGGGGCCCTGGGGCTCGGGTTCGGGGTGCGGGCGGCTGGCGGCGGGACCGGGATCGGGAGTGCGACCACCCCGACCCTGCTCCCCGTCTCCCGACTCCGGCCGCCTGCGGCCCGCGGCCCGCCGCCCGTCATCCGGGATCGGGCGGCCGGCGGCCGGCGGCGGAGAGCGGGGCCAGGATCGGGGGCGTGCACGCCCCTGTCCGGGGCGTCTGGGCGAGGGGGCGGATCGAGTGATTTCACTCCAGCGGCAGCGGCAGCGGCAGCGGCAGCGGCAGCGGCAGCGGCAGCGGCAGCGGCAGCGGCAGCGGCAGCGAGCGGTGGTGGGGCGGGGGGCATGGTCACCTCCGGGTCGTTCATGCCGCTTCAGGCAGTAGCTGCCGGGGCGGCCGGCGTCAAGGGCAAGCCGCCCTCCGGGCGGTCGCTACGCGACCCTTGACCCCGACCGCCCCGGCAGCTTCGGGGGTGGGCGTCATGAACGACCCGGAGGTGACCATGCTCGCAGCCCCCCCAAACCAGCTCATCGCCCTCACCACCGCCCTCGAGGCCGCGGGAGAAGCCCTCGCGATCGCCCGGAGGGTGTCCGCCCCGCTCACGAGCCTCGCCGACCAGGTGGTGCGATCCGCCACCTCGGTCGCCGTCAACCTCTCGGAAGGGCACGGCCGATCCGGCCGGGACCGGTTGCACCACTGGCACATCGCCTACGCCTCCGCGAAAGAAGTCGACACCCACCTCCGGCTCCTGGCCGGAGCGGGGGCGGTCGACCCCGGACGCGCCCGATCTGCGGTCGAGCTCTTCGACCAGGTGCGCGCCATGACCTGGCGGCTGCTGCATCCCCGGGCGTGAGCGACCCCACTCCGAGCGGGGTCGTGATGACGCTGTCCCTGTCAACGCGGTTCCTGCGACGCGGACCTCCCCCTCGAGCTCCGGCCGCTCGGAAGACCCACATCGCAACGGCCTCGTACGCGACAAGCACTTGATTCTGGCCGACATTCGCATAGACTGGGGGGTGGACATGGAGCCGGTCGCCCTCCTCTTCGGTCTCGACAGCTCGACGGCAGCGAGCCTGGAACCGGTGCTGCACCAGCTCGAGCTGTCGGGCGAGACCCGGAGCACCGCCGGCGAAGCGGTGCAGGAGCTGCATCTCCGCCGCGTCTGCCTCGCCGTGTGCCGTTACCCTCTGCCCGACATGACGATGGCCGAGCTCATCCGCAACCTCCGCCGCCAGGGCGCCCCCTGCCGAGACACCCCGCTGCTGGTGTTGACCCTCCCGGAGCTGCAGGAGGAGGCCCGCCAGCAGGTCCACCGAGGCCCGTTCCGGGTCGCATCGCTCAGAGAACCTGCGCGCGCACTGCATGCGCTCTCGACCCAGCTTCTCCGCCTGGCGCCGCGACGGGCCGTCGAGGCCTCGGCCCGCCTCGCCCCGGAGGGGGACGGCTGCAGCCAGGTGGAAGGTCGGGTGGTGAACATGTCGCTCTCCGGCATGCTCCTTGCCGTGCCCAGCATGCTACCGGTCACGACCCGGTGCCGATTCGACGTCAGGCTGACCCAGGGCACGGTCAGCGGGGCCGCCGAGGTTGTCCGCCACACGCGACCCCGCCATGAGAAGGTGGAGGGCTTCGCGGTCCGGTTCCTGTCCTTCGAACCCTTCGGCCTGGAGACCCTCCGCGCTCGCCTCGACGCCGCTCGCTAGCCGACCGAGCGACCTCACCACCACCCACCCAGAGCGCCAAGGACCGCCACGACGCGAAGAACCTGTTCCGTTTGCGTCTTTGCGTTCTCCCTCTATTCGCTCCGCTCGTCGTCCCCGGATCGCTCCTGGGCCGCCATCCGGATCCGACGGGCCGCGCACTCGGCGTACCCGGGGCAGCTGTGACAGACCGGGTCGTCCACGAAGCCGAAGTCCTTGGGCGCGCACACCGTCACCGAGGGGTCCCGCGACCCGTCCAGCTCGGCCAGCAGCTCCCGGTCCTCCTCCGCCACTGCCCCCTGCTCCCGCGCCCGCGCCTCGGCGGCCCGGACCTTCGCGTCCCACCCCTGGTTGCGGCGCTCCACGGTGGCGTTCTGTGCCGCGGCAACCACCTCCGCCCGGCGCTTCTTCAGCTCGAAACCCACCTTGCGGCGGGACGGGAGACGGCGGGTGACGAGGAAGAACACGTACCCCGCGGACATCCCCACCGCGTTGGCGAGCCCGAACATCAGGCCGTAGCGGACGCTGGACAGGAGCAGGAACCCGCCGCCGATGATGGCGAGCCACTTGACCTTGACCGGGATCACGAAGAACAGCAGGAACTCCGTCTCCGGGTAGAGGGTGGCGAAGGTGAAGAGCAGCGAGGTCTGGAGGAAGATGTCGCCGGCGAGGGGCTGGCCGAGGAGCAGGGCGGTGCCGGCGGCGCCGAGCACCGACACCAGCCAGAAGAGCAGAAACCGCGGCGACCCCCACGACTCCTCCAGGGGACGCGCCATGATCCACAGGATCAGCATCGAGAAGAAGAAGCCGAACATGCCGCCGTGGATGAACTGGAAGGTGAAGAGGCTCCACGGGCGGGCGAGCACCTGGCCGGGGACCAGGACCAGCGCCTCGAGCCGCTCCCGCTCGGTCCAGGACAGGAGAAACACCGCGAAGTGAAGGAAAACCAGACCTTCCGTGAGGTGCCACTGCTCCCGCTGCATCATCGTCTCCCCAGCCGGCGCTCCATCTCCTCCTGGCTGAGGCGGAGCACGATCGGACGCCCGTGGGGGCAGCGGTACGGGCGCTCGGTGGCCATCAGGTCCGAGATCAGGGCCCGCTGCTCCTCCACCGTCAGGATGTGGTTGACCTTGACCGCGGCGCGGCACGACAGCCCTGCGGCGATCTCGTGGGCGAGCGCCTCGAGAACACCGTTCGGGTCGAGGTCGAGCGAGGTGGCCCGCTCCAGCACCTCGACCACCAGCTCCGCCGCCGCCTCTCCGTCCACCTCGACCGGGACCGCCTCCACCCGGAGTGTGGTCGGCCCGAACCGCTCCACCTCCAGGCCCACTGCCGACAGCAGTCCGGCCACCCGGGGCAGGGTCCCCGCGAGGGCGTCGTCAACCTCGACGAGGATCGGCTCCAGCAGCCGCTGACTCGGGGGCGGCTCCCCACCGAGCCGCCGCCGCACCCGCTCGTACAGCACCCGCTCGTGGGCCACGTGCTGGTCGACGATCACCAGCCCGTGCTCGTCCTCCACGAGCAGGAACGAGCCCCGGTACTGGCCGATGAGACGCCCCAGGGGGGTGTCCGGAGGGCCGCTCCTGGGGTGACCGCCCCCGGCCCGAGGACCGGTGCGGAATGTGCCCGTTGCCGGCCTCGTGCCCTCGGCCCCGTCGAACACGGGGTGCTCGAACAGCCGCCGCGTCGAGACCCCGGCGGGGCTCCGGTCGTAGGCCGTGCGGTCCGACGTCGCGGTCTCCGCAACCCCTCGAGACCACGTCGCCACGCCGCCCACCGCCACCGTCCCCTGCCCCGCGCCGACCCCGTCAGCCACCGCCCGCTCCACGACCGCGAACACCGCCCCCGCGCGCGCGAACCGCACCTCGGCCTTGGCCGGGTGGACGTTGACGTCCACCGCTCCGGGCTCCACCTCGACGAACACCGCCACCCGGAGGCCCGCCCCGGCTGTCCCGCCGCGCCTCAAGCCGCGCTGCACCGCCGCCACCAACAGACGATCCCGCACCGGACGCCGGTTGACCAGCAGGTGGAGCACGGGCCTCCCCGCGCCACCCCCTTCGGCCAGCAGGCCCCACGCCCGGACGCCAGGGCCCGCGGCAGCGAACCGTCGCACGGCACTGACCCGAGGTCGCATCAGGTCGCGCAGCCGAGCCGCCTCGTCGGCCACCGCGCCCACCTCCAAGAGCACGCGGGAGCCGTGTCGCAGCGCAAACCCCACCTCGGGCCGCGCCATCGCCGCCACCCACAGGCTCTCCTGCGCGTGCCGCAACTCGGTCTCGGCGGTGTGCAGGAACTTCCGCCGGGCCGGGAGGTTGAAGAACAGGTCGCGGACCTCTACCGAGGTGCCCCGGGCCCTGGCGGCGGCCTCCACCGCGACGATCTGTCCCCCCTCGACCACCACCCGCGCTCCCCCCTGGGCCGGGTCAGCGCAGCTCGTCAGCCGGAACCGGGACACCGCTGCGATGGACGGAATCGCTTCCCCCCTGAAGCCGAGGGTCGCGATCCGCTCCAGGTCCCCCGCGGCCGAGATCTTGGACGTGGCGTGGCGCTCCAGCGCGAGCAGCACGTCGTCCGGCTCCATGCCGCAGCCGTCGTCGTCGACCCGGACCAGACTCCTCCCCCCCTGGGAAAGCTCGACCTCGACCCGCCCCGCGCCAGCGTCGAGGCTGTTTTCCACCAACTCCTTGACCACCGCCGCCGGGCGTTCCACCACCTCCCCCGCGGCGATTCGGTTGACCAGGTCGTCGGGCAAGACACGGATCCGCGGCACCGCCCCATGATAGCGGCAGAAGAGCAATCAGCTGTCAGCCATCAGCTGTCAGCTCCCCCTCCCTCCCGAAGCGGTCGCGTGCTCGGGGCCGGGTGGGGGCGGCTGAAAGCTGATTGCTGAAAGCTGAAAGCTGGGTGGGCGGGGGAGGCTACGGCTCCTCGAAGACCGACAGGTCCGGGGCCGAGTCCGGGGTGACCATCCGGCGCGGATCGGACAGGTCCTCGCGAATGAGGAGGTCGATCAGCAGGTCCCGGACCCCGGCCCGGCCCTTGCGCCGGTAGGTCCGCCGCACCAGCCGCGGGTCGAGCTGGATGCCGGTCATGTGGCGCAGATACTGGCAGAACACCCTGGACCGCGACGTGAAGCTCGCGACAAGGAGCAGCAGGAGGACGAGGATCGCGGCGGCGCCGACGATCCACGCCAGGCCCGACGAGTTGAAGGCCAGGTCCGCCGTCACCGTCAACCTCCCACCGGGCCGGTCGTGTCGTCCACCTCGGCTTCCTCCTCGTCGTCGACTTCCGCGACGGCCGCGGCTGCCTCGTCGACCTCGCCGTAGTAGTCGGCGGGCACCAGCACCTCTCGTCCCTTGGACCCGTCGAGGGGACCCACGAGACCGTCCCGCTCCATCATCTCCAGCAGGCGGGCGGCACGAGTGTACCCGAGCCGCAGTCGCCGCTGCACGAAGCTCGCCGACGCCTTGCGGGTGCGCACCACCAGTCGGGCCGCCGCGTCGAACATCGGGTCGTCGAGATCCTCGGTTTCCTCGACCCCGTTGCGCCGCGAACCCGTGCGGTCGCCACCGACCGGTTCGTGCAGCACGATCTCGCGCTGGTACTTGGGCTTGCCGAACCGCTTGGCGTACCGCACCACGGTGCCGATCTCCTTCTCGGTCACCAGCGGGCCGTGGAGGCGGATCAGGTTCGAGGTCCCCGGTGCCAGGAACAGCATGTCGCCCCGGCCGAGCAGGCGCTCGGCTCCCATCACGTCGATGATGGTGCGGGAGTCGTGCTTGGACCGCACCTTGTACGCGATTCGGCAGGGGAAATTGGCCTTGATGATGCCGGTGAGGATGTCCACCGACGGACGCTGCGTGGCGCAGATCAGGTGGACCCCCACGGCGCGAGCCTTCTGCGCGAGCCGGGTGATGGACTCCTCCACCGCCCTGGAGCTCGAGATCATCAGGTCGGCCAGCTCGTCGATGATGATGACCAGGAAGGGCAACGGCACGAGACCCTCCCCGGCGTCGTCGTCTCCCAACAGCTCGAGGGCCCGACGCAGCTGCGCCGGGTCGGTCACCAGCTGGTTGTACTGGTTCAGGTTGCGCACCCCGAGAGCTGCCAGCAGGCGGTAGCGGGTGTCCATCTCCGCGACCGCCCAGCCGAGGGCGTTGGCCGCCTTCTTCGGGTCGGTGATGATCGGGGTCAACAGGTGGGGGATGTCGGCGTAGACCCCCAGCTCGACCATCTTCGGGTCGACGAAGATGAACTTGACCTGCTCCGGGGTGGCCTTGTACAGGATCGACATGATCATGGCGTTGATGCCCACCGACTTGCCGGAGCCGGTGAAGCCGCCCATCAGCAGGTGGGGCATCCTGGCCAGGTCGGCGCAGAAGGGCTTCCCGCGGATGTCGACACCGAGGGCCAGGGTCAGCATGGAGCCCGCCCGGTCGAACTCCGGGGCCTCCAGGAGCGGTCGCAGACGGATGACCTCGGGGGTGGGGCAGGGCACCTCGATACCCACCGTGGCCCGCCCGGGGATGCGCTCGATCCGCACCGACTCGACCTTGAGGGCGAGGGCGAGGTCCTCGGCCAGATTCTGGACGGCGGCGATCTTCACCCCCGAGTCGAGACGGAACTCGTAGGTGGTGATCACCGGCCCGGTCCGGATGTTGACCACCTCGCCCCGGACCCTGAACTCCTGGCACTTGGCGTTGACCAGCTTCGAGATCTCGATCAGGGCGCTCCCGTCCCGCGCCGGCGGCTCCTCCGGGGAGTCCAGGAACGAGACCTTGGGCAGATCGTAGGTCGGGAGCTCTTCGACAAAGTCGAACTCCTCCTGGACCACCGCGGGAACCGGAGCGGACGCCGGGGTCTCCGCAGCCGGACGGGGTCTGGACGTTCTCCGCGCCGAGCTGGTGACGACCCGACTCTCCGCCGGCTGCGGAGCCGTCTCGGGTCCCTCGGCCGCCACCGGCCGCGCCCCCCCCTCCGCGGCCGGGACCACCCTCCGGATGATGCGGAACCGCCCTCGTCCGCCCAGCTCCTTGACCGTCACGGGGCCGCGGTACTCGCCGTCGGTCTCCATCCGTTTCAGCTGGCGCTCGAGCACCCGTTGTCGGTCTCGAGCCTCGTCCCGTTCGCGCCGGAGCCGGTCCTTCGCCTCGCGGCGACGGGCGCGACGCTCCCGAAACCGGCCGAGGACCCGGTCAACCACCGCAGCGAGGGAGACCCCTGACACTGCCAGGAGCGCGACCAGCAAGCCGCTCGCCAGCACCGCCAGCCGCCCCACCGGGCCCAGCAACCCGCCGAGGAGGTCCGCCTCCGCCCGCCCCAACAGGCCTCCGCAGGACACCATTCCCTCCCGGAACGTGAGGCTCGAGCAGACGAGCGCCACCAGCCCCGGCACCACCAACAGCACCCCGGCCCATCCCCACGCCTGCAGCTGTGGCCGCTCCCGCTCCCGAGGGTTCAGCACGCGCCAGCCCACCACCGCCAGCAGGACCGGGATCAGGAACGCGGTCAGGCCAACGACGCCGAGCAGGCCGGCCGACAGCGTGGCGCCGGTCCAACCCACCAGGTTGTCCGGCTGCTCCCTCAGGCTCGAGACGTGGAACAGGCTCGGGTCGAGGGGGCTGTGGGACCCCAGCGACACTGCCACCAGGATGGCGACCAGGACCAGCACCACGGCGATGGCCTCGCGGAGGAGGCGCTGGGTCATGGCCCGCTCCGGCCAGGGGGCACCCTGCTCGCCATGGGGGAGATCGTATCACCGCCGGTGTGCCCGGAGCTGTCAGCTGTCAGCGGTCAGCTGCCCCAACCCGCCCCACCAACGGCCCGGGAAGTCTCCGCAGCGCCGAGCGACAGGAGGTGGACGGTCTGCAGGAGATTGACGGTCGACGGGCGGCGGTCGTCACGTGTCGGTTCTTCGCCGGCATGACCAAGATCGAGACGGCAGAGTCCCTCGGCGTGTAGCACTGAACCATGCAGCGCGACCGGGCCCGGGCCCGTTCCGGGCACCGCGATCCTTCCCCGTAGTCAAAAAACACGGCAGGAATCTCTGCTGTCGGTCGAAAAATCGGGTAAGGAAGCCGCATGGACCACGCGCGGTACCTTCGAGACCAGGTCGAGCAGGACCTGGAGCGCAAGATGGTGTTCGTCGCGGGGCCTCGTCAGGTGGGCAAGACCACTCTGGCACTGAGTATTCCGGGCGCGACCGACGGATACCTCAACTGGGATGTCGCCGAACACCGCGAGCGGATCCTCCGCCGAGAGCTGCCGCCGGGCCCGCTGTGGGTCTTCGACGAGATCCACACGTACCGCACGTGGAGGAACTACCTGAAGGGCCTCTGCGATGGTCGCAGGAACGGGCAGCGGATCCTGGTGACCGGCAGCGCGCGCCTGGACCTGTACCGCTACTCGGGGGACTCCCTGCAGGGTCGGTATCACATGCTGCGGCTCCACTCCCTGTCGGTGGCGGAGCTGGGCCTCCACTCCGAGGGGGACCTGCAACCGCCGCTGACCCTCGGCCGCTTTCCGGAGCCCTTCTTCGGGGGCTCAGAGGTCGAGGCTCGCCGGTGGTCGCGGGAGTACCGAAAA
>Ga0209164_1005289_pt1 | contig 11066 bp, 8 predicted proteins | sample MTBNYHSulfiMetaG_FD_187458 | JGI IMG/M metagenome (GOLD analysis project Ga0209164, IMG submission 187458) | Enrichment culture microbial communities from rom New York Harbor, USA that are MTBE-degrading - MTBE-NYH (New York Harbor Sulfidogenic)... | ecosystem: Environmental > Aquatic > Marine >... | reverse complement strand
GGCCTCGATACCGGTACTCGCTGGCGTCAAAAGGATTCTTCCTCTCGATGGATCTGGTCGCCGGGAAAAAGATGACCCTTGCAAAGGCCCGGGTGCTCGAGATCCTGGCCAGCATCCCTTACCGGGCCTGGGAAATCCGGCAGTACGGTCGCCTGACCCGGCATCACGACGACGAGGCGCTGGTGCGGCAGGCGCGCAGCATCATGCGCTGGGGAAGAGAAGCGCAGGACAATGAGTATTCCCACCTGCTCGTCATCCAGGAGAAAATGAACGAGGACGGCCTGAAAAAACCCTGGTATTTGTTTCGTCCGGTGACCGCCGTGATGGTCGCCTTCTACATTGTGTTCACGCGGCTGATGGCTTACTTTCACATCCGCCGGGCCTTTCTGTTCAACGCGGAATTCGAGGATCATGCCGAGCACGAATACGCCGAGCTCGTCCGGCAACACCCCGAGTGGGAAACCCAGCCGGTGGGTAGCTCGGTCGTTCAGGAGTATGGCCGTTTCGACAGCTGGGCGGACGTCTTCCGGCGCATCTCCCTTGACGAACGCGACCACCGCAACAGCAGCTTCGCCTTCTGCGGCAAGCCGGAGTTCATTGTGAAATACGAGGGCATGCCCGAAGTGCCACCTCCTGAAGAAGGTGTCTGACATCCAAGCCGGCTGAAGCCCGGCACACCGCATTTCTGATCCCTGGCCAATCAGATTCAAGCGCGTCATTGCGAGTGACCGCAGGCAGCGTGGCAATCTCCGTGGAGAGAGCTGCAGCCAGTAGGTCCGCCCTGCCGGGTAGGTCCGCTGAGCCGAGGCGGACCCGTTGTCCATCCCCGGGGCCACGCTCGGCTCGCGCGGCCTACTTTCACCGACCCTCTCGAACGAAGAAACATCCTCCCCCGAAGCCTCGAGTAAGGACGGCGCAGCCGGCCTGTATCGAGAGGCGAGGCCCGCGTACGGCAATTCCTCTCGATACTCCCGATAAATCGGGATACTCGAGGAATCGGCTGAGGTGCGCGCAACCACCTTTAGGGGTGAGAGGGTGCCACCCTCGAGTCCCGGCAGTTGCGGACTTGAGCGTGGCACCCGGTGAGAGAGCAGCGGGTAGGTCCGCCGAGCCGAGGCGGACCCGTTGTCCATCCCCGGGGCCACGCTCGGCTCGCATGGCCTACTCTGCCCGACTCTTTCCGGGCGCGGTGCCCAGCACAGCCAGGGCGGCCGTGCTACATCACATGAATGGATAGACTGTCTCTCGGTTTTTCGTGTTGTTTCTTGGTCATTCGTGTTCATTCGTGGCTGCATGAATGCTGCGCGCGTAGAAATCCGCCAGCGCCCACGCCCGCTCCTTCCAGCGCATCTCCCGCTCGGCATACTCACGCGCCCGCCGCCCCATCTCTATCGCCCGCTCCGGCTCGGAGAGCACCTCGATCACTCCCCCTGCGAAGGCTTCCGCTGTCGGGCCGCTCACCACGCCCAGGCCATTTTCGCCGACGACCTTCGCTCCATCGCCGACCGCCTGCACCACCACCGGCCGGCCCGAGGCCAGGTAATCGCCCAGCTTGATCGGCCAGCGCGCCCGGTTATCCAGCCGGTCGGCCAGCGGCAAAGCCTGCACGTCGCCCGCCCCAAGATACAGTGACAGCTTCTCGAAAGGCACTTGCCCCCGCTCGAGAACCGCCTCCCGGTGGGGCGAAGCCGCCACCAGGCGGGGCAACTGTCCATCCTTGTCATAGCCGATGATTTGAAGCAGCGCCGCAGGGAACTTCTCGCGCACCCGCTCGAACGCCTCGAGCAGAATCCGGACGTCCCAGACCGCATAGCCGACGAAGTTGATCACCGGCGCTTCGCGCGGCAACCCGAGCGCCGCCCGGCACGCCTCGCGATCCTCCGGCCGGATCGCCTCCGCGTCCGCCCCTTGGGGAAGCAGGAGAATCCTCTCGCGATCAACGCCCAACCCCGTCGCCCGCTCCAGGAGGCAGGTGGAGGCGACCGTCAGGCCGCTTGCCTTCCGGGGCAGCCGCTCTTCGAGCAGCACCGCTTCCAGGGTGTCCAGCAGCTTCCATCGCCGCCGGGGCGTGATGATCCCCCCGCGCGTCCACCAGTCGTCCCAGTCGGCGAAGAATCTCGCTCCCCGAGGCAGAAGGCGCTTGAGCATCCAGGGCAGCGCGACATTCGGGCGATGGCCGAAAGCGTGAATGATGTCGAAGCGCCGGCCGAGGAGCCAGCCCGAGCGGTAGAGAACATCCACCGGTGCCCAGCCGCCATCATGAATTCCGGGCGAGGCGAAGCGAGGCGTGATCAGGACGCGCACCCCCTGCCGCTCCTCGATACGCGCCCGCGCACACGCCTCCCCGGCCGTCGTGACAAGCGTCACCCGATGGCCGAGCGAGGTCAGCCCGCGCGCCAGATGATAGCAGCGCCACCAGGTCCCTCGCCCGATGATATTGTGATTCAGGAAAAGAACATCCACGAAAGTGCGGCGCCCCGGAAGATTACGATCAGTTCCTCATTCAGAAGTCGGCCCGCTTGACGGGGACTCGGAAGGGCTGCCCGAGGCAGAAGAAAGAGTTTTCATCTCCTGCTCGAGCTGCTCCACCCGGCGCTCCAGCTCAATGATGCGGTCCAGCAGCTCGATCGGCCGCACCCGGCCCCGCCGCTCGAAGCCGCCGGCGCGTTCCAGCTCGCTCTTCAGGATCAGCAGGAAGGACTCCGGCGGAGTCGCCTCGCCGTTGAGGTAGCGGTGAAGCTCATTCGGCTTGATATCCAGATACCGGCACAGGTCGGCCTTGGTCCAGCTGTGCTTGTAGCGCAACCGCTGAATGGCCTCCTCGACAAACCGGCTTCGATCCTTCCCTTGCATCCATTCCTGACGCTCAGCGTCCGACAGGCTACCCATCATCCTTACCTCGAATCCAGGGAAACCCTATATGTAAGGCCAATCAACCTTACAAGAAGTCGAATTGCTCCCTCTGGGCCAGAAGGCCGAAAATCCCGCCCGTATGGATGAACAAATAGTTGGCCTTCCGGTCCAGCGTCTCCTTCTCGATCTCCCTCATCATTCCATAAAACGCCTTGGAGGTATACACCGGGTCAAGGAAAATCCCTTCCGTCCGGGCGACTTCCTTGATGACCCGGATGTTCGCCTCAGCGGGGATGGCATATCCCGGCCCGACATACCCGTCAATGATTTGATACTGTTTCGGACCGCAGGCGACTTTGTCTATCTTCCAGCGTTTGCACGCCTTGCTCATCAGCTCCTGGGTTCGCTCGACAAAGTGCTCGGCATCATCACAGACATTGAAGCCTACCACTCTGCCCCTCATTCGAGCCAGCTTCGTGCCCAAAACCATCCCGCTCAGCGTCCCCCCGGAGCCGACAGCGGTCACATAATAATCGAACTTCACTCCCAACCGCCGCTCCTGAGCCTTGACCTCCCGCATCGCGTCAATGTAGCCGAGCAGCCCCAGCTCGTTACTTCCCCCTTCAGGTATAACGTAAGGCTTTTCTCCCTTACGCTCCAGGTTCTTCGCTTCCCGCTCCATCAGCCGGTCCACCCGCTTGTACTCCTCAGGGGTGATAAAGCGAAGCCTGGCCCGCAGCAACTTGTCCAGGAACAGGTTTCCCTCGGAAATCACAAATTTCTTTCCCCGAAGGAACAAGACCGGTTGAAGCCCTAGTTGAATTGCTGCAACTGCTGTCGCCCGAGCATGATTCGACTGGATTCCGCCGCAGGTGATGACCGTCGTCGCCTTCTTGCGCAGGGCCTCCGCCAAGAGGTACTCGAGCTTCCTGATTTTGTTTCCAGAAACGCCAACGCCTGTCAAGTCGTCTCGCTTGACATAAAGCCCCTTCACACCCAACTTCTCAGCAGTGCGCTCCAGCGATTGGATGGGCGTGGGAATGTGCGCCAGCGAAAGCTTCTTTGGAGGGCTAAACGCCATTAAGATCCTCTCTTGAGGCGGCATAGAGAAATGGATTGCACAGCCCGAGAGACCGACTGCTTTTAACAAATCGGGCCGATGCCGTCAACCCCGGTGGCCTCGCGCCCCTCAGCGGCTCTCCTGCCATTGCCCCTGAAACAAAAACAAATCCCCCGGCCCGCTTGTCCCGTCCCCATCGAGGTCGCTGACCGGCTCCGGCCGCCAATAGCGCCAATCGCGCAACAACTGCAAAAGGTCTTCGGCATCCACCACCCCGCTGTTGTCAAAATCGGCATCGAGAACCGCTGTCCCCGTGGGTGTTGGGCTTGGCGTGGGAGTAAGGGTCGCAGTCGGCGTGGACGTGGGCCTTGAGGTGGGAACCTGGCTGGGGGTCGGTGTCGGCAGTGGGGGCGGCAATCCCTGAGTTTCGTTTAGGAAAATCCGAAGGTAAAGGCTGTCCACTGTGGCAATATCCTGTCCGCCGTCCCCGTCAAAGTCCCCGAGCGCAAATTCGACCGCCCCTCCCGCATAGGACAGCGATCCCGCGTAAGGAAAGAATAAATCATCCCCTTGATGAGGACGCAGGGTCAGAATCCGGCCTCCCCCTTGAATCCAATCCGGCTGACCAAGGTTCCGCAAGTCAGCAAGATTCAAACCGGCAAACTGGAGAAGATCCTCCGAAGACTGGAACTCCAACTCAGTGAACCCCCCTCCTCCCAGGACACAACCAAAGCCGTCCGCGAAAACAAACCCCAAATCCACCAGGCCGTCCCCATTGATATCCCCCGCGTCAAAGTCCAGCGGATCCCGCCCTTCTCCGAGGCTGAATCCCTCTTCCTCGTACGCCGGCAGCTCCAAGGTTCCGTCTCCATAGAAGATAAGCCAGTCCGTCTCATCTCCCTGCGCCGTGTTCAGGACGACCAGATCCCGCAGCCGGTCGCCGTTGAAGTCCCCGCTGAGCAGCCGCCGAAGGCGCTTCAGCCCGGGCGCTCCATTCACATCCCGCTCTCCCGCCAGGACAAAGGCCCCGTCGGCCTGGCCTTGCCAAAGAGAGAGCCGGGCCTCCTCGCCCGTGGAGAAGCTGCCGTCATGAACCAGGGCAAGGTCGGCCGCGCCGTCCCCGTCAAAATCGGTCAAGTGGAACCGCCTCGGCCGGCTCGCAACCTCGGCCGAGAACCGAAGGGCAGGGGGCTGCCCGAAGTCCACCTCGTACACCCTAACCTCGTCCGGAGCACTCTGGAGGGCGACCAGCTCCGCTGCCCCATCCCCCGTCAGGTCGAACCACGCCAGCTGCTCAACCCGCCCGCTCAATGCCATCTCCCCGGTAAGCTGGAACTGCCCTCCGCCGAGACTCTCCAGGACAATGATACGGTCCCCGGTTGTCTCCAAGGGTTCAATCGCCACGGCCAAGTCGCTGCGACCATCCCCGTCCAAGTCGCCCGCCGCCACAAGGTGTTCCAGCTGCCCCACGTCGAGGAAGTTGCTCGCGCCGAACTGCGGAGGCTCGCCGCCTAGGCCTTCTCGCGCCAGGAACACCCCGGCAAAAGGCTGTTCTCCCATCGTGGAAACAAGGTCGGGAAGCCCGTCCCCGTTCAGGTCGGCCACACCGAATCGGCTGCCTTCCACCGCCGGCAGTGCCACCCGCTTGAAAGAGACTTGCCCCTCGACCGCCGAAGGCTCCTGATAGAAAACTTGAACTTCGGGGTCCACAATATCCGTCAGCCCGTCGCTGTTGAGATCGGTAAGGATGAACTGTCCCTGCCTCTGACGCGGACCGATCTCGATCTCGCCCAGAGAGGCAAACCGCCCGGTCGGCAAACCATCCTCCGACTCCCCTCGAAACAACTCCAGGCGGCGCTGAAAGTCGCTGACCACAAGCAAATCGAGAACCTCATCCGCGTCAATCCACCCGGCCACCATCTGCCCCGGAAAGCCCGACAGCGGGACCGTGAAGTGAAGCTCCAGCGGCGGCTCCTCCCCCTCGGGCGACTCCAAAGCCCGGTAGATCTCGACCTGGCGGACTTGCTCGAAAGGGTCGCCGCGCAGCAGGGCCACATCGCTGAGGCCGTCCCCGGTGAAATCCTCCACCGCAAAAGATGAGGCATAGTTGAGGGTTTCGGGAACAAACGAATACTGCTGAGAAAAGAAGGGGAACCCGCCCGGGGCGTTTCCCCCATTGCGATAAACCAACAGCTCGGGAGCCGTCGGATGCCAGAGGAAAAGATCCTCCCAGCCGTCGCCGTCCGAATCCCCCAGCCGAAGAACCTGAAAGTTCGCGCGGGGCAGGCGAGGGGATTGAGCCAACGGTAGCTCAAAAGTCGCCGAGCCGACCGGGGTATGATTCTCGAAGACAAACAGCCGGACACGCGTTGTCAGCACCGCGACGTCGACCCGGCCGTCGTGGTTGAAATCCGCGGCGATAAGATCGATGACATTGGGGAACACCGGGAAGAGTTGTGCCTGGCCGAAGCGTCCCGCTTCCAAGCCGGGCAAGAGAACCAGGCTATCCGTCTCGGAACCGGGCCGGTCGCCGGTCGTCAACAGGTCAAGCCGGCCATCCTCGTTGAAGTCGTCCAGGATGACGACCCGCCCCAGGCCGGGCAAAGGCTCGAGGCGATCTCCGCTGAACTCCAACGGGCCTGCCTCGACAGAAGCGCAGCATCCCGAATCTCTCCACGGGACCCCAAGCATCAGCGCCGCCAGGGCGACGGCAAGCGAAGTTCGCTCCGGAATCTTCAATGCCGGTTTCAGTCTCCCGGTTCGTCAACCAGCGCCGCTGCTCGCTGGAGGCGCTCTGTCGAGCGTCTTAGTCTTCAACTTCGATTTTCCGCACCCGGCCGCCCCGGCTGCGCTTCGGCCCGCCGGACTCCAAGGCGTCAATGCGCTTGTCCAGGAGAGTGCGCACCGCCTTGAGAAACTCGATGCGCGTCTGCTTGAAGACCTCGAGACACTCGCCGCCGGACTGCTCGACCATCGCCATGATCTCGCACAAGGGACACCGGTACACGCCCGGCTCTTCCTCGGCCTTCGTCGCGGCTTTCCGCCGTTGCGTCTTCTTTTGTCTCATCTGGATTCCTCCCTTCTACCTCCTCTTGCCCGGTCGCCGCTCGCCCGCTTGTGCCTCGCCTTCAAAGTGCACGACCAGGCGGTCTCCTTCGATGCGGGCGCCGACCGGCTGCGAGCGGATGAACGACCGGGGCAGGCTGACATGCTTCTTGAAACTGCCGACGCGCACAATGAGCTCGTCGTCCGCCTTGTGCAGCTCCACCTCGCCTTTCATCACGAAGGGAAGTTTCATCGACAGATGCAGCTTCCCGTCCTTCTTCACGAACCGGTAGGGATTGTCCTGGAAAAAAATCCGGCTGGGATCTTCCTCCTCGAACAGCAGCCGCCCCAGCTTCTCCAGTCCCTTCACTCCCAAGACTTCCCCCCGGCACAGGCTCAGCGTGCGCACCGGCACCGGCGCGAAAAACTCCCCGATCTCCGCCAGGTAGCGCGCCTGCAGCTCGCGCCAATCCCTGAAGAAGTCGTCCCCGGCGCTCGGGGGAAGCACCCGGTTGACCACCACGCCGTCTATACACAGACCGTAAAGGCAAAAGTACATAAAGGCCCGCTGCGTCTCGCGGATGACGATCTTCTCCGGGTTGGTGACGAGGCGAACCGTCGTCACCTGCGGGTCGTGCAGCAGCGCGTCCACGCCTTCCAGCCGGCTGTAGAGGCGCTCCAGGTTCTGGAAGTAGGTGTCGTCGGGCAGGGGCACCGGGCTGACACTCTTGAGCAGCGGCCGGGAGACCTTGAACAGGCTGCGCTCCAGCTTGAACACTTTCTTCATATACCATTCCAGCGAGGTCGGCATACTGATAAAGCGCAGCGCCTCGCCGGTCGGCGCACAGTCCAGCAGGATGACGTCATAACGCTTCGAGCGCCGGTAATGATTGATATGAAGCAGCAGGCTGATTTCCTCCATGCCGGGTAGAATCGCCAACTCCTCGGCAAGCACTTCGTCCAACCCCGAGGTGTTGAGGATCGTCGTGATGTAAGTATGGATGTCGCCCCAGTTGGCCTCGATCTCCTTCTGAAGATCAATCTCCTGAATCCACAGCCGGGGCGCCACCTCGACCGGCCGGCCGCCGCCCTGGTCCATCAGGCCCGAGCCGAGATCAAAAACATCGGCCAGCGAGTGCGCGACGTCGAGCGACATAATGAGCGTCTTGTGGCCCAACTCGGCACAACGCAGTCCCGTCGCCGCCGACACGGTCGTCTTCCCGACCCCTCCTTTACCCGCATAGAAGATAATCCGCATCTTGCCCTCGGCCGTCGGTGTCCTCCCGATTGGCTCCGGAACGAAAGCCGCACAGGCTCGCCATCGGCAGCCCAGCCCGGCTCGTCCAGGCCCGCTTCAGCCATCGCAACGCGCTTCCAAGAGCGTAGTTTACGCTTCCCGGAAAGCGCGTCAACCCGACAAGAAGCGGGGAAAAAACAGGAGAAAGACAACCGCGCCCCGCAGATCCTCCTCTTGATGAATGTTACAGATAGGTGAATGCCGGGACGAGCCGAAGAATGACGCACACCGCCTTGCTATCTCATCCTATGCGCAGTTTGAGGTCGTTAGTGCGCAAAGAAATTCAATGAAAGTGATCTATTTTTCGTCAAAATCGTTTCGTTTGGAACTATTCCGAAGTCTAATTCATCGATGATTAATCCTATAAGTGTAAATGCTTCAAATGGATAATATAATTCGTGAGCATTTGAGGAAAGTGTTACTTTCCGGGTATAGAAATTGCGTACCTACTTGCGGGGTTTTTGTGTCCAGGCGGCGGCGCTCCAATAAAGACAAGGGGCAAGGAGCCAGCCGCCGGGCGCGTCTGACCGGTTGCTTTCGACGGTGGGCATTACAGCCAAGTCTGACGAGCTGGCCCCTGCGCCGGAAACGGCTTGCGCCTTCATCCGATGCTGATTCTGGACAGGCGCAGCGCGAGAAGGAACCGGCAGCTGGAAAGGAGGTGAGTCGCCAGAGTGGAACAGACGCCGCCGGTCGGCGTCTCCGGAACCGCTTCCGGACAGTGAGTCCACCCGAAAGACCGGCAGGGCAAGGGAGGACTTAACCGGCTCAAGCTCCATCGAGCCATCTGATGCACAGGAGAAGTTGTTTTTTCGTTATCCGCTTCATCCTAGGAGGGTCGAGTTTTATGAAAGTCTTGACATCGAGCGTATGCTTGGTTGTTTGTCTGCTGGGAGTTTGGCCGGCGGTCGCCGCGCCGGTGATCAGCATCCAGTCACAGGACACGGTCGTCCGCCTGGGGGACTATTTCACTATCGATGTTGTGATCACCGACGTCGTCGATCTCTACGGCATCGACCTGGATGTTCTTTTCGACACGGCCTTGGTGGAGTATGTCAGCTATACTCCGGGGGATTTCCTGGCCAGTAGCGGCGAGTCCACCTTTTCACCCTATGCCCCGAGTGTGAACCAGACCAGCGGCACCCTGGAACAGTATGTCGAAAGCATTCTGGGAGCCCCCGAAGGCGTTGATGGCAGCGGGATTCTGTTCAGCATCACCTTCCGGGCTACCGAGATGGGAACTGGGTTGATCGACATCGCGGGGGAGTTGTCCGACTCGTTTGCCCTGCCGATCGAGTATTCGCGTGAGCCCGGCAATGTGAGCGTGATTCCCGAGCCGGCTTCCATGGCCATGCTGGGCTCCTTGGGCGCAGGACTGCTGTTCATGCACCGCCGTCGAAGGAATAAGAAATAACGGCCAGGGGGAAAGGCGCCAATTCTGTTCAGGGGGGCACGCAGCACAGCAACCAACCACTGATTCCCGTGCGGGATACGAGTCGCGCAAGGGTGTTCGTGTGCGTGGGGCGCTGACCCCCGGTTCCACTGTTCCTCCTGTTCCTCCGCAAGTTCCGTTTTCACCTGCCTGATTTCTCTTCTCAAGAATCGTCATCTGTGTAATCCAAACACAATCAAGATGTTGTGCAGCTCCATGATCGCATATTCAGGGTATATACCCAAAATAAAGCTTGACAGCGTGATTTATTTAGGACATATACCCATTATATAGGCTGTAGAATCGCGAAATAAAGAGGGAGGTTTTCCGGAAAGAAATGCCCCGACCCCGATGCCGGCGAAGGCTGGGGATGCTGCATGGTCCCCGGCGGTTTAAGCCCCAAGGCATTCCCGCCCGAGCACTGGAGGAAGTTGCCCTGACGCTCGACGAGCTGGAGGCGCTTCGCCTGGCCGACCTGGAAGGCCTTTATCACGAACAGGCAGCCGAGCGGATGGGCGTCTCGCGGACCACCTACGGGCGCATCCTCACCGAAGGCCGCAGAAAGGTGGCGGATGCTCTCGTGCAGGGCAAGATGCTGCGCATCGGCGAGGAGCCGCTGCCCGGCGGAAGCCTCTCCCTGGTCTGCCCCCGCTGCGGCCATGCCTGGCATCAACCTTGGCCGGGCGCTGAGAGGATCGTCTGCCCTCGTTGCGGCGCAGTACCGGACGCCTGGATGCCGCAGGGGCATTGGGGAGGCCGAGGCGAGCCGGGCCGCGGGTTTCGGGGTAAAGGAGAGGGAGAGCACAATGAGAATCACGGTGGTCAGCAATAACTGCACGAGGCGAAGGGGCTTCGTCGCCGAACACGGTCTGTCGCTCCTGGTGAACTGGCGCGGCAAGCGGGTTCTGTTCGACGTGGGCCAGGGACTGGCCTTGCCGACGAATCTTGCCCAGCTGAAGCGCTCGCTCAAGGAAATCGACGCGATCGCCTTGAGTCATGGCCACTACGACCATGGCGGCGCGCTCGAATGGATGGCGACCGAGGACGATTCCCGCCTGCCTTCCCTGTACGCCCACCCGGACGCCTTCTATCCCCGCTTTCGCCGGGAGGACGGCGCCTTGAAGCGCATCAGCATCCCGAACGCGGCGGCTGGCAGTGAGGCCCCGTGGCCAAAGCGGGTGTCCTCGAAAGAGCCGCAACAGTTGCTCCCAGAACTCTGGCTGAGCGGGGAAATCCAGCCTCGCCACCCCGAAGAGAAGGATGCGGCCGAGTTCCTGATCGACCGGGGTCAAGGGCCGCAACCCGACCCTTTCCTCGATGACCAGGCGCTCTTTGCCGAAACCCACTCGGGGGTGGTCATTCTCACCGGCTGCGCGCAC
>Ga0209164_1005283_pt1 | contig 11072 bp, 11 predicted proteins | sample MTBNYHSulfiMetaG_FD_187458 | JGI IMG/M metagenome (GOLD analysis project Ga0209164, IMG submission 187458) | Enrichment culture microbial communities from rom New York Harbor, USA that are MTBE-degrading - MTBE-NYH (New York Harbor Sulfidogenic)... | ecosystem: Environmental > Aquatic > Marine >... | reverse complement strand
CTATATGGGCCCCGAGGCCCGGAGCCTGCTGTGCGAGGCCGAGGTCAAGGAGGCCACCGGGGCCCGCTGCTCGGTCAACACCGTCCCGGCCGAGGGGTTGGCCAGGCTCATGGACCGGGTGGAGGTGGTGGTCCTGCCCACCCTGTCGTTGAAAGTGGCCGCCCGGGTGGCGAGGTTAAGCCTGGACTGCCCCGGCTCGGAGATGGTCCTGACCGCCCTGCTCAAGGGCTGCCGGGTGGTGGCGGCCAGCGACGGGTTCCTTAAAGACGGCGTGGAGCTGGCGCCCGGTCTGAAAAACAAGGTGGCCGAGACCCTGGCCGTCCTGGAGAGCTTCGGGGTGATCATCTGCCCCACCGTGGACCTGGCCCGGACCTGTCTCTCCTTAAGCCGGCAGGGCGGGGAGAAGGCCCCGGCCGGAGAGCCGAACCCTCCACGGGAAGAAGGACCGGCCCAGGGCCCACCGGGGACCGGACAGCGGCCCCTGGCCTACATCGCCGCCAAGGACGTCTCCCGGGCGGTCGACCAGGGGCTGAAGGAGCTCCCGGCCGCGCCCGGGGCCATCGTCTCCCCCCTGGCCAGGGACCTGGCCCGGGAGTACGGGGTCAAGATCACAACCAGGCATGAACCCGGATTTTAAGTCTTGGAGTAGCCCATGGCCGAGCTAAGAGTCTACTGCCACCTGGACCGGATGCAGCCCCAGTTCGCCTCCTTCTTCGCCTGCACCGCCCGGGGCTTTCTGCCGGTGGAGGGGATGGCCTCCCTGTTCATCGAGGTCGTCCCCGGGGTGGAGATCAACCGGCTGGCCGACCTGGCCCTCAAGTCGACCAACGCCAAGCCGGGGGAGATGATCGTCGAGCGGCGCTACGGGATGCTGGAGATCCACTCCCACGACCCGGAGGACATCCACCAGGCGGGCCGGGTGGTCCTGGAGGAGATGGGCTTGAAGGTGGAGGACCGGCTGGCCCCCCAGATCATGGCCACCAGCATCATCAACAAGATGGACCCCTACCAGGCGGTGATCATCAACCGCAACTCCAAGGGCAACCTGATCCTGGGCGGAGACGACGTCTACCTCTTCGAGGTGGCCCCGGCCGCCTACACCTCCATCGCGGCCAACGAGGCCGAGAAGCACTGCGACATCAAGCTCATCGACGCCAAGTTCTTCGGCGCCTCGGGCAAGATGTACCTGGCCGGAAGCGAGTCGGAGATCATGGCCGCGGCCAAGAAGGTGGTGGACACGGTCAACTCCATCTCCGGCCGAGCCCCCCAAGGGGTGAATGGCAGATAAAACCGAGGAGCCGGCAGTGAACAGACCAGCGCTGGGAATGATCGAAACAAAGGGGTTGGTGGCGGCCATCGAGGCGGCCGACGCCATGGTCAAGGCGGCCAACGTCCGGGTGACCAGGAAGGAGCGGGTCGGCCGGGGGTTGATCACGATCATGGTCGAGGGCGAGGTGGGAGCGGTCAAGGCGGCCGTGGAGGCCGGCGCGGCGGCCGGAGGCAAAGTGGGGGAGGTGGTCTCGGTCCTGGTCATCCCCCGGCCCCACCAGGACCTGGATTGGATGCTCGCCCCGGACCCGGCGGCCGAGGCCGGGGAGGGGGTCTCCCCCAAGGCGACGCCCAAGGAGACCCCCAAGGAGACCAGGACCCAGGGCCGCCGGCCGGCCAAGGACGGCCGGAAGTGAGGCTCTAGATGGCCAAGTTTGTCTTTGCCGCGGACCTGAGGCCTCTCCTGGAGCGGGGGACCAGGCGGATCGAGCTGGACCCGGGGACTAGGCTCTCGCCCTCGGCCGCGGAGCTTCTGCGGGACTATGGGGCCGAGGTGGTCTTCGCTCCCCCCGCCGGGACGAAAGCGGGCCGGGCCGGGGAGCCCGCCGAGACCGGGCCGGAGCCGGAACAGCCCCGGCGGGAGAAACCGGAGCCGAAGAAAACCTCTCCGGCGGAAACCGCCCCCCAGGAGGGCGGGGTCTCCGAGGCCGAGGTGGAGGAGATCCTGGAGAGGGTCCTGAGGAGGCTCGAGGGGGCCAGGGGCGGAGCGGCCGAGACCAGGGAGGGCAAGACGGCCCGACCGGGCCAGACCCGACCGGGCCAGGCCGGTTCGGCCGAGGACGACGACCTGATCATCTGCCGCTGCGAGGAGATCACCAAGGGCCAGATCCGGGAGGCCCTGCGCAACGGGATCAGCACCCTCAACGGGGTCAAGCGGGTCACCCGGGCCGGGATGGGGCTGTGCCAGGGCCAGACCTGCCAGCGGCTGGTGACGGCCATCCTGGCCCAGGAGCTGGGGCTTTCCCCCCAGGAGGTGGAGCCGGTCACGGCCCGGCCGCCCACCCGGCCGGTGCCCTTGGAGGTCCTGGCCACGGGCAGCCCGGGTATTTCATGAAGAGCATCGTGAAATTCGCGGGTTATCCATGATGGAGAGCATCCATGGTTGAGACGGCTGATCTGGTCATCGTCGGCGGGGGGGTGATGGGCTGCGCCATCGCCTACAACCTGGCCAAGGAGGGTCTCAAGCCGGTGGTGGTGGAGCGCTCCGAGATCGGGGGGGAGGCCTCTGGGGCCAACGGCGGCGGGGTCCGCCAGTCGGCCCGGAACCTCAAGGAGATGCCCCTGGCCATGGCCAGCGTCCAGCTCTACGGCCAGCTCAAGGAGGAGCTGGGCCAGGACGTGGAGTACGTCCGCCAAGGGAACTTGAGGCTCTGCCTGACCGAGGAGGAGGTGGCTGCCCTGACCAAGTCGGTGGAGAACCAGAAGGCGGCCGGGTTGGAGCTGGAGATGGTCGGCCAAAAGCAGGTCCGGGAGATCCTCCCCCTGGTCTCGGAAAAGGTTCTGGGGGCCAGCTGGTGCCCCACCGACGGCCACGCCAACCCCTTTCTGACCACCTACGGCTTCATGAAGAAGGCCAGGGAGCTGGGGGCCCGGTTTCTGACCCACGAGGAGGTGGTCGGGATCGACCTGAAGCGAGCCAAGGTGGTCGGGGTGACCACCTCCAAGCGCCGTTTCTCCACCGACCTGGTGGTCAACGCCGCCGGGGTGGCCGGCCGCCGGATCGCCAACCTGGTCGGTCTGGACCTGCCCCTGAAGCCGGTCTTCTCCGAGGCCCTCATCACCGAGCCGGTGGAGCCCCTCTTCCCCCAGATGATCGGCTCGGCCAAGGGGGCCTTCTACGGCCGCCAGACGCCCCACGGCCCGGTCTTCTGGGGGGGCTTCATCGGGACCGAGGACTACATCTACGAGCGGGGCCAGGGCAAGCCCAACTTCAACTGTATCGGCCCGGCCGCGGCCAAGGGGCTGATCGAGCTCTTTCCGGCCCTGGCCAAGCTCCACGTCCTGAGGACCTGGTCCGGGCTTATCGCGGCCATGTCCGACGGGCTGCCGGTCCTGGGCCTGGTGGACGAGGTCAAGGGCTTTGTCATGGCCACCGGCTTCTCCGGCCACGGCTTCGGCCTGGCCCCGATCATCGGCAAGCTGATGGGCGAGCTGATCATGGACTGCCGGGTCTCCCTCTCCCTCAAGGACTTCTGCTACGGCCGGTTCGACCGGGGCGGCCAGGGCAGGTGCGAGTGCCAGGACAACGCCACCTGCACCATCGACACAGCGGCCTGCCCCAATAAAAGGACCTGGCTGAAGAACATCTGACCCGGGCTAAGAAGGGAACCTCCATGGCCGCCAGCGGCAGGATAGAGCTCAGAGCCTTCGCCCACATCGACAGCCTCCAGAAGCAGTTCGTCTCCTTCATCGGGAGCACGGCCCGGGGGTTCTTCCCCCTCGCCGGCCAGGCGGCCCTGTTTTTGGAGATCGCCCCCGGGCTGGAGATCAACACCCTGACCGACCTGGTCATGAAGAAGGCCAACGTCATGCCCGGGGCCATGGTCGTGGAGCGGGTCTACGGGATGCTGGAGGTCCACGCCGACTCGCCGGCCGACGTCAAGCTGGCCGGAGAGGTCATCCTCGACCACCTGGGGTTGGAGGAGACGGACCGGCACAAGCCCAGGATCCTGGCCGCGGAGACCATCGAACGGGTCGACCCCTACATGGTCCAGATCATGAACCGGTTCCGCAACGCCTCCATGCCGGTCGTGGACGAGACGATCTACATCCTGGAGGTGGTCCCGGCCGGGTACGCCGGCTACGCGGCCAACGAGGCCGAGAAGAGGTCCAAGGTCAAGCTGGTCCACGTGACCGTCTTCGGGGCCAGCGGCCGGGTCTATCTGGCCGGGAGCTCCTCGGACGTGGCCGCGGCCAAAAGGGCGGCCGAAGGGTCCTTGATGGCCCTCCGGGGGAAGGAGTTCTAGGTGGTCCGATCGCCCTCCCATGGCTCGGCCAAGCAGGAGCTGACCGAGCGGATCGTGAGGGTCTACCCGACCCTTTCGCCCAAGAAGAGGCGGGTGGCCGACTTCATCCTCAGGGACTACAAGAAGCTTTTTCTGATGACCGCCCGGGACCTCTCCCGGGAGTGCCAGGTCTCGGAGCCCACGGTCATGCGCTTTACCGTGGACCTGGGCTTCTCCGGCTACACCGAGTTCGAGCGGTTCATCAAGGGCCTCCTCCACATGGAGCTGACCTCGGTGGAGCGGTTGACCCGGACCGGGGGCCAGACCAACGGCGACTCGGTTCTCCACCGCCACTCCCGCAACGCCATGGTCAACCTGGAGAACATGATGAACTCCGGTCTCCACCGGGACCTGGAGCAGATGGCCAAGATCATCCACCGGGCCCCGGAGGTGGTGGTGGCCGGGTACAAGGCCTCGGCCGTTCTGGCCCAGTACCTGGGCTATCTCCTCAAAAAGATCAGAGGCGGGGTCAGGATCCAGACCACCCCCGACTCCGATCTGATGGACCACATCGCCCTCACCGGCCGGGAGCTGGTCCTCTTCGCCATCGCCTTTCCCCGCTACCCCCGGTCGATGGTGGAGCTGATCGACTACGCCAAGAAGTTCAAGGTCAAGGTCATCGGCTTGAGCGACACCCTGACCTCGCCTATAGTGATCCGATCCGACAAGTACGCGGTCATCGATCTGGAGGGGATCTCCTTTGTGGACCCCTTCGGGCACATCGTCACCTTTCTCGGTGCTCTCATCCACAGGGTGGCCTTCATGGAAGAAGGCGAGACGGTCAAGAGGCTGACCCGGTTGGAGAGAGGGGTCAAGGAACGGGGGGAGTTCTACACCGAGGAGGACGGTGGCTGCACGTCCGAGTCCATCTTGAACCTCTTTGCCGAGAGCGACGGGGCGGGTCGGGATTAGGTCCGACCCCCTTCCGGCCAAAGCCTGGACCGCCGTATCCCCGAAGGGGGAGCGGGGACGGCTTCCGCCGGGTGAGGGGGTTGAAAATAATCGGGGTTAATGTGGTCGATTGAGACACGAAAGGGGGAATGAATGTTTGGAGGAAGGAAACTTTGGGGTCCACTGATGGTTCTGACGGCGGCTTTGACCCTGGTCCTGGCCTTGGGCGGACCGGCCTTGGGGGAGAACTTTCGCTGGAAGATCCAATCGGCCTATCCCCGCGGCGACGTGTCCATGGAGCTGTTGAAGTTCTTCGCCGACCAGGCCAAGGAGAAGAGCAAGGGCCAGCTCCAGATACAGGTCTTCGCCGACCCGGAGCTGGTCCCGGGGGAGCAGCTCTTCGAGGCCACCAAGAGGGGGACCCTGGACGGTCTCCACGCCCTGGGGGCCATGTGGGGCGGGATCATCCCCGTGGGCGAGGTGGAGTTCGGCCTGCCCTATGCCTGGCGCATCCCCGGGGCGGAGAAGATGAGCTTCAACCAGAGCGCGGCCGAGCTGAGGCGTTTCTTCCACGAGGACGGCTTTGCCGAGCTGCTTCGGGCCGAGTACGCCAAGCAGGGTCTCTACTGGCTGGATCTTCACACCTACGGGCCCATCGTTACCATGGCCACCAAGCCCATCCATACCTGCGCCGACCTCCAGGGCAAGAAGATGAGGATGGAGGGCTCCTGGACCGATTACTACAACATGCTCGGGGCGGCCGGGGTCAACCTGCCCGGCATGGACGCCTACATGGCCCTCAAGCTGGGCACCCTGGACGGCTCCCAGTGGGACGTCAGCGCCATCACCGGGCTCAAGTGGCACGAGGTGGCCCCCTACTGGCTCAAAGGGACCGACCCTGACCACTGCGTGGGCCATATCCTGATCAATGAGAAGTCCTACCAGGCCCTGCCCGACGACGTCAAAAAGGCCCTCCACTCGGCGGCCGAGGACTACTGGAACGAGCTGATCAAGATCCACGTCGAGGAGCACAAGAAGGTGGACGAGCTGGTCAAGGCCGGCAAGGTCATCGAAAGCCAGATCGACGAGGAGTGCCAGAAGAAGCACGAGGAGGCGGCCCTCCAGCTCTGGGCCAAGATCTCCGAGCGCGACCCGGCCGCGGCCAAGGCCATCGAGATGATCAAGAAGTGGCGGGGAATGAAGTAGACCCCTGGGGGCCGGCCCCCTGGGCCGGCCCCGGACCTGGATCAGAAACCAGAGAGCTCGCGGGGGAGGCGGCCGGTGCCTGTTTTTATTGACCGGATTATTTTTATTGTCGGGCTCCTGACCGAGAAGATCGGCCGGGTGGCCTGCTACCTGGTTTTCGTGATCATGATCATCACCACCTCGGAGGTGATCGCCCGCTATGTCTTCAACAGCCCCACCAACTACGCCTGGCCCCTGAACCGGCAGCTTTTCGGGATTTTCATTCTTTTTGCCGGGGCCCACACCATGCGCATGGGAGGCCATATCCGGATCGAGATCTTTTATGATCGCTTCCCCCCCAAGGTCAGGCTGATCGCCAGGGCCATCGGCCTGGCGGCCTGCCTCCTGTTCCTCGGAACCCTGGTCTGGCAGGGCTCCTGGATGGGCTTGAACTCCTTGATGATGAACGAGAAGATGGCCGGCTCCTTCAGGGTCCCCCTCTACCCCTTCAAGCTGTTGATCCCCCTGGCGGCCCTTCTCCTGTTCGCCCAGAGCCTGGCCGTCTTTTTCCGGGAGCGGCCGCGGCGGAAGCCCAAGGACAAAGCCAACCAGGAGCGGGAATGATCTCCATGCCGAACCGGGGCCAAGATGGTTGACCTGAGCACCGAGCTGATAACCGCGATCCTCTTCGGCGGGCTGCTGTTCCTCCTGGCCATCGGGGTCAGGGTGGTCTTTGCCCTGGGGGGGATCAGCGTTCTGGTCATCATCCTCATCGGCGGGCCCAAGGATCTTTACATGGTGGCCACCACGGCCTACCGCCAGATCACCGACGCCGGGTTGATCACCATCCCCCTCTTCCTGCTCATGGGCAACCTCCTCCTTCACTCGGGGATCTCGGATCGCCTTTTCAAGGCCCTGAGCTACTGGCTGGTGGGGGTCAGCGGCGGTTTGGCGGTGGTCTCGGTGGGCGTCTGCGTGGCCCTGGCCATGTGCGGCGGGTTCGGTCCGGGAATCCTGACCATGGGCCTCATCGCCGTCCCGGCCATGCTCAAGCACAACTACGACAAGTCCCTGGCCCTGGGCAGCGTCATGGCCGGGGGGGTCCTGGGCGAGATCATCCCGCCCTCGATCATCATGATCATCTTCGCCTACGTCTCCCGGATCTCCATCGGCAAGATCTTCTTCGGAGGAGCCATCCCGGGGCTGATCACGGCCGTGTGCTACGTGATCTACATCGTCGTCCGCTGCTCCCTCCAGCCCCACCTGGCCCCCCGGCTGAAGGAGGAGGTGACCTGGCGGCGGCGGTGGGTCTCCTTGAAGGAGATCGTCCTTCCCTCGATGCTCATCGTCCTGGTCCTGGGCTCCATCTTTCTGGGGGTGGCCACCCCGGCCGAGGCGGCCGGGGTGGGCGCGGCCGGGGCCTTTATCATCTGCGTCCTCCACCGCCGGATCTCCAGGAAGATCCTGGCCGACTCCTGCATGGAGACCTTCTCCATCAGCGGGATGGCCCTCTGGATCCTCATCTCGGCCACCCTTTTCGGGGTGGTCTACACCAGCGCCGGGGCCCAGGAGCTGGTCATGGAGATCGTGGAAGGCCTGGATCTCAACCGCTGGCTGATCTTGATCATCATGCAGGTGATTCTCCTGATCTTCGGCATGTTCATGGACGACTACGCGGTGGTCACCATCTGCGCCCCCATCTTCATCCCCATCGCCAGGTTCCTCCAGTTCGACCCGGTCTGGTTCTCCATCGTCTTCATCCTCAACATGCAGGTGGCCTATCTCTCGCCGCCCTTTGGCTGGGCCCTGATCCTGATGAAGGGGGTCGCTCCCAAGGAGATCAAGACCAAGGACATCTGGCGGGCGGTGCCCCATTTTGTGGCCATCCAGCTCTTTGTCCTGCTCTTGACCATGCTCTTCCCCCAGCTGGCCCTGTGGTTGCCGGAAAAGATCCTTTAAACGATTTCATGAAGGCCGCCAGAAAAGAGAGAGTGACGGGAAATAAAGGAAGAAAAACTTTAGCGGGGATTGACAGAGATGCCCTTGGATGAAAGTCAGATCGAACGGATAGTCGAGGCCGTGGTGGAGCGGCTGAGGATCCAGGAGCCGGCTCCCCCCGGCCCGGAGGGGACCAGGCCGGTCGAAGCAAGGGTCCGGGACGGGGTCTTCGCCGAGATGGAGGAGGCTATTGCCGCCGCGGTCAGGGCCCAGAAGGAGCTGGTCTCCCTGCCCCTGGCCGTACGGGGGGAGATCCTGGCCGCCATCCGGGAGACGGGCCGGGCCAACGGGCCGGAGTACGCCCGGATGGAGTGGGAGGAGACCGGCCTGGGCAAGGTGGAGGACAACCTCAAAAAGGTCAACGCCTCCTGCGGGGTCCTGGGGATGGAGGACCTGAGCCCCGAGGTCTTCACCGGGGATAAGGGCCTGACGGTCATCGAGAGGATCCCCTACGGGGTCATCGCCTCCATCAACCCGGTGACCAACGGGGCCCCGACCATCATCTTCAACGCCATCATGATGCTGGCCGGGGGCAACTCGGTCATCCACAACCCCCACCCCAAGACGGCCCGGGTCTCGGCCCGGGCGGTCCGGGACATCAACAAGGCGATCATCGCCGCCGGCGGCCCGCCCAACTGCGTCTGCTGCCTGGAGGAGCCTTCGGTGCCCTCGGCCCAGCTCCTGATGACCCATCCCCAGGTCAAGATGATCGCCGTCACCGGCGGCCACGGGGTGGTCAAGTTCGCCACCGAAACCGGCAAGCGGGTCATCGCCGGCGGGCCGGGCAACCCCCCGGTGGTGGTGGACCAGACGGCCGACCTCAAGCGGGCGGCCGACTGCATCATCGAGGGGGCCTCCTTCTCCAACTGCACCCCCTGCGCCAGCGAGAAGGAGATCTTCGTGGTCGAGGAGGCGGCCGATCGCTTGAAGGAGCTGTTGAAGGAGCGGGGGGCTTATGAGATCACGGCCGGGCAGGGGGCCGAGCTGATCAAGCATATCTTCAAGGACCCCGGCCAACCGGGCTCCCCCGGCCAGATCAACATGGACTTCATCGGCAAGCCCCCGGCCTTTATCCTCGAGTCCATCGGGCTCAAGATCGACCCGGAGACCAAGATCGTCATTTTGGAGACCGGTTTCGACCACCCCCTGGTCTGGACCGAGCAGATCATGCCCGTCCTGCCCCTGATCCGCTGCCGGAACGTGGCCGAGGCCATCGATCGGGCCGTGGCCGCCGAGCAGGGCAACGGCCACACCATGGTCATCCACTCCACCAACCTCAAGAACCTGGCCCTGATGGGCTCCAAGGCCGACTGCTCGGCCTTTGTCAAGAACGGCTCCTCCCTGGCCGGGGTGGGGGTGACCGGCGAGGGGTTCACCTCCTTTCACATCACCACCAACGGCGAGGGTCACACCCGGCCCCGGATGTTCACCCGGATCAGGCGCTGCGTCCTGACCGACGACTTCAGGCTGCGCTACGGGGCTGATCGGACTTAAATAGATTCCGCGCTCAAAGGCACAAAGTGCCTTTAAGCGCTTACGGCCGGCAAAAGCGCGGTTTTGCCGGCCTTACGAGCTCTTTCGAGCTCGGCGCGCTTAGGAAGGCGCGCATACCAAGTTGCCTTGAAAGAGCAACTTGGTATTAACCTGACGCGGGGAAGGCGATCATGGAGCTGCTGAAAAGAAAGAACTTCGCCTCCGGGGCCCCCCTGGAGGAGAAGGTCGGCTACAGCCGGGCGGTTCGGGTGGGCAACCAGGTCTTTGTGGGCGGGACCACCTCCACCAACCCCCAGGGGGTGGTGGAGGGCAAGGGCGACCCCTACCTCCAGACCAGGATCGTCCTGGGTAAGATCCAGGCCGCCCTGGAGGAGGCCGGGGCAAGCTTGAGCGACGTGGTCAAGGTCGGCTTCTACGTGACCGACATCAGCCAGGGGATGGAGTACCTCCGGGCCTACTCCGAGTTCTTCAAGGAGATCAAGCCGGTCATCAACATGGCCGAGGTCAAGGCCCTGGCCCGGCCCGATCACCTGGTGGAGATCGAGGCTCAGGCGGTCATCGGGTCCTACCTGGTGCCATAAAACAACCGGGCTAAATTATTCCCCTGTCGTTTGGGGGAGGAGGTTTGATTACCGCCTGGTGCGGCCCGCCTCCGCCCGCCTCTTTGACCCGTCCGGTCATCAGCCGCAATCTACTTGGCCCAAACCACCTTCTTGGAGGGGGCCGAGTAGTAGCGGGACCGGTCCGAGGAGAAGATGGTCAGGTCCATGAGCTTGACCCCACGGAGGATGCTCAAGGGGACCTCCACCCCGGCCGCGCCCAGGGACCAGACCTTTCTGAAGAAATCGGAGAGCCCCTTCACCTCCTCCTGGTTGACCGCCAGGATGATGTCGTCGACCTCCAGCCCCCCTTTCTCGGCCGGGCCTCCGGTGGTGACCCGGTTGACGAAGACCCGGCCCCTGACCTCGGCCACGCTGACCCCCAGCCAGGGCTGGGCCGGCTCGGAGGAGCGGCCCAGGGAGATGAGGTCCGAGAGGATGGGCTTGAGCAGGTCGATGGGGACGGAGACGTTGCAGGGAATGGAGCCGAACCCTTCCACCGTGAGCTGGGAGAGCAAGGACCCGATCCCCACCAGCCGGCCGTCCTGGTTCAGGAGGGCCGCCCCGCCGT
>Ga0209164_1005280_pt1 | contig 11076 bp, 6 predicted proteins | sample MTBNYHSulfiMetaG_FD_187458 | JGI IMG/M metagenome (GOLD analysis project Ga0209164, IMG submission 187458) | Enrichment culture microbial communities from rom New York Harbor, USA that are MTBE-degrading - MTBE-NYH (New York Harbor Sulfidogenic)... | ecosystem: Environmental > Aquatic > Marine >... | reverse complement strand
CCATCGCCTTCCTCTGGCATATGCACCAGCCTTTCTATAAAGAACCTCTCACAGGCCTCTACAGACTTCCCTGGGTGAGGCTCCACGGCACAAAGGACTATCTTGATATGGCAGAGATTCAGAGCGGTTTCCCTGCGATTAAACAGACCTTTAATTTCACCCCTTCCCTCCTCGAACAGATTTCGGATTATTCGGACAACAATGCCCGGGACCGCTACCTTGAACTGAGCGTAAAAAAGGCTTCCGAACTCTCCGATGAGGACAAGGTATTTCTCCTCGAAAATTTTTTCCTTGCCAACTGGGACACAATGATCAAACCCTTCCCCCGCTATTCCGAGATCCTTTCCAAAAGGGGTGTCCATCTCATCAGGAGCGACCTCACACGGTTGGCGCGTTATTTCAGTATTCAGGATTTTCTCGATCTGCAGCTCCTCTTCAACCTGTGCTGGATAGACCCCCTGTTCAGGCAGAACGATCCCGACCTCAGAATGCTTGTCGAAAAAGGGAGGGACTTTACCGAAGAGGACAAGCAGTTCGTCATAGAGAAACAACTCTCGATACTGAAGAAGATCATCCCGCGGTACAAGGAATTGGCGCAGAACGGTCAGATCGAACTCTCCTGTTCTCCGTTCTATCACCCTATTCTCCCCCTGCTCTGTGATACGAATATCGCCCGGGTTGCGCTGCCGGACATAGACCTTCCCCGGCACCGGTTTACATATCCCGGAGATGCCGAGAAACAGATCAGGACCGGGATCGATTATTTTGACAAAATATTCGGCTACCGGCCCCATGGCATGTGGCCTTCGGAAGGTTCTGTGAGTGAAGAGGTGGTAAAAATTGCAGCACATGAGGGCATTCGGTGGCTTGCAACCGACGAGGACATCCTCACGATCTCAACCGGGAAGCAGCTCAGGGATTCTGCGAGGAACCTCCTTGATCCCCGAACTCTCTATAGCCCCCATACCTTCGGGAACGTTTCGATCATTTTCCGTGACCACCTGCTTTCAGACCTAATCGGGTTTGTATATGCGAAATGGGATCCGATGAATGCGGCAAATGACCTCATCCGGAAGCTGGAAGGAATTGCGAAGAGTATTCCAAAGGACAAACCGCACCTCGTGTCCATCATACTCGACGGCGAGAATGCGTGGGAATATTATGCAAACGACGGATATGACTTTCTGAAATATCTTTATGAGGGTCTCTCGACAAATAAACGGCTGCAGACAGTGACCGTATCCGAATTTCTCGACAATTATGACAAAGGCTCTCCATTGGAAACGCTCCATCCGGGGTCCTGGATCTACGCAAATTACGCCGTATGGATCGGACATGAGGAGGACAACACAGCCTGGGACTATCTGTCGGAGACAAGGAAGGAACTGGAGCTTTTTCAGGGCATGCATCCGGAAAAAGACCTTTCTGAAGCATGGAAATCCATATATATCGCAGAGGGAAGCGACTGGAACTGGTGGTACGGAGATGACCATACCACCGAGAACCAAAAAGATTTCGACGAACTGTTCAGGATGAATCTGATGAATGTTTACAGAGAAATGGGAAAAGAAACACCTCCCTTTCTCTTTATTCCTGTTCTCAGGGAGGACAGGAGCATCGCTCCTACTGTCGCAATCCGGGGGTTCATCGACCCGAAGATTGACGGAACCGTCACCAGTTATTACGAATGGTATCAGGGAGCACAGATGGATATCAGGAAATCAGGCGGAAGCATGCACAAGGCTGAAAGTCTTCTCTCAAGCATTTATTATGGGTTCAACAAGGAAACCCTTTTTCTGAGAGCTGACCCTGTGAGTCCGCTGAACACATTCCCTGAAGATATCTCGTTCTCGATAGATTTCGTGAAGCCGTCTGTCATGAAAGTTTCTGTCTCGATCAAGCCCGCCTTCTCTGCATCACTGCATGAGAAAACGAATGGCGAATGGAAAAAAGTGAAAGATATTCCCGATGCGGCGTTCGGGGACATTCTCGAGATAGGCATACCGTTTACCGATCTGAACGCACGGGAAAATGATGTGATTAATTTTTCGATCTGTATCACAAAAAACAGTGAGGAATTAGAACGGTGCCCGTGGAGGGGCCACATCATGCTTACGGTCCCCACACCTGATTTTGAGGCAATGCTGTGGTATTAAAAAGTGAAAAGTTCAGAGTGAGAAGTTTAAGAAAATGAAGGTTCTCATACAACGGGTGTCAGAGGCGAAAGTCACAGTGAACGAAAATGCAATTTCAGAAATCGGAAAGGGGCTTCTTGTCTTCCTCGGAGTAGAAAAAGGGGACACGGACAAAGACCTGGAATACCTGCTCAAAAAAACCTCTCAACTGAGGATATTCGAAGACAGGGAGCGGAAAATGAACCTTTCGGCGCAGGATATTAAAGGGAACGTCCTTGTTGTATCCCAGTTTACCCTTTCTGCGGATTGCAGAAAAGGCAATCGCCCTTCATTTGACGGCGCAGAAGAGCCGGATAAGGCTGAAGCCTTTTACCTCAGGTTTGCGGAGAGATTGCGGGAAACCGGACTCACCGTCGTTACCGGCAAATTCGGAGCCCATATGAAGGTGCATTCAATAAACGACGGTCCTGTGACAATAATTCTGGATTCGAGGCGATAATCTTCTGAATATTCATCGGTTTTCGCCGGTTCCGCAGTGTTCCGGTCTTATCTGTTCCCCTGAAACATTTGACAAATAATCATCATTTTGATTATAACAAGTCTATCAAAGGGACAAAATGACAACCGGACAAAGAAAGAATTCACGGTATGATTTTTCCCAGCTTATAGAATATTCTCTCTCATCACATCCAGCCGATAAAGTCCTGAAAGGAATAATACAGGATTTCAGCCATTCCGGGTTATGTATGATCACGAATCATCCCCTTTCAGAAGGAGAAGAGATCGTCATACGAAGCATCCTCACCGAGGATTCCCGTTGCGCAATCGTTCGCTGGATAGTAAATATTGGGAACAGCTCCGTAAAGGTCGGATTGGAGTTCAAAAAGCAGGACAAGACTGCATAGGCTTTTCTATTGTTTTCTATATTGTTCTAATTCTTTCTTTAAGTCTGCAATTTCTTCTTTTAATTCTTTCATCCTAAGTTCTCTGCCAACAGCCATTGCATAAAAATCTTCCAAATCCTTAACCTTCCTGATAAGTTCTTGTTCGCTTGTTTTAAGAGCTTCTTCTGTTTTCTTGCGCTTAGTGACGTCCCGGAATATCCCTTGGGATGCAATTACTTTTTGACCAATTGAACGTGCATTCAGATTCCCTGCAACAAGGATCTGTCTGCCATCCTTTGCAATAAATATTGCCTCTACATTATTTATTGATTCACCTGACATTACCTTCTTGAAAGTTTCTACGCAATGTGGCTTACAGCTTGGATGCAAAATATCGAAAATAGTAATTTCCTTAAGTTCATCCCATGTATAGCCCATAGTCTTTAACCATGCCGGATTTACGAAGATGAAATGACCATCCGCTGAAACACTTTGAATCATATCATGGGCATTTTCAAATAGACTGCTATAACGTTCTTCAACTTCCCTTAACATTTCTTCAGATTTATGCTGCTGAGTTATGTCTTCGCAAACTGTAATTATGCCAAGTGGCATACCACTCACGTCCTTAATCGCGATAGAAGTTAACCGGACAGGGAAGAGCTCGCCATTTTTCTTGATATTGATAGTTTTCCGCTTCCAATCTCCCATTTCATACAGTTTCTCAAACGCTAATCGCTGCCATAGATGGGGAGGCGCCATTATTCGTGCATCATTTCCGATTAGTTCTTCAACGGTATATCCATGCATTGATGCTTCAGCTTTATTTGTATAGATAATTTTCCCCTCTATATCAGTTATGGTAACTCCTATAGGTAAAGAATTAAGTGAGTCCTGCATGATTTTGCACATGGCATTATCCAGAGCTAATTCAGATTCTTTCTTCATGCATTTGTCCCTCACAACACCTTTATACATAAATATTGACTTTTTCCCTATGAAAAAACAATCCTACGTATGTAGGGGGTGGTATTTTTATTATTGATTACCCTTGTAACCCTGTATTAAGAAGCATGATTTAAATGAAACTTACAGAAAAGCATTCCCCTTCAATGGAATACTCCTTACTGTTATTTTAAGGCGTTATAATGCAGATTACAATCCTACTCAGGGAGGGGATTTGTATCAGGTTAATAGAGTATGATGCTGAATTACGGTGTATCGATTGTCATGCATTAATGTACTCAATTTAATGTTTGCGACCTGCTTTCTTCCGCGAGAGACTTCCGGCTTCTTACTCCTGTTTTTCCGTGTTCGCCTTTGAAGAGTACAGTAGGGTTCGCATTAGACCTGTTCTGTTCTCAACACCTATTTTCATATAAACGTTGCTCAAATGGTCCTTTACAGTCTGCTCAGATATCTCAAGATCCTCGGCAATTTCAGCGTTTTTAAGACCATCGAGCACTCTTCTGAGTATATCGGTTTCTCGTCTTGTAAGCCTGAATTGCTGTCGGGTTTCGTTCATGTTCAGTTTATTGGAAATAGTTTCTTCGATGATAACAAGATAGACAATAGGATTTGGTTTATCGTATATATAGATCCTGAATATCCAATGGCTCGGGGAATCCTTAAATTTCTTTGTGAACCAAATTTCTCCGGGGAATAGTTCCGTTAACCGCCCACTGTCAATAGCATCGAATATTCTATTGTTTATTGTTGTTATCTCGGTCGGAAGCTCGAAACGGCCAAGAAAGTTGTTCGCCTTTTTGTTAGTGTAAAAAATGCTTTTTCGATCAAAGATGATCAGCCCTACGGGAAGTTTTTTCAGAATAAAGTCTATCTCTTCATTCATTCCCTTCCTCCATTTATCATTCAAACTATATCATTTTCAGGAATGAAAGAAAATGTCTTTTTATATTGAGAACTAATAATTGTCTGATTTTATTATTCCCTCACATGCTCTGGTATAATCAGGTAAGGTTTGCTATCAGGAAGGATGTCGCATAATAATTGTATCGTTTGGTGAAGACATTGTACGCATTAAATAACGTAAGGATAAGAAAGCTTATTTATTTTGACTTTATTTCATTCCTCAGCGGTAATAGGCCCTTGGGAAAAAATAATCTTATCGAATTTACGATTGAGGGTCTTACTCTCGAAATTCACCATCTCAATGCCGGGGATGAAAGACATATTCTGCCCTACCAATACCTTCATTTTGGGGACTGCCAACCATAGTTTCTTATCGCTCTTCTCAAGATACACATACGTATATCTGCCGCTGTCCATTGTCTCAACTACCTTGCCCGATAATGAAGAGGTATCTTTCATGTTTTCTCTCGGCTGATCGGCAAAAATACTTTTTCCCGTAGTTAAAAACACAACACTTAAAACCATAATGGATACTATTATTAAACGTTTCATGGTACACTCCTTTGCAGGTTGTTTACCTGTTTCTCAAGTATAACAAATCCTATTGTTTTCTTTCTGAAAGTAAGTGAGCCAGGTGAGAGACCAAGAAAATCTAGCTCTCTGCAGAAATTGGGCACTATCACTCGATTTCCCGAATGGTACTCAATTTATTTTGGACAGAGGTGTCATCGGCAGTATAAATCTGAATTTCGACCCTTTTCCGAATTCACTCTCTGTCGTTATCGAACCGCCAAGGAGGTAAGCGAGTTTATTTGAGAGATACAATCCGAGCCCCGTCCCTTCCTGAATCGGCATGCCCTCGGCATGAATCCTTCCAAAAGCGGTAAACAGTATGCCCATGTCTTGGGAATGTATGCCTATGCCGGTGTCATCCACTGATATTTCTATGACATTTTCGTGATCAGACAGGAGGGTAAGATTCGCCTGAGTTAAGATGTTTTTCGGAACTTCAGAACTTCTCATCTTCTTCACTTTTATATTTACAGAGCCTTTATCCGTATACTTTACGGCATTGCTACCCAGGTTCATGAGCACCTGTTTAATCCTTCTCCGGTCACTCTGCATGATAAGGGCGTCCGGCATATCGAGAGAGAATCCAAGTCCTTTCTTGTCCGCAGAAACCTTCAATGTCTCGTATACTTCGCGGAGAAGCAGGTCAAGGTCGAACTCCTCAATAAGAAGTTCCACCTTACCCGCCTCGATCTTGCTCAGGTCGATCACGTCATTGATTAAATCCAGAAGATGTTTGGCGCTGTTCTTTACTATAGTAAGTTGTTTCTTCTGTTCCTCGTTGATTTCTCCCACCAACCCCTGCAGGATGATACCTGTAAAGCCGATGATGGAGTTGAGCGGGGTCCTCAGTTCATGGCTCATACTGGCGATGAACATGGATTTCAGACGGTCGAGTTCCCTGAGTTTTATATTGGTAGATGCGAGTTCTGTATTCAGGGCCGCGAGTTGAAGCGTCCGTTCTTCGACAAGGTCCTCGAGGTGTTCACGGTATTTTTTTAGCTCATCCTCCGCATACTTGCGCTTCGTAACGTCCCAAACCAGCGATATCATCAGCTGTTTGTAGGGAACCGGTATATTTCTCGCAGAAACGAAAGCTGTCTGATCTCCCTTACGGGAAATCGGCACGTCTTCCCAATACATCTTTTCCAGGTCGCCACTGGCACAATCTTCTATGACCCTCTTCCTGATTTTTTCTTTAAATTCCTGATCCTCATAAACGACATCCCAGAAAGCATCCGGATCGGCAAGTTTTTCTCGTGTGGTCCGGTAATATTTGGGAAAGTTGTCGTTCATGTACTCGAATTTGACAAGAGGATCAACGGAGTTTACGGCTATACCTATAGGGAGACTATCAAGTACTGCCCGAATAAAAGCTTCATTTTCGTGCAGTGCTTCCTCAGCTTTTTTCCGGTCGGTAATATCATCAAATATGGCCACTATTTCTCCGGAGGGCAGTTTATAGACGTAGTTTTGAACCCATAACGACAGTTTTTCATCGTTGTATTGTGTAACAGGATGCATTGCCGGCTTGCCAGAACGCCATACTCTCTGGAAAACCTCAAACAGACCGATCTCTTTGACTTCGGGGAATGCTTTCAAAACACTTTTCCCCATAACGTCACTTCGTTTCACTTTTGTAATCTGCTCGCCCGCCCTGTTCATGTCTTCGAATATGAAGTCTTCTCCGTTTTTTAATGGTTTATATACCGCGACACCGCTGCTCATGTATCTGAATAGTTCCCTGAATCTATCCTCGCTGAGTCTCAGGTCCTCCAATGTCTTTTTTTGCCCGGTCACATCACGCACTACGGCAAAAATTATTCCTTCTTCGGCCAGAGGAAAAGAATTCCAGGACATCCATTTGTATGAACCGTCCTTGCACGCATAGCGGTTCTCGAAGGCGATAACCGGGTTCCCTTCTGCAAGACCTTGGGCTGCATTGATTGTGGCATTGCGGTCTTCCGGATGTATAAATTCGAGGTAAGGTCTTGCCATAAGTTCTTCAGGTGTCCATCCGAGTGTTTTTTCCCACGCAGGGTTCAACTGTTTGAAATACCCCTGGAAGTCTGCAACGGAGAGCATGTCGATAGAATAATTAAAAATGCGGTTGCGCTCTTCTTCGATCTTTCTGCGTTGAAGTTCTGTTTCAAATTGTGTCCGGTAGTAGAGTGACCGCTGATGCCGCCAGAATATGCCGATAGTCAGGCCTGAAGCAACGATCAGAATGCCTGTCAGGATAGCAATGAGCCTTAGTCCTATATAATGACGGGCATGGACCTCCCAGTCGTCTATTTTTGCAATGAGAAACCACGGTGAACCGGGGACCTGTTTTATTGCTGCAAGAACGGGTATTCCTCTGTAGTCTACACCCTCAACCTCTCCCTGGATGCCACTCACCGCCATTGCTGCAGGGAGGTTCTTTTTAGTTATAGGGGAGCGAAATGCAAAGGCCGTATTTTTCTGATGCCGCAGTTCATTCAGAAATATGACCTCATCACCTTCACGCCTGACCAACAGACTCTCGGCGGTTTCACTCGATATGGGCCAGGATTGAATCAGCGGATAAAGAAATCCATAAGGGTCAATTTGGAGGGCAACAAAACCGACTACTGATTTATTTTCATCGACAGGAGAAATAAGAGGAATAACAATATCCATGCAAATCTGCGAGGCCTTATTGCGGAAGAGATCAGACATGGAGAGACGTTTTGTACTAAGAACCTCTTGAAGATGTTTTTTCACTTCCGGGCAGATATCCTCATTTTTTTCAGGAAGAGAGACCAGAGGATTCATCTCTCTTCCAAGAAGATGCATTTCCCGATATTGCTGGTTTTCGTACATGGATTTCATCCAGCTAAGTATTTCTTTCTTGAGTACTGCTGAAGGGTCTTGTTGGAAACGCATGGTCAGTTCGGCAATCCTCGGATTATTGAAAATGAAACTTGCATCTTTCATGCGCTCGCTGCGCCAATTCTCTATCTGATCTACTTTTAAATCAGCGATTGCGCTCAGTTCTTTCAGTTTTTCCTGTGTCGCCGTTTCTTTCTGCTTCTGATAATAAAAATGTCCGATTGTTCCGATGCTGACAGTCAGCAGAAGAAAGATGATGACTAAATGCCAGGGGATTTTATGTGATGATTCATGAATTTTACCGGGCTTATCCAAATTGATGACTCTCTTTCATAAAAGGTAATTTATTCCGAATAACTGAATATTTTGTCTAAAAAATATCACAAACAGTATTGAATTGCTATGAGTTTCTTTTTTTCCCCCCGAAAATTCTTTTTTTCTATGGTAGTTTCGTCATGGCAAAAACCTTCGCAAAAAGTTATATTGTCATGCAGAGAACAATACACTGCCATGAGTTCAATTTTACAGAAAGACACTGAGATATCATTCCCGCATTTCATGATCCTCAAGGCCTCTGCAGGCTCCGGGAAAACCTTTGCCCTCACCCAGCGGTTCGTCCAGTTCATCCTTTCCGAAAGAATTCATCATAACAGCCTCAGGAACATCCTCGCGGTAACTTTCTCGAATAATGCCGCGAAAGAGATGAAGGAACGGGTACTTGAATGGCTCAAGGACACGTACTTCGAAAAACCGGATGTTCTCGACGAACTCCGGCAGGTTATTACGATCGAAAACGAAAGGATGAAGGAACGGGCAGGAACTATCATAGAAGAGATACTCGGCAATTACTCCGATTTCCAGGTAAAAACCATAGACAGTTTCATGGCAACTGTGTTCAAAGCATCGGCAATCGATTTCGGATATCATCCTGAATTCGATATTCTCCTGAATAATGAATATGTTATGGAATACGCATTCAACCTTTTTCTTAGAAATATAAGGGAACATACCGATGAAGCTGTACTTTTTGAGCATATTATCGATAGTATCGGGGGGAACAAGAAATCCGGGACAGCCTTTCTATGGGAACCTTCCGGTACGATTCTTGAAGAGATCAAGAAGATCTACCGAAAGACTTCAGCCGTCGGCAGAACACCCCTTCTGACAAACGAAGGGAAGGAACTTGATGACTTAAAGTTAAAGATTAGTTGTCTCCTGGATCTTATTGATAATTTAGTAATTAAATCCACTCTTGAGAAAAGCCTGAATTCATCATACGATGCGGTCAGAGCTGCCGTCAGAGAGAACAACTTTACGGATATTTTCGGCAAAGGACTTACACTTCCCCCTGTGAAGAAACCGGGGAAGAAACACCAGTCGCTTCAGGATTCATACGAAGAGATACAGGCGCACTGGTCCGGGTTGAAAGAACTTGTGAGTCAACTCGCATTCCTCCACAGCCGCTCTGCCTGCGTCCCTTACATTCTGGTCTATGGGGCATTCAGCGCCATCATCGAGCCGATAAAAAGACTTCAGGGCAAAGTTTTCATAGAAGACATCAACCGGTATCTCACAGAGTATCTCAGCGGATCAATCGTCCCGGATGTGTATTTCAGGCTTGGAGATATCGTCTATCATTTCCTGATCGATGAATTTCAGGACACGGCCCCAATACAGTGGCAGAACCTTATCCCGCTGATCGACAATTCCCTCTCACAGGGCGGCAGTCTCTTTGTTGTCGGCGATACGAAACAGGCGATCTATGGGTTCAGGGATGCAGATTACACGATAATGAGGGACTGCCGAACCATCAGCCCTTTCCCGTCTGCAGTGCCCTTCGAAAAAGAACTCGGCATCAATTACAGGAGCAGGAGCAGAATTCTTGAATTCACCCGCAGGGTTTTTCAGGGTCTGGCGCCGGAAATCCCTCTTTACAGAGAAGCTGCAGAAAGAAGCGGCCTTACCGATTACAAGCAGACTCCGCATAATGCTGAAGGAGCCGAAGGGTATGTTGAAGTCACCATCCATAAAAAAAATGAAGAGGACCCTCCTGAAAAACAGAAAATCCAGGGACTGATACAGGACCTTTGCACACGTGGTTGCTCCTTTGGAGACATCGCGGTCCTCACACAGAAAAACGAGGACGCTGTAAGGGTCACAACCTGGCTGAACGAAAAAGAAATAGGTTTCATCTCCTTCAGCAGTCTCGATATCCGGAGGAGGAAGCTGACAGGTGAGATTTTTGCACTCCTCAAATTCCTCGATGCTCCCACGGAGAACCTCTCCTTTGCAACATTCATCCTCGGTGAGGTCTTCAGCAGAAGGATCGCAGAAGAACAGAAAGAGAAACAGAAACAGATAGAGACAGAGATAGAACAAGAATTGATCAGGGATTTTCTTTTTACACAGAGAAACGAGCGCCCGCTATACAAGGCATTCCAGAAAACGTTCCCTGTGCTCTGGGAGACATGCTTTGCAGGGCTCTTCAAATCAGCGGGATATTTACCCCTTTATGACCTCATTACGGAAATATTCAGCGCTTTCAGGGTATTCGAAACATTCAGGGAAGAAGAATCCTCTCTGGTCAAGATACTCGAAACCGTGAAGGACCTTGAGGGCGGAGGGTATACCAGCATCGGCGATTTTCTGCTCTTTGCAGACGACGGACGGATGGGTGAGATCAGTGAATCGGACTGGGACATGAATGTGCCGAAGGATTATGACGCGGTCCGGGTCATGACTATCCACAAGGCAAAGGGACT
>Ga0209164_1005279_pt1 | contig 11076 bp, 8 predicted proteins | sample MTBNYHSulfiMetaG_FD_187458 | JGI IMG/M metagenome (GOLD analysis project Ga0209164, IMG submission 187458) | Enrichment culture microbial communities from rom New York Harbor, USA that are MTBE-degrading - MTBE-NYH (New York Harbor Sulfidogenic)... | ecosystem: Environmental > Aquatic > Marine >... | reverse complement strand
CCAGGGAAGAAGCCAGCAGATGCTTGAGATGCGACCTGGAACTTGGAGAAGAATAAGCAAATAAGGGCGTTTCTATATGGAAGAGATAACGTTAAAAATCAATGATAGACAGGTCAAAGGAAAAGAAGGGGATACAGTTTTAGCTGTATGCCGGGCTAATGATATTTATGTGCCTACCCTCTGCCATCTTGAAGGACTGAGCGATGTCGGCGCATGCCGGATGTGCATGGTAGAAGTTGAAGGAGAGAGGAAACCAGTACCTGCCTGCACGTATCCGGTCAGGAACGGCCTGGTGGTGAAAACTCACACTGAGGCGCTGGAAAAGCACCGGCGTTTAATCCTGGAGCTTATCTTCACCGAGAGAAATCACTTCTGTATGTTTTGTGAGCAGAGCGGAGACTGTGAGCTTCAGGAACTGGCCTACCGTTATCAGATGGACAATATACGCTATCCTTATACTAATCCCCGCCTGCCGGTAGATTCATTGAATGACTACCTCGTTATTGACCATAACCGCTGTGTTCTTTGTGGGCGGTGCGTTCGGGCTTGTAGTGAGGTAGTCGGGATCCATACTCTTGATTTCGGTAAGCGTGGCTGGAAAACGACCATATCGGCTGACCTCGAGCAGCCACTGGGAGAATCATCGTGTATTTCCTGTGGTGCCTGTGCCCAGGCCTGCCCTACGGGAGCCATTTTTTCCAAGCTCAGCCTCTACAAAGGCAAGACCAGCGAGTGCCAGCAGGTAGCTACCGTTTGTCCTCTCTGTAGCGTCGGCTGTGAATTGAACGTGCTGGTAAAGGACGGCAATCTGGTTCGTATTGAGGCACCCAGCCTGGAAGGACCGAGAGCACCACTGTGCGACAGAGGTCGCTTCGGCTTACTTTATGATGAGCGTCCCCGGATTACCTCCCCGCTGGTACGGGACAAACGGGGCGAATTGAAAGAACGCAGTATCGGTGAAGCTATAGACCTGGCCACCATGAAATTGAGGGAGCTGAAAGGAAGCATCGCTGGTATTATCTCGACGAGATATTCCAATGAAACACTCTCGCTATTTCATAAGTTCATGCATGATGTTATGGGCAGCGATAACATCGATACGCTGGATGGTAAAAAGTACCGTATCATCACAGAGGGCATCAGGTGTTTCCGTGATGACGGGGCAGGTTTAGATATAGAGTGCTCCATAGAAGGAGTACTGCAAGCAGACTGTATTGTAGTAGCCGGGGCCGACCCGCAAAGAACCCATCCGGTTGTCGGCTGTCTCATCCGAAGGGCAGTGAGCCAGGAGGGAGCAAAGCTGATTGTCATTAATTCAGCCAGAGATGTTTTCCCTCTGTGGAGTAACCTCTGGCTGAGACCTGAGGTGGGTAGTGAACAGATTCTGTTCGAGGGGTTAACCAAAATTCTAATGGATAAAGGTTTAACCAGGCGCGAAAACACACCGGCAGAGCTTGCTGCGGTGCTGAGCGACTGTGCACTGGATGAGGTAGATAGAATTACAGGTGTTGAGATTAGGGACCTGGAAGCAGCCGTCAATATGTACGGTGAGGCTAAACGCGGCATCATCATCTATGGAGATGAGTTACTCGATAGGAATGCCCCGGCCCTTGTTAACTCCCTGCTCCGGCTGGCAAGTCTAACGGGAAATCAGATAGATGAGAAGCTAGGAGTAATCTCCCTTAAACCGTATACCAATAGCCGGGGTGGCTGGGAGCTGGGGATAGCCGCCGGAGAGATTCAGGCGGACAACGTGAGGGGGGCTTATCTGGTTCTGGACGATGAGCAATTGGACGAGAAACTTGTAGAACAACTCAAAAGCCTCGATTTTATTGTGGTGCAGGCAAGCTATCAATCATCGGCTACGTCTGTAGCCGATATAGTCCTGCCTTCTCCCATATGGTCAGAAAGGCAGGGTGGCGAATATGTGAGCCTTGATGGGCGTACCGGTAAGTCCCAGCAGCTACTTCAACCCAGAAAAGGGATGCTCCAGTTTGAAGAGGTGCTGGCAAGGCTGACCAAGAACCTGGGACACTAAACTTAACCCTGAGCCTGGAGGTCAAGTATGGCGAAAGTTAAAATTGCGACGGTGTGGCTGGACTGCTGCTCGGGTTGCCATATGTCTTTCCTGGATATCGATGAGGCCATAATCGGAGTGGCTGAACAGTTGGAATTTACCAGATGCCCTATTACTGACATCAAGGAGTTTTCCCCTGTTGATGTCGGCATTGTTGAAGGAGCAGTCAGTACCACAAATGACGAAGAGGTACTCCGGAAACTCAGGACAAACTGCAAGATACTGATGGCCTGGGGCGATTGTGCCTGCTTCGGCGGGATATGTACCATGCGCAATCTCTTTGATACAGAAGATGTTCTCAAGAGATATTATCTTGAGACCGAGAGCACCAAAGGCGACATAATCCCTGCTTCGGAAGAAATTCCCCGACTTCTGGAAAAAGTACTACCGATAAACCAGGTGGTAAAGGTTGATTGTTATGTGCCGGGATGCCCGCCCAGTTCAAAAGCTATTTTATATGCTGTCTCGGAACTCCTTCAAGGCAGAATCCCCGTGCTGCCTGGTGACATGATGAGGTTTGATTGAGGAGGTCTTTTTGAATGACCACGAAAATCGTGATTGAGCCAGTAACTCGTGTTGAAGGGCACGGAAAAGTAACCATTCACCTGGACGAGCAGGGGAAAGTAGCTGATGCCAGATTTCATGTGACCCAGCTGCGCGGTTTTGAGAAGTTCTGCGAAGGGCGGTTGTTCTGGGAAATGCCGGTCATTACCATGCGAATCTGCGGTATCTGTCCGGTAAGTCATCACCTTGCCTCGGCTAAAGCCGGAGATGCCTTGTTAGGGGTTGAGCTGACGCCAACAGCCAAGATGCTGCGCCAGTTACTGCACATGGCCCAGTATGTTCAGTCGCACTCTCTTCATTTCTTTCACCTGGCCAGCCCTGACCTGCTCTTTGGCATGGATGCAGACCCGGCCACGCGAAACGTAATAGGTCTTATTGCCGCGAATCCCGAGCTGGCCACAAAAGGAGTGAAGCTTCGCAGGTTCGGGCAGGAAATAATTGAGACCATGGGGGAGAAGAGGGTACACCCTAATGCCGCTATCCCGGGCGGGATGAACCGTGCACTTCATCCCGAGGACCGCGACAGGTTCCGGCGAGAGATAGACGGCGTTATCGCTGATATTCAGATGGCCGTTGATTTAATAAGGAACTACCTGACCGAACATAGTGAAGAGGCGGCAAACTTTGCCAGCTTTGCTTCTGGTTATCTGGGACTGGTAGATGATGAGGGTAATCTCGAGTTGTACGACGGAAAGCTGAGATTAAAAGATAATAAAGGAGCCATCCTGGAGGATAAGGTTCATCCCGGTGATTACCTTTCCATCATCGAGGAAAAGGCAGAAGACTGGTCTTACCTCAAATTCCCTTACTACAAGAAGAAGGGTTACCCCGAAGGTATTTATCGTGTGGGTCCGCTGGCAAGACTGAATGTAGTTGATGGGATTACAACCCCTCTCGCCAATAAAGAGTTCCAGAATTTCAAGAAGTTGAGCGGTAACGGAATTATTGAAGGGTCATTGTATTACCATTACACCCGGATGATTGAAACGCTTTACGCTGCTGAAAAGATTAAGGCTCTCCTGGAAGATAACTTGATTTGCTCCAATGAGATATGGACTTCTTCCACCATTCTCAACGAAGAGGCGGTAGGGGTGGTTGAAGCGCCAAGAGGGACACTTTTCCATCATTACTGGATAGACCGAAGCGGAATGATTCGCAAGGTTAATCTCATTGTGGCTACGGGGCATAATAATGCTGCTATGAACCGGGCTGTCTACGAAGTGGCTAAGAAATTTGTCAGGGGTGAAAAGCTCACTGAGGGGATGCTTAATCGTGTAGAGGCTGCTATCAGGTGCTATGACCCCTGCTTATCCTGTGCTACACATGCCCTGGGGCAGATGCCCTTGATGGTTGAGCTCGTTTCCGCCCAGGGTGAAATTATCAGCACAACGACAACCAGCTAGGCCATGGTGTGTAAATCCGCGCTACAATCGAGATTCTTCGCTACGCTCAGAATGACAGACTATAATGTCACCCTGAGCGAAGCGAAGGGTCTCATCATCCAGAACATGTTAACACCCATTTCTGCAACCAGGTACTAGGCCGTTTTGCTGCTCGGGTGGCTTGCCGATAACATTTTCATGGCCGGCACATCCTCTATCTTGCTTTCACTGATGATTTGCACATTTCCACCTCACGTTTGATACCACCGGTCATCCTAGAGTCTAGTTCACAAATCCTTCGATAGGCCGGTCAGAAGGCCAGATAAATTTTGTGTTAATAGTAAAAAGTAGGAGGCTGGTTAGCCTTTGTTTCTGGCTGCCCAGCCTCTTTCGTAAGCAACAGACTTGTATATAATGCTTTCCCTTTTATTTCCCCTGGCTTTATAGTTATACTACGCTCTTCTTAACACCTCCTTTCTTATCATTGTTAAAGTGAGTTAAGAGCGATAACTTGGTGCCAAGCAGGAAAAGTTAGCTCTCTTATTGTCGGCTAAACCACTTACGGGATTCTGCTCTATTGAGCCTCCACCTTAAAACAAAGGCACCTATCAGCAGAACTACGACCAAGCCGGCCATTACAAACAACCCAATAAACATTCTAGCCTCTCACCTTCTTTCTACTCTTTATCTCAATTTATCATGTGCTAATCTGGTATGCCTTCCGTTATAACACCTAAGCTGAACACCTTCGACTAGGTATTTATGCCTAGTATTTATGCCTAGCTTGTTATCCAGGCTACCTGAAAAGGTGGTTGCTGTCTGCAGTCCGCTATGTTTACTGTTTGGTTCTCAGGTAAAAGGAAAGGGGTGTGATGAATTTCATCACACCCCTTTTTGTGCTTCCTGGTTAGTTCTTAAGGCTTATCTCTTACCGGTCATCTCTTCCTTGAGATCCAGGTCAAGCCAGATGTAGCGGTGCCAGGTATCCCAGTCGGCATAGCCCATCATGATTTCACCGTCGTAGTTCTTCACCCAGGGCTGCCAGAACTCGTATACCGAGGCCACCGGGAACTGGAACTCATAGGCCTGGTCAAGGATGTAGGGTAGAGCTTCCTTCATCAACACGCGTTGCAGAGGCTCATCCCAGTAAGCCTCCGTGATTTTGGCATATGCCTCATTCATCACCGGGTCGTCAATCATGCTGCGGTTGAGGAGGCTGCCCGGGCGCGACTCAACGAAACGGAAGGGTATGGTATTGTTGGCACCCCACATGAAACAGGCGTCAAAGGTCTTGGCGGCGCCAATAGATGAGTAGACGGCGTATTCCTTCACCAGAAGTTCCAGGTCAACGCCTACCTTGCTCCAGTAGTCCTTGACTACGGAGAGCAGGTCCACGTAGCCCGAATAGGTGACGATATTGGTCTTGAAGCCATTGGGATAGCCGGCCTCAGCCAGAAGCTGCTTTGCCTTCTCCGGGTTGTACTGGTAAATCTCCTGGGTTGACTGGGGAAGCTGATCAATAGGGATGTATATATCAGCAAATTCCGGAATATCCAGTACCGGCCAGGTCAGTATGGCGTCGGTACCGCCGTAGAGAGTATCGGCGATTTCCTGCCGGTCAACAGCCATGGAGAGTGCCCGCCTCACCTGCTTGTCACTGAAGGGCTTACGGTCTATTCTCCAGAAGAGGATGGTGGTGCCGCTGGGAGTGTATTCCTTGTACTTCAGTTGCGGGCTGGTCTTGATTAAACTGGCGGCATCCTCCCAGGTCTGGGATGTGTAGTAACCGCCGAGAAAATCAATTTTGCCCGTCCGTACGGCCGCCAAGCGGGTGGAGGCATCCGGTATTACCAGACGCTTGACAATGTCAACGTAAGGCAAACGGTTTCCCTCGCCAGGGCCACACGGGTCGGTATCCCAGTAGTTCGGGTTCTTCTCAAAGGTCATGGAACTGCCGGCGATGTAGTCCACCAGCATGAAAGGCCCGGTGCCAATAGCGTTCCGCCAGTCGTTAAGGTCGCCATACTTCTCTACGGCGTCTTGGGGCACAATCTTGGAATGGTCGGTGAGCATGGGGAAGACCTTGCCCATGTTGCCCGTCTTGGTCTTAACTTCCACCGTCCATTTATCCAGTGCCTTTATCCAGGGACCTCCGTTCAGGTCTTCAAAGTTGTCTTTCCATGGGTAGGCGCCGACGTGGTAGGACGTGGGTTTGGTCCACAGGCGATTCAGGGAAAAGACGATATCTTCGGCTGTCATTTCCCGGCCGTTGGTCGGTGGTTTGTTGTGCCAGCGGACCCCCTTGCGGATGTGAAAAACAACCTGGTCGGGGCCCAGCACCTCGAAGCTCTCCGCCAGTTCACCGATGCGTAGGTTGGCTGGTGGGGGCATGACATAGAGCCAGCTGGCTTCACCGGTGCCGGCCGGGCCCTTGGCCCAGTCCCCACCGATAAGCTCTTCATTGGTGAGCTGGACAGTCCAGGCCCAGTACACATGTCCCATGGCATCGTCAAAGATTGTAGGGTCGGTGGGCATACAGTCGACATAGGCTCCACCATATTGGGGTTTCACGACTGTAGGTGTGGTTGGTGCGGTTGGTGTGGTTGGTTTGGTTGGCGTGGTCGGCGTCGTTGGCGTCGTTGGCGTCGTTGGCGTCGTGGGTTTCTCTTCGGTTGGTGTTGCCGGTGCGCAGGATGCCAGTAATAGGGCTGCCACCATCAGGCAGCTAACGAGTAACCATATAGCTTTTTTCATTCGTCCTCCTTCTCCCTTATTTAACTTAATTTTATGTAATATCTCTTGTAGTGTCAATACTCGTTAGCGAATATTTCCGGCGGGTCAATTATTCTCCGGGAAGTAGAGCAAATTGGCTTGCCCTGCCGCTAAGCCCGATTACCCCCTTCTCCTTAAACCGGATGGTACCTGTTGCCTCCTGGCTTAATGTGAGATACGTGGGTTGACAATACCGAGAAAGACGATATAGTATGCGGTAGGCCAGTTCAGGATTAATCGAGGGGTGACTCTTAAGTTCATCTTCACTTCTAGTACTTGGTGTGCATTGGACTTTTGGCTATCAATAAGAGGAAGTGATTTGACAAATAGGGCTTAAGTCCTGTCGTTAGCCGTGGTTTTTCCCTTCGGCTGGCAGGACTTTTTATTTTGCCTCTTTTCTCAACGTTACTGGATGCATTCGGTGGCTCTAAGTCCCGGGGTACCGCGGGCTATGGTTTTTGAGCTGTTCCTGTTATCAAAAGGGAGAAGAGATAGATAGCTGCCTGAGAACAGCCAGGCTAATTATAGGAAAGGCTGACATCGATGACTAAAGACTCCCCGATTTTTTATGGATGGTGGATAATATTAGCTGCCCTGGGAATTATGTTTGTCCAGGCAGGTACAGGATTTTATTCCTTCGGGGTGCTCTTTAAGCCACTGACGGAGGAATTCGAGTGGAGCCGGGGCGTGGTATCTGTGGCACAATCAATATTTATGGTTATGGCTGGTGTTGGTGGGCTGGTTGTCAGCAGGCTGGTTGAGCGATACCGTATCGAGAGGATAGTTATGGTGGGTTCGGTGGTAGGGGGGATTTGCTGGCTGCTCCTTAGCTTGACTCCCAATCTCTGGTACCTGTATGCCTTGTACTTTGTTATTGGCGCTGGAATGGGTGGTGGTGCTGGTTTCGTTCCTCTGGGCGTGGTGATAGCAAACTGGTTTATCAGGAGAAGGGGTACGGCCATGGGTATTGCCACTGTCGGCATAGCCATGGGTGCCATGCTTCTGACACCACTGGTAGGAATTATCGTGGAAAACTTTGGCTGGCGTATGGCCTATATTTTCAACGGGCTGATAGTACTGGCCATTGGTATTCCTTTGGCGCTGGTGTTAAGAACACGTCCTGAGGATAAAGGCCTTCTGCCTGACGGTGATAGGCCGTCAGAGATGATGGAGGAGGTAATATTACAGTCCTCTACTCATTATATGGAATCAGGCAGTAGTCAACAAAATGGAGGGCTAACTGTCTGGCTAAGAACATTGCCGATGTGGCTGTTATGCCTCGGCTTTGCTCTGGCCCACACCGCCGAGATATCCATACTTGTCCATGAGGTTCCTTTTATCACCGATATGGGAATACCCGTTACGGCAGCGGCGGCGGCTCTGGGTTTCACCGGAGGAATGGGCGGGGTTGGCAAGATAACCTTCGGCTGGCTTACCGACAGGTTATCCACAAGATATGTGGTGATACTGTGTTTTCTCTTCCAGCTGGTGGGAGCACTTATCCTGATGCGAACAAATACTATGGCTATGGTCTGGCTCTTTGTGGTTATCTTCGGATTTGCTATGGGTGGTATGGTTACACTGATGCCGCTGGCTATTGGTGACCGGTTTGGCACGGTCGCTTTTGGCAGAATCTTTGGCTTTGTTAACCTGGTAGTCATGCTCTTTTCGACAGCTGGTCCTCCTTTTGCCGGCTTTATGTTTGATGCTACCGGGTCTTACTCTACTGTATTGACTACCTTCGCCATAGCGTATACTATTTCCGTAGTAGCCATCTACTTTACCTGGGGAGTTGGCCCCAGGCCGTTGAGGAGTTTGAGGGGGAGATAAAGTATTAACCAGAAAATATGCGATAGGCAACAGTATCCGGCGATGAGGGTCTCCAGCTTGCTTGTAGTACTTGTCTCTGGTAGTGTGGAGACCCTCACTCTGTATTTAACTTAAGAGCTTCGGTAAAGCTTTTTTATTAGCAGGTATTGCTTATTATGGAAAAGGCAAAAGGCGCTCCCAGGAGAGGGGCAGCTTTTGATAGGGACTGGACACAGGGGAGTACTGTCCGTAATCTCCTGTCCCTGTCCTGGCCCATGATAGTAAGCAACAGCCTCAATATGCTGGGGCCCACCATTGATATGGTGTGGGTGGGCAGGCTGGGTACAGCCTCTATTGCGGGAGTGGGAGTTTCCGGCATCGCCGTCATGCTGATGATGGCTGCCATGATGGGGCTCTTTATGGGTTTGAGGGCTATGATTGCCCGTTTTATCGGGGCGGGCAATAAAGAAGGAGCCAATCATGTGGCCCGGCAGGGCTTTATTATCAGTGCTGCCTTTGGCCTAGTGATAGCCTCGATAGGCTTTTTCTTTGCTGAGCAAATATTAATCCTGATGGGGCTGGAGCCTGATGTTGTTGCCGAAGGCGCAGCCTACATGCGCATCATGTTTATCGGTGCGCTGGTTATGGTCTTTCGCATGGTGTGCGAGGCTATCATGCAGGCCTCGGGCGACGCGGTAAACCCGATGCGGATAGCTATCTTCTTCAGGGCTTTCCATGTAGCCCTCTGTCCCTTTCTGGTCTTTGGCTTATGGATATTCCCCCGGCTTGGTGTCAGTGGTGCTGCCCTGACCAATGTCTTTTCTCAGAGCCTGGGGCTGGCTCTTGGTCTCTGGGTGCTCTTTACCGGACGTTCCCGGTTACAGTTGACCTTGAGTAAGTTCCGCGTTGACCTCAATACAATATGGCGTATCGTTAGGATTGGTCTTCCGGCTTCAATCATGGGCATGCAACAGAACCTTGGCCAGTTTGTCTTGATGTGGCTTATGGTTCCCTTCGGCACTGTGGCGGTGGCCGGGCATACCCTGTGTCAGAGGGTGGAGATGATTCTGTTTATGCCCGGTGTGGGGCTGGGTATTGCGGCTGGTGTACTGGCCGGACAGAACCTGGGGGCGCGTAAGCCAGAGCGAGCCGAGAAAAGTGGCTGGCTTGCGGCCGGCATGGCAGAAGGTCTTATGTTGCTCTGTTCCCTGGTCATACTACTGTGGGCGGAAGGAATAATTAGCATCTTTAACTCTGAGCCTGGTCTGGTAGAAATAGCCAGCACGTTCCTCAGAATAGCCACTGTTGGCTACCTGGTGCTGGGTCTCGTTATTGTTTTCATGCAATGCCTCTCCGGTGTTGGCGATACTCTCCCGCCAATGCTTATTAGTCTAGTAATTATCTGGGTGGTACAGCTGCCTCTGGCTTACCTCTTGCCACGTGTTACCGAGATCGGGGTCTATGGTGTGCGCTGGGGAATGGTAGCCGGTATGCTTGTAGGTGCCACTGCCTTTGTCACCTACTTTCGTCTTGGCAGGTGGAAGCGGAAGCAGGTCTAGCACGCTAGTTACTCCACTATCCTCCCGGTCGGGGGCCACCCTGAACAGCAATAGTCTCCCCGGTAAGAAAGCTGGAAGCCTCAGAGGCAAGGAAAATGACCGCATAGCCTATCTCTGCCGGCTGACCGGCGCGTCCCAGTGGTATCGCCTTCGTTCTCTCTTCTTCGCTGGTCAAATCCATGGCGGAATAAGCGCCTTCTGTCCTTATTAGACCGGGAGCAATACAGTTGACATAAATATTATGCTTGGCCCATTCCACAGCCAGAGACTTGGTCAGGTTAATCAACCCTGCCTTGGCGGCTCCATAATGAGCCATTCCCGGTGAGCCGTATATCCCGGCCACGGAGGCGATATTGATAATTTTGCCGCTCTTCTGCGGAATCATTACCTTGCTCACTGCCCGGCAGCAGAGGTAAGGTCCCTTGAGGTTGATGCCGATAACTGCATCCCAGCCATTGGGTGTCATCTCTTCCAGAGGGCAGACAAAACTGGCACCGGCGTTGTTTACCAGGATGTCCACTCTGCCGAAGGTATCTACTGTTTGTTTCACCATATTGTCCACCTGCTCCGGTATACGGACATCGGTGGCTACGGCCAGAGAGGACCGGCCCAGTGCTTTAATCTCATCGACTATTTTTTCCAGATTTGGTAGCTTTCGGCTGGCAACTACCACGTTGGCTCCAGCTTTGGCGAACTCCAGGGCAATGCCTCGACCTATCCCGGTACCTCCTCCGGTAATAATGGCTACCTTGTCAGTTAAATCGAATTGTGACATTCTGTCCCTCCTGTTTATAAAGAACTCCACTGAATACCCGCCAGCTTGCTGGCGGGATGAAAGTGGCTCGCCGAAAGGCGAGGCAAAGGTGTTTGCATAAAATAGTTAGATTTTAGTATAACAGCGGCATGGGGATAA
>Ga0209164_1005278_pt1 | contig 11081 bp, 12 predicted proteins | sample MTBNYHSulfiMetaG_FD_187458 | JGI IMG/M metagenome (GOLD analysis project Ga0209164, IMG submission 187458) | Enrichment culture microbial communities from rom New York Harbor, USA that are MTBE-degrading - MTBE-NYH (New York Harbor Sulfidogenic)... | ecosystem: Environmental > Aquatic > Marine >... | reverse complement strand
GAACGGCGAGGCGGAAAAGATGATGCAGAACGGGTGCGCTGGCTTTATCCAGAAGCCCTACAGTATGAGGGACCTGTCCATGAAGCTGCGAGACGCCCTTTCATAGCGCCTGCAAACCGGTCGTCGGTAGGCTCAAACCAAATTGAGTCGACAAGGGTTCCTCCCAGATACGTCATAGAAAAGTCGAGCCCGCCTCAGGCAAGCCTGAGCGGGCCTTGGAAAGACAGGAACACAGGGTTTCTCCCATCCAGTTCTCCAGGGCCTGCAAAGAAAGAAGGGGTCGGCGAAGATCTAAGGCTTGATCCTCCAGAGCCGGTAAACTATAATCTGCCCTGCTCCAGAATACCCCCTTGCTTGCCATCGAGGATTTCCATGCCCCAACACGCAGAAGAACCTGAAAAGCGATTGATTGTCATCAGGAACTATATCTCGAGGATGCCCAGCCTCTCTACGACGGCCATGAAAGTGGCCGAGATCTGCAACAATCCAAACACTTCCCCTGCGGATCTCAATCGTGTCATCTCTCTTGACCCCGTGCTCACCGGCCGGGTTTTGAAACTTGTGAATTCGGCCTATTATGGCCTTGCCACCCGGATTACGTCCTTGACCCCGGGCCATCATCATGGTGGGCTTGAACACGGTCGTCAATCTCGCCATCAGCACGGCTGTTGTCGAAAAGGTGTCGGTCCAGGAAGCCTCCGGACCCCTTTGCGCCGACGAGTTCTGGTCTCATTTTCTGTGCGTGGGCGTGGGCGCCAAGTTTCTATCCGGGTTGCGGGGAATCCCCCTTGCAGCGCAGGAAGAATATTTTGTAGGCGGGCTTTTGCACGATCTCGGCAAGGTCGCCCAGAACGATTGCTTTTCGGAAGAGTACCGGCAGGTCTTTGAAAGGGCCAAGGAGGGCAAGGCATCCCTCTGCGAGGCCGAGGCCGAGGCTTTCGGGGTGGATCACTGCGGGGTGGGCCTTATGATCGCTGAAAAGTGGCAGTTGGGAATATCGTTAAGAGACAGCCTCGCCCATCATCACAATCCGCAAGCGGCGGAGCGCGCCGGCCGCGATTTGGTCATCCTGGTGTCCCTTGTGGACAGCTATGCCAATATGCTCGGCATGGGGTCCCCGGGATATCCGCGACCCGATGAATCCGCCCTCTTTTCTCTGCTGGAAGAAGCAAAAATCCGGCCGAAGGCCCTTTCCGACTATCAGGAAAGAGTGTTCGAAGAGATAGAAAAAGCCAGGGTGTTTATCCAGCTTTCAACGAAAGGTTGACCTATGAGAATTCGATTCTGGGGGGTTCGGGGATCCATCCCTTGCCCGGGACCCGATACGGTGAAGTACGGAGGCAACACGGCCTGCATCGAAATCCGGTTCCATGGGTCGGATCGAATTATGATCCTTGATGCCGGCTCGGGCATTCGCGGCCTGGCCGGATCTCTCATGGCCCATGACCTGAAGCGCGGCCCCCTGAGTCTCGATCTGTTTCTGTCCCACACCCATCTGGACCATATTCTCGGGTTCCCCTTTTTCGTCCCCCTTTACCTTCCCCAATACACCATGAAGGTCTATGGGCCTGTGACCTTTGAAGAAGGGAGTCTGCAGGATGTTATGGCAGGGCAGTTGAGTTATCGTTACTTTCCTGTCCGCCTCGACCAACTGCTCTCAAAGATTGAATACATCGCTCTGGCCGAAGGGGTCTTTGATCTGGGCGACGGGATCGTTCTGAAGACCATCTACCTCAACCACTCCCTTCTTTGTCTCGGGTACCGCTTCGAATATAAGCGAAAGGTGCTGTGTACGGCCTATGACACGGAGCCCTTTCGAAACATCTTCACGACCGACGCAAAGGATCCTTCCTACGACGACGCCATGGCGATCGAGGGCGAGGCCGCGGCCCAGGCTGCGAACGAGCGGATCGAGAGCTTCTACGCAGGCGCCGACCTTCTGATCCATGACACCCAATACACTCAGGAAGAGTACGATTCAGGGAAAATCGGCTGGGGCCATTCCTCTTTCGAGCAGGCCATTGCCGCGGCCCGGCGGGCGGGAGTCAAGCGCCTGGCCTTGTTTCATCACGAACCCCTTCGGACAGACGAGCAAATGGACCAACTTTCCGCAACATACTGCGCTGTCGGCGGAAAGGGCGAGACCGAGATTTTTTTTGCCCGGGAAGGCATGGAAATAGAAATTTGAATCGCCGTGCCGTCAATCTTTTGACAAAGGTTTTGCGGAATCATCGGCGGAACAAATGAAGACCACGGTCAACGAGCTGGTCAGTCTCGTGGGCGGCCATTCAGGGGAGCAGGGAGAGGGGGCCTCTGAAGACATAATTATAATTATTGACATATAAATAATGTTAATATACAATTCCTTCCTGTTTTAGATCTATTCATTATCGTAAGGGTTCACAGGTTCTGGGTTCAGCGTTCAAGGTTGGGGACAAAGACAGACTTGACTACCCCAAAACCTGCCGAAGCAGGCTGTCTTCGCTAAAGTAGGTTCCCATGGACACCCTGGTTTTTATAGGGCAACGCAAAGATCGGGGTTGTCATAAGACAATCCGCCTCCAACGTGGAATCCGGGGGGCAGAAATGAAACCCTGAACCCTGGTCGCCCTCGGCGCCGCCGGAGGCGGGTAAACCTCTGAACCTTTGAACCCGTGAACGGTATTCATTATCGTATCCATTCAGCTTTTCTGCATGTCAAGCTTTTGCACAAGGCATTTGTTTTTTTATTCGGGAGATCATAAGCGTTGGGGTACGAGAGGAGTTGCTCGTGCGGGCTGGTAGGCATCACGATTTGAGGAGCTTGCTGATGGTATCTGCGATAAAAGGGATGGGATCCTCGCCACGAAGAAAAAAACATCATGCCGGCAAGGAGTTACAACTCAGCCTTTTGACGCCCGGCCTTGAAAAGGAAAAAAACCACCCTGAGCGATTGGGCAGGGTTTCCGGAATCGCCTTACCTGCATTACCGGGAACTGAGGAAAGCGGACTCTCTTTTTCCGAAAAATCCCGAAGAGACGGCTCCCCGGGCAACGGGGACAGGGAAGTCGTCGGCCTTCCGGGGCGCGCCAGAAAAATGGAAACTATGGGCACACTGGCCAGTGGCATTGCCCATGACTTTAACAACATTCTCACGCCTATCTTTTTGCGCATAGAAATGGCCATGGCGCAACTCCAACAGGACAGTCCCCTGCGTTACCAGTTGGAACAGGTCCTGACCTGCGGTCAGAGGGCCAGGGACCTTGTCCAGCAGATACTCAACTTCAGCCATCAGAACGACGGGGAGCGGAGGCCGCTGCAGATTTCCCTGGTTGTTAAGGAGATGGTCAAGCTCCTAAGGTCATCCTTGCCCGCATCCATCGAAATCCGGCAGGATATTCGCGGGGACGGCATGGTCCTTGCCGATCTTGGCTTGATTCATGTGCTTGTCATAGAGTTGTGCATCCGCTCCGCTCATGTGATGCGCGGAAATGGCGGATTTCTGGAAATCAGCCTCTGTGACGTGGAACTTGATGGACCGGGAGACAGGGATCTTTTATCTCTGCCCAGGGGCGCCTATGTCAAGCTGAGTGTGAAGCAGACGATCAATGGGACCCCTCGAGAAAAGCAAAGAGCGGATGCGGAGACAGATGAAGAAACAGGCCCGGATATCGCCCTGATTCGCAGCATTGTTGAGCAGCACGGCGGGAAGATGGTGGTGTACAAGGAAGCCGGTGAAGGGGTCACGATTCACACCTTTCTTCCCAGAATGGAGTGCAAGTCATCCGCAAAGGGTGGGGAGCCGGCTTTTCTTCCTCGCGGGTCGGAAAGTATCCTTCTTGTCGATGATGAGCAGGCTGTTGTGGAAACCCTCAGACAGATGCTCACCTATCTCGGCTACACCGTGGTTTCGACCACAAGCAGTGCTGAAGCCCTGGACATTTTCCGGAACAGCCCGAAAAGATTCGATGTCGTGATCACCGACCAGACCATGCCCAGGATGACAGGCGTCGAGCTGGCTGTAGAGGTGAGCCGGATCAGGCCCGAATTGCCCGTCCTTCTATGTTCGGGGTTCGATGAGGTCATGCAGGACGGGGAACTTGGCAAAATCGGCGTTCGGGCGCTTCTCGTGAAACCCCTGACGGCCCAGGATATCGCCCACAAGATCCGACAGGTCTTGGAGAACTCCCGGAACGGTAAAACCCTCCTTCCTTTGAACTAAAAAAAGCAGGCCGACGCAAACGGTCGGCCTGGAATAGGGGTTGATGGTTAGGAGGAAGGAGAAAGGAGATGCTTACAGCAAGTCTTCAATGAAAGCGTCCACGAGTTTGCCGGCCACGCCCGCATAATCCACCTCATAGGTCCCCGTTTTGATCTTTTCTCTGAGGAGTGATACTTTTTCGTTTCTCATATCAGGAAGCGTGACGAGAAATTCTTTGAGCGCCTTTGCTTCCCTGCCGGCCTGGGAGAGATGAACGATCGCATCTCCTTCCAGGGGCTGCTGATCCGACACCTGTTTTTCAGAGGAAAGCTTTTCTTTTTCAAGCCTCTCTGCACCACCGGGGGAGAGCTTCCGGATGTTCCCAGTCACTTCATAGCTGATGATCTTGCGTCGCAGGAAGGGGTCGCTGCACCAAGGCTGGCAAAAGTCATTGAGCGCGATCCTTCGCTGGCAGCCAGGCTTCTCAAACTTGCCAACAGCGCTTTTTTCAGAACCGGCATGCCTGTCGGCACACTGACCCAGGCCATTGTGAAAATAGGTTTTGACAGGGTGAGGATGATGGCCTTGTCCTTATCACTCAGAGATACTTTCCCCATGGGCAAGAAGGGGCCCATGGATTATGAGAAGTTCTGGAAGCTTTCTCTTTACCGCGCCTTAATTGCGAAGGCCCTGGCCTTGAGACTACGTTCGGTCCACCCTGAGGAGGCCTTTGACGCGGGCCTCCTCGAAGAGATCGGCCTTCTTGTCTTCTACGACCTATTCGTCAAGGAAAGGGTTGCAGAGCCTCCCCTGAACCTGGATGACCTGGAGAGGCTCTTGCTTTGGGAAAAAGAAGTTTTCGGCGAGACCCACCGGGAAGTGGGGAGGTTTGTGCTTTCCCAGTGGGCTTTCCCTGAAAGGATCTTGATTTGCCAGGAAGCAGGGATAACATGGAACCGCTCCGAAACCGGGCCCCAGGATTCGCTGCTCTCCATATGTGATGCAGCTACCCTTATCGCGAAGGTGCTCACCTCGCAGCAAGGGGACTTGCCTTATGCCATATCCCGTGCGGCACTGGATGCCGCCATTTCGACGGAAGACATCCACACGATTGTTTCCTCCGTGTTTGAAGAGGTCGAGGAGATCGGAGCCCATCTTAAGATCCAGGTGAATCGCGACCGAGACGTGGTGGCGATTTTGGAAAAGGCCAACGCCGCTCTCATGAGGATTTCTCAAAGGGTGAGCGAATGCGTCGGCCATGAGCCCAGGGCGCTTCCCACCATGAAGACCCTGGAGGAAGATCCATCCCTGGCCACCGATGTTCTCCAGGCCGTGGTGCATGAAATCCGAAACCCCCTCATGGTGGTGGGCGGATTCGTGAAGAAGCTGGCCCAAACCCTGTCCTCTGATTCGGAAGGGAGCCGCTACGTGGGAGTCATCCTCAAAGAGGCCTCAAGGCCGAGAAAATCATGGAGGAGATGAACCGGAAGCTTGAAAAGGAGAGGGCGTAACGCAGTCTGACGGGATGCTCTTATCTTTCTTTCATTTCGGGCGAAGGCGAAAAATCGGGTTCTCAAACAGCCGAATTCTCTTTTGCGCCCTCCTTTATTAAGAATTAGGGTGGGTCAAGTGGGCCGGAGTCAGCCTATTGTGCATCATCGGCAATGTCGCGAAAGTTGAAATCAATGACCCGGCGGATGGTCTCAAAATCGGCGATGTCTCGTGTTACCAGGGTTGCGCCGATCTGCCTTGAAAGCAATGAAATGCAAATATGGTTATAGGTGCGCGGATTGGTGGGATCGAGTTTTCCAAGGGATCGAAGCCGGTTGCAAATGCGACCGATGAGGACTTGTGTGGAGGGGAGCGGCTGAATCAGTCTGCCCAGTTTGATGAAGGTATTACCAAAGTGCAGGAGGTGACGGATTTCCGCATTGCCTCTTGCACCCATCCACAGTTCATGAAGCACAGGATGAGCCAGGTACATAATCTTGTTAAAAGCGTTAACCTCATTGACATAAAGACCCTTGTTGAATATGCCAATATAGATATTCGTGTCGAAGACAGTTTTCTCCTGCATAGCTTATGACTCTTCAAAATCAAAGGTGCCGGCATTTGCGAGAGTTGCTTCAGCGATTTGGATGTCTGTGTCAAACTGCTTGAGAACGGCATTAATAGCCTCTTTCTCTGTTCTTGCCTTGAGTGCTGTCTTTATTCGGTTGATCTGTTCCTGGTCTAACTCCAGGGTTTTCTTTACCAGTGCCATAAGTCCCTCCATTTGAACCATACAACATGCATGTTTGGTATGGTTTTAATGCCAATCTTTTTGTGAGATGTCAAGCGAAAAGAGGGGAGGACGATCAAACGGCCTATGGGTCACTTTCTTTGATATTTTTCAAGAACGACGACACCCGTTTTTCATGGCGCTGGAAAATGGTCATGACCATTTTCCAGCGCTAAGGAATATTGTCGGGAGGCACCTTGAACCTCCTCAGCTTTTGAATTGTTCGATAGGTTGCCTAGCTCTCTGCGTCTTTGGGGCTTTTTGCTCCGCCTTCTTGTCCCGCCGTTGTTCTCAACGGCCTTAAGAAGACATCATCATCCGCAGACTTGTCCGCCTTTGGAGGATTCCGCAGATTAAAAAGATTATCCCTCTCACTGCCCGGAGCCCAAGATAGTTTGCCCTGGGTCGTCATTGCGAGGAGCGCCAGCGACGAAGCAATCTCATCCTCCCCTTAACGCCTCGCCATTGCGAGCCCGGCTTCATCGGGCGCGGCAATCTCTCAGCTTCAACAGCGAGATTGCTTCACGGAGTTTATCCTGAGCGTGTCGAAGGGTGTGCAATGACGTCGCAGTCAATACTAAGCGCCCATTCATAAACGATTAAAAGGGCGCGAAAACAAAATGGAGCATATGTACAATGAGTTTTCCCGAATACTGAACCCTGAACCCTGAACCTTGAACCCTTCATTGCCATGGATCGGCTATGTTGATACTGACAAGGAAGTTGGGAGAACGGCTTGCGATCGGGGATGACATCTGCATCACCCTGCTGGAGATCAAGGGGTCTCAGGTTAAGCTGGGCATCGAGGCGCCGAGGTCGGTGGAGGTTCACCGTCAGGAAGTGTACGAAAGAATCCGGGCCGAAAACTTAACGTCTTCCGAAGTCCAGTCCCCGGATGTGTCCCTGGCCGAGGCGCTTTTGCGAAATTCCCGTTGACGGCGAGGTTGAATTGAAGATCGAAACCACGAGATTCGGAGCGCTGGACATCGATGAGAGCAAGATCATCCGCATGCCTCACGGCATGCTCGGCTTCCCGGCAAGCCTGAGGTTTGTCCTGTTCCCGCACAAAGAAGGCTCTCCCTTTTTCTGGTATCAGTCCTTGGACGATCCCGGCCTGGCTTTTGTGCTGACCAGCCCGTTTCTCATCGTCGCCGACTACAAGGTCGATATGAAAGACGCCCTCAAGCGGATGGCCTGGGAAGAAAACAGCGACGACGGCAATTATGAGCTCTACGTGGTCGTGAACATCCCGAAAGGTTCTCCTGAAAAAATCACCGCCAATCTGATCGGCCCCATCCTGATCAACAATACGACTCATGAAGCCCTGCAAATGGTGGTTGCCGACAGCCCCTATTCCCACCGCTTTTCAGTGCTGCAAGCCTGAAGCCCTCAGTACTTGATCTTCAGAGCTTTGGGCAGGACCTCAAAGGTAAAACAATCCGATTCCCAGGCCAGGTTGCCGTCGATTTGAAGGAGCAGGGGCTGATCGAGTCGAACTACCGCCTTGCGGCCATGGAGGAAGCGGCCCACCCGGTTGCCGAAAGTGAAAGAGGTGAGGACCGCGCATGCGGCTTTTGTGAGCCCCCCGTTGATGTGCAGAAGATGGAGTGTGCCGTCATCGAATCGGGCGCCCGGAATGAGCTTCATGCCATAGCCGAAATAGGGGTGCCTGGCAATGATCAAACTCATAGCGTTATGCACATCAAAACGCTTGCCGTCGAGGTCCAGTTCCAGCGAAAGCGGTCGATGCCGCTTGAGAGAGGCTTTAAGAAAAGCGCCGCAATAGGCGGGAAAACCCCGGACTCCCCGCTTAAGGTATCGAGCACGAAGCTTGAGAACCGCCGCCTCGATCCCGATAGAGGCAAGGATAGCTTTCTTCCGGGCGTCGCAATGGATCAAATCATATTCGTGAATCCGGCCTGCCCGTATGCGTTTCGCCGTGCGTGCAATCCCCATGGGGTATCCGAGGCCGTAAGCCAGGGCGTTTCCGCTTCCCAAGGGGAGATAGGCGATGGGCGTTTGTGTGGTGTCAAGGGCGTTGATCACGTCCGAAACAGTGCCGTCGCCCCCGGCAACAACCAGGACATCCGTGTGGGAAGAAATCTCCTTGGCGCAAAGGGTGAATTCTTCTCTTGTCCGAATATCCAGCCCATAGACCTTGGCCTCCAGGATCCTCGCTGCCGTTGCGAGGGCCCGGCGTTTGGTCCCCGCGTGCAGCGAGCCGGAGACGGGATTGGTGAGAATCGTGTAGCGCATGATCAAATCGGGAAAAAAGCAGGGGAGAAAAGATCCGGGTTTTGCTTTTCAATTTCAGCTTTAAGGTCCTTGATGATCTGTGAACTTTCGCCTTCAGGCGCCATGAGCCAGAGAAGGTTCAAATAGGTCGGTCTGGTTTCATGAAGGACGCGCACCAGGATCTCAAGGAAACGCCTTTTGTCAAGAGAGCCGTGCACTGTGCCCAGAAAAGGGAGCGCAAGGGAGCGTATGCCCAGTTCTTGACTCCCTTCCAGGGCCTTGCGCAGAGCGCTCTCAATCCACTCTTCTTTCCAGGATGGGTCCTGGTTGAAATCATGAACAATCGCAAGGATCCTCAAAGGGGCTTGCCCCTGCAGAAGAACGGTCCCCGGCGTCCTGGGCTGCGCCTCGATGAGGCGCGTCATGATTTTTACCATCGGGGCCTTGGGTTCTCGCGGTGTGGGGTCCGCACTCATGACCAGGAAGGTGTCCTCCTCGAAGACGAACGCTTGAACCGCAAAAGGAGGGGTGTCCTTGGGCGCTGCGGCAACGCGCAGCCGGCCCACCATGGTTTCGCAAATGCGACGGCCCCGGACCAGTTTCAAGGGCGGCCGACGGTTTATTTTTTCGATCTTCGCCATTCCCGACACGCTCAAGAGTTTATCCTTTTCTTACCGAGATGACTTTCAATTTCAAGGTTTTTTTTGAAGGCTTGGCAAAATTCCATCCTTTTTGCTATCATTCCAGGCTGTGCCCAGACCAGCGCTAAGGAGACGGTCCCTTGGATCATAGACTGAAAAAATTCTTTGAGCCCCGGAGCGTGGCTATTATCGGGGCCTCTTCTACCCCCCATAAGCCGGGAAACGATGTGATTTTAAACATCCTGGCCAACGGCTTTCAGGGGGATGTTTACCTTGTGAATCCAAAAGGAGGGCAGATCTTGGGGAAAAAGGTGTACGCCTCTCCCTCGGAATTGCCCGCGGGCATCGACCTCGGGATAATCATTCTTCCTGCATCCGCCAACCCCGGCGTCATCAGAGAGTGCGGGGCCAGGGGGATCGAAGCTTTGATCCTGGTGGCCGGAGGATTTGCGGAAGCGGGCGAAGCAGGAGCGGGGCTTCAGGAAGAAACCATCCGGGCCGTCCGGGAAACCGGGGTACGTGTTTTGGGCCCCAACACTTCCGGTTTAATCTCCATGCCTCATAACTTTACTTCGAGCTTTTTTCCTTTGGGCAGGATACCCGGGGGAAACATCTCGTATGTCGCCCAAACCGGAAACTTTGCAACCCACACCATGCGCTACATCATGTCTGCGGAAAATTTCGGGGTCTGCCGTGTCGCAGGCCTGGGCAACAAAGTGGACGTGGATGAGAGCGAGATCCTGGAGTACCTTGGAGAGGACGAACAGACCCACGCGGTTCTTATGTACCTGGAGAGCCTGAAAAGGCCGAGAAGGTTTCTCGATGTTGCGCGAAGCGTCTCAAGGGCCAAACCCTTGTTCCTTCTAAAAGGCGGGAGCACCGCAAAGGGCGCTGATGCGGCATCTACCCACACCGCCTCGCTTGCGTCGGATGACGGGATCATCGCGGGCGCCTTGAAACAGGCGGGGGTGGTGAGGTTGTGGAAATATACCGACTTGGTGCTCGTAGCCAGGGGCATGGCCGCCATGCCTTTGCCGAGGGGCAGAAATGTGGGGATCTTGGCCCCTTCGGGCGCCATGCTTGTCTGTCTGACCGATCTGTGCGAACGGCGCCTGGGGCTCCGGGTTCCCGACCTGGAAGAAGGGTCTCGCGCGCGCCTTCAGGACATGAGCCCATCTTTCATCCGAATGCGCAACCCGGTGGATATCTGGCCTGCGGCGTCCGTGCACGGGGTGGAGAATGCCTACCGGGAAGGGATGGAGATTGTTCTGGATGATGAAACCATCCATGCCGTGCTCTGCGTCCTCATGCTGACCGATGAGACAGGTGTTCCCCCTCTGGATTTCCTGGTGGAGCTTGCAGCGCGATATTGCGAAAAACCGATCTACGTAACCTGCAGCGGGCAGAAGAAGCACATGGTCGCGGCCAAGGCTTTCCTGGAGCCTCGGGGCGTCCCGACCTTCTGGTTTGCCGAAGAGGCCCTGGAGGTCCTGAGCCTCCTTGCAGAGTGCCGGGAGGTCTTGGAGCGTTAAGAACCACCGTCACCCAAGCCGAAACCAATCCCCCTAAAACGTCATCCCGTGTCTCAAAAGAACAATCCCTTAAGCTGGAATTTTCCAAAATCGGCATTATTCTAGACAGACTGATTTGCAAAAACTATGGGGAGGAAGGGTTTTGGGCTTTGTTCTCTTTATATCAGCCTTCGTAACGCTTTACGGCACGATCCACTTCTACGCTTTCATGA
>Ga0209164_1005277_pt1 | contig 11082 bp, 8 predicted proteins | sample MTBNYHSulfiMetaG_FD_187458 | JGI IMG/M metagenome (GOLD analysis project Ga0209164, IMG submission 187458) | Enrichment culture microbial communities from rom New York Harbor, USA that are MTBE-degrading - MTBE-NYH (New York Harbor Sulfidogenic)... | ecosystem: Environmental > Aquatic > Marine >... | reverse complement strand
CACAGGTGCGTCAAGACCCCGCTGTTTGACATTGCATCGCCCTTTCAGGTCCTCAACATGCCCCTCCAGCCCGGCGAATACACCTTTTATTTTGCCGTGGACGGCAATGCGGACGGGACCCCGGACGTCACCTGGATGGATTCGGTGGATGTCACGGTGGAGTAAGGCGGACGCCATACTGGAGAAATCGTTTGGAGTTGAGTTGGAGAGGGAGAAAAAAAGGCAGGACCTTACGGTCCTGCCTTTTCAGATGACGCTATGTGAGGGATTCCGGCTACACAGTCCTGGGCCTTGCTCGTCGTATATAGGCAATGCCTGTTACGGCCATAAGAATGAGTAACAGGATCATGCCCCACTCTGAGAGGGTTGGGATGGGAGTGATGCCGTTGCAGGAAGCACTGAACCAATATTGTGTCCCGCAGGGAACGCCCGTAAAACCTTGGGGACCGGCCCAAAGCCAGTATGTTCCTGCAGGGACATTGGCTGCCTGAATAGTTAGCGTTTGACCCGCAGAGGCCTGGCCACTTGATATTATCGTTCGACCTGCGCATCCCAGACGGCCGTCGAGAATCAGGAACTGGACATCGAAGTCCGCCATGCCCTGCATAACAATATCCGACCCCTCTGTAGCATCAATTTGAAACCAATCCGTATCGCGATAAGAGTCACCGTAATAATCGTATGTTCCCGATGTGCCCAATATCACAGCGCCGCAGTTGATCGTTTCAAAGACGAAGGGATCCGAATTGCACCCACCATTCCAGATATCCTCCCAGTTATTGTCACAAACAGGTTCGTTTTCAAGGATATAGCCGACCGGAGGCGTGATGCTTAACGGGGTAACTTTCACGGGAATTGGCACAACCCCCACAGGCGCCTTGTTGGACGTGCTTATATCAGCGCCAAACGCAGATCCTGCAATGAAAATGAAGGCCATAAAGACCGGTAAAAAGGAAACAGCCCCAACCTTGTATGCCCGCACCGCCTTTCTCATAATCGTAACCTCCTGTTGGTTGAACATGTTTATCCTGACGAAATTCGCCTTTTCGTTAAATTTTTTTTGCGCATCAACCGTGAAATGGGAAAATTCTCCATCAGGAAGAGGCCACAAGCACAGGTGCAATATTTTTGACCTTCCATTCCTCCGGCGTCTCATACACGAATCTCGCTCATATGTAAAGGAAAAAAACCATGCCGATTCAAATAGCCCTGCAAATGTCTTGAGGCTAACCCCACGGTGAGTCTCGAGTGGCCAGGCATCTGCGTTTCTAAAGACGATGTGAGCCTTGCCCAAGCCGGCCTAACCGCCGCAACCAATCCCGCCAATACAGGCGGGATTCACACAGTCAAATGGGGTGCCTGCAACCCCCGGATAGGCGTGAAGTTTTCTTGCTTTTCGTGAAAGAAGACCGGATAATAAGAGAGTCATATTTCTCCCTATAGATTATTTGTCCCAAAATGTTTTGCTAAGGCAGAATAGCCGCCTATGGTTATCAGGACCGCCTCTCAATTCCAGGCAGTTTGGGCAGTTATAGTATTGGGCAGTTTATTAGATGAACCTGTGTGAGAGCAATGGGAGACGAAAATGACCGATACGCATGAAAATAATTCGCGAATCATTACTCCGGACCCAAGAGAACAATATCGGGACATGAGGGACCGGCTCAGCCGATACAAGAAGGCCTTTCATGTGGGCCGGGTCATCGCCTCGGAAATGGACAGGGACCGCCTCTTTGAGGTGGTCATTTATCAAACCAATGAGGTCATGGAGTCGATTCGGAGCACCGTATTCCTGCACGACCCCAAGGCGGATCAGCTCTGGTCCCTGGTGGGGGTGGGGGTGAAAAAAAGGGAGATCCGCATCCCTTCCGATTACGGGGTGGCCGGCTGGGTCTTTCAACATCGGGCGTCGGTGTCCGTTAATGACGCATACACGGATCCCCGTTTTTATTCCGAGGTGGACAAGAAGTCCGGGTTCAGGACGCGAAATATCATGTGCGTCCCCCTTGTCAACTGGGCCGGCCGCTGCATCGGCGCACTCCAGTCTCTCAACAAGCGTTCCGGCGATTTCACTGAAGACGACATGGAACTGTTGACCTTTATCTCCAATTACGTGACCGTCGCACTTGAAAATATGATGTTTGTCGAGGAACTGAAGGACCTGAATAAGGCGATGGAAAGGGCGATCCATCACCTGTCGCACGAGTTGAAAACGCCGCTGGCGCTTATCGAAGCCATCTTTGACCGTCTTTTGAAGGACCTTCGGGAGGGAGACGACCCGAAGCAGGCAAGAAGGATCCACAGGGGCGTGCGCAATGTAAAGCGGTTGACCGATCTTCAGGAGAAGATTGACGACATCCTCAATCTGAGAACGTTTGAAGAAAAGGACAGTATCCGTTACATGGTCGCATCCGCGGCCGATTTTGTGGAAGAATGCTGTGACGACATGGATGCGCGGCACGCCGAAGCCCTGGCCCGGGTCCTGAAGCGCATCGAATCGGTTTACGGCATTGAAGATCCCCGTGCAGAAAGAACAGACCTCCGTGAATTATTGAACGACATATCCAACGAAGCCATTCCAGCCATAGGTGAAAGGGAGCTGGAAATCATTACGGATCTTGAAAAGGGACCTGTAGTGAATGCAGATGAAAGGGTCCTGAGGAAGGTTTTTGAAGGCCTTTTAAAGAATGCCGTTGAAAATTCCCCGGATGAAGGGCGGATCGAGGTGTGTCTCAAGAGCAAGGGCTATGAGGCATGCATCGATTTTCGCGATTACGGCATCGGCATCAGCCCGCAAAACCAGAGGTTGATCTTTCGCGGGTTTTTCCATACCCAGGACACCCTGAACTATTCGTCAAAAAGACCCTACCAGTTCAACGCAGGGGGCGCCGGTTCGGATCTGTTGCGGACAAAGATCTTCTCGGAGCGCTTTGGGTTTTCGGTGGAATTCGAAAGCACCCGCTGCCAATTCATACCCGATGACACGGACGAATGCCCGGGAAGAATCTCTCACTGCCCGTTTATAAAGACCCCATCGGACTGTTTTTCTTCAGGGGGCACCACCTTTTCCGTACGGTTTCCCATGGGCTCCAAATATCCGGCGGCGCCCCGGATTTCTTGACTTCCCTTCAGCACAAGACTATCCTCGGACAAACCGGCAGTTGCGGCTGTGCCGCATGAAACAATGAAAAGCGGGCGCAGCGAGTCTTCCCGCGCTAACCCCGCGCCGCGCAGGGTTAGCGCGGGAATGAGGAGTAAACCGTATGTTCTTAGATTCGGCCCCGGCGGCTGAAAAACGGCTGGGCCTGACCGACACCTTCCGGTTCTCATGTCACAACGGCCTTTCCTGCTTCAACCTATGCTGCCGGAACAAGCATCTTCCGTTGACCCCTTACGACATTCTGAGGATGCGAAAGGCCCTCGGGCTTCACTCGGACCATTTCCTTGAACACCATGCGCTCTACCGGCTGGACCCCCTGTCCGGATTCCCGATCCTGTCGGTGAGGATGGGGGAAGGGGACGGGGAGTGCCCCTTTGTGGGCCCTGACGGGTGCACCATCTACCATGATCGTCCCACGGCCTGCCGACTCTACCCGTTGGGGCGGTCATCGGGGGTAGGGCGGAACGGGGGTCCTCCCGAGGCGTTCTTCTATCTTCTGGATACGCCGCACTGCGAGGGGATACGGGAGGGCCAAATCCAGAGCGTCGCCGCATGGCAGGAGGCCCAGGGCCTTTTGCCCTACATTGACATGAACGACCGGATGCTGGGTCTTTTGTTCCATCCTAAGAGGGATCGATCCGCCCGGCTGAACGATCGGCAGCAGCAGAAGGTCCTGGTGGCCTGCTACAACATCGATCTTTTCAGGGAATTTGTGTTGAAAACCGGCCTGGCCGATGTCTGCACGGTTAAAAACCCGGCCCGCGAGGGCATGATGGAGGATGATTCGGCGCTCCTGGAACTGGGGTTTGCCTATCTCGACCAAACCCTCTTCCCTCAGGCGCTTTGAAGAACAAATAATCGGTTGAAATTTATATTCAATTAAATTATGAGGGGATAAACGGACAACAAGACGAAGTAGGAAGTTGCGTCTATTAGCGTTCATTAGCGTTCATTAGCGGTTCCAGTCTCAACCAGCGGAGGTATCCCATGACACGGTCACTCCTGACAGCCGGCGATCTCACCTCAGAGGATCTTTTTGCCATTTTTGAGAGGGCCCGAGATCTCAAGGCCCGCATCAGGGCGCGCAAAGCGATCGACGCCCTCAAGAACAGGGTCATCGGCATCCTTTTTGAGAAACCCTCAACCCGAACCCGGACCAGCTTCGAGTCGGCGGTCCTGCGGCTCGGCGGCGCCACCATCTACCTCGCCCCCGGCAATCTCCAGATCAAACGGGGGGAGCCGATCGAGGACACGGCGCGGATGCTGGGAAGTTATCTCGATGCCCTTGTCGCAAGGGTCTATGCCCATCAGACCGTGGCAGACCTCTCCCGTTACTCCGGCATTCCGGTAATCAACGGCCTGAGCGACCTCGATCACCCGACCCAGGCGGTCTGCGACCTGTTTACCATCCTCGAGGTCAAGGGGAGGGTCCAGGGCCTGACCCTTGCCTACATCGGCGACGGAAACAACGTCTGCCATGCACTCCTGCTGGTCTGCGCCCTGGCGGGCATGCACATCAATGTGGCCGCCCCGAAAGGCTATGGGCCCAAAAACGAGATTCTGGCGGAAGCGGCTCGCATTGCAGCCCAGACAGGCGCGAGACTGAACGTGGTTGACCGCCCGGAAGAGGCGGCGGCCGGGGCCGACGTCCTCTATACGGACGTCTGGGTCAGCATGGGAGAGGAAGAAGAAGAAAAGACAAAGCTGGGGATCTTTCAGGGGTACCAGATCAATGCCGGCCTCCTGCGCGTCGCGGCCGACGATGCCGTGGTGATGCACTGTCTCCCCGCCCACCGGGGCCTGGAGATTACCGACGACGTCATCGAAGGCCCCCGGTCCATTGTCTGGCAGCAGGCGGAAAACAAGATGCACGGGGCAGCCGCCATACTGGATTACCTCCTTTCCTGACACCGCCTGGCAGCCGGAACAAACGTTTCTCACACAGAGACACGGAGGCACGGAGATTTTTAGAAATTATTTGTGGTTCTGTCACAAAAAGCAACAAGCCTTTTTTGTCTCTCTGTGGCTCTGTGCCTCTGTGTGAGATATTTTTTTGGGTTGCGGTGATACGGCCTTAGTCGGGAACGGCAAAGACCACCGCCCCGTACCCCACCACCCATCGGCCCCGGCTCTCGGGGAAATCATCCCCGCTGTTCCGGTAGATGAGGACCGTCCCCTCCGGACAGCCCTTGCTCTGTGCAAACCGCATGGCCGCAAGGACCGGTCCGATCCCGCAGAAGGTCTGTCTGGAATAGTCCCATCCCTTGCGAATCCCCGCATGATCCATGGCCTCCACCAGCTTCAGGCTCTCCTTGTCCGTGCGTGTCACAAGTCCATAGTCCGGATCATGGAGCATGTCGCTGCTGGCGATGACCACAATCTTTTTCTCCCCGGAAAGCCGGTCGAGCGCGGCCCCCAGATCGTCCAGGGTCCGGGGATCGTGGTCCCCCACCAGCCCGACGATGATCGGGGTCCCGGGCAGGGCCGCCTGGACAAAAGGGATCTCGTTTTCAGCCGAATGCTCTCCCGCATGGGGACGGTAATCGAGATATATCCGGGCGCTCATGGACGCCATGACGTCTGCCCCCGCCGTGTCGAGCGCGGCATCCCCCAGGGGCGTCCTCAGCACGTCGCCCTCCATGAGCGCCACCCCTTGAAAGCCTCCCCGGTGCCCGATCCCGAGCACCACCGCCGTGTCGGGCCTTCCCCAGGCCTCTGCGTTGTCCCTTATGGCCCGAAAGGCGTATCCGGCCACCTTCCCGGAATAGACATACCCCGCATGGGGTGCAATGGCGGCCACGATCCTGCCGTTCACCTTGACCGGCCGCGCATTCTCTATGTAGCCTTCGACCATCGCCTTCAGTTCTTTTCCGCTTCCCGGGAACCACCTTCCGGCCCCTAAAGCCTCCCTGACGATCCCTTCAGATCCCTTGCTCATCCCTTCCTCCTTCGCGGCCCATGAAGATGCGACCAGACAGGTCCCGCACAGACACGCCACCGCCGGCCACAGGAGACGGCGTGCACCGGTTCTTCTTAAAGACATCCACCCCATAAGGGACTCCTTCTCTGGTTGCGGGTTGCGCGTTACCGGTTTATTGAGTTCATTGGGTTGCTTGCGTTTGTGGGGTTCGCAGTGCCGGGAGCGCTTCAGGGCCCGGGAGCGGGGAGCAGGGAGCGGGGAGTGAGGGATTGAGACACCAGCCATCAGCCATCGGCCATCAGCTATCAGCTATGACCTATCATCCAACTCCCACTCTTCACTTTTCAGTATTCCATATTCAATTCAAATCAGTTCCCACGCCTGATATCCCAGAACCTCGTCCATCTCTGCCAAAAGCCCCCTGCACGGGAGCACATTGAACCGGCCGTGGGCCGATATCATCAGGGGGGGCCCTTTGGACACCCCCACCTTAAACAGGAGCCGGCTCTCTCCCGGATATCTGAAGACGATATCCCGCAGGTCTTCCAGGGTCTCCCTTGAGGCCCTCCCGTTTTCAAGGGCGACCAGAATGGCCTTTACCGCGCTCAGGCGGACATCGCTCAGCCGCTCGATCTCCTTTGCAAGGATCTTGGCCGAGGTCTCGCCGATCTCCACGCTCCCGGTAATGAGGAGGGGATCGTCCCCCTTCAGGAGGGGGGAGGCCCCGGCAAAGACATCCGGAAAGATGACCACTTCGGTGGAACCGGTCAGGTCTTCCAATTGAATGACGGCCATCTTGTCGCCCCGCTTGGTCCGCTTGAGCTTGACCCCCTCCACGACGCCGGCGATCTTGACCTGCCCCTTGTCTTTGCGGGTGAGAAGGTCCTGGACAAGGCACGTGGCAAACCGGTCGATCTCCTGCCTGAAGCTGTCCAACGGATGCCCGGTGATATAAAACCCCAGACCTTCCTTCTCTTTCTTCAACCGATCCGCCTGAGACCATTCCGGAATGTCCGGGAGTTCGAGAAGCCCGCCGGCCGCCCCGTTTTGAAGGCTTAGGGACCCGAAGATATTGAGCTGATTGGGATCGTGATTGGCCCCGCAGATGCGAAGGGCGTCATCGAGTCCGGCAAAAAGCCTCGACCGGTATTCCCCGGTAAAATCAAAGGCCCCGCACTGGATGAGCCCTTCCAAGACCCTGCGGTTGACCTTGGATCCGTCCACCCGCCTGCAGAAGTCGAGGAGATCGCCGAACGGTCCATGCCGGCCCCGTTCCTCGATCACCAGTTCCACCGCCTTCATGCCCACGTTCTTGACCGCGGCCAGGCCGAACCGGATCTTCCCATCCACCACGGAAAAATCCGCCTGGCTTTCGTTCACGTCCGGGGGGAGGATCTCGATCCCCATGGCCCGGCATTCGGCGATGTTCTTGATGGTCTTGTCCTGGTTCCCCATGTCCAGGGTCAAAAGCGCCGCCATGAACTGGACCGGATAATGGGCCTTGAGATAGGCGGTCTGGTACGCGATCATGGCGTAGGCCGCGGAATGGGACTTGTTGAACCCGTACCCCCCGAACTTGTCGATCAGCCCGAAGAGCTTCTCGGCCATCTGGGCCGCAACCCCGTTCCCCACCGCCCCTTCCACAAACTTGCTGCGATGCTTGGCCATCAGCTCGGGCTTCTTTTTTCCTACGGCCTTGCGAAGCTCATCGGCCTCTCCCATCGTGTACCCGGCCAGGACCTGGGCGATCTTCATGACCTGTTCCTGGTACAAAATGACCCCGTAGGTCTCCTTCAGGATCGGCTCCAGGGAGGGGAGGAAATAGTTGATCTTTCCGTTCCCATGTTTGCCGTTGATAAAGTCGTCGATCATGTTGCTCCCTAAGGGGCCCGGCCGGTAAAGGGCCATGAGGGCGATCATGTCTTCAAAAACCTCGGGCCGGAGCCTTCTCAGGAGGTCCTTCATGCCCGAACTCTCCAATTGAAAGACACCGGTGGTCTTTCCATCGGAGCAGAGCTGGTAGGGCGCTTCATCGCGGAGGGAGAGCCTTCCCAGGTCGATCGCCTTCCCCGCGGTCTTTTCTATGAGACGGAGGGCCTCCTTGATGACCGTGAGGGTCTTGAGACCCAGGAAATCGAACTTGATGAGGCCCAGCCTTTCAATCCGCTCCATGGTGAACTGGGCCATGATTTCACCCTTGTGCCCGCGGTAGAGGGGGAGGTATTCCACCAAAGGCCGGTCCGCAATCACCACGCCGCAGGCATGGGTGGATGCATGCCGGGACAACCCCTCCAGGGCACGGGATATCTCCAGGAGTTTCTTTCCCGGGCCCCCGCCCTCTTCCAGACTTCTCAATTCAGGTTCGGCCCGGATGGCATCATCGAGACGGACCCCCGGGCCTTCGGGCACCAGCTTGGCGATCCGGTCCACCTCTCCCAAGGGGATGTTGAGGCTGCGGCCCACGTCCCGAATGACCCCCCGGGCCTTCATGGTCCCGAACGTAATAATCTGGCTGACGTTTTCCTGGCCGTATTTTTCCGCCACATAGCGGATGACCTGGTCCCGGCCGTTGATGCAGAAATCGATATCGATATCCGGCATGCTGATTCGTGCCGGATTGAGGAACCGTTCAAAGAGGAGCCCATACTTGATCGGCTCAATCGTGGTGATGTTGAGACAATAGGCCACCAAAGAGCCGGCCGCCGAGCCCCGGCCGGGTCCCACTGCGATATCGTGACGGTGGGCGTATTCGATAAAATCGGCCACAATCAGAAAATACCCGGCAAACCCCATCTTGAGGATCACCGAGAGTTCAAACTCGAGCCGATCGCGATACTCCGCCCGGACGGCATCGGAGAGCGGTCCTTCTTCCGCCTCCTTTTCCGCCAATTGCCGCGCAAGCCCCTCCCGGGCCTTTTCGGTCAGCATGTCGTCCAGGCTCTGATCCTTTTCCGCACGAAATACCGGGAACTTATACTCCCCGAAGCTCATTTCATAATTGCAGCGTTCGGCCACCCGGACCGTATTGTCGAGTGCGTCCTCATATCCTTGAAGGGCCTCTTCCATCTCAGGCCGGGACTTGAAATAGAACTCGTCCGAGGAGAACTTGAGCCGCTTTTCATCATCCACCGACTTGCCTGTCTGGATGCACAAAAGCACATCATGGGCCTGGGCGTCCTCCTGGTTCAGGTAATGGCAGTCGTTGGTGCCTGCCAGGGGAATGGACAGGTCCTGGGAGATCTCCCTGAGCATCCGGTTGACCCGTTTCTGCTCGGGGAGCTTGTTGGCCTGGACCTCTAAATAGAACCGTCCCTCAAAGACAGAGGCAAGTTCCCGGGCCTTCTCCTTGGCCGCCTCCATCTGTCCGGCCAGTGCCAGATAGGGCACCACCCCCTTGAGGCACCCGGAAAGGGCGATGAGACCGGCGTTGTATGTTCTGAGAAGTTCCATGTCCACGCGGGGATGGTAATAAAACCCCTCTAAGTGACCCAGGGTGACCAGTGCGCTGAGATTCCGGTATCCCTCGTCGTTCATGACGAGCAGGGTCAGATGGTGGGCGTTGGGCCCGCCCCCCGGGGCCGGGGAGCGATCCCGCCGGTCTTTGGGGGCCACGTACACCTCGCACCCGATGATCGGTTTGATCTTTGCCTTCAAGGCCTGATCGTAGAACTGGACCACCCCGAACATATTGCCGTGATCCGTAATGGCCACGCTCTCCATCCCCAGGCGCCGGGCCTTTTGAAGCATCCGGTCGATCCGGATGGCCCCGTCCAGGAGGCTGAATTCCGTATGCACATGAAGGTGCACAAATGGCAGGTCGGTCACGTTGTTACTTCCTTTGGTCTGGTTGATGGATATTGGATACTGGATACCGGATACTGGCACATAGCTGACGGCTCATGGCATATGACAAAAATCTCGTGGGTTGGGTCAGCGATTTTGAAACCCGTGAAAGGCTGCCTTATTCAGACACCCACCCGTTGACAAAAACTATCCCATTTTACAGATGGTGTCAAATTCTACGCCGAAAAATCGGCTGCTCCCGGCAGGCATCCTGAAAGGGATTGTCAGCGCATCCAAGGATGAATTGACGGGACCGGCAAACTCTTTTTTTGGAAGCCGATATTGCTGCAGGGTTCTTCAATTTGGTGACTCAATGGGTGATCCTGGCTGGACAACCGGATTGGAAGCTTCGAAAAGGGCTTGGTCAACTTGCCCGAGACCTTTACGCAGGCTGGGCCGATAGAGAGAGTCTCCTGAGACTGCTGGATGTTTAAGCCATAGATGTTGAGGTTATCCTGTTCCCTTGCGTGCCGGATGTTGCATGATAAATGTTCTGGCAACGGAAAATTCAAGAAAGACAGGAGAAAAACAGTCAGATGGATAGAGGTAATCCTCACCCTCCTCATCGATGACTCGGATTTCACCGTGTCTCTCTGCCTCTTCATCGGGCAAAGCCTGATAAATCTTCCACTGTTCCAGGGATGCTTCGTTTCCTTGATTGTCAATGCAGACAACAAGCCGTTTTCCTTCAAGATGATCTATCATGATGGTTCTCGCAGATAATGTTTTACCTTGATGTTTCGTTTTCCAATGCCGTGGGCTTCAAACCAATGGATTTCAGCTCGCGTGATAGAACCGTCTGAAAGCCGTACCTCGGCGATTCCCTTCATTTTCTTCCAGTTGCCGCGTCCGTAAAGCTTTTCAAGCCGTTTCCTGATCTTAACCGACGATCCTTCCGCGATGACTTCCCTGTTGTGAACGACACCCAGTATTTCTCTTACTCGTACGCCTGCCATTTTCTATTTCTTCTCTTGCAAGAACAGGGAACTCGCCCATTATTATGTGGCAGCTACTCGCAAATTTTGTACAAGAAAAACGAGAAACAGCTTTCACTCAATGGTAGTATCGGAAAGCCGCCTTCGGGTGTCAAGAAAAATGCGACGCTATCTATTGACGCCGTGTCCCGGCCCTGAAACGAACCCCAGGCTTTCAAAACCAA
>Ga0209164_1005272_pt1 | contig 11086 bp, 12 predicted proteins | sample MTBNYHSulfiMetaG_FD_187458 | JGI IMG/M metagenome (GOLD analysis project Ga0209164, IMG submission 187458) | Enrichment culture microbial communities from rom New York Harbor, USA that are MTBE-degrading - MTBE-NYH (New York Harbor Sulfidogenic)... | ecosystem: Environmental > Aquatic > Marine >... | reverse complement strand
CAACTTGCAGGCCGTTTCCTACCTCATACTCTCTTTCGTACAAAACCGATAGTATGCCTGCGATCCAGCCTCTCGTGAAATGGCATCCCGGGGTGAACCTCCGGCCGTGTTTGGCCAACCAACCCGTAACGTGGTGGCTCGAGAGGGATTCCACACGCGAGCGCCTCGGTCCCACCTGGCGGAAATTCAGCAACCCCAAGCCACAGATCTGGTGTAGGGTTTCCGCCAGCTCGATCTTGGATTTGACGGTCCGGATCTGGGGATAGCGGTCCAGGATGATGCGTAAACCGTTCGCCGACGCCTGCTCGGCAGCGCACACCATGAGGTTTGCGCCCTCCATGCCCAACGTTTCCTCGGCCATGGTTTGGAGGTTGATGTTGAAGTGGTGGCAATGCATGATGATGGGACTGCCCGCCAGACTCACGCGGTGACCGTCGCGCGTATATTCCTTACGCCAGTCGATGTCCATAGGTACGTTCCTGTCGGCTGATAAAAGCCGTTAGTCGATGTTCAGACCGGGAGAGGTTAAATGACGGCCCGCTTTCGAACCTACAGAAGCAGCAAAAAACTAATGCATAGCAAACTAGGAGGGAACGGCGCCGGCAAAGACGCTCGTCCTTCCGTAACGACACGAGAGTTGATGTGCAAAAATGGAACCAAACTTCTTGAGGAAACCGTGTACGATTTCGCTTCAAATTTCCTTCCCGCACCGCCTCTGGCGGAGCCACTAAACTCCTTTCAAGGTTACGTAATCCTTTAGCGCATCTTCGGTGCTCCGGAATGCGAGCTTTTCCCATGGGATAGCGTCGTATGCGAACAACCTGGCCTCGCTCACCTCGTCTCCCGCCACGATTTCTCCTCGTTCCCATCGGGCCGTGTACACCACGACGACGACTTCGGAATCCGGATAGGAATACACGCCAAGCAGATGGTCGATGGAAACATCAATATTGGCTTCCTCGCGGGTTTCACGCACGGCCGCCGCTTCCACCTGCTCCATCAGATCTACGAAGCCTCCGGGAACGACCCACTTGCCGATCTCAGGCGGTATTGCCCTCTTGACGAGCAGAATCGATCCATTCCGGTCGATGACCGTGCACGCCGCCACTTTCGGATCGAGGTAAAACACGAACCCGCAGCGCCCGCATTTCAATCTGGGCGGTTCTGTTCCGCGAATCACCTTCCAATCCAGTCCGCCACCGCACACAGGGCAAAACCGAAACGCTTTTTTCCGATCCGGACCGTGGTCATTCATGGAGGACAACGGGATCATATTCAACAAACAGGCGATAGAACGCCGCCAGTACGAGCGCATGAGTGATGTCGCCGTTTCTTATCAGAGAGGGCACTTGAGAAAGAGGATGCAGGCAGGTTTGAATGTCTTCCGCATCGTCCAGTTGTTGAGCCCCAGAGTAGTCCACATCATGGGCGATATACGTGTAGCACCTGTTGTCCAGAATGGCCGGATTCGGGTGTACCCAGCCCAGATCCGTCCATCGAGACGCCGAACATCCGGTTTCTTCCAGGAGCTCCTTTTGAGCCGCCTCGAGGGGTGTTCTGCCGGGGTCCACCAGGCCCCCCGGAATTTCCAGGGTGACCTTGCGAATACCATGACGGTATTGATGGATGAGAACGACCTCCTTGTCTTTCGTCAGCGGTATTACATTCACCCAGGGACACGATTCCAGAACGAAGAATTTATGTTCGCGACCGGTACGGGGAGACTGAGAGTGGTCCGTGCGCACACGGAACACTCTATACGAATGGTCCAAATTGCTTTTGAGCACTTTCCAAGGTTTGATTCCGGCCATCTAAAACTCCAGATTTCCCGGTGTACGGGGGAAGGGAATCACGTCGCGGATATTGGACATGCCCGTGACGAACTGAACCAGTCGATCGAAACCCAAACCGAATCCGGAGTGGGGTGCGGTGCCGTATTTGCGAAGATCGAGATACCACCAATAGTCATCCAGGTTCATTCCGGCCCCTTTCATACGCGCAACCAGCACTTCGTACCGTTCCTCGCGCTGACTGCCTCCTACGATTTCCCCCACTCTGGGAACCAGCACGTCCATGGCGGCCACGGTATTTCCATCCTCGTTAACCCGCATGTAGAATGGACGAATCGCTTTAGGATATCCCGTCAAAACGACCGGCCGTTTGAATACATCTTCGGTAAGGAAACGCTCGTGCTCGGACTGTAGATCATCCCCCCATTCAATGGGAACGTCAAACGACTTCTTGGAGCGGGAAACAAGACCGACCGCCTCCGTATAGGATATACGCTCGAACGGCTGGGTGAGCAAACTTTCCAATACGCTCAAAATCGTCTTATCGACAAAACGATGGAACAGATCCATGTCATCCGGGCAGCGCTCCAGAATGTTTCCGATAACGAACTTCAAGAACGCTTCCGCAAGGTCGATGTCTTCGTCCAAATCGCAAAACGCCATTTCGGGTTCGACCATCCAGAATTCAGCCAGGTGTCTGGATGTGTTCGAGTTTTCGGCGCGAAACGTAGGGCCGAAGGTGTAAACCCGTCCCAGGGCCATAGCATACGCTTCCGCTTCCAGTTGACCGCTGACAGTAAGGTGAGCGGGTTTTCTGAAAAAATCCTCGGAATACGCGACGCTTCCCCGACGGCAGGCATTTTCGAGGTCCAGGGCGGTGACGTGGAACATCTCGCCCGCTCCCTCACAGTCGCTTCCCGTGATAATGGGAGCATGGAGGTAGACGAATCCGTTATCCTGAAAAAACCGGTGCACCGCATCGGCCATTACGTTGCGTATGCGGGAAACGGCCCCGAATGTATTGGTGCGCGGCCTGAGATGAGCCAGGGTTCTCAAGAACTCGAAGGAATGACGTTTTTTTTGAAGGGGGTATTCATCCGGGTCGGCCCAACCCAGCACTCGCACGCCTGAAGCCTGGATCTCCACAGCCTGCCCTTTGCCGGGCGATTCGACCAACGTGCCTGTGACTTCAACGCTGCAACCCGGGGATAGTTTTAACAATTCGGATGTGTAGTTTTCCAGAGTCGAGCCGACCAGCACCTGGATATTCTTCAGGCATGATCCGTCGTTCACTTCCAGAAACGAAAATCCGCCTTTTGAATCGCGACGGGTACGAATCCAGCCGCGTGTGGTCACGACCGTACCCACAGGCTTCTTCTGGACAAGCTCCGATATGCGCATCGGACGAGTGTTCATTTCGTTACGAGACAAATTCCCGGACCGCCCGGTCCCAATCATTTTCATCCACATGAAAGACAAAGATAGACGTCTCTTCGTTCTCCATTACGGAACCGTACACGTAGTCAATATTAATGTTCTCTTTGGACAGACGACGAGCCATCTTTCCAAGGATGCCCGGCTCATTCTTGAGCGTCAACACGAGAACGTCCGCGCTATCCACCGGATAGTCGCGTTCATTCAAAGCATCCAGAGCCGTGTCCGGATGATCCACCACCAGACGAATTACCGAGTAGGTTGACGTCTCTTGCAGGATGCCGCGATAGTGATCGGCTACCGTAATGCGCCTTCCTGTCTTCTCCCGAGCAAGGAACAGTTCCATCAGGTAGTTCTTGGCATTCTGTATGCTGATCGCCAATATATTTACATTATTGCTCTCTAACACATCGCAAAGTTTCGCCAATTCGCCCGGCTCGTTTTTCAAAATCACGCAAATCTGCTTGCCAACGCCCATGGGACAACCTCCAATTCAATTCAGTCCGTTTCCGTTTGTTATACACTTCGTGCCCGGCGTACTCAAACTTTTTTTGGCGATGCCGTGGTGAGGCTCGTGCGCAATCCTTTTATCTTGACAAGCGGTCCGGTTCTGATATCGTAATATTTATTGTATACAATATTTTGCTCCCTTGTCCAATCTATTGGTATATCCAATGAATATTATTGTATTAGTTAAGCAAGTCCCCGACACTTCGAAAATTGAAATCGACCCCCGCACCGGCACCCTGAAACGTGAAGGCGTGCCCAGTATCATCAACCCGGACGACGCTTACGCCGTCGAGAACGCTCTGAAGCTCAAAGAGATGAAGGGAGGTTCCGTCACAGTCGTATCCATGGGCCCCTCCCAGGCGATAGACGCGATCTCGGAAGCCATGGGTATGGGCGCTGACAAGGGAGTACTGCTTACCGATCCCTTTTTCGCCGGAGCCGATACCTGGGCCACATCCACAGTTTTGGGCAAGGCCCTACAGCGGCTCCAGCCTTTCGACCTGGTTCTCTGCGGCCGTCAGGCCATCGACGGCGACACAGCTCAAATCGGACCACAGGTGGCGGAGGTTCTCAACCTCCCCCAGATCAGCTATGTCCGGCATATCAAACCGCAAGACACCTCGATCATTTGCGAACGGACGACGGAAGGAGGCATCGAAACAGTGAGCAGCTCTCTGCCCTGTCTGGTGACCGTCGTGGCCTGTGGAAAACGTCCGCGATACCCTGTTATAGGGAATCTGTTGTCCGCCTGTCGGGATAACGCCCCCATCGAACTATGGAACGCCGCTGATATTGGACTGAAAGTAGATGAAATCGGACTTCTGGGTTCTCTGACCAGAGTCGTTCGAGTTTTTTCGCCGAAACAGGAACGAATGGGAGAACTCTGGCAAGGATCCGCCGACGAGATGGTGACCAGGTTGGTGGATCGGCTTTCCGCTGCGCACTTGCTCTAGCGTTAAGCCGCAAGAGATGCATATGGCTTTGATTTGCCAAGGGGAACTTCATCAGGAGCGAAGACTGGGTTGAGGGGCGAAACCCAACAGACAGAGCCGCGTATGTTGGGCTACGCTCGCAGTGCTCTCTAACCCAACCTTGTATCCTCACATGGCGTTATCCCATGAGCCCCCAATTCCGGCGGAGTGGCCGGGTAGCCGGCAGAACATCCGACTTCCCAAGCAGTGCGTACCTACACTTGGATGAACTAATCCAACTTATTACGAGAGGCATCGAGCCGTGGCCGTATGGATTGACCCCGAAAAGTGCAATGCCTGCAAGGTCTGCGTACGCGTCTGTCCTTACGGAGCAGTGGAGATCGTGGATGATTGCGCTCGGCAGACGGAACGATGCACCATGTGCGGCGTCTGCATCGAATCGTGCAAACAACAAGCCATTCTTTCCGATGCGCGCCAACGTTCGATCCCGGACCTGAGCGGTTACCGGGGAGTGTGGGTATTTGCGGAACAACAAAACGGGCATTTGAAGCGCGTCGGACTTGAATTGCTGGGTCGGGCGCGCATCTTGGCGGACGAGCTGGGTCAGGAGGTTTCGGCCGTTCTGGCCGGTCACCGGATACGGCATCTGGCTTCCGACCTCGTCGCCGGTGGGGCGGACGTTGTTTTTATTATTGAAGACCCTCGATTAGGCCATTATCAGACCTCCTCGTACACCAAGGTTCTTTCCGACCTGATTCGGGAACACTCCCCGGCCGTGATCCTCATAGGGGCCACCCATGCGGGCAGAGACCTGGCGCCTCGACTGTCCCGAAGACTCCGGCTCGGTTTGACCGCGGACTGCACCGGTCTCGAAATAGACCACATGGATCCTAACCGGAATCTGCTCCAGACCCGGCCGGCCTTTGGGGGTGACATCATGGCCACCATCTTTACGGCCGGCGTCCGGCCCCAGATGGCTACGATAAGGCCGGGTGTGATGGAACCCATGCCGGCCGACGTCATGCGCAAGGGTCAAGTTCACACCATCCGGCCCGATCTCGATTCAAATGATTTCAGGATAACCCTTCTCAACATGGTGCGGGAGGCGGAGCAGACCGCGGACCTGTCCACCGCCAAGATCGTTGTGGCCGGAGGACGGGGCGTCGGAGGCGGAGAGGGGTTTGGATTGCTCGAGAACCTCGCCCAAACGCTCAAAGCGGAACTCGGCGGCAGCCGCGTGGCCGTGGAAGAGGGGTGGATCTCTCCGGATCGACAGATCGGCCAAACCGGGCAGACGGTACGTCCGGAACTGTACATAGCCTGCGGGATCAGCGGCGCCGTTCAGCATCGGGCCGGTATCCTCAATTCGAGATACATCGTGGCCGTCAATAAGGACCCCGGGGCTCCCATATTTGCTGTTGCGGATTACGGTCTGGTGGGGGATGTCATGGAAATCATGCCGTTGTTGACCGAAAGGATCGGGCGGCTGATCTGAACACCCAACCACCGGACAGGAGTAGCTGCATGCTTCGGTCATCTCCCAAAGAACTCCTGCGGGCCGTTATCGCCCGATATGTCAATAAAGAACTGATTCCCAACGCTCAGGAAATCGACGAGCGCGGTGAATTCCCCTGGGAAATCTTCCACGAAATCGCAAAGATGGGGTTGTTTGGAATTCGTTACCCTGTTAAAGACGGCGGCGCCGGAGGCGATTCGACCCTGTTCTGCATCGCTTGCGAGGAACTGGCGCGTGGTTCCATGAGCGTGGCCGCCATTGTCGCCATGCAATGCCTAATGGGTACGAATTTCTTGTATCGTTATGGTGGTCCCGAGTTGCGGGAAACGTTTTTTCTGCCTGCCATGAAGGGGGAAAAAGTCGCCGCTTTCGCCCTGACGGAGCCCGATGCCGCTTCGGATCTGGGGGCCGTGCGAACCACGGCCGAGCCGAAAGACGGCGGTTACGCCATAACCGGCCTCAAGACCTGGATTACCAACGGTCCCGTAGCCGACTTTTTCACCGTACTGTGCCAGACCGATAAGACAAAGGGTATCAAGGGGTTGAACTTCTTCTTCGTCCCACGCGAAACCCCGGGGGTATCCACGAGTCAGCGGTTCGATCTTCTGGGTACACGTTCCACTCCCATTTCCGAAGTGGCTTTCTCGAACTGTCTGATCCCTACCCACTACCGATTGGGCGGAGAAGGTTACGGAGTGAAAAATCTCATGGGTATTCTCGCGGAAATCAGAACCATGACCGCTGCACTGGGGTTGGGCCTGGCCCGGGCGGCGCTGGACGATTCTCTCCGGTACGCCAAAGAGCGCACCCAATTCGGGAAACCCATAGGCAGCTATCAACTTATCCAGGCGAAAGTTGCCGACATGGCGACCGAGATCGAAGCCAGCCGCCTGATGATTTACAATACCACCCGTATGATCGAGGAAGGCCGGCCTTGCATGAAAGAAGCGTCCATGGCAAAATACTTTGCCACGGAGACGGCCTGCCGGGCTGCGGACCAGGCTACACGCGTCTTCGCATCGTACAGTTATGCCATGGACTATAGGCCTCAGCGTTATTACCGCGATTGCCGTTTTCTCCTGTACGGAGGCGGAACGAGTGAAATCCTTCAGACTGTTATTGCAAGAGAGGTCGGACTACACTAACGGTTCGATTCACGTCCGTTGGCACGGTCTCGCATCCGGCGGTGTTGAACATCGGCATATCCCTGCGGGAGCGGGTCCGGATCGCGGGCCGATGGATTGCGACAGGCATGCGTTCAATGTTCTCCCTTTGTTGCCCAAAATGCGGCAACGCTTCACATTGGCAAGAAGAGACCTGATCAGCCTCCGCAAATGTCCGAGCTCGAACTCCTTCTCCCGTTGGGGAGAGCCGGGGTGAGGCGGCGTACAAGGAAAACCCCGACCCGCAACTTTTCAACCTGTTTTTGATGGGAGAGAGACTCTCGAAGTCCTGTGAAAGGTGGTGGAGCATGATCGATTTTTATCTGGTAATGGGACTGGCGGTGGCCGTAATCCTAGCAACGGAGATTTTTGGGGCCGTTCAGCACCGAAAGGAAAACAAGAAACCCTAGCTCGGAGACTCCATATAGGGGGCGTCCGAGGCCAAGATACCAGGAGGAAGCCTCACTCCAGCACCTCGACCCCGATGATCCGGCCGGCGAACAGATCAGGAGAGGCCGAAGAGTGAAATCTCTCGCCAGAGCGATTCATCGTTCCCCATGCTGCAGAGCATCCATTCAATTACGCTGTCGGATTCGTTTATTCTACTGATATCATTATCATTAATTGGAAACGCCAAAAGTTTACACGAATAATTCGGGCGAGGGGATCGGAACCCATGCTTTCCTGCTGACGTTTGCCCGATGGACAGAGAAGGTCCTGCGTCCGCCTTAGCTCGGCAAGGCGCCAAGGTGCTGTTCGATGACCGATTTCGGAAGCGTCCGTGATGGTTCCGATCCCGACCCGATGACCTCTCCGTATCAGAATTCGATGATCTTCCAGCAGTATCGTGTGCCGTTTAAGACTCGATTGTGCGGACCTTGCCAGGAAAACCGATCCGCATTCAGTATTCCGGTCTTGAAGGTCACCCAATGATATCGATTCGCATTCAGGATTCCGGTGGCGCCGTATTGCATGAAGGGGGCTCCCGTCAACCGGACGGATCGGCCTCCAAATGAATATCTTTCGGCATTCAGAATCCTTTGTTCCACTTGAACAAAAATTGGTGGCTCAGGAATGAGAGGCGGGGTGGGTACGGACATTTCGTCCGCTTCCGAAGGTCGAGCTTCTTCAGGGACTCGTGATTCATCCGGTTCGGACGAGACGGGTGGCTGAAAACCGAGAGTAGTCTTTACTTTGGTCCAGAATCGCTCCATGGTGCGCTCCTTTCTATATATACGGTTTAAAATATATATATGGTTTAAGACTTCCTCTCTTGGAAAAAAAGATCGATACGACGCATTTCAGCATTTAAGGTCGTTGTGACGATCGGTCGCAACGCCGCCCGGCATGAGAACCTCCGGGAGAGCACCTTTGTGAAGCCACCCCCGTAGGAGATCTCATTGCAATAGACATTTTATCATTATATCAGCCTGAAATCGTTTTATTACAACACTAAATCATAATAATCTACTCTAATTTTCCCTATTCCCGTTTTTTGTGCGAGTTCTTTGCCGAGTTTTGGGCCTTGAGAAAATTCCGGAAAGCACATAGACTGAACGGCGTTTTGATGGCGGAGGGGCAAGCAGGTGATGCGGTCTGTGCTCCTCAACACCGTCGGATGGTTGCATGAATGCATAACCGACCAAAGAGGCGGTATCGGGCTTCGATAGACTGCCGCCTACAGCGGAAACCTATCTCCTGATGCACGGCGAACAACACCTTCTGTCTCTCGGACTCCTTTTGATCGCAGGCTATTTGTTTGGGATTGTAGCCAACAAGCTGCGCTTGCCCAGGATCACCGGCTATATCTCGGCGGGTCTGCTGCTCTCTTCCTCGATTTCCGGTGTCTTGAACAAGGTTCAGATCGAAACACAGTCAGCCATTGTGGCCGACATCACCTTGAGCATCATCGCCTTCGCTATTGGCGGAAACCTGCAAATGAGTCGAGTTCGCTCGCTGGCGAAATCCATTCTTTGGATCACGGTGACTCAAAGCACGGGCGCCTTCATTCTGGTCAGTACGTCACTGTATGTAGTAGGGTATTTTTCGCCCATGCTTTCGATGAATGGTCCGACGGTTTTTCTTTGCGCCGTTCTGGTTATGGGAGCCATCTCCGTTACAACAGCACCTGCGGCCGTTATGGCGGTGGTGCACGAAACAGAGGCCCATGGCCCTCTCACCACAACCCTTCTGGGTATTGTGGCTCTGGATGACGCAGTGGCTATTTTACTGTTTTCCGCCATGGCGAGCGTTACTCACTTTCTGACGGGCGCGGAGGCGGGCGCAAGCGCCGCCCTTTCGAGAGGAGTTTCCGAAATCGCAGGCGCCCTTGTGATCGGTGCAATGGCGGGTTATATATTACCCACAGTCATGGGTTCATTGAAGAGGGCGGAAGTTCAGATGGTGATCGTCCTTGGATTCGTCTTTTTTGTCAGCGGAGTTTGCAGCCAAATTCATTTCTCTCCGCTGTTGGCCAATATGACGATGGGCTTTGCATTTGTTAACAGTATGAAGCAGACCGAAACCGTGTTTCACCAACTGGAAACGGTGGAAGAGCCGCTCTATTGTCTGTTCTTCGCTATGGCAGGGGCGTTGTTCGACATCGGAGTGCTGACTACCACTCTGATGCTGGGTATGATTCTTTTTTTCAGTCGGTGCGCGGGAAAAGTATTGGGCACGATCATCGGAGGACGAATCGCAAATACGGAAAAGGAAGTGAGCAAGTATTTGGGATTTTCCTTGATGCCCCAGGCCGGTCTTTCCTTGGGACTGATCGTGCTGACCCGGGAGTTCCTTCCGGAAACGATGTACATATTACTGTTTAATGCTGTGTTGGCGTCAGTCATTATCAATGAACTCGTAGCGCCTCCACTGGTCCGATGGGCATTGAAGCGGGCCGGAGAAGTCCATTCAGAGGATAGCCCTTGAAGATCAGCACGGTTCTTCAACAGATCGGTCACAGAGCCGTACCTATTATCCAGCGCGACGACCGCGTTGAAAAGGTTGTAGGGGTCATGGTTCGATCCCCCCACACCCGTCAGGCGTATGTAGTTGACAGTGAAAATCGCCTGATAGGAACGGTTTCGTTGCGCAGTGTGCTGCGGCATCTGTTTCCACATTACTACGAAGGCAAGATCCATGGCCATGGTATCCTGGGACGAATTACCTCCGAGAGGGCGGAGGATTTGATGGACCGAAAATTCCCACATGCGGCTCTCGATAATACCGTGGTTCAGGTGCTGAAACAGATGGCGGAAACCGGTGCAAAGGAAATGGCGGTACTCGATGACGGCGGCCGCATTCTTGCGGAAGTGACCGCCGTCGATCTTTTGAAGTGCCACAGCTCGATGGGCCGGAACGACCAACAAGCGGACAACGATTTGTAGAGGAAATAGCCTCTTGCGTCTCCGGCTGTTTTAGCGTAGATTTTTACTAGGCCAACGTTTTACCCGCTTGGGAAAAGGCGCCCCGGCTTGGACACTGTCATTGAAAGTCGAGGTCTCGACCGGCCTCTTTAAGTGGATGCTCTATGGACCTGCCCGTGATTGTTCCCCCGGTGGTGCCGCGCTGGGTATGGATGGAAGAGGTCACCTTTTCTCATATCCCCATTGCCACTCTTATCACTGCCTTCCTGTTTCTGGCTCCCATTTATGAATACATCGGGTATCGTTTGAAAGACGGGCGATATGATCGCCTGGCCAAAAGTATGGTATTTTTTTCGATGATTCTCTATTCTCCGGG
>Ga0209164_1005271_pt1 | contig 11086 bp, 10 predicted proteins | sample MTBNYHSulfiMetaG_FD_187458 | JGI IMG/M metagenome (GOLD analysis project Ga0209164, IMG submission 187458) | Enrichment culture microbial communities from rom New York Harbor, USA that are MTBE-degrading - MTBE-NYH (New York Harbor Sulfidogenic)... | ecosystem: Environmental > Aquatic > Marine >... | reverse complement strand
ACATTCTGCAGGGAGTGCCCGTTTCCCGGATGATGCGCACCGAGCCTCCCCAAGTCAGTCCGAACATCACGATTGATGACTTGGTGGGCGATTACATTATGAGAGCCGACGACTATGCTTTCCCCGTGCAGGACGGGGATGAACTGGTTGGCCTGGTGACGCTGGAAGACGTGCGCAAGGTCTCGCGGGACCAATGGCCCTCCACCCGCGTCGCGGACATCATGACCCCGAGCGCCGAGCTGGTCGTGGTCGCGCCGGCGGACGATGCCGCCGAGGCCTTGAATCTTCTCTCACAGCGCGACGTGCGCCAACTGCCTGTCATCCAGGACGGGCGCTTGGTCGGACTGCTTCGACGGCGCGACATCATGAAGTGGCTCCAGCTGCACGCCGAATTCAAGACGGATTGAACGCCTTGGGGGGAGGCAAAACTTTGGGGCTCCCGACCCCGGGCAGGACTTCTCTTCTCATCCTCAGCATCGGCCATTCCGCGGTGCCGAGCCGGCGCATTTCCTAGCCTCGCCCCGAGGCAGCCGCTCCTGAGCCATTTCCAGCCATTCTGCTTTTCAGTATCGGCTTTCGTACTGTTTCAGGAGATCGGCCTGGCGCTTGCGCAGAAACCGGATTTCGTCGTCAAAGTCTTCCTTTCTCATATCACCCTTGCGGTACTTTTCGACCACCTGGACAATCCGGTTCTGGATCTCGGCCAAGGTCTGAGGCCCGTGTGTATGATTCGATTCCATGATCCACCCGAGAATTCGAGGTGCAATTCGCGTGCCGAACGAGGGCAGGCGCTCGGAGCACGGTTACAAAAGCCTGCGGGTATTTACTATACAAATCCGGCTCAAACTGTTACAATCGCCGCCGTTCGTTTGAATAGACCGCACCCCAAGAACGATCGAGACCCCGAAGCGCACGGAGTCTATGGCTGCTGGCTCGGGATACCGGTCTTTCGCGGATAACGGCTGACGACGGAGGACTCCCTGCATGCGAAGCGGCACGAGAAAATATCAATACGGCAGCCTGATCGGCAACAGTCCCCAGATTCAGAAGGTCTTCGCCTTTATTGACAAGGCGTCCAAAGCCGAAATCCCCGTTCTCATCGTCGGTGAGACGGGCACGGGGAAGGAACTCGTTGCACGAGAGATCCACCAGCGAAGCCGCCGGCGCAAAGGGCCCTTTGTCCCGGTCAACACGGGCGCCTTGCCCAAGGAACTGATCGCCAGCGAGCTATTCGGCTACGCCCGGGGTTCCTTCACGGGAGCGACGGAAACCAAACAGGGGCGTTTTTCAGAAGCCCGCAAAGGCACGCTGTTCCTGGACGAAATCAGCACCATGGACGAGATCGCCCAGACCTCGCTGCTGCGCGTCCTGGAAACGCACAAGTTTCGACAGATTGGGGGCAAACGCGACCTGAGCGTGGACGTCAGGATTATCGCCGCAACCAATATGGATCCCCGGCAGGGTGTGCGGGAGGGCATCTTCCGCCAGGACCTGCTGCAGAGGCTTCAGGTGCTGAAGATCGCCCTGCCTCCACTACGACGCCGCAAGGGAGACATTAAACTGCTTGTTCCTCATTTTCTGGATCTGTTTCAGAAGGAGTTTGGCACCTCGGTGGAGGGGTTTTCGCGCGAAACCCTGGCGCTCCTGCGCGATTACGATTGGCCGGGCAACGTCCGGGAGCTGAAGAATGTGGTCGCTCAGGCGGTCGTGATGGCGGAAACCGGCCGGATCACCCCCGAGTACCTCCCTTCCCGCATTTGCTCCCAGTCCCAGCAACAGGATGAGCTCGAGGACGGCAGCCTCCTGCCCCTCGCGCCGAAGGGCGCAGGGACCCCGCCGGCTTCGTATCCCGGCAACTCGTTCCCGATCCTCGCCGCGGAAGGCCTCTTCCTTCCTCTCGGCCTCTCCCTGGAAGAAGTCGAGAGGGCCTACGTCCTGAAGATGCTCGCCGCCTGTGGTAACAACAAGACCCTGGCGGCCAAACGCCTGGGCACCAGTCGAAAGTCCCTCTACGACCGCTTAAGACGCTGGGGGCTGGAGTAGGTCGCCTCGATCCCCACTCGGGAGAGGGCAGGTAAACTTTTATACGGATCTGTATATAAAATACACACTCCCTTTCTGTTCCTCTCCCGCTCTCGGGACGGGAAGCCGCTCGGGCTGCGCGAGCCGCTGACGCTCCACCGGGACTGCCGGAAGGAGGAGCCGCTTTCCGACCTCGCTGTCCCGCCCCTATCGCTTGGCATACCAATTGCGTACTCTGAGTCGTACGTTTGAACTCTCCTCTTCAAAAGAGCAATCCGAATGGCAAGGAAGCGCGTGCTCGTGGCGGTCGGCGACCCGGAGTGGAAAAAGGAATTGTGCACGATGCTGCGCAAGAAAGGTTGCGATGTCCGCACGACCGAAGATGGTTTCGAAGGCATCGAACTGGTGCGCCACCAAAAGTTTGCACTCGTCATTGCGGATGAGTCGCTGGATCAAGCGGGACCGATCGAGCTGGCGCTGAACATCCGAGACATCAAACAACGAATGCCGGTACTGGTGGTCACCGGTTCCGGCCTGGAGCGATACGACAAAGTGTGGAAGCACTGCGAGGTGTTCTTTGCGGGAACCCGCGAGGCCGCGCTGGGTAGGATCCCCGGCGCCCTCAAGGCAGCGTCCGAACTCGACGCACTCACACTCCCGGCGGGCGGAAGATAAGCGATGCGATACTCCAGCCATAAGAAACATCGGAACCTTGCCACGAAACGGGCAAGGCGCCAAGCGCGAACGCCTCTCGATGCGGACTCGCTTACCCCGTCTGAACGACGATGGAGCAGCCCTTCGCTGTCCAGCCGGCCGAGACTCGACAGGCACGCGGGGCATGCAAAAGGATCTTCTTTGCCGAAGGCGATAACACTGGGAAACCCTGACTCGCTTCGTCGTGAAATGAGCATTCCAATCAAAACGCGGAAGAAGCATCCGAAGAACCCGTCGAATTCAGTTCCGAGCGGGGAGAACAGGTCGCGATGTATCGGAGAATAATAAAATGAGCCGATTACTGTTAGTGGCGAACCGTTTGCCGATCACGATCAAAAAAAGAAGGGACGATTATGAATTCGTCCCCAGCGTCGGCGGCCTGGCAACCGGCCTGGCCTCGTTCCAGGAATCCTACCCGGCCGCCTGGATTGGATGGTGCGGATTGCCATCCGAAAGCCTGAGCGAACAGGCCCGCAAAAACATCCAAGCCACCCTTTCCAAAGACCACGCCCATCACCCGGTTTACCTGTCTCGAGGGGAAGTGAAATCCTACTACGAAGGCTTTTGCAACCGAACGATCTGGCCTCTCTTCCACTACTTCACCGAGTCGGCGGAATACGAGGATGCCTTGTGGGACAGCTATCAGAAGGTCAACCGGCGCTATCTGAAAACGGTGTTGAAAGTGGCCCAACCGGGTGACGTGATCTGGGTGCATGACTATCAGCTGATGCTCCTGCCGGGGCTGATCCGAGAGCAGGTGCCCGAGGCCCGGGTCGGGTTCTTTCTCCATATTCCGTTCCCCTCGTATGAGGTCTTCCGCCTGCTTCCCTGGCGGAAAACGATCCTCGAGGGCCTTCTCGGGGCGGACCTGATCGGCTTCCACACCTACGGCTATGTGCGCCATTTCTTCAGCAGCGTCCGCTCGATCCTCGGTTACGAACACACCCTGGGGCAGATTGCGCTGCCCAAGCGCGTTGTCAAAGTTGATGCTTTCCCGATGGGGATTGACTTTGAGCGCTTTGCCGGCGCCGGGGATCGCCCCGAGGTTCAGAAGGAAATCCAAAAGATCAAAAGCCGGGTCGGCGACCGGAAGATCATCCTCTCGGTAGACCGGCTCGATTACTCCAAAGGCATCCTCCAAAGACTGGAGGCTTTCGGGGCTTTCCTCGATCGGTATCCGCAGCAGAAGGAAAAGGTCACCCTGGTGCTGGTCGCGGTTCCTTCCCGTTCCAGCGTCAGCCGGTACAAAGATCTCAAGCAGCAGCTGGATGAAACCGTCGGTCGCATCAATGGCAAATATGCCACATTTGGATGGACGCCGATCTGGTATCTCTATCGTTCCCTGCCCTGGCCTCTGTTGACCGCTTTGTACCGCTCCTCTCAGGTGGCCATGGTGACCCCGCTGCGGGACGGGATGAATCTGATCGCCAAGGAATACATCGCGACGCAGCCGAAAGGAGAAGGATGCCTGATCCTGAGCGAAATGGCGGGCGCCGCCGAGGAACTGGGCGAAGCCCTCATCGTCAATCCCAATAACCGCGAGGAGGTCGTCCAGGCTCTGGAGAAGGCGATCATCCAGGGCGTGCCGGATCAGAGCCAGCGATCGGCCGCGATGCAGGAACGACTCCAGCGCTACACGGTGCAGCGGTGGGCGAAGGATTTTCTTGACAGCTTGCACGGCGCCCTGGAGCACCAGCAAAGCCTGCGATCCCGGCGATTGACGGCCGAGGACCAGGAAGCGCTGACAAGCCGGTACCGGAGCGCTTCGAAGCGTCTTCTCTTTCTGGATTATGACGGAACCCTGGTCGATTTTGCAAAAACTCCCGACCAGGCTCAGCCGGATCCCTCCCTGCTGGAGCTGCTCGAAGCGCTTTCGAAGCCTCCCGAGACCTTGCTCGTCCTCATCAGCGGCCGGGATCGAGATACCATCGAGAACTGGTTCGGACACCTGCCGGCCGCCTTGTGCGCCGAGCACGGGACCTGGATCAAGCAACTGGAGGGATCCTGGGAACCCACGCGCATCCTGGGAGAGAACTGGAAGGAGGAGATCCGGCCCATCATCGAACACTTTGTGGACCGCACCCCGGGCTCCCACCTGGAGGAGAAGAGCTACTCCCTGGCCTGGCATTACCGGCAGACCCAGCCCGAGATGGCCTCAGTGCGCGTCAGCGAGATCAAGGACGCCCTCCTCGGTCTGACGGAAAACCTCAGCCTCGGCCTGATGGAAGGCAACAAAGTGTTGGAACTCAAGCCGGCCGGCATCAGCAAAGGCGCGGCGGCCCTGCTGTGGCTTCAAAAACAACCTTGGGATTTCATCCTCGCCTTGGGAGATGATGTGACGGATGAGGATATGTTCTCCGTGCTTCCGGAGTCGGCCTATTCGATCAAGGTGGGACTTTCACAGTCCCTGGCCAAGTATAATGTAAGCTCCGTTCAGGAGGCGCGCGCCTTACTCGACGATCTAAGAAGGAGAAACTAATGCGAGTTCTGGAAGACTATCGAGACATTGTTGGAGACCAGACGATCTTTAATATCTTCGCCAAAGCGAGGAATCTCTACGGCAAACGCATGCTTCATATCAACTCGACCTACCAGGGCGGCGGCGTCGCCGAAATCCTGGTCAGCCTGATCCCTCTGATGAACGACGTCGGCATTGACACCGAGTGGAAGGTCCTGCATGGCAATCCGGATTTTTTCGATATCACCAAGAAGTTCCACAACGGCTTGCAGGGCGAAAAGATCAATCTCACGAAAATCAAGCGCCAACTCTACATCGAGGCCAACGAGGCCTTCTCGGTCTATACTCATCTCGATGACGAGTGCGTGGTCATCCACGACCCCCAACCGCTGCCGCTGATCAAATTCTACCGGAAACGCCAGCCCTGGTTCTGGCGCTGCCATGTCGATCTCTCCAAACCGGAGAGGGAGCTTTGGAACTTCCTGAAGGGCTTCATTCTTCGGTATGATCGAATGATTATCTCCGATGAGGAATACCGCCGGAAGCACCTGCCGGTTCAGCAAACGGTGATGTTTCCGGCCATTGACCCCCTGTCATCCAAGAATAAGGTCCTCTCCGACAGCGACATTGCGAAGTACTTAAAAAAATTCAAAATACCGCTTGACAAGCCTCTGCTCACACAGATCTCCCGATTCGACAAGTGGAAAGACCCTGCGGGGGTCTTGGAAATCTACAAGCTGGTTCGCCGCGAGGTGGATTGCCGCCTGGTGCTCTGCGGCAGCATGGCGCCCGACGATCCCGAGGGAGGGAGAATCTTCGAGGGCTTGCTGCGCCGCGCAAAATCCCTGACCGAGAGCGGGGATGTCATTCTCGTGACGAGCGAAAACAGCATCCTGGTGAACGCCCTGCAGCGGAGCGCGGCCGTTATCATTCAGAAGTCCATTCGCGAAGGCTTCGGGCTGACCGTTGCCGAAGCAATGTGGAAGAGCAAGCCGGTGATTGCCTCCAATGTCGGAGGCATTCGCTTACAGATCAAAGACGGAGAAAACGGTTTCCTGCTCCAGCCGTCCGACATTGAGGGATTTGCTCGCAGAACGATTGAAGTCCTACGCAATCCGGACTTGGCGAAGGATATGGGCAGGAGAGCGAAATTGAGCGTGGAGCGACGCTTCCTCATTACCCGCTTGCTCTCCGATTATCTGGATCTGTTTAACGAAGCCCTTCGCAAACCGCCCGCCGCTTGACGGAACAGGAGCACTTGCATGGCTGCAACCGCGTGCGGAAGATCACATCCGAGGAACCGGCGAATGAATGCGAAAGTCGAGTCCGAGGTTCCTGATGAGGAGACTTCACTCTTGCCCTTCGGGAGAAAGGAGCAACGAAATGAACCATTCAGAACCTTCAACCTCCAAGGATGGCCGACCTCTGGAGACCATCGAATATCGGTCTATCCTCGATCTTCCCGTGCTTACTCCACCCGAAGACCCGGCTTCAGCCAAGACGGTCTCGGGAGTGAAAATGGACTTCGAAGACCAACGCGTGAAGGCCCTGGTGTTGTCCGAGAAGGGCCGGCCCTCGTGGGAGATTCCCCCGGCGACACTGGCGGAGCGGCGGGAAGAAGGCATCATCGCCCCGAGTCGCGAGGCGGTCAAACCCCTGAGGCGCGGCGAGGGCCGGATGCTCTTTGGAAAACAGAATGACTTGATCGGGGCCACGGTAACCAACTCCCGAGGGTTGCAGCAAGGAACGGTGGACAATTTCTGGTTCTTGAAGTCCGGCACGATTCTCTTTTACGAACTGTCCCGAGGGTGGCTGAGAGATTTGCTGAGCGGGAAAGAAAAGATCTACCCGGACGAGGTGAAATCCGTTTTCCCGAGAATGCTGGTGCTTCAACACTGAGAGCGAATCGGCCGGAGGGACACCAAGCCGCTGCGAGCCGGAAGGGAGGAGAGGGACCCTGATTTGCCTGAAAGAAGTCTCCAAATCGTTTGACGGCGGGCGCACCTTCGCGGTGCGCGATCTCTCCCTTGAGATCGCGGACGGGGAAACCCTCGTTCTTCTGGGCTCTTCCGGTTGTGGCAAGACGACGACGCTGAAGATGATTAATCGCCTGATCGAAATGACGCATGGAACGATTGAAGTGGACGGGGTCAGCGTTACGGAACAGGACCCGGTGCGGCTGCGCCGCGGAATCGGCTATGTCTTCCAGGGCATCGGCCTGTTTCCCCACATGACGGTGGAAGAAAACGTTTCGATTGTGCTGAGGCTGGAGGGCCGACCTTCCAAAGAGCGCCGGGAGCGGGCTCGCGAGCTGTTGACTCTGGTCGATCTCCCGGCCGAGCATTTCGCCCCTCGATGGCCCCGCGAGCTGTCTGGCGGCCAACAACAACGCGTCGGCGTCGCCCGGGCGTTGGCGAACGATCCCGCTTACCTGTTGATGGACGAGCCCTTCGGCGCTCTGGATGCCTTGACGCGCGACAGCCTTCAACAGGAGGTCTTAAGTCTCAAGGAGCGCCTTCGGAAAACCATCGTCTTTGTGACCCACGACATCTTTGAGGCGCTTACTCTGGCGGATCGCATCGCCGTCATGCACGAAGGCGAGCTCGAGCAAATCGGCACGAAGGAGGAGATTCTCGCCGATCCGGCGACCGATTTTGTCCAAGGTCTCTTTGAAAAACCAGCCAAACAACTAACCGCCTTTCGGGAGCACCTTTGATGGAGGAGCAAGCCCTGGGAGCCTTTCTGGCGCAGAAGGCGCCTGAGCTGTGGGCGAAGACACTGGAGCATCTCATGCTGACCGGAACCTCGACCGGCATAGCGGTTCTGATGGGGATTCCCCTGGGCATCTGGATCAAGCGCTGTGCGCCGCTGCGGGGGCCGGTCCTGGGCGCGACGGGGATCGTGCAGACGATTCCCAGCCTGGCATTGCTCGCGTTCCTGCTGCCCTTTTTGGGAATCGGCGTCAAGCCGGCCTTGGTCGCGCTGACACTCTATGCGCTTTTGCCCATCGTGCGGAACACCTATACCGGGCTGGACGGTGTGTCCCCCCAAGTCATCGAAGCGGCGCAAGGCGTCGGCTTCACCCGGCGGCAGCAGCTGTGGCTGGTAGAGATCCCGCTCGCGATACCCGTGATCGTCGCCGGTATCCGCACGGCAACTGTCATTTGCGTCGGGATTGCGACGCTGTCGGCTTTCATCGGCGCCGGAGGGCTGGGCGATTTCATCAATCGCGGCTTGGCGCTGAACCATACGCGGCTGATTCTGCTCGGCGCTGTTCCGGCCGCGATCATGGCCCTCGTGCTCGACTTTGTCATCGGACGCATCGAACGCTTGCTGGCGAAAGGATAAGTGCCACCAACGGGAGACACCCAGGTCAGCACACGCGAAAGGAGACTTCCGGTTGAAACATCCCCGAACCGCTTTAGGCGTCGCTGCGGTCGCGCTGGCAGCGCTCGGAGGCTGCACGTCGGGGTCTTCTCCGTCATCGCCTCCGATTCGCATTGGGACCAAAAACTTTACCGAGCAGCTCATCCTGGGAGAACTGATGGCCCAACTGATCGAAGCCGAGACCGACCTTTCCGTCGAGCGCCGGTTCAACCTGGGAGGAACGATGATCTGCCACGGCGCTCTGGTTCAGAACGAAATTGATGTCTATGCGGAGTACACGGGTACAGCGCTGACCGCCATCTTGAAACAGAAGGTTCTCCCCTCTCCCGAGGAGACCTTCGCGGCGGTGGCAAAGGCGTACCGGCAACAATGGGATTGCGAGTGGCTCGAGCCTTTCGGTTTCAATAATACCTACACGTTGACAGTGCGGCAGCAGGACGCTCAGACCTCCGGCTGGCGAACCATCGGTGATCTGGCGCGGGACGCAGAAGACCTTCGCGCGGGGTTCACCGCCGAGTTTGCTGAGCGCCCCGACGGCTACCCCGGCCTGCAGGAAGCCTACGGCTTTCACTTCGGCTCGGTACGGGACATGGACCCGGGGCTGATGTACCGTGCGATCGCACAAGACGAGGTGGATGTCATCTGCGCCTTCGCAACCGATGGACGCATCCCGGTGTACAATCTGTTGCCCCTCGAGGATGACCGGCGTTTCTTTCCACCCTACTTTGCCGCGCCTGTGGTTCGCTCCGAGACCTTAAGGGAACACCCAAGCCTTCGACTCGTTTTCGAGCGTCTGGCGGGGCTTCTCGACGACCTGAATATGCAGGCGCTCAATTACGAGGTGGATGAGAAGCGACGCTCGCCGGCGGCGGTGGCAAGGGAATTCCTCGTGTCAAGGAATCTGATTGACAACCGCGACGCTCCGGGAGAGCTCAAACCGAGCGAGAGCGACAGCTCTGCCCGATCGGGATCCGGCTCGTCGGGATAAAACTAAAACAGACGAAAGAAGAAGACTCAATGAATCGCACAAGCCGAAAGGTCCACGATCCAGCGGTCAAGGCTTCGCTTTACCGTCCCTTGTCAGGCTCCGACGTTGCTCGGATCGCACAGGCGGCCTTCGAAATCCTGGAACGGTCCGGGGTACTGACTTATTCCTCCGAGGCTTTTGAGGCCTTCCGCGCGGCCGGCGCCATCGTCGAGGAGGAGTCTCGCATTGTGCGCCTGCCCCGCGCTCTGGTCGAGGACGCCATCGCCTCCAATCCTTCTTCGATTACGCTGTTCTCACGCGACGGGAAGTGCGATGCGGTTCTCGAGGAAGACCGGGTTCATTACGGCACCGGCGGCACCGCCATTTCCGTCCTCGACCCGGATACGGGTGAGCCAAGGCCCTCGACAATCGAAGACATCATCCTCAACGCCCGCTTAGTGGATGTTCTGGAGAACATCCACATTTTTACCATTAATGTCTTTCCCCACGAAATCAAGAATCAGGATGATATTGACATCAACCGCTTTTTCCACTCATTGGACAACACCACCAAGCACGTCATGGGGGGCATCTATTCCTTCGATGGCTGCAAGAAGGTGGTGCGAATGGCCGAGCAGATAGCCGGCAGCCCGCAGCTCCTGCGCGAGCATCCCTTTGTCTCTTTTATCACCTTGATCATCAGCCCCTTCAAGATTGACGAGCTCTACGGCGATATCACCTGCTATCTCGCGCGGGAGAATCTTCCCGTCGTCGTTCCCACCGAGCCGATCTGTGGAACCACCTCCCCGGTGACCTTGGCGGCAAATGTATTAACCCATGTCGCCGAGACCCTAGCGGGGATCACGCTCGTGCAGTGCGTCAAGCGGGGCGCGCCCGGAATCTGCGGCAGCGTCGGCTCCATTCCGGACCTTCGTACCATGAATCATCTGGGAGGGCCTATCGAACGGGCGATGATCAATGCCGCAGTGTCGCAGATGGCGCAGCACTTCCAAATCCCCCTGTATTCCACCGGGGGCACCTCCGATGCCAAGGCGGTCAACATTCAGGCCGCCTACGAAAGCGCGATGTCCAGCCTCCTCGTGGCCATGTCGGGCGCCAATTATATCCACGACATCGCCGGCCTGATGGAGTTCGACCTCACTGTGTCCTATGAGAAGCTGGTTATGGACCACGAGATCCTCGGGATGTGCCAGCGCGTCTTGCGGGGCATCGAGGTCAATGACGACACCCTGGCAACGGAATTGATCATCGAGAAAGGCCCCGGCAAGGACTTCCTCACGGCCGATCATACTCTGAAGTACATGCGCGAGGAGTTCTTTATGCCTCAGTTAGCCAATCGGGCGAAGCGGGATGAATCGGGTAGCGCTCTCAGCGCCCTGGAAAAGGCCAGACGGTTTGTGGCGGATGTTCGCAGCAGCGAGTGGAAGAGCTGCTTGGACGAGGAGCTGAGGCGGAACGTCCTTCACCGCTTTCCTGAAATCAAGACGCTTGACGGTGGGCCGTCATAACCCCTCACC
>Ga0209164_1005270_pt1 | contig 11088 bp, 9 predicted proteins | sample MTBNYHSulfiMetaG_FD_187458 | JGI IMG/M metagenome (GOLD analysis project Ga0209164, IMG submission 187458) | Enrichment culture microbial communities from rom New York Harbor, USA that are MTBE-degrading - MTBE-NYH (New York Harbor Sulfidogenic)... | ecosystem: Environmental > Aquatic > Marine >... | reverse complement strand
ATTGCCGAACTGCTCGGTGATGAAATCGCGCGCTTCCGGGAAGCTGAAGCGTCGGCTGAGTTCGCCGGTGGGGGCGAATAGGTCCCACCAGGGCAGCTTTTTCTTGCCGAGGCGCTTGGCCTTGGCCTTGAGGTACTTGCGGAAGGTGGGGAAAGAGTCCTTCATGGCACCTAGCATGGCTTCCAGCGCAGGCCGGTCGATGCGTGCCTGATCGATCGAGCTGTGCAGGGCGTCTTCACGCCCTCGCCGACGATTGAGCGTATTGACCGTGCCTTTGATGCCATTCAAGGCCGCCGCCAGCGGCTCCTCCACACTTTTCCAGGCCGCCGATTCCGCCTCGTAGGCACGCTTGCGCACCTCAGGGTCGGGGTCGGTGCGCAAGTTGATCAGCGCCGGCATGGGCAGTTTTTCCGTCTTGCCGTCGCGCTCGAATTCGACCGTGAGTTGGGAGGTGACCGTACCTTGCAGTTTGCCCCAGGCGTTTGCGCCGCTCAAGTTCAGTTCGGCGGCCAATTGCTCCTCCAGGCTGCTCATCAGGTATTTGCTCTGCTCGGCCGTCTCTTGCAGGTAGAAGGCGTGGGTTTTGACCTCCGGGCTGTGCTCCAAGGCTTTTGGAAGCAGGTCGGCCACCGTGCCCATCCAGCCCTGGAATTGGGTGTGCTGCTTCTGCAAGCGGACGTCCAGTTGCTCGTATTCCGAGAGCAGGCGTTTGGCCAGGGCGTTATACGAATCGGTGGCCACAAAGGAATAGATGTAGGCTTCGACCGTGCCCCCAAGCCGGATGGCGGCGTTGAAGAGCTTGAGGGCGCCCTCCAGAATTTTGGCCAGTTGCTTTGGATCGCTGACGGCCGCCCCCTCTTCCGATTTGGCGATGTGGTGCTTTTCGAGGTAGGCGTCGATCTCGTCGAGTTGGGCTTTGACCTTCTTGAAAGCCGCTTTGAATTCCTTTGATTCCAGGTTGGGATAAACGTTGGAAAGGTCCCAGTGAGGGACTGGGCCGAGGTCGGTTTTGGCGCTCATGTTCTCTCCTTAATTTGTCGGATTGGCGTCAATCCGAGTTTTCTATCTACTTAGGTGCCAGGCAGATTATGAGGCTGGTTAACGCGCCTCCAATTCTATCAAATTCTGGGGCTTGATTTGAGGGCTTCTCCAATACTAGGCGTCACTTCTTCAGCTTATCCTGCATGTCGTAGAGCAGGATGCCGGCGGCAACGCTTAGATTCAAGGATGTCACCTTGCCGGCCATGGGGAGCCGGATGATCTGCTGGCAGATCGACGCCTGCTCTTCGTCGAGGCCGGTGCGCTCGGAGCCGAGCAGCAAGATGGCGGGCCCGTCGTAAGAATCGATGCTGCGGATGTCTGTGCCGCGCTGCGCCGAGCTGCCGTAGACGTGGTAGCCGTGTTTCCCTGCCCAGGCGGCGAATTCGCCGAAGGAGGCCGACAGCACCGGGTGGCGGAAGAGCGCCCCCATGCTGGCTCGCACCGCCGAAGGGTGGTAGGCGTCCACGCCACCGTCGAGCAAGATCAGCCCGTCGGTGCCTACCGCGTCGATGGTGCGCAGGATCGAGCCCAGGTTGCCGGGGTCTTGAGGCGCCACCAGCGCCACGCCCCAGGCGAAATTCCCTGGGTTTGTATCCGCCAAGCGCCTTTGCGGCTGCCGCAGGACGGCCAGCAGCCCCTGGGGGTTTTCCTTATCGGCGATGGACGAGAAGACCTCGGCCCTCACTGGGTAGCAGGGCACCTTGCGTTGGGCGAGCCGCTCGATGAGCTGGTCGGCGAAGGCGCTGCTGAGCTGCTCGGGAGCGTAGAGCAGGTATTCGAAAGCCGCACCTGCTTCTGCAGCCGCCCCGACGTGATGGATGCCCTCCACCACGAATAGCCCCTGTCCGTCCCGCTGTTTGCGCTGGTGCAGGGCGCGCACCAGTTTGATCTTGGGATTCTGCCTGCTGGTGATGGTCGTCATTGCGCGGCTCCTGCAGGGGATTATGTGCCAAAATCCCCGGATTTGCAATGGTTGAGGCCCGAATCGGGCTAGATTCAGGGGTTTGATAGTTTTTGCAAGCGTTTTCGACCTATAAACGCGGCAATTCGCCGTTTCGGTGATTATTTTTATGAACTCACAGACTGGAACTTCCCGCCGACCAGGTTTCTACAACCTCAATTTAGCCGAGCGACAGCATCAGCTCGCGCCGGGGGATTTGCTCTCCCTGGAGGAATTTGCCGCCCTCACCGGCGAAGGCCTTACCGTCGAGCAGGCCGATCACATGATTGAGAACGTGGTCGGCACGCACGCCCTACCGCTGGGGATCGCCCTCAATTTCGTGGTCAACGAGCGTGAGGTGCTGGTGCCGATGGCGGTCGAGGAGCCTTCGGTGGTGGCTGGCGCTTCCTTCATGGCCAAGCTGGCCCGCGCCGGAGGCGGCTTTCACGCCAGCGCTGATCCGCCTGAGATGATCGGCCAGATGCAGTTGCTCGAGCTGGACGACTTGGATGCGGCACGCCAGGCTTTAGACGAAGCGAAAGCGCGCCTGCTGGCCGAAGCCGCCGAGGTCGATCCGGTGCTCAAAAAACTGGGTGGCGGGCCGCGCGATCTGGAGATCAGAGTTTTCGAGGAGACCCCTATAGGCCCCTTCCTGGCGCTACACCTGATCTACGACGTGCGTGATGCCATGGGTGCTAACGCCGTCAATACGGCCTGCGAACGCCTGGCCTCCCTGGTGGAGGAGATCACGGGAGGGCGCGTGCATCTGCGCATCCTCTCCAACCTGGCCGACCGGCGGCTGACGCGCGCCAGTTGTACTATCCCCCTATCTGAACTGGCGTTTGGCGATTTCGAGGCCGAGCAGGTGCGCGATGGCATTATCGAGGCCTGGGCTTTCGCCGCTGCCGACCCCTATCGCGCCGCCACCCACAACAAGGGCGTCATGAACGGCGTGGACGCCGTGGTGATCGCCACCGGCAACGATTGGCGGGCCATCGAGGCCGGCGCGCACGCTTATGCCGCTCGCCAGGGCCGCTACACCTCACTGAGCACTTGGCGTTCGGATGAGAACGGTGACTTGGTGGGTGAACTGGAGATGCCTATGGCGGTCGGTATCGTGGGGGGAGCCACCAAGGTGCATCCCACGGCGCGGGCAGCCCTCAAATTGATGGGGGTGAGCACTGCCCGCCAACTGGCCGAAATCATCGTCTCGGTGGGGCTGGCGCAGAACCTGGCGGCCTTGCGCGCCCTGGCCACCGAAGGCATCCAGCGCGGTCACATGACCCTGCACGCTCATCAGGTGGCCATCGCCGCCGGGGCAAGCGGCGAGCAGGTTTCGCGTTTGGCCGAGCAATTGGTACGTGAAAAGACCGTGCGCGTCGATCGCGCCGAACAGATCTTAGCGGAGTGGAATAATGAGTGAAGACCAGAATCGAAGCACTGAGGGACGATTTCCCGGCTTGCTCAAGCCTGAGCGCCCGGTGGGGATTGTGGGTTATGGGGCTTACGTGCCTCGCTACCGCCTCCCGGCCAGCGAAGTGGCCCGGGTGTGGACGGACGGCGCCGGGGGGCTGCCGATCAAGGAGAAATCCGTCCCCGGCCTCGACGAGGACGTGGTCACCATGTCGGTGGAGGCTGCCCGCAACGCCCTGGCGCGCGCCGGTATCCCGCCGACCGAGATTCGCGCCGTGTGGGTGGGCTCTGAGTCGCACCCCTATGCCGTGAAGCCGACCTCGACCATCGTTGCAGAGGCCATCGGCGCAGTGCCCAACACCCAGGCCGCCGATTGGGAGTTCGCCTGCAAGGCTGGCACCGAGGCGATGGTGGCGGCGATGGGTTTCGTGGGCTCCGGCATGGCGCACTACGCCCTGGCGATCGGCATGGATAACGCCCAAGGACGCCCTGGCGATCCACTGGAATACACCGCCGGTGCTGGCGGCGCGGCTTACATCATTGGCCCGGCTGAGGAGTCCTTGGCGGTGATTGAGAGCTCTTATTCCTACGTCACCGACACCCCCGATTTCTTCCGCCGCGCCTACCAGAAGTACCCGGAGCACGGCCACCGCTTCACTGGCGAACCGGCCTATTTCAAGCATATCTTCGAGGCGGGCACCACCATGATGGAGGCCACCAACACCACGCCAGAGGATTACGCCTACGTCGTCGTGCACCAGCCCAACGCCAAATTCCCCCAGCGGGTGGCGGCGCAGTTGGGTTTCAAGCCTGAACAGGTGGCTACCGGGCTGCTGGTGCCGGTCATCGGAAACACCTATTCCGGTGCGGCCATCATCGGGCTGACCGCCATCCTCGACGAGGCCAAGCCTGGTGACCGCATCCTGATGGTCTCTTATGGCTCAGGGGCCGGCTCGGACGCCATGGTGCTGCAGATGAGCGAAGCCATTGAGGAGCGCCGCGACTTGGCGCCGAAGACCGCTGACTACATCGCCCGCCGCACCGAGATCGATTATGCCACCTACGCCCGCATGCGCGGCAAACTTACGCTGAAATAATCATTCGCGGCTTGAGGCGATTGCATGAGCATTGGATTTGGAGGCTGAATGAGTGAGGTATTGATCGTCGGGGTTGGACAGACCTCGGTGGGAGAGCATTGGGATTATTCGTTACGCGAACTAGCGCTGCATGCCATTGAGGCTGTCATAGAAGATAGCGGGGGCTTGCGGCCGCAAGCGCTTTACGTCGGCAACATGCTGGCACCGGCACTATCCAGCCAATCGCATCTGGCGACCTTGGTGGCTGATTTTGCTGGCCTGCGTGGCGTGGAGGCCACGGTGGTCGAGGCCGCCGGGGCGACCGGTGGGGTGGCGCTGCGGGCGGGCTATTTAGCGGTGCTTTCGGGCCAGGTTGACGTGGCCTTGGTGGTGGGAGTGGAGAAGCTCTCCGACCGGACGGCCTCGGAAGTGGATGCCGCCATCGCTACTGCCAGCGATAGCGATTACGAGGCCGAGCAAGGCCTCACCCAGACAGCCCAGGCGGCCCTGCTGATGCAACGCTACTTACACGAGTTCGAGGTTCCGGAAGGGGCCTTTGCGGGCTTTCCGGTGACCGCCCACGCCAATGGGGCGAGCAACCCTAACGCCATGTTTCGCAAGGCCATCAAGCCGGAATCCTACGCCCGGGCAGGGATGGTGAGCGCCCCTCTAAACATGTTCGACATTGCCCCCCCGGCTGACGGCGCCGCTGCCGCGCTGTTGGTTCGCTCGGAACTGGTGCCCCCCAAATTCCCTCATAAGCCGGTGGGGATCGCTGCCTCGAGCGTGGCCACCGACACCCTGGCACTCCACGACCGTCCCGACCCGCTCGAATTCGGCGCTGCCCGCCACTCGGTGGCCCAAGCCTGCCAGCGCGCCGGTATAGACTTGGAGCAGATTGACCTGTTCGAGGTCTTCGACGCATACTCGATCTACACTGCTCTGAGCCTCGAGGCGGCCGGTTTTGCCGAAAGAGGGCAAGGCTGGCAGTGGGCGCGGGACGGCGCCATCAGTCTGGATGGCGAACTGCCCTTGATGACCTTCGGCGGCCTCAAAGCGCGTGGCTATCCCGGTGGTGCCACCGGTGTGTATCAGGTGGTGGAGGCGGTGCAGCAACTGCGCGGCCAGGCTGGGGATAACCAGGTTCCGGATGCTGAAGTGGCCCTGGTGCAGGCTCTGGGCGGCCCGGCCTCCACGGCCGCCACGCACGTTTTGCGGGCACTTGATTAGGATTTGGTTAGGTGCAGAATCTTTGCGAGTGCTCCCAATCTGATAGTTTCTGATAGCCCGAAACCGCTAAACTAGGCCTCGAAAGCAACGGTCAGGAGATTTCTATGGACATCACACGCCACTGGCGATTGAAGAAACAGCGTTATGCCTTGGTAGGGGAGGTTTGTGAGCGCTGCAACAGCAAGCTGTTCCCGCCGCGCGATATTTGCCCGGAATGCGGCCAAGAGGCCAAGACCCTTTATCATTTCAGCGGGCGTGGGGAAGTGTACTCTTACACCACGGTTTACGATCCCCCAGCGGGCTTTGAGGACTCGGCGCCCTACACCGTGGCGCTGATCAGGCTCGAGGAAGGCCCCTTAGTGACTGCCCAATTGACGGACGCCAAGGCCGAAGATGTCGAGATCGGAACGCCGGTGGAGATGGTCACCCGCCGCCTGCGCGCTGCGGGGGACGAACGCAGCATGTTGGTTTATGGTTACAAGTTCCGGCCGTTGCTCAAAGAGGCCGTCGCCTGACCCTTTGCACAAGAACGTTCAGCCCTCCCATTTCACATGGGAGGGCTTTTTTGTTGTCACTAGCCCCATCTTATTGGTTAGTTACTCCCAGACCCGCCCCTCGGCATCGGTTCGCAAGAGCACAGCGTCGTAGGAGTAGCCGTTGGTGATGGTTAGCATACCAGCGACCAGGAAACCGCCGTCGTCGAGTTCGATCAAGGCATTGGCGCTGTAGACCCTTTGCTGCGCCAGAGATTGCCTCCACAGTACGTTCCCGTCTTGGTCGATGCGGGCGAGCGGCATTCCGTCCCCGATCTCGCCGATCAGGTAGGTTCCGTCACTGAGTGGCAGCAGCGCTCGGGCGTAGTCGTCGGTGGCCGAATCTCCAAAGGTCGTCTCCCACTCCAGCTCGCCCTCCGCGGTGCAACGCGCCAGCCACACCTCCGCCTGCCGGGGTGGGCCGTCGTTCATCGAGAAACCTGCGAGCAAGAGACCGCCGTCGTCGGTCGAAGCGATCTGTGAGGCAAACTGCCACCCGGCCAACTCGAAACGCTTCGTCCAAAGGACGGCCCCGTCGGCGTCGAGCTTCACCAGCCCACTGTCCTCGTCGCCGATCACGACGGGGAGTACCAGATCGCCTTCCTCGGTCTCGAAGGCATCGATCACGATTTCGTCGTTAGGGCTGTCGCCGACGTATTCCCATACGATGTCGCCTCCCGGCCCCAGGCGTACGGCGTATTGGTCGTGACCACTCCCTGATACTGGTTCGGTGTACCCGTAGATCAGCAGGTCGCCGTTCGATAGCTCAAGCATCCCGAAGGGCCACTCCCGCTGCGCATTACCGTAAGTCTTGAACCAGTCCTCGCGGCCGTCTTCGGTGATCTTGAGCAGCAAGAAATCGCGGTCGCCTGCGCCGTAGGAGTCGGTCTCCCCGAAGACGTAGTAGCCTCCGTCTGTGGCCGGGGTCACCGCCCAGGCTTGCTCGTATCCCTCTCCACCCCAGGCCCGCTCCCACAGCACCTCGCCATCGAGAGTCAGCTTCATCAGAAGGATGTCCCCTGAGTAGGGCGGGAAATGCAGGTGATTCGTGGCCCCCACCGCGAGGACGTTTCCATCCTCAGTGAGAATGATATCGAATAGCGCCCCGTAGTCGGGGCCCTCGAAGGTCTTCATCCACGTTTCGATGGGAGTGGAGGTCGGCGTCTGTGGGACGGCGGTCGGTGTTTGTGGTGTGGCGCATCCGGCAACCAGCACGAGCAGCCAGATCGCTGCGAAGTATCCTCGCCATTTGGTCATCGTCGTTGCTCCTGTTTCTGAATCGCTCATTGCCTCTCGCCCTTGATGAAAGACCAATGGGTGTGAATGATCCTCCATTGACCATCGATTTGTATAAATACCTCTGTGCAGTTCCAGGGCGTCCTGTCGGAAACGGAGCCATCTGGTTTCAACCTGGTGGATAGAAAACGGTATGTCAACACCACCAGTCCTCCACAGACTTGAACTCTGGGATCGATGAAATCCATGACATCATAGAATATCTTCCCCTCTCGCTGCACATACTCGGCTTCCAAAGCTTCTCGGCCATTTATGCGCCGTGGTGTCCCTGTATCGAAGTAGGTCACCTCCGGGGCGCTGATCTCGATGAATCCCCAGGGATCTCCCTTGCGCCATCGCTCCATGGCCGCCGATTCGAGCGCCATCACCTCGCCTAATACCCCCTCGTATTCCGTTGGTGCTAACTGCACCGGAAGAGGGACTTCTACGACCTCGAGGCGCTTTTGAAAAACGTAGGACCAATGGGTGTGGGCGATTTCCCACTGCCCGCCCCGTCGAAAGTACACTTCGGTAGCATTCCAGGGGGGCTGGCTTGTGATCTCCCCTCCCGGCGTGGCGACCAGGGAGCGATAGTTGTACGACAGCACCGCTCCATCTTCGGCAACCACGACCCTGGGATCAATGAATTCCGAGTCCTGGTAATGGATCTTTCCCTCAAGCTGCCCCATGTATGCCTTGAACTCTTCCAGGCCGAGGATGGGCTTGGTTAGGCCTGGATCCACGTAGGTAACGTCCTCGGCGCTGATTTCCACAAAGCCCCAAGGGTCCCCATTGCGCCATCGCTTCATGGCCTCCTTCTCAAGCGAGAGGATAGTTTCTTCCATTATTCTGCTCCTATTCCACACAGGGAAGTGTCAAGGAAACTGCAATACCTGGGATTCTCTCTCTGATTTCCGGTGTTGCAGCCTGCAGGATCATTAGCGCCTCCGACGGGCAAACGCTGGCGGTCTCATTATAAGCGTATTGCAACCGCTTTTCGTCGCTCTGGCGAGCGCATTTAAGAGGCTCTCATTTCGTGATACTGGTCGTATCCTTGGTAGATAAAACTGCCGTTCTATCTCGCTTGACGTGGATTCCCCCTTATGCTAGTATCAAACCGATCTTGGGCGGAGTCATTCGCTCGCTGATCGCGTTCGTTAATGATGATGTTTGGAGAATGATATGAGGAAGCAAAGTCTCCTCTTGATGCTTATCGTCGGGCTGGCGCTCATGGTGACCGCCTGCACGCGCACGGCCTCTAAAGGCCCTGTGGCGACTAGCACGCCGATCGAAGACCCGATCGTCTCGCTTTACAGCAAGACTGCTACTCAGGCTGCCTTGGAGACTCAAGATGGCATTGGGGGAGGCGACATTGCTACCAGCACACCGAACGGCCCCACGGCCACCCTGCCGCCCCTGGCGACCTCGACGCCTACCACTGCACCCACCCTGTTGCCCACCGCCGCAGAGGTGGTCCCCCAGACTTACACCGTGCGCGCTGGAGAATGGCCCTTCTGCATCGCCCGGCGCTTCGACGTGGACGTCGACCAGTTGCTCAGCGCCAATGGCTTGGATCGCAGCGCGGTCTTGAGCATCGGCCAGAAGTTGACTATCCCCTCCAGTGCTGGCCCATTCATCGATGGCCCGCGCCAGTTGCTGGGCCACCCCACCACCTACACAGTCGTGGGCGGTGACACCTTTGTGAGCATCGCTTGCAAGTTTGGCGATCTCTATCCCGAGTCGATCGCCAGCGCCAATGGCATGCAGGTGGGTGATTCTCTCACGGTGGGCCAATTGCTGCAAATCCCCTGATCGACAGCATGGATTGATGGATTCGTTCAAGCGAGGGCAGAGGGTGTAGGGGGCACTACCATGCTCTGGCTTGATTCTTCAACGCCTAAATGAAATTCCAGGAACTGGGTTCGGATCAGATTTACAGCGGGCATGTGCTGGGGTTTTACCTCGAGCGCGTGCGTTACCCTGACGGTCACGATGCCACCCTCGCTGTCGTGCATCACAATGGATCGGTGACGATCGTACCGGTGGATGGGGACGGCCGGATATGGCTGGTGCGCCAGTATCGACACCCCGCTCGGCAAGAGCTGCTCGAACTGCCTGCCGGTACGCTCGAAGACGGCGAACTTCCTGAGGAGTGCGCCTTGCGTGAATTGCGAGAGGAAGTGGGCAAAGCGGCTGGAAAGCTGGAGAAGATTGGTGCTTTCTACCTCGCCCCCGGATACTCCACGGAGTTTATGCATGTCTACCTGGCGCGGGAGTTGAGTGATGATCCCTTGCCAGGTGACGACGACGAATACCTGACGGTGGAATGTCATCCCATCGAAGCGGTCATGGAGATGCTTTTCGATGGGCGTATAATCGATGTCAAGACGGTGGCGGCTCTGTGCCTGGCGCGGCCGCGGCTGGCATCTTTTCTGGAAATGGAAAGTTGATATCGAGAATTCGTCGATTAATATCTCTCGAGAAGCTCTTGCCTGCAACCGCAGTTTACGCTATAATGCATGCACTCATTCCCCAAGTTGTACATTCGAGTTGAAGTGAGAAACAATTCCTGATTGGTTTAACCGGTCACGCCGTGCGCCCTGGGGAAATTCGGCGTCACCACACTATTCGCAACCCCCTGTATTTCAAAGTTGAGAGAGAACATGGACATAATTGAATTAGAACAATCTCCCCTGGCGGATTTGCGTGATGTAGCCCGCGATCTGGGTATCACACGCGCCAACCGGATGAAGAAAGAAGACCTGTTAATCAGCATCCGTCAGGCAGAGGCCGAGAAAGAAGGCCACGAAGTTCGCGGCGGCATCCTCGAGATCATGAACGAGGGCATCGGCTTCCTGCGCTCCGATCATTACCAACCGGGGCCGGACGACGTGTACGTTTCCCAGACGCAGATTCGCCGCTATGGCTTGCGCAACGGTGACCTGGTGATCGGGGACGTGCGCCCGCCACGCGAATCCGAGCGGCATTTCGGCTTGGTCAAGGTGGAGAGCGTCAATTCGCTCAAGCCGGATGAGGCCAAGCGCCGCCCGCGTTTTGAGAACCTCGTCCCGATCTTCCCCGAGGAGCGCTTTGACTTGGAGACCGACCGCCGCACTCTGGCGCCCCGCATGATTAACCTGATCGCACCCATCGGGCGCGGCCAGCGCGGGCTGATTGTCTCCCCGCCCAAATCGGGCAAGACCACCATCCTGAAGCAGATCGCCAACGCCATCTCGACCAAGTACGTTGACGTGCACCTGATGGTGGCCCTGATCGGCGAGCGCCCTGAAGAGGTCACCGATATGGACCGTTCGGTGGACGCCGAGGTGATCTCCTCGACCTTCGACGAGCCGGTCACCTCGCACGTGCGCGTGGCTGAAATGGTGCTCGAACGCGCCAAGCGCCTGGTCGAGATCGGCCGCGACGTGGTCATCTTGCTCGACTCGATCACCCGCCTGGCGCGCGCTTACAACCTGGTGGTCACCCCCTCCGGGCGCACGCTGTCGGGCGGTATTGATCCCTCAGCTCTCTATCCCCCCAAGCGCTTCTTCGGTGCTGCCCGCAATATCGAGGAGGTGGT
>Ga0209164_1005268_pt1 | contig 11092 bp, 13 predicted proteins | sample MTBNYHSulfiMetaG_FD_187458 | JGI IMG/M metagenome (GOLD analysis project Ga0209164, IMG submission 187458) | Enrichment culture microbial communities from rom New York Harbor, USA that are MTBE-degrading - MTBE-NYH (New York Harbor Sulfidogenic)... | ecosystem: Environmental > Aquatic > Marine >... | reverse complement strand
TAACAAATCATTCTGCGGCAAACAAATACTCGCGGACGCCACCCTGACCGTAAAGCAGGGGGAACGGGTAGGCCTGGTGGGGCGCAACGGGGCTGGCAAAACCACTCTGCTGAAAATCATCACCGGACAAATGCGCCCCGACAGCGGAGAGGTAACCAGACCCGGCGCAATCCGCACCGGTTACCTGGCCCAGGGCGGCAGTTTTGAATCCGGGCGGCTCGTGATGGAAGAAATGCTGGCTGTCTTTGAACACCTGCGCGAGACCGAGCGGAACCTGCGCTTTCTGGAAGCTGAAATGGGGCGCCCGGAGATATCCGCCAACCCGGACCGGCTGCACAAAATACAGGAAGAATATACCCGGCTGCGGGAAAATTTCAGCCGCGGCGGCGGGTACGAATACGAAGCCGCAATCCGCAGCGTGCTGCACGGCTTAAAATTCACCGGCCGGTATTATGACCTGCCGGTCGAGCGGCTCAGCGGCGGTGAAAAAACCCGCCTGGCCCTGGCCAAACTGCTCCTGGCCAAACCTGATTTGCTAATCCTGGACGAGCCGACAAATTATCTGGATATGGAAACCCTGGCCTGGCTGGAAAAGTATTTGCTGTCGTACCCCGGCGCGATACTGGCTGTTTCCCACGACCGGTATTTTCTGGATATGCTGGCCGAAACGATCTACGAGTTGAGCAGCCGGCGGCTGACCAGGTACTCCGGGAATTACTCCCGGTATCTGACCTTGAAGACGGAGGAACTGGAACGCCAGGCCGCGCGCTATTACCGTCAGCAGGAAGAAATGGCCCGGATGCGGGATTTTGTGCAGCGCAATATTGCCCGGGCTTCCACCACCAACCGGGCCAAAAGCAGGCAAAAAGCGCTGGAAAAAATCAAACCCCTGGAAAAACCGGCGGATGCGGAAAAAAAGATAGCCATGACCCTGGATGCCGGCCGGACCAGCGGCAGCGAAGTGCTGACGATAAAAGAACTGCAACTCGGATATCGGGGCCACGTCCTGGCCCGGGGTATCAATTTCAGCATCCGGAGGGGCGAACGGGCGGCCCTGCTGGGGCCAAACGGAGCGGGTAAAACCACCCTGCTGAAAAGCATCGCCGGACTGCAGCCCGCTTTGGCGGGTAAAATAAAAGCGGGCTACCATGTGCAAATTCAGTACTACGATCAGGAACAAAAAGACCTCAGTCCGGATAAAAATGTGCTGCAGGAACTATGGGACGACTTTCCGCACCTTGAGGAAAGGGTGGTGCGGACGCTGCTGGGCCGGTTTCTGTTCAGCGGAACGGAGGTGGAAAAAATGGTGGGCGACCTCAGCGGCGGGGAGAAATCCAGGCTGGCCCTGGCCAAGCTGTTGTGCGAACGGGGCAATTTCCTGCTGTTGGACGAGCCCACCAGCCACCTGGATATCCCGGGCCGGGAAGCACTGGAGGAAGCGCTTCTGAATTACCCAGGCACCCTGCTTTTCGTATCCCATGACCGGTACTTTATCAATAAAATAGCCACCCGGATTATTGAGCTTACCGGGAACGGAATCAGGGAATACCAGGGCGATTTTGATGATTACCTGGCCAAAAAGGCGGCCGGGGAGGAAAAAGAGAAACAAAATAACAGTCGGGAAGAGGAACAAGTAACCGCCGGTAAACTGGAATTTCTGCAGCGCAAAGAAATCCAGCGGGACGAGCGCAGAAAACAGCGCCGCCTGCAGGAACTGGAGAGTCTGATCGAGCAAGCGGAAGAAAAAATCGCCCTGCTGGAAGAGGAATTGTACCGCCCCGAAGTTTATGAAGACCACGCCGCATACCGGGATAAAGACGCGGTCCTCATTGAATTAAAGGACGAACTGGAAAAACACATGACCGAATGGGTGGAACTGACCGATTAAAAAGACTTGAGCAGTGCCACCAGGTCCGGCCAGTTATCCACCATAAAGTCGGGGCTGGAGTCCCGCAATTCACCGGGGTCTGCAATCCCCCAGTTTACCGCCACAGTAACCACGCCGGCCTGCCGGCCGGCCAGAATATCAAAACAGCTGTCGCCGATGAAAACAGCCTGCTCCGCCGGAGCACCGAATTTTTCCAACCCCCTCAGCACCGGTTCCGGGTCCGGTTTTGCTTTTTGCACGTCCTCCAGGGCCACCAGGTGACGCATGTAACGGTCCAGCCCGGTGACGGACATGCCCCGCAGGGCCACGGGACGTCTTTTGGAAGTCACCACCCCCATCCCCTTGACCAGCGGGCTTATTTCGTTCAGCGCTTCCATGGTCCCCGGAAAGACTTTAACCCGCGCATCATGGATGGACAACTGGTAATTGACATAGCAGTCAAACAGTTCCTGCCACCGATCGCCGCCAAATTGCTTGCATGCCTCCCGCAGCGGAATACCGATGGTCTTCATCACCGCGCCGTCGCCCCAGGGTATTTGCAGCTGCCCGAAAGCATGGCGAAAGCTGGTTTCAATCAGCGGCAGAGTGTCCAGCAGGGTACCGTCGAGATCAAACAATACAAAATTCTTTGGCATACAAAAACCTCCGCGATTAAATATTCCGGCTCATACTAAAGATTATATCAGAATTTTGACCGCGCCGGACTTTTTCAGGATTTCCGCCCAGGAAACTTTCGGTTACGCGCCGCTTCATGGTATAATACACCTGCATGTCATTGATCAACAATTACAGGAGGTCCCGACCAATGTCCAAGGATGTATTTGAAAAAGCGACGGCGCTGGGCGCCAGCATTGTAGAATCGGAAGAGTTCAAGGAAATTCAGCAAAGAGAAGATGAGATCATTAAGGACGCCAACGCCCAGGCGCTGCTGAAAAGGTTTCATGAACTGCAGAGCAAACAGCGGGAGCTGACTAAAAAGGGCGAATTTATGACCGACGAGGAAGTTATGGAACTGGAACAAACGCAGCTTAAAATGGTGGAAAACAAAACCATTAAAGCATTCTCCGCGGCCCAGGACAGATTTCAAAATATGATGAACGAAGTAATGAAAATTATCCGCGAGTCGGGCGCCAAGAAGATAAAAGAATAACGCCGTTGCCGGCGCCGTCTGTTAAAAATTACTAGGTTTACAGATAATTTCCTTCACCTTGGTATCAAAAAAATAATTGGAATGGGCCGGGACAATGATCGCCGCGGTATCGGCGCCTTTGCCGGAGCCGCCGATGGCGATGATTTCCTCTCCGTGCGGTATCAGACCGGCGTCCAGGGCCATTCCCGCGACCTCGACACAGACCTTGACGCCCTGACCCAGCATGCGCAGGGTTTGGGCCATTATTTCCGCGGGGTACACCCCGCCAAACTTGTTGCGTACAGCCCGGTCCACCCCGGCCAGCAGGTGAGTAGTAAAAAGCACCTTGATACCGTTTTCGTGCAGTTCCTTTTCGGTTTCCAGGCTCATCCGCCTGCTGCCCGGCCCGTCAAAACCCACGTGGTAGCTTACGCACACCACGCTGCGCCCGCAGCCCGCCAGTTTCATGGCGGTGGCGCCGGTGCTGGAGGCTACCACCAGGTATTTGATATCCCTTTCCTCCGCCTTTTTCAGCGCTTCCCTGACGGTTGAGCCGGTATTATCCGGTCCTTTGTTATCCCAGTGCAAAAAATTCCCTCCCCTGGTTTATTTACCAATCATTGTAGACAATCTGCGGTAAATAAGCAAGGCATAAAGAAGCCGGGCGGCGGCACCCTTGGAGTGGTTCGCTCGAATTTGCAGCCGTATGACAGAAAAAGCCACCACCTATTAATTCTGGTGATGGCTAAGAGAGTTGCGTAATCAAGCTATATTTGCAAAAACATATTCTGCGTATAGTCTTTAATGTTGGCGGGTGTAATCATATGATGTTTTTCTCTCACAGATACGAAATACTCGCCGATAGATTCCTTTGAAATGGTTCTGTTGGATGGCGCTTCGGTTGGCAAATCACCGCGCGCGGAAATCCACGGCGTCTCCGCGTGAGTGAACCGTTCAAGAGTTTTACCGCTGTAGCAGCAAATATGTCTAATAACACTGTCAAGCAAAACTTTTTCTTCCCCTGGCAAAGACGGAACATCAAAAGCATCTACGCTATCTATAGGGTCAAAATGGTAATTGGCATAACGGTTATAAATCTCCCTGTACACGGGACCGTGTACCCACGCTTCACAATCCTCTTTGAACAGAAAAGTGTTGTAGAAAGCGTAATAAAATCCCTGAACATAGTACAGCGCTTTCTGCAAGGACAAGTGAGTAATATCCTGACACTGTGACAGCAAGTAGTCAACAGCCACATCAATTTTAGGCTGTTGTTCAACAGGAATATTCAAGAAACTTTCCGTTACTGCTTTGCTTTTTTCAAAAGCCTTCTCACTTTTTAAGTTGCCCCTATTACTTTTAAGTATCGAAAGATAAAATGCAGGGTCGGAATAAATCTGTTTTAATGTTTTGGAATACTGTTTTGTGGGCATATCTCCGTCATAATAACGGCTGAAGGTCTGTTCACCCCAACCTAGCAAAAGGGACAAAGGACGTTTGCCAATATTATATTTTTCAGGGATTGCCCTGATGTCATCAAGGGAAATGATATCGTGCCTTTGGCGGTAAGCGTCATAAAGTGTTTTCAAATTCGCGTCTTCAAGTTCGGCTACATAAACTTCTTCACCGCAATTTGCGCAATATGCAGTTTGCGACGTAAATTCGTATACTTCGCCCTTCAATTCCCCGGTATCCACTCTTTTTTTAACCGAGTATTTAACATCCCTTCTACACTCCGGGCAAAAAACTGTCTTTATATTCACGCTATGTTCCTCCTTTTCACCTGAAAAGGTAATCTATCGGCCTGTTAAGCTTATGGAACGAGATAACAACAACTTTAATTCCAGTATTTAAATGGATAATGTTAAACTTGGTATAGATATTAACCAATTCTTCTTTATCTTCAATGTTGAATAACTTGACTTGTGGACAAAACACATACAGGACTCCATATTCGTAGCCTATTTTTGTGTTTTTTAGTGAGCAGCAAAAATCTTCCGGCTTTATCTGAAGAAGGATGCTCCGCTGTTTTTGAGAAGCGAGGTTATATTCACGAATCAAGGCGATATTTTCCTGCCTGTTTTACTTTTGGCAATTGTATATCTTCCATCGCGGACGCTATCTTGTATTTTTTGTAAAATCGCGGTAGCTTCTTCTTTAGACCATGATACTTTATTAAATGCCGTTTGTCAATATAATATGGACTAATTGATACATAAATTTCAAATTAGGGGTATCTATCAAGGTGCTATTTTTTAGAATGTACTATTTCTATTCCTAGCTTGAATGCTTATATATTACCATATAAAACAAAAAAGCCGATCACAACATCAATCGACTTCTTTGTTTTATTTGTTTTATTTGGTGGACGAGAGGGGATTCGAACCCCCGGCCCCCGCGTTGCGAACGCGGTGCTCTCCCGCTGAGCTACACGCCCCCTTTTAGCACCCGCAGGCGCATTATCAATATTATCATATCCAAAGCTGCTTATCAAGCAGGTATTATTCCCTGCGGTCAACCCCGGTTTGATAATCATATACCATTTTGGAAAGACGGTGTATCACCGGCAGCGTCTCGCCGTACCCCGGAGTATCCTTGCTGGTCAGCACCAGGATATAGGGCCGTCCGGGATGCACCACATAAGCCACGTCGTTATAGGTATGTTCCGGGGGCCAGGTGCCGATTTTATTAGCCACTCTGATGCCTTCGGGCAACGGGGCCGGGATTCGTTCCTTATAACGGGAGTTGAACAAGTGATCCAATAGCGGGCTGCTTCCGGCTGTATGGGAACGTGAAAAATCAAGGGTCGCCTTCATGTAAATACCCAAATCCAAGGGGCAGGTTATGTTGGCATCGTCGTCAACCACCTTCGCGCCCATGGAACGCATGAATTCTTTGATATGCCGGCGGTCCAGTCTTTCCAACAACATATTGGTGGCCACATTATCACTGTGAATGATGGACAGTTCGGATAACCGGGCTATTGTGTAACGGGAGCCGGGTTTCTGCTCCTTTAAAAAGCCGGTGCCGCCTTCCAGATGCTTATCCTCGTAAAGCAGTTCTTCACTGAGATCCAGCCTGCCTTGCGACGCTGCACGGTACAGGTAAAGATTTAGCGGCAATTTAAAGGTGCTGGCAGCATGAAAAGTTGTCAGCGCATTATATCCGAACTCCCGTCCGGAGTTCAGGTCAATGAAATAAAGACCGTAAGTACCGGGCTGCTCTTCCAGGTATGCGGCTATCTCTTTCTCCAGAGGACCGTAATCCGGAAGGAAAGGCACGGGTTTCCGGTAAGGCGGAAACAACCCGGGGATGGATATAATCAACAGCAATGCGACAATGACAATCAAAAAAGGCTTTGTCAGTTTCACGGCAGCCTCCGGATAAATTTGGTTACACTTTAAATGTAGCACATTAGACTCCTTAAATATACTTAATTGATAATATTTTACATTAAATTACTAGATATTATCTTCCAGCCCCCGGGGGGTTAAAAACCGGGGCCAAGTATTATAAAATATAAGCAGGGCCGCAACCAAAAATGAATGTCGAATGGATGGAAGAAATGCTTTTTAATCCTTTTGCCATGATAAACAAAAACGAAATAATTAAAAGGGTAAAGAAAATGCGGGCTGCTCACCCCGAACTTTCCGAGCGTGAGCTATGTGAGTTGATTATTGCCAGCAAAGCCCGTATGTGCGGAATGAGCGGCGCGGTAACCGCCCTGCCGGCCGCATTTCCGGTGGTGGGCACGGCGGTGGCCCTGATCGTGGGCGCCACCATTGACGTAATGGCGGTAAGGTACCTGATGGCGGAAATGGTTTTGGAGATGTCAGCGGTGTACGGACGCAACCTGAGCAAACCGGGAGTTTCCAGGGAAGCGTTATGGGTTATGGGTTCCGCCATCGGGGCGGACACCGCCAATAAGGCACTCAACAAGGCGGCGGTAGAGGGCATGTCCAACCAGGCATTTGTGCGCCTGGTCCAGGAGATATTGCTGACTCTGGGTATCCGGACCACCCAGCGGACGGTGCTGCGCATTATTCCTTTGCTGGGCGCCGTAATATCCGGCACAGTCAACTACGTCATCTGCCGGCGGGTGGGCGTTATTGCAGCCGATTACTACGACCGCAACGGGTATGATAAATGGGACAATACCATTGATGTGGAAGGGGAAGTAATTGAGTAAGCAAAACCCCGGCTGATTCCGGGGTTAAAGTTTTTCCTGTTTTACTTCTTCAGCATCCTGTCCGGGCCACAGTATGGAAATGGCCCGGCCTACCGAAGCCGGGTCGCCGCTGGTGAAAAACATTTCCCTGCCGCGACCGGGAGCGCTTTTTAATAAATTGTCCTCCGCAAGCACCTGGGCTACCCGCCTGGCCACGGCATCTCCGGTATCTATTACCGTAACTTCCGGCCCTACAATTGATTCCACCTGGGACCGCAGCAACGGATAATGGGTACACCCCAAAACTACGGTATCCACGCCGGCCGACAAGAGCTGGTCCAGAAACCTACGCAGTAAACCCCCGGTTTCGGGATCATCAATCAGCCCCGCCTCCACCCGCTCCACCAAACCGGGACAGGGAACCGTGATAATTTCCGTGTTGCCGGCAAACCGGCTGACCAGTGAGTGAAACCTGTCGCCAGCCAGGGTCACCCCCGTGGCCATCACACCGACCTTGCCGTTTTTAGTGCCGGCCGCTGCGGGCTTGACGGCCGGCTCCATGCCCACTATGGGCAGCGTAAACGTCTGACGCAGGAAATCCAGGCCGGCTATTGAGGCGGTATTGCAGGCGGCGACAATTATTTTGACCTTGAAGCCGGTTAAAAAGCCGGCCACCTTTTCAATTCGGCGGCGGATAAACGCCGGGTCTTTTGTTCCATATGGACAATGGGCGGAATCGGCATAGTAGATAATGTCTTCGGCCGGCAACAGACGCCGGATTTCTTTCATTACCGATATTCCCCCCACACCCGAATCAAAAATCCCCATGGGATTCGGGTTGGACACTACATTCACCTCGATTTAGAAAATTAATCAAACTGCAAATAAAGAACCGGCCTGGCGCCGGTTGGTATATTTCCACAGGGCTTACAGCCTTCGGTCCGTGTTAAATTATATCAAATCCGCGTTAAATATACATCCTCTGTGGGGTTATTTTCTGCCGCTCCGGCCATAAAAGAGTTGATGCGTGAGCAAAAAAACCAGAAACAGGGTCAAAAAACCGGCCACCAAATGATACCTTTCCGCAATTTCCGAACCCAGATATGATGCAATCCCCAAAACCGCAGCAATAACAGTTACCAGAGCGGTCAACAGAGCTAAAAACTTCACTGGATCGTACCTCCTTTTTTGGGCACTTATATAATATTATATATTTATCCCGCGGCACTTACTTTCCTTTAAATTAACCGGCGAAAAGTTCGATTTATGGCAAGAAATTCTCCCTGGCCGCAGCGCTGTTCTAATTGACACGGGATTACTGATCACATATAATTAATATTGCTTCATATGCCGGAGTGGCGGAACTGGCAGACGCACGGGACTTAAAATCCCGCGATTGGCAACAATCGTACCGGTTCGATTCCGGTCTCCGGCACCAACCCATTTCATAACTCTTTTTTAGTAATTAAATTAAAGGTACCACATAAACACAAGGGGTAGTCTATTTAGGAGCATACCTATAAATAACCTCTATTTCGCTATGCCCCAGACCCTTTTGACAACTTTAACCTTGCTAGTTTATCAATTGTTTTATCTTGAGAGTCCCTGCATATAGCACGGGCTTTTTGATTTGTATTGTTGGGAAACATGTCCGCTTCATTGTGGGTATGTAGCCGCAGCGTTATTCCAACCTTGTAGAACACCAAAATGAGGTTTTTATCCAAATTATCTCCATTTGCTATTTGGATTCAGTAGGCCTGGAGCAAATAAATTCTCGTCCAAAAGGTTGAATAGATGGTTAGATTTTCTCATACCCCCACAATATTCGGGTTCCATCGCAACAGTCATGCCTATAAGTTTCGGCAAAATAAATCGCATCAGGGACGAATGCGGTGCGAATGTTTTTCCCACCTCTTCATCGTCGACCAGCTCAACATCTGCATCTCCGCCACAGCTATCTTTACTTTCTGTAAAATAATCTAAATCAATATCAAAGTATATTGATTTAATGTCCTTCTTCTTAAGACATGCTAACATCTCCTCAATTGTATAAAACACCTTCACATCATGCTTTTTACCAAGATAATCTGTAAAAGTGAACATATCACTATCACTATCATAATCATATTGCCTTTGCTTGCACAATATATAAATATCTGATATTAGATTTAAATATGCAGCAGCTAATATTTGACTATGATTGAGTGGATTAAGTTTATATGCAGTAAATATGCCTACTTCCCTAAAATCATTTTGATTAAGAGCTGTTAATTCATCACATTCATTCTCACTTGGGTGGACTAAATCTTGATGCCAATCCAACGATATTAATACAGGGGGAATATTCTTTAGTAGATGTGTCCATTTCATCCAATAGTAAAAAGCAAAACGATGTTCATATAGCAAGGAAACACCAAGGAATTTATTATTATAAGGATTAATAGGATGATCCTCAAAAGTACCTGGCGGTAAAACATCTTCTAATTCCCAAGCCATTTTATACCTCCCAGAGATTATAAAGACAGAATTATTTACATATAATTTGAGGTTCCCAACCTGTCCTATCTGCTGCTTTTTCTATACCCAGCCGCTTGGGCTTCTTCTTCCGTGTTAAACCATGTCTCTGGTTTTGTAATATCGTAATATGCCCCTCCTGGGACGTGATATATTCTCTCTCCGCTGCTATTGATGTTACCCTTGATCTTGCCGTTTTCTCCTGCAATCGCATCCGCTGGGGACGCCATCTCTTGGTCTTCCAAGCCCCAGAGCCCTTTCCCGGCTTCCCGGGCAGTTTTTTGCGCTTCTGTGAACCGCTCAACATACTTTACGTTTGGCGGGTATGTCGATACCTGGGCGTATCCTTCGGCGACAAGCACTTCATTAAACATGGAATCCCACAGCCAGACATAGGCCAGTAGCCGATCATATTGATCCTTTTTCTCTACATCAAACTCCAGGCGTACATCCTTACCAGTTAATTGTGACTTTGTGAAATCACTGGCCTCCTGCCCGTAGACCTGCACCGCTTTCGTCGGATGGACCGTCTCAGGGGTATCCACCCCAATCAGCCGAACCGACACTTCTTCACCATGATACAAAACCTTGATTGTGTCACCGTCCACCACGCGAATGACGTTGGCCATAACGCTATCATCTTTCGCCTCGGTATCTTGAGAAGATTCAGAGCAACCACCCGCCAGGCCGATGATCAGAGCCAGAACCAATGCCAATATCAGTTTTTTCATTGCGGACACCTCAAGTACAATCTACATATTCGGCAACATATGATCATATCGGCTTTCTTTTTCCGCCTGCGTTATAGTCCTAACACCTTTCTTCTGCCAATCGGAGAATATTCCTGCAATATATGGCAGACTTTTCTTGCCGTTTAGGACAGACTTACTCATAGCGTGAAGAATCATGTCCAGGGGAAACACGTCGAGCCACGGCAGGAGGAAGTCAACTTCCATCTGCAACCCCTCAAAACCCACATACTTCAGTATTGATTCAATAATAGCTTTATCATTGCCGGAGGTTTTGTTATCAGCAGAATTTTTTTCGCGTTCATCATTATGAAGATGGTTGGATGAATGATTGTATGTATCTTGATCTATGGGTATTATTCTATGGGTATTATTTAAGGCGCTGTCAGCACCCACCTGGGTGCTATGAGCACCTACCCCAGGGCTATGAGCATCTACCTGGGTGCTGTGAGCACCCACCCTGTCATAATTTCGGGGGGGTAGGGGCTGTGAGCACCTACCCCCCTCTAAAGCACAAAGGGGTGGGTGCTGTAAGCACCCACCCCCATGGTCGGATTCATCCTGTGGCTTTCCCTCATCTTTTTGTGATTCTTCCTCCGGCTCCGGTGGGTCACAGAGGAAATAATGTTTGAGCTATACTCCCC
>Ga0209164_1005265_pt1 | contig 11096 bp, 8 predicted proteins | sample MTBNYHSulfiMetaG_FD_187458 | JGI IMG/M metagenome (GOLD analysis project Ga0209164, IMG submission 187458) | Enrichment culture microbial communities from rom New York Harbor, USA that are MTBE-degrading - MTBE-NYH (New York Harbor Sulfidogenic)... | ecosystem: Environmental > Aquatic > Marine >... | reverse complement strand
ATAAGAACTGATATTCTCTTTCATCATAAGAGAATTATCGGGGTGAGCAATGATCAGTCCCTCTTTATTCACCAAAAAGGCATAGCCCTCCTTACCGATCTTCACAGGATCGATGTACATCTTGCTGAAACTGGCTACATCGACTACACCGAACAAAACCCCTATTATCTTGTCTCCTTCTTTGAGGGGTGCCGCGATCATGAACACCGGATTCCCGGTGCCCCTGCTTTGCACAACGTCGGTAACCACAACCTGGTTCTTCAGTGCCCCTTTGAAATTCTCCCGGTCGGACACGTTGATCTTGTTCACAATAGCTGGATTAGAAGCGGAAACGACGTCACCTTTAAGATCGGCGACGCAAATCTCCTCATAGAACTTGAACTCCTTTTTCAGCTCAGCCAAACGAACATCTGCCGCCTCTCTGGCAGCTTGTCCTCCAATAGAATCCTGAGCCGCCGCCTGGTAAGCCTTGTCAGTGCTCCAGTACTTTATGTCGCGCTTTCGATCCTGAAGCCACGAGGAAAGGACATTGATGCTGGAGTCGCCTAACTGGTTGATTTGACTTGTGATGGCACTTTCCAGGGCGTTTTTCGCTTTTACGTAGGAAATCGTTGCTGAAACACTCATTCCTATTGCAATCAGTCCAACGGTGGGAATGAGAAACTTGTTTCTAAGACTTAGTCTCATATTTTATCCTTTTTGGTACTCCTGCCGAGTGGCTTGAATCCAGTGATTGCCCTGCCAGACTCGCTTCATGGTCTGCTTTGGCCGGAACGACAATGCACGTCTTGCCTCTGAGAATATCGTCATATTTTGGAAATTTCTTCCTATTGAATCACAGTGATCGTTTCACCTCCTTCCATCACGCCAAAGGCAACCGTTGTAGATCAAGCTTGCCCGATATAAACGACGATCAACAGCCGCATCAGCTTCCTTGGCATCCAATTCAGATCTTAACGGTAAGGATGTATGTAAAGCTTCTTTTCCTGCATTCGCTGCGGGTTGTTCAGCCCGCGGACGGATGGTCGGGTGCACAAGAAGTGCCAAGGATGGAACCCGCTCTTTGTTTTCACCAGCAACAGAAGTAGAATTAATACCAGTCGATATCGGGAGAAGTTGGAAAAAGGCTCTGTATTGTTATATTGATTTGACAGAGGATTTGACGCATTCTCACGATCGGCGAAAAACGGATATTTGTTATTTGAGAAATAAAACAAGGGAGAGAAAGCCTTGAGCAGTCTGTTCGCTGTTGCCGAGCTTTTTAAATCAGAGGGGAAAGTAGAAGATGTCCAGGAATATGGCAACGGCAATGTTAACGACACCTATCTGGTCACCCTGGAGTGCTCCGCGCACAAGCACTTCATCCTCCAGCGAATCAATACCCGGGTTTTTCGCCAGCCGCAGCTTGTCATGTCAAACATGCTCACTGTGACCGACCACATCCTCAACCGCTTGGAGCAAAATCCCGTGGGGACCCGCCGCCGTTTTGAAACACCGCGCGTCCTGTTGACCGAAGAGGGCCGCAGCTATTTTACTGATTCTAATGGAGCGGTTTGGCGCGCTGTCACTTTTATACAGGCCGCCCGCTCGTTTGATGCCATCCAGGATGTTGGACATGCAGAGGAAATCGGCTATGCTCTGGGCGCATTCCACAGTCTTATCAGCGACCTGCCTTCTGAGCGGCTGGCCGACACTCTGCCAGGCTTCCACATCACGCCCCTCTATCTTCGCCATTACGATGAAGTTGCGGCAAACAACCCTCCGCTTCGATCATCCGAAGTTGATTATGCCGTTAACTTTATCGTCAAACGCCGAAGTTGGACCGGCGTCCTCGAAGATGCCAGGACATCGGGAAAACTGAAGCTTCGTCCCATTCACGGCGATCCGAAGGTCAACAATGTCATGATCGACAACGTAACAAGGCTTGCCGTGAGCGTTGTCGATCTCGACACGGTCCAGCCCGGTTTGCTTCATTATGATATCGGAGACATGCTGCGCTCCGGCTGCAATCCTATTGGTGAAGAAATCGCACGGTGGGAAGAGGTCCGCTTCGAGCTCGACCTTTGCCGCGCCATTCTTCAAGGTTACCTGTCAGTTGCAAAGGATTTTCTTGCTGAAAATGATTACGAATACTTTTTCGATGCGATCCGCCTGATCGCTTTCGAGCTGGGCTTAAGGTTTTTTACCGACTACCTGGAAGGAAATGTCTATTTCAAGGTGAGGTGGCAAGAGCACAATCTTTTCAGAGCGCTGGTCCAATTCAAGCTCACCGAGAGCATTGAATTGCAGGAAGCGGCCATTCGCAAGCTGATTCGAGAGATCCAATGAGCGAGCGACATTTTTCTCTGCTGCCATTCCTTTCAGCCGCAGCTCTGCCCCGGATTCAAATCGCTGGCTGTCTCACCAGGTGCTCTAAGCTATTGAGGATCAGCTATGTGCTTTCGGGAGATCTCAGAGACATAGTACTTTCCACTTTTTCGGACGAGCCGGTCCGGAAAAATGGACTATGGAAGCACACATGCTTTGAGCTCTTTTTGGCCGTTGAAAGCTCTCCGCGGTACTGGGAATTCAACCTGTCTCCCGCCGGTCATTGGAATGTCTATCGGTTCTTGGCCTATCGAGAAGGGATGACGGAAGAAACGGCCTTTGCTTCACTCCCGGTCAAAGTTCGCAGCGATCCGGATTGTCTGAGGCTTGAACTGGAAGTCGATTTGGGGAGCATCGTCCGAGCGGACCAGACCCTTGCGATCGGCATCAGCGCCGTTCTCAAACAAATTAGCGGCGAAAAGACCTATTGGGCACTGACCCATTGCGGCCCGCAAGCAGACTTTCACCGGCGAGACAGCTTTTCAATCCGACTGTAAAACCTTCCAAAGTTATCTGCCCGACGGAATGAAGGCCGTTATTGTGAATGCAAAAAGACACAACGCGTCGATATACTAATTTCATAAGAGGTGCTGAGCGTCGCCAAGGTTTTGGAATTGACTGGATCTCATGCAGATAGATTTCGTCGTTGCGAAAAGCCCTGAAGCCTGCACTACAAAACAATCTTGGCGCAGGGCACATGAACGGCAGAATATCCGATTCCGTAAATAATCAGAACGTCACCGTTCGATTGCGACCGATTCGTTTTGCTTCATACACGGCTTTATCGACTCTTTGAAAGAGGGTCTCTGCATCCCCATCGGATTCTTGCACGGCTGAGACTCCGATGCTGATGGTGAACGGAATGTCTTTCCCCCGGTACTGAAAACGAGTCCGCTCTATGGTGAGGCGCAATTTTTCTCCCACCTGGAAAGCGTGCGAGCTATCTATTCCCGGCAGCAAGACGACAAATTCCTCGCCGCCGTATCGAGCTAGAAAGTCGCATTCACGAAGAATGGGGCCGATCCGGGCGACCATCTCCTTAAGGCACCGATCCCCGACTACGTGCCCATGCTGATCGTTGATGTTCTTAAAATGATCGATATCCAGTATCAGCAGAGAAAAAATCTGCCCATAGCGGCGGAAGCGCTGCATCTCTTCTCCGAGACGCTTCTCATAGGCTCGGCGGTTATGAATGCCGGTAAGCGGGTCGAGAAGTGTCTCCAGCTCCAGAGCTTTGGTTCTTGTCTGCACCAGCTCAATTTCCTGTTTGACACTGTGCAGGCTCTGCTCCAATAATTCTTTCTCCCGCCTCGCCTCTTCCCAATGCCGTTGGTCATCGGCGCGCTTCTGTTCAAGAGCCTGTCTGATCGCCTCCAGACGAGCGCTCACCACCCCCTTGAGCTCCGCCAGGGTTTTGCTGATTCTGGCACTGTTTTTGATTTGCTCCATCTCTCCGTCAAGCAGGGCATTGAATCTGTTGTTCGACTGCAGTGCCTGCGTATCGAGTGAGAGGGAGGAAACGAAATGTTGCTCGATTTGCATCAGGTTTGCACCGATGTCGGTGATAAAAGAGGTAACCAGCGAGCGCTCGTCGCCCACGCTTTTTGCGTAATCCCGAATAAAGGCAATGATCTCCTGATTCATTGAAAGCAGCTCAGACATGTCTTTGCTTTCCAGGACGCGTCTTTGTAGAATGGATGATCGCTCCGTATAAGCATCATCGCTCTCCCGAGGCAAAGCTTTCAGTATCCCCAAATAAACATCCCGAAGCTGTGGGAAATACTCCCCCGCAGCCTCATCCGGTTGCTTCCCGGATTCGCTGCGGCCGAACCACCTGCTCCAGCGGCTGGTCTGTGCAGGCGGCGCGCCGGCTTTGGCCGTGCTTTCCTGCATGACAAGATGTCTCAAGCTTTGCAGGGATTCCCCCAAGGATTCGATATGGATGTCTCCGCGCAGCTTCCGCTTGAAATCCTCCAGGGCCGACGCCATTGCGCTTCCTTCCTGAGGTCCCAAGAGGGTTACCATCGTGAGCAACGATCGTCTCACGAATTCCTGCGTTTTGGCGTGCTCTTCCTCGTACTGCTCCAATTCGCGTAATTGCTTGTGCCTTTCGTTTTGTGCGTTGCGAAGCATCGAGCGGAGCTCTTCGACTTCTTCTGCCAGAAGGGTTTCATCCGATGACAGCTGAGCTTGGACTTGCTGCTGCTGCGGCTGCGCAACGAGTTGCATAATCTCGGCTCGGCTGCTAAGTGCCTTGCTGAGGGACGCAGAACTGAGGGGCTGCCGATTATCGGAGAGCTCCCGCAAAGCTTCAATGACGGCCGTTGAAAGGTCTTCCAAGGCATCCACGTTTATGATCTCCATCTTTATCTATGGTCGGCACGAATCCGACCGTAACTCTCTATCAATCGCCTACTTTTTGCAAAGACAAAGCCATGAGGACCAGCAGCTGTCTGCCCTGATCAGGAAAGGTATATCGATTTACCTTTTTTGATCTCCGCCGGAAAACTGCCGTAACGACTAACCTTTCCTTGCAACGATTGTGAGCTCTCATCTGGAGCCGACAATGACTTAAAGCTTGCGCCGTAAATGATTTAATGTTCTTCTGCATCATTGTTCAAGAACTATTCAACAGCAGGGGGCGGTTTCTGTTGTCGGTGGGAGCTTAATGCGCGCAAGTGATACAGGTCGGCTACCGTGTACTTATACATCGAACATTACTTCCGGGAATAATCATGAAAGTTTCGGTAATTGTTGCACATCCAAGCAAATTCAGTTTCAATCACGCACTGGCGGAATCGGCGGTTGACGCACTTAGCGTGAACCAGTACACCATATACTACCATGATTTGTACGAAGAACGGTTTAACCCGATTCTAGAGGCTGACGAAATCCCAAAGGATGCGGTACTGCCGAAAGAGATAGAAGTCCTTTGCGAGGAAATCACTCACTCCGATGGAATCGTCATAATTCACCCCAACTGGTGGGGACAGCCGCCTGCCATACTCAAAGGCTGGGTTGATCGAATCATTCGCCCGGGCGTAGCCTATGAATTTCTGGAAGGCGACAGTGGAGAAGGGATACCCAACGGCTTGTTGAAGGGCAAAACGGCTCTGGTATTCAATACATCCAATACGCCGTCTGAAAGAGAAAAGAAAGTGTTCGGAGATCCTCTGGAAGTGTTGTGGAAAAACTGCATCTTCGATTTATGCGGCGTGAGCCGATTTCATCGCCGAATGTTCGGTGTGATCGTGACCAGCTCGGAAGATCAGCGCAAAGCTTGGCTGCGGGAGGTAAGAGAAACGGTGAGTCGATTCTTCCCATCGGTTAACGATGCCTCCAAATAATCCGCTCAAGCATCAAACCAGGTAGAGAAAAGTGACTTTGTCTGTCTGTAAGGCCACTCCAATTCGTCAAAAAGAAGCTTGGACGATCAGCCGGGATGTGCTGCTGGACCGCTACACCACCTTCCGCGTACCGGCGCGCGCCGCTTTGTTGGCTGATGTTTGGGACAGTGCAGCGCTGCCGGAACTGTTCGCCATGCCACAGGCTCAGGACCTCCCGGTACTGGTGCTCGGGGGCGGAAGCAACGTCCTCTTCACCCGCGATTTCGAGGGGTTGATCATCCATTTATCCACCAGCGGGATCGATATTTTGGCAAGCGACTCGCAATATGCACTGGTGCGCGTAGCCGCAGGCGAAGAGTGGGACGGTTTTGTGCGCTGGTCGTTGGAGCAGGGGCTCAGCGGCCTGGAGAATTTGATTCTGATTCCCGGAGCCGTAGGTGCCGCTCCCATCCAGAACATCGGGGCGTATGGCGTGGAAATTGGCGAGTTTGTCGCCACTGTGGAAGCCTGGGATCGATTTAAACAAGATTTGGTTAGATTGGATAATCAAACATGTGCTTTTGCCTACCGCGATTCGGTTTTCAAACGGAAACGAGAGCGCTATGTTGTGACGGCTGTTGAATTTCGGCTGCGCAAGCAGCCTGGCTTGCGGCTCGACTACGCCGGCGTGCGCCACGAGCTTGCCTCCATGAGGATCGGCTCGCCCACCCCAATGCAGGTCGGTCAGGCAGTCGAGCGGCTCAGACGGCGCAAGCTCCCGGACCCGTCTTTGATCGGCAATGCCGGCAGTTTCTTCAAGAATCCACTGACATCGATTGAGCACGCGAGGGCTCTGAAGAAAGACCACCCCGAGCTACCCGTTTATCCATACGATGAGGATCGCTGTAAAATCTCGGCAGGCTGGTTGATCGAGGCTTGCGGTTTCAAGGGCATTCGCGAAGGCGATGCGGGCGTTTCCGACATGCACTCTCTGGTGCTGGTCAATTACGGAGCCGCAACCGGGGCTCAACTGTGGGCGCTGGCTGTTCGGATTCAAGGCGCAGTGGCCGCGCGCTTTGCAGTTCACCTGGATCCGGAGCCGCTGGTGATTTGATGCCGGCAGCACCCAGACTGCCGCAAAAGCATATCATTGGGAGCCGCAGTAATTTCGTCCCGTTCAGATAAAGCCCGGTGGAAGCAAGACCAGAATGCAGAAACAGCTTGTGGAGCAACACCCTTTACGGTTACGTGCAGTTTCGGGTCAAGTCACTTTGGGCAGTTTGACGATCACGTGTGTGCCTTCCGTTTCCGAAGTGGTGAAAGCAATCTCTCCCCCGTGCGTATTTATAACTAATTGTGCGCTGTGCGTGCCGAGCCCGGTCCCGTCCTCTTTGCCGCTGGTCACATAAGGCTCGAAAAATCTGCTCTGGATCTCCCGGGGAATCATGCCCTGATTATAAAAATCAATGATGTGATAATCGGAATCGGTTTGCAGGTTGATTTTTACCTCGGCGTTCACAGGCGATGCCTCGATGGCGTTCTTGACAAGATTTACAAATGCGATCTCCAGCAAGTTCTCTTCTCCGGAGACAGCGTATTCCATTTCCGGCATCTTCTCCGGATCTATCGGTCGGTCGAACTGGAGGAAAGAAATTCTGACCGATTTTCTTCGGGCGAGGACTTCGGCCACAAGCCCCAGCCGTTCGAAGATCCTAAAGAGATTGACCTGAGCGGGCCTCAGACTGTAAGTGCCCTGCTCCATCTTGAAAAGATTCATCGAACGACTGATGGAGCAATACATCTGTTCGCCCAGTTGGTGGATCATCTGAATGGACTTGCGCTGCTTTTCGTCCAAGTTTGCGGACTTGAGCAGCAGCCCCGCAACACCTGCGATCCCGATAAGCGGCGATTTGAGGTCGTGTCGCAGAATCCGTTCCGCATCTTCGCGCACGCGCTCCAACCGTTTTCGCTCTGTGATATCCCTGATTATGGCGCCAAAAAATCTGCCGCGGTAGCTCTTCCAGGTCGACAGCGAAAGCTCGATGGGAAAAACATCTCTATTTCTTCTCAGTCCTTCTAATTCGACCCGCTTGTCAATGATTTTCTTCTCGCCGGTTCTGATGAACCGCTCGAACCCCTCCGCGTGAGCGGCCCTCAGGTGCTCGGGTATGATTGTGCTGACCGGCTGACCGATGATTTCAGTCCCGTGGCCGAATATCTGCGCGGCCCCCCTGTTCCAGGTCTGAATCCTGCCGGAAGAATCGACTGTTATGATGGCGTCGATGGAAGTCTCAGTAACCGAACGGTATTGTTCCTCGCTTTCCTCAAGCTTCTGTTCGATATGAAGCGCGGCTTTGTTGAGTATCTCCAATTCCGCGTTGGCCTCACGCAATTCTTCAAGCTCTTTTGCCATTTGCTCCAAAGAATTGTAGCTTTCTTTTTCCACCACCATCTACCTCACTGCAGCGGCTTGCACTAAGCGCGCTTAAACTTCATCGCCTCCCCAATGAGCCTGCCATTTTTGTTTCTCACAGTATATCAGTGAGTTGTGTCAAACACTTGACGTGAGTCCAACTCCATAATACACATTACATGCTTCAAAGATCTACAAAACTTTTTGATATCCGAGAAGGAGATGATGAGGAATATATTTCAAGATTATCTCGATTTTGCCGTCGATACGGCGTATCAGGCGGGACGGCTCACTCTGGGGTACTTTCGCAATGAAGTCCGGGTTGACTTCAAAGAAGATGACACCCCCGTAACGGTGGCCGACCGCAAGGCTGAAGAGCTCATTCGTCGAAGGATCGAATCGAAATACCCGCAGCATGCCGTTGTGGGAGAAGAATATGGCGATACCGGGGGCCAAAAGAAGACAAAGCGCTGGCTCGTTGACCCCATTGACGGAACCAAGTCGTTCATCCGTGGCGTGCCTTTGTACGGCGTGCTGATGGGTCTCGAAGTGGAAGGAAGTATCGAGGTCGGAGTGGCCTATTTTCCCGCTCTCGACGAGATGATCTACGCCGCAACCGGCTTGGGCTGCTACTGCAATGGGCGCCGGGTAAGAGTTTTGCAAACCGAGCGGTTACAGCATAGCTTTGTATCCTTCACCGATGCCGGGAATTTTGCAAAGCGCGGTCGGAGGGCGGCATGGGAACGGATTCTGGGGGCTACTTACTGCCGAGTCGGCTGGTCGGATGCCTACGGACATGCCCTGGTCGCGACGGGGCGGGTGGAGCTAATGCTCGACCCGGAAATGAATGCATGGGACTGTGCTCCGTTTCCGGTAATACTGCGAGAGGCCGGCGGCTATTTTGGCACCTGGTCGGGAGAAGAGACTATCTATGGCGGCGAAGCCATCAGCACGACCCGAACTCTGCTGCCCGAGGTTCTGCAGCTCATTTCGGGTAAAGAGACTTAGCGGAAAAAACCCTGCCGGTTTGTAACCGATTGCAGATACCAGGTCCCGATCCGACACCGTCACTTGTGTGCAAAGCCACCTATTCCTTATTGGGCATCCAGCACCCGGTATCTTTCGAACCAGGCTATCATTTCTACCGCGCGGTACAGGAAGACTGCCCGACAACATGCAGCGCCGGGCTTTAGCCCTGCTTAGACTGGCAGCCCCAAAGGGCTGCCCTACATGAAGAGCGTATTCTCGGATAAGCTCCTGGTGTAAACCGTTTGGCCTTTGTTCAAGAACACACTCGCCGAACCCGTGCAGACTGGTAGCCATGTCATTCCTGGATTCCCGCTTAAAGCATACGGGGATGATAAGAACAATCAGGTTCACCCGTTCTTTAGGGTCTGTGACAAGCAAGAAGGAGAGGAATTTGTCGTCATCGGAGAGGCCCCACAACCAGCCCGTCAGCTGGAGCATCGCCGTGTCCCCTTTCCCCGAGTCCGCGAGTCATCTTATAACCGCGTCTTCGTATCACCGCCTCCGACATGTCCCCTACTGCTGCCCGTTGCCGTTTCGCTTTTTCACACTGTGCCGCTGCTGAGCAGACAGGGTAGTCTTGCGCAACCGGATCGACTTCGGCGTCACTTCCACCATCTCATCTTCTCGAATAAAATGGATGGCCCGCTCCAGGGTCATGGGGGTGACTGGCGTGAGGATAACGTTTTCATCCTTTCCGGCCGCCCGCATATTGGTAAGCTTTTTTTCCTTGCACGGGTTCACATTGAGGTCCGTGTCCCGGTTGTGCTCACCAATGATCATGCCCTCGTATACGGGATCGTTTGGAACGGAAAAAAGCTGCCCCCTCGGCTCCAGATTGAAAAGCGCGTAGGCCACGGCACTTCCCTGCCGATCGGATACCAGAGATCCGGTGAAGCGGGTGGGGAAATCTCCGCGGTATTCCTCATAGCCGGCAAAGTACGAGTTCAGGATGCCGGTTCCCTTGGTATCGGTAAGAAACTCGTCGCGGTAACCGATCAACCCGCGGGATGGCACACTGAATTCGATCCGCACCCGGCCGGTCCCTTTGTTGACCAGATTGGTCATCTTGCCCCGGCGGATGGAAAGCTTCTCTGTAACGATACCGAGGAAATCCTCATGACAATCCACAAACAGCTGTTCGATCGGCTCCAGCCGTTTTCCGTCTTTGAACTTATAGATGACCTCGGGGCGTCCCACGCAGAGCTCGAATCCTTCGCGTCGCATGGTTTCAATGAGGATCGCCATCTGGAATTCACCCCGTCCCTTAACGACAAAGCTCTCCTTGTCTTCTGCCTCGTCCACCCGGATGGCCACGTTGCGCAGGGTTTCTTTGAGCAGTCGTTCGCGGATCTTGCTTGACTGTACGAACCGGCCCTCCTTACCCGAAAAAGGCGAATTATTGATGGTAAATTTCATGGAAACCGTCGGCTCGTCCACTCGGATGCGCTTGAGCGCTTTAGGCAAATCCCTGGTGCAGATCGTGTCGCCGATTTTTACCTGTTCGATACCGGAAAGCACGATGATATCTCCGGGTTCAGCCCGGCTGACCTCTTTGAAGCTCATCCCTTCGTATATCTGCAATTTAGAAATCTTCAGAGGAATCTGTTCATTCTGCTCGTCAATGCAGACCAGGCTGTTGTTACATTTTACCGTCCCGTTGAACACCTTGCCGACAGCGAGGCGGCCGAGGTAATCCGAATAGCCGAGATCGGCAACCAGCATCTGAAATGGTTCCTCGGGATTGTGGGCGGGAGGCGGGATCTCCTCTAAAATAGTGTCGAACAGCACGTGTAGATTTGCCCCCGGTTGTTCCAGCGTCAACTGGGCGATACCCTCACGGCCGATCGCATAGATAATGGGAAATTCCAGCTGAATGTCGTTTGCATCCAGGTCGATGAAGAGGTCGTAGATTTCATCCAAGACTTCTGCCGGCCGTGCGTCCTTGCGATCGATCTTACTGA
>Ga0209164_1005264_pt1 | contig 11096 bp, 12 predicted proteins | sample MTBNYHSulfiMetaG_FD_187458 | JGI IMG/M metagenome (GOLD analysis project Ga0209164, IMG submission 187458) | Enrichment culture microbial communities from rom New York Harbor, USA that are MTBE-degrading - MTBE-NYH (New York Harbor Sulfidogenic)... | ecosystem: Environmental > Aquatic > Marine >... | reverse complement strand
TCTGAAACCCGTTCCTTCAGTTGTCTGGTAATGACGCGGTATTTTGCTTCCGATTCACGCAGGCGTCGCATCTCCAGCGCACGGGATATCGAACAAAGCAGTTCAGGAAAGTTAAAAGGTTTCAGTATATAATCAAATGCCCCCATTTTCATAGTCTCAACTGCGCTTTTTATAGTCCCGTGGCCGGTGATGATTATGCCGATAAGTGACGGGTCTATCCCGGCAGAAGCCTTCAGCACTTCGGCCCCGTTCATTCCGGGCATTATAAGGTCCACCAGCATGAGGTCAAAACGTGTCCCCTGCAATACTTCCAGCGCCTCTCTGCCTGACGGACATCCATATGCCTCATAGCCCTCCGGTAAAAGATATTCGCATAAGAGTTTAAGAATATTCGGGTCGTTATCTACGATAAGGATACGTCCCCGGTTTGCAGTGGTGTTTGAAGATGTAACCTGATCCATTACTCCCTCCCAACTGAATACAACAATTCTTTTCGTTTTCTTTTATTATGCCTTTTTTAGAGGACTTGTATCCATACTACCCAGGTAGGGATTGAGAGTACCTCCCGACGGCGGTGATATACTGAAGACGGACAGATGCGTTGTGCAGAAAGTACCGGGGACATATCGCTATTTTTAAGCGATAGCTTCAAAACCTGCGCTGCAGGCGGCTTCGTGCGGAAACAGAGCTTGTGCTATGGCGCATAGTCATTTACAATAAAGGTGATATTCTTTTCTCATTCCGTTCAGCGAGTGAAGACGAGAGCAATGGAAAACCGGCATAAACCTGCCATCGATTTGGACATAAGATATTTTAAAAGATACCCTGCTGAAGGTCTCTTTTTCCTGCATATCAACAATCAATCCGTTCAGGCAAAAGTCATTAATTACTCTTTCAACGGACTCAGTTTCATTGTGAACGAAGCGGTGCCTTTACAGACCGGCGACATCATAGATTTGTCCATAGACCAGTTGAACATCCATCAAAAAGGAAAAGTGCAATGGACGAAGAGACTGAATTCCCATCTAAGAGTAGGCGTCCTGAGAATGGGGACCCTTCATGGCTCATTCAGACACTATCATCTTTCTGACATCCTTATAGGGGTCCAGAAAACATTGAAGCACGGAAGCCTTACAATCAGTCGCGGCGCTCTCAAAAAGGCTGTGTGCTTCAGGAATGGAGATATGGTCGCGGCAACATCAAACCTCGCTGAAGACAGGCTCGGAGACATCCTGCTTCGCTGCGGGAAAATAGACAGGAACCAGTACGATCAGGCAGCGGAGCATGAGAGAGAGACCGACAAACCGTATCCAAAGCTGCTGGTAGACCTCGGTATTCTGAAGGCGGAAGATCTGAAAATGGCGCTGGAACTCCAGTCGAAAATGATCATCGAGAGTCTCTTCCCTCTCAAAGACGCTGTTTTTGAGTTCAGGGAAGGCGGACATTTGACCGGGCATATTGTGTCATTAAGGCTTCCTGTCGCAGATATTGTATTCAGGGAAGTAAAAAAGACTGCCGCCATCGGGCTTCTTGAAGAATATCTCCTCGACAATATCATAGGCTTTTCATCGACGCCTTTACACCTGTTTCAGAACATCAGTCTTGATAAAAAAGACCGGGCGATAATCGCGCTTGTTGACGGCAGGACAACGATCGGAGATATTACGAAGATTTCACCTGTCGATGAGACCGAAACCCTCAGGACCCTCTATGCCCTCCTTGAGACACGGATACTGGAGATCAAAAAAGAGAGAGAATCTCCGCACAGCATGTCGATGGAAGAAATATTCGAGACAGTTCAGGACCTGCCGGATGAAGTCGTCAAAAACATCGAGCATATGTATAAAAACCATAAGGATTTAAATTACTATGCACTTTTGGGCGTAAGCAGAAATGCGCTCCATGATGAAATCAAGCACGCATATTACAGGAAGGCAAAAGAATTTCATCCTGATGTGCATTTTCTTCTCCCGAAGAACCTGAAGAATAAACTGCTCGAAATATTCACGCATATTACGAATGTATATATGACCTTGAGAGATCCTGCAGCGAGGCATGAATACGACACTTCGCTGGATGCAGGCCGGCCGGGCCAAGTCCGGAATACGGAACTGGCGCGGTCTAAATTTCTTCAGGGGAAAGAAAAATTCAAGAAACACCATTATGAAGATGCCGCGCATTTATTCGCCTCGGCACTCTACTTCGACAACTCTGCAGGGCAATATCATTATTACTATGGGTCTGCACTGTCGATGATCGGAAAACTGAAAGATGCCACTTTAGCCCTCAACACTGCCTATGAATTAATGCCTTCCGATCCGGATATCCTTGCAGAACTCGGGCATGTATATTCCAGACTCGGGTTCCTCAAGAGAGCCGAAGGCTATTACAAAAAAGCGCTGCAACTCGATCCCGCACATAAGAAGTCAGATGATGGGATGGTATTGCTGAATAAATTGAAAGGCGGCAAAAAACCGGGGTTCAGTGTATGATAATCCCTCAATAACCACCTCCGGGGTAAAAAAAGGATTGACCGCATTCCCTTAACGAGCGGTGCCGTGCAGGTGTTTCTCAAAAATCCTTCTGAAATGAAACCCGTAGATCGCAAGGGTGACGGCCTGCGGGAAGAGGCGCGGACGTTTGAATACAGTCCAGAAGAGGAGTCTCCAGTAATGGAACCGTTCTTTCCCAATAATCCCGAGAACGACCACCGACCTGAAGAATGCGGCGAGGTGGTTAAAACGGAAATGAAACATTTTTTTCTGCGGGGGAATGTATTCCCCCAGGAATGTCCTGACCCTTGCATAGTAGTGCCTGGGTGAATACAGGGTATTGAGTATCTTTTTATAGCCGTCGATCAGGATGTCGTAGTTCATTTTCGGTATGAAATTGATCGAGAAATCGGTATTGTCCCCGGACGCTTCTTTTACCAGCCGCCGTTCTTTTTCAAGCCTGTTATAGAGCTGCGTCCTCGGGAGCGCATTGAGGAGGCCAACCATTGCCGTCACGACCCCGCTCTTCTGGATGAACCGGATCTGGGTATCGAAAATCGTGACAGGGTCGTTGTCAAAGCCGACGATGAATCCCCCCTGCACTTCAAGGCCGGACTTCTGGATTTTCCTTACGCTGCCGAGAAGGTCGCGGTTCCTGTTCTGGAACTTGCTGCATTCTGCAAGGCTCTGCTCATTCGGGGTTTCGATGCCAATAAAGACAATATCGAATCCCGCACGCACCATAAGCTGCATCAGGTCTTCATGATCGGACAATTCGATGGACGCCTGGGTTTCGAAAGAGAAAGGGTGCTTTTTTCTCTCCATCCATCCGGCGATGGCAGGGAGGACCTCTTCTTTAAGCTTTTTCTTGTTTCCGATAAAATTGTCGTCAACAAAGAACACCCCTCCCCTGAACCCATGCGTGTAAATGCTTTCGAGTTCCCTGACCACCTGGTCCTTGTCCTTAGTGCGCGGCGCCCTTCCGCAGAGTAAGGTTATGTCACAGAACTCACAGTTATAGGGGCACCCTCGTGAATACTGGATATTGATGGTAGCGTAGCGTTTTATATTGATGAGCCTCCAGAGCGGTATGGGCGTCGTCCGTATGTCTGCCCATCTATCAGTGGTATAAAGATGGCCGGCACGGTCTTTTTCGAAATCTTCCAGAAAAAGCGGCAGAGTGATTTCAGCCTCATTCAGCACCAGATGGTCAACCTCCGGAAATAGTTCATATTCGGTCGTAAAAAGAGGACCGCCGGCGACAATCCTTACGCCGGTTGCCCTGCATCGTGCGATCACTTCTTTTACCGATTCTTTCTGCACAGACATTGCACTGAGAAAGACGATATCAGCCCATCTGAGGTGATCCTCTTGCAGAGTTTCCACATTCATGTCGACCAGTTTTTTCTCCCATGCGTCAGGAAGTATCGCTGCAATAGTCAACAAGCCGAGAGGCGGACTGCTTGCCTTTTTCAATATGAATTTGAGGGCGTGCTTAAAACTCCAGAAGGTGTCGGGGAATTTTGGATAAATGAGGAGTACTTTCATTGTGCGTTTCTCAAAAATGCTGTCCGTAGCGATGGTAAAATCATTTTTCTACTGCACTCAATCATTCTTCTAATCGGTACATCTCTCAATCAGAAATACAATAAGCGCTTCTCCATTCATCCCGAATGGAACCTGTTTTTCTCAGTATACTACAAAAATGAACAAAAATATATTTTTTCTCGATAAACACCTCCGTGATGGTTCCAAATATAAATCTATTGTAAAATAGGGAAAAGACAGGGAAATTGATCAATAGCAAAAAGGAGGACATTCTATGGATTCCGAGGAAATGAAACCAGATATTCTGCTGGTCGATGATGAAGTGAATTTTCTGAACGCGCTCTCCCAACGATTCGAGGCCCGCGGTTTCAAAGCTGATGCAGTCACCAATGGTGAGGAAGCATTAGAAAAAGTTAAGGGTAAAAATTATAATATCGTCATTCTCGATCTCGTCATGCCTGGCATGGGAGGCATAGAGGTGTTAAAAGATATAAAAAAGAACTATCCTGCTCTGCCGGTTATCATTCTCACAGGTCAGGGTACAACTGAAAAGGCCGTTGAGGCAATGAAAGAGGGTGCAATGGATTATATGGAGAAACCCGCAGATATTGACACCTTGGTGAAAAAGACCCTGGAAGCGAGGCACAAACGATTGGCATTATTGGCAGAAAGGGCGAAAGAATCCTCCTGATAATTATCCTATCAGTGAATCTGGACAATAGTTGATTTCAGGAAAAAATATTATACATACTTTAAGACCTTTCGCAGGTGTGTTTAACAAAATGTATTCGTAAGCAGATTAACCGATGAGAATGATAATCCTGTTTTGACGGTAAGATCATCAGCTTTTTCAACCCAGACAACAGAAGCTGTCTCAGAAGGCAAAGGGACCGGGAAAATATTTTTTATTGCTATCTCCTGTCCTTCAGTAAGGGAATGAGAGGTGAGGAGACACAGGCCGGAATTGCTGATATTGACTGCAACACCTTCACAAAACACCTCAGATCGAAAAGAATCTACCACATATTCTATCGGGCAGGAAATATCGAACCGCTCTTGTTTTCTCTGATCGAACATCTTTGTTCCCGCTACTGGAATTTTGCTACGAGGGAAAGCCCCCTTCCCTCTTATTATCAAATATCAAACTATAATTTTTTTGTCAAGTGCCACGGAAGACTGGTCTCCGCTCATTGCCCCTTGGTCTTCGTCTCTTACCGATTGATCACTACTTCGGCTTTCCTGCCTCACCTTTCATCATGATATCGTCCAGCCAGTCAAGAATCCGCGCATTCGAGATAAGAACAGCTCCCACCTGACAATGTTCTTCCGCCCCTTCCTCCTTCGTAAACATGAGAAAATCTTTCTGTGTCCTGAGGGCATCATAAAGCTTCGAAGCCTGACCCGGCATGTCCTTGTCTTCTGCAGAATCAACGACGAGCATGCGGCAGTCGATCTGGCCTGCCACGTCTTTCATCGTATAGGGTCTTGTCATCTTCAGCCATTCACTCGGGGATTTGGCATGGAAGGTGAACATTCCATTGGCCATAACCCACCGGAGCGAGGGGTTCTTTTTCATCTCCGCGTATATACTCTTGTCGATCTCTTCAGCGCCCTCTTGTGAATCAAGGTCCTTTTCTTCTTCCGGCCCCAGGCGAGCGGCCATGTGAAAATCATATACCCCTCCGTTGGCAATACACGCCTTAATCCGCTTCTCAAAGGCGACGGCCCGGGGCGCAAGGTAACCACCGAAACTGATCCCCATCAGGGCAATCCTGTTCGCGTCAACCTCCTTCCGGGAAATGGCATAATCGACGACAGGCGTCACGACCGTTTCCCAGTTGGGGCGAAAGGGCAGTTTCTTTACCCTGATCACGCCCCCCTGCCCCGGTCCTTCAAAGATAAGAACGTTATAGCCTCGTTGAACGGCAAAGGAAGCAATCTGGAGATAGAGTTCTTCTGCCGTACCGTCAAAACCGGTCTGAACAATCAATAGGGGCCGCTTTGTCTCCGACTCGTCGACAAGGCAAAGGTATCCAGGCAATGTCGTCCCTTCAAAGGGGATTTCGACGGACAGTATCGGGTGATCGGCCAGTTTTGCCGCTTTCAGGAAACTGTCCCTGCCTTTCTTCCATACCGACACAATTCGTGGATCTTCCGGATTGGTATGAAGGAAAAATTCGGCTGTTCTGTAATAGTTGGAAGCCTTGAAGAACTCCTGCCTCGCACTGATTTTCCGGCCCCGTGCAAGGAAATCATCTCCTGCCTTCTCACGCTGTTCCGCAGTCTTCATCCATTCCCGGTACCAACTCTCATCGTCTCCCTCACTGATAGCGTATGCTGTTTTGAGAACTTCACCGATGTCTGCGCCTCCGCTTACGGCATAACCCAGCGCCCGGAGCGTCTGAAATGAATATTGCGGGTCTTTAAAGACCAGTTCCATAGAAAACGCATTGCCTGCCATTAATGGATATAGTGCAAATAAACATGCTGAAATAATGATAAGCTTCTTAATTCTCTTCAAAAAATATTCTCCTTCCTTGTACACATCATCGAAGAACTGACCTTTTATCTGTCCCCCAATTATATTGTTCTTAATCACTAATCTTTTCATACTTTGCAAGCTTGTCCTTTAATTTCTCTATCTCCTCCTTCAGTTCTTTCATTCTCAGTTCTTTATCAACTGCCATTGCATAAAAGTGTTCAAGTTCTTGTAACTGTTTTTTAATCTCTTCCTCGGTATTTTTGCGTTGAGAAATATCTCGGCACACGCAAAAAATCAGCTTCTGCTCCCCCCACCCAGCTCCGTTGGTGCTGATTTCAACGTCATAAAAGGTGCCGTCCTTGCGACGGTGGCGGGTCTCGAAGTGATCGCCGGCAGCATCGCTGAGCCGGACTTGTTCCAGCAGTTGCTCTCGCGTCCATTGAGCTTCCCAATCCCATACGTAGAGTTGACGGACTTCCTCGGCAGAATAGCCAAGCATATCCGCAAACCGCTGGTTCGCCTCATATACCTTGCCGTCCTGGTCAAGGACTACGATTCCATCTCTGGATTGGTCTATCAGGATACGTCGTATGATCAACTCTTCCTCCAATGCCTTCTCTGTCTTCTTGCGATCAGTTATGTCACGAACAACGCATATGATATCCTCAATATTTCCTGTTATTTTATTCTTCAGCACTCTACCAGTAGTTTCCACCCAAATATATTGACCGTCTTTTGTTCGGTGGCGATATTGTCCTACATGAGATCCACCCGCTCTTACAGCCTCCTCTGTAATGGTTATGACCCTTTTGACATCTTCAGGATGCATCTGTTCAAAGGCATTTGTGCCTATCAAATCTTCAGGTTCATACCCAAACAGAGTCCGGCAAGCTGGGGAAACATAAAGATACGTTCCATCCGGCAGATGGCGAGTAATCATATCATTAGTATTTTCTGCTAAGAGACGGTACATTTTTTCACTCTCCTGTAATACTCTCTGTAACCGTTTCCTCTCTGTGACCTCTGCTGCCTCTTTTAATGCCCTCTTTAACGATGGAACAAGGCGCTTTAAATTGTTTTTTAACACATAATCTGTTGCGCCTTTTTTGAGTATTTCAATTGCAAATTCTTCTCCGACTTCCCCGGTAACTAAGATAAAAGGCACATCAGGACACCTTTCCTTTACAATCAGTAATGCTTCATAACCATTAAAAGAAGGAAGCTTATAGTCCGACAGAATAAGATCGGGTACAAACTCTTCAAGTGCTTTCAGAAAGGCTTCCCGTGTATCTACAAGCATTGAGGTAAATACCAGGCCGGATTTAAGTAATTCCAGCTCTTCTAATTCAGCGTCAATAGGAACATCTTCGAGGATAAGTATGCGGAGTTCTTTTCCCATGAAACCCATTCCCCCCAGAGTTGGCGTTTCTATCTATAGAATTTATCTATTGGAAAAGTAGTAAATTATATTCATCTATGTCCAATTTTAGCATACACGAGCATAAAAATATCTATGTCAGTTTGCTTCAGGAAGGAGGTCTCATTTTGCATCTGCCCCCTTGACGTGCAGAGAATGAACAGGGATCGAGAGTGCATGAGGGGCAACACGGAACACCCTGTCATAAAACGCGGTTACAACAACTTTAAGCAAAAATGCTGCCTGCCATACATCAGACAATCCCGAAGGGCTTACCTTCAGTTTTTCCTTTTTTTGCTTGTCTCTTTTCTTTCAGGGTATGCTGAGCTTTTTTCTTTGCATTTGGCTTTTGCTTGTGTTTTTCTTTGCTCATGCTGTCCTCCTTGATAAGACTTACTCTTATTCTACTGCATCCCTCAGAATAGTCAAGTATAACCATTCCTTGAAAGCCTCACAAGCTCAGCATGATATAATAGACAATGGGACAACAAATGTTTACCCTGGATAACCTCTATAATGCCTTGACGAAAAAGGCGCAGACAGCATCAAAGGACATTACAAAGGAAATGGTGGAAGATTGGGTGGAGGAGGCTGGTCCTGTTGATAATCAAATAGCCTTCATGTCTGTAGCTCTTGTTGAATATACTGCCGAAGAAATGGTAGAGGATATTCTTCAGTTGGCGTATCTGGATAACTGATGAAAAAGAAACCATCGCATTTTTCGGTTGAGGACATAATCAGGAGTGAGTTCAGGAAACCTCTCAGCAGGGGAACTATCGGCAAGGACGCGAATGGGTTACTGTGGGCTTACGGTGTTGTTCTGAAAGACTCCCGCTACTGTGTTGAAGTTATCACGATAGACCTGGAGACTCATAAGGTGGAACGGCTAAAGGACAAAGAAAGCTCATATGAGCAAAGGGCAGATGCAACAGCATACATAACAGGATTGATAAAGGAAATCCTTCCAATAGAAATTCCAGCGGCTCAATAAATTGTCTATTTGGACTCTGCGGAACTCGTTATCTTGTTGTAGAGCCACGCAAATACTAGGCCGCCAATCAGGCCATCGAAAAACGCCCATATCAACCCTATTACGCTGCCGACAGGAGAGATCGTGTACCCACGGTACAGCCTGCCGATGAGTGTAGGTTCCCCTGTAGGCCCGTCAAATGCAATGATCCACCAGGTAAGAAAAAAAAGTCCTAGTCCCCATACTATGCCGCAAGTCAGCGCAAATGCCTTAATATTGAGCTTCATGTGTATCTTCTCCTTTGTCTTGTTCGAGCCGAACCTTTACTTTTAAGCCGATTATACATTTGATTCAAAGGTTATACGCTCTAGGTTTCATTGTCAATTATTTGTGTGAAAAAACTGCTGATAAAAGTAAAAAATGGAGGGGGCAGGTCTTGTTCCTTAACTGAACTGTTTTAATCGTTATATATTGTATGAGCTTCTCGATAAAACAACACCAAAGTAAACAGATGCAACTCCGGCAATAATATATGCGATGGGAGTTAGTTTCTTTACGGACTCATCTCTCCTTACCAGGGATACAATGCCTGCGATGAATGCAATCAGCCCAACTAAAATAATGTTAATTCCTATAACAAGAGTGAAAATATTATTAAGAGAACCCATTTAGTATCCTTGAGAATATAGAATCCAACAATTATTGTAGGTAGTCTGTCCCATTATAAGAGATAACCTCAAGAAAGATTTCAGGATAGACTCTATCTCTAAAAACTCACGCTTTAGCGATTTTCCCGATTGCTCCTTTAGACGTCTCCGCCTGCAAGGTATCTATAAGCGCGAACCCATGCTTCTGCAGATTGCTCGCATGCCATTCGTTCCCATTGACTCCAACAAAAATATACACGCCAAGCTCCAAGAGAAGTACCATCACAAAGGTTTGTGCGTTATCAAAAATCATCTCGATTGAAGCAAGCAGAATGATGCTGGAGGCAACGATAAGCGCATGGGCCCAAAGTTTCTTTATTAAGAGCCAAAGAACAGCAAAGAAGAACCCCGGCCATGAGAACCCAACCTTCACAGCCCGATAACCCAGGGCAGGATGCTTAAAAACTTTGAAAGTCTTCATTTTCTTCAACATTTGCTTTTGTGCAATCCCTTCTTCCTTATACTGAGCATACTTATAGTGTAAAACATACCAATATTTTGGGGCTGATTTAATTGTCTTCTTCAGGAAGGAATCTGTTTTTGCTTAACCTTCATGGAAGCATGAAAGCAGATATTGTGCTTACTTGCGGGATTCCCGCCACAGCATCAACGCAAACCCTGAGGCAATCAAAAAACCGGGCGCACTTATCCATAGAGGTAAAATCATCCCGTTTATGATAACTTCCCACCCAAAGAACAGCCGGAAAAGATGTATCAAGGCAATAAGCGAGAACACGATAACCGCAATAGTTGTGAATGGTTTCATGACTCGTGCTCCCATTTTTCAGAACGCAGCAAATATTGCCTGTTTATTTCCATCGGTACCCTGTTGTTTTAAGGAGTATAGCACAGGTGCGGAGAACAGGAAGAATTAATAGTCGCTGTCCCTATTTTATGTCTCTTAAATGTAATTGACTCAAAGCAAATTCTTCCTTTAAAAAAGCACGGCAATTCGGGCCAGGTTTTTTTCTTGCAATAGCTTTTATTCTAAAATTACCTAATGAGAAGGACGAATCCATAACCCGAAGGGAAGAGTCTCACCCTCGACACTCACAAAAAAAGGGCGGGAGCCAATCCCGCCCTTTTCTCTTTATAGAGTCTCTGAAAAAACTATCCTCTTATTTCGACTCCAGCACGAATCTTTTATTGACAGGCAGCACGGGCCGGTTGTTGTCCACGCCCATGAGTGTCTTGAATTTCTGGATCTGCTCCTCTGAAACCTCGATCGGAGCTTTGATCACGCTCCAGTTGACCCCTTCACTGCAGGGAGGAGTAGTGAGTGACCCGTAATAATGGTAATAATTCCTGACTTTCGGGAGGAGGCTTGTCGCATCGACTGAGATTCCTTCTACAACATTTTCCTTGTTTACTTCTGTCGGGAGATTGTCCCAGAGGACCTGCATGATCTTGTTCGCCTGTCCTTTCTTCATAAACACGCCCACTACCGCAAGGTCACCGGCCTCATTCTTGTGCACCAGGT
>Ga0209164_1005262_pt1 | contig 11098 bp, 8 predicted proteins | sample MTBNYHSulfiMetaG_FD_187458 | JGI IMG/M metagenome (GOLD analysis project Ga0209164, IMG submission 187458) | Enrichment culture microbial communities from rom New York Harbor, USA that are MTBE-degrading - MTBE-NYH (New York Harbor Sulfidogenic)... | ecosystem: Environmental > Aquatic > Marine >... | reverse complement strand
GCCTCACGGCCATGGGAGGGTGAGAAGAAGGGCGCACGGCACAAGGCGCAGCCCACTCCGCCGAAGTGGCTCCTGCCCGCCGCACTGCTAAGGCAGGCGGGTCGGCTACGAAGGCCGGGCGGTTCACGGAGTATCCTTTTTGTTGTGTTTTGACCGTGCGCCCTGCGCCTTGTGCCGTGCGCCGTCTCTTTGCTCATTCCATTATTCCACTATTCCATTATTTTATTATTCCCTCTTCTGTTTCAGATACGCATCGATAAACATGTCGATATCGCCGTTCATGACTCTGTCCAGGTTGCCCACCTCCACATTGGTCCGGTGGTCCTTGACCAGGCGATAGGGGTTGAAAACGTAGGACCGGATCTGGCTTCCCCAGGCGATATCTTTCTGGGTATCGTGCAGCTTCTGTTTTTTTTCGTCCAGCTTGTTCATCTCGAGTTCATAGAGTCTCGCCTTGAGCACCTTGAGCGCCATGTCTTTGTTCCGATGCTGCGATTTCTCATTCTGGCACTGGACCACAATGCCGGTCGGCAGGTGGGTGATTCGCACGGCTGAACTGGTTTTGTTCACGTGCTGGCCCCCGGGGCCGCTGGCCCGGAAGGTGTCGATGCGCAGGTCCTTGTCGTCGATGGCGATCTTGATATCCGTGTCCACTTCAGGAAGCACCGAGACGGAGGCAAAGGAGGTGTGGCGCCGGCCGGTTGCATCAAAAGGAGAGATCCTGACCATGCGATGAATGCCGTGTTCCGACCTCAGATAGCCGTAAGCAAAGGGTCCTGTGACCGTGAAGGTCACGTTCTTGATTCCGGCCTCCTCGCCTTCCAGGCAGTCGATGACGGAGGTGTCGAAACCCCTTGACTCGCACCAGCGCAGATACATCCGGAAGAGCATCTCCACCCAATCCTGGGCTTCCGTGCCTCCGGCGCCGGCGTTGATGGCCACGATGGCATTGCGCCTGTCATCCGGATGCCCGAGAAGGAGCTGGAGTTCCAGGCTTCGGAGTTCTTCCTCGATGCGGCAGAGGTCTTTTTCCACCTCCTTGATGGTGGGTTCGTCCTTCTCCTCAAGGGCCATCTCGGCCAAAATCCTGGCATCTTCCGTTTCCCGGTAAAACCGGTTCCATTGATCGACGCTGTCCTTCAGGCTGACCCGTTGCTGGCTGATGCGGGAGATCTCCTCCTGGCTTTTTAGCCAGAAGTCGTTCTTGGACATGATTTGTTCGATGTTCTCCAGTTCCTTTTGCCGGTGGTCCAAGTCAAAGATGACCTCGGAGGGCGTTGAGGTTGTCTGCGATGCTCTCAATTCTTGACAAGACTTCCTGTTCCATGAATCCATACCTCCTGGGGCGATGTTTTCAGAGTGACCTTTCAGCTTTTTGTAAATGCCGTGCGGACGGCTCCGGATATATCTGCCTTTTTCAAAAAGCCATGACTTTAGCTAAATTTATGTTTTTTGTATCACTTTAGCTCTATGAAACTGTGATTGAGGGTCATGGCTCTTTTTCTTTCGCTCCAAGGCCGCCAGAGGCGGCCAGGGCTCCCAGGCTTGCCCGCCTCAGGTGGGCTGGTCTTTTCTATGAAAAGACGGCGCCTTCCCGCCAGTCGCTCAAGAAACAGAGCCATGACCCTCAGAGGTTTTTGAAAGAGCTAAACTGATACTATTTTCTAGAGTATAACACATAACCCGTATGAATCAAGGCCATTGCCAGCAGCCACAGGGGAAAGAAATCGCCGTAGCGGCCGTAAACCGTAAGATGAGGTCTTTGCAGGGCCAGCTCTTGATGGATCACGGCTTCCGAGAAGAGCTCCGTGGTCTGAGCGATTTCCCCCCTGGCGGTGATGAAGGCGCTGAACCCGGTGTTGGCCGCTCGGACCAGGGGCCTTCTGTTTTCCACAGCCCGGAAGACCGCCATGGAGAAATGCTGATAGGGCGCGCTCGTCATGCCGTACCAGGCGTCATTGGTGAGGTTGACGAGGAGGTCCGCCCCGTTTTTTGTCATGGTCCTTGCGAGTTCAGGGAAAATGCTTTCATAGCAAATCAAGACCCCGGCCCCGGCTTTGGGGAAAGGTAGCGGGGCAAGTTTTTCGCCTGCTTTGAAATCGCCGGCGGAGACAACCAGGCGGCGGACAAAAGGAAGGTACCGTTTCAGCGGGACATACTCTCCGAAAGGCACAAGGTGAACCTTGTCATATGCGTCGACGATCTCTCCTGAAGGCGACACCAGGTAGGCCCGGTTGTAATAGTGAACCGAATCCCCATCTCTCCTATAGGCCGGGCTGCCGAAAATGAAATAGGCGCCCGATTGCCTGACCGTGTCAAGAACCTTGAGAGCGAGTTCCTCCCCGTCCTGAAAGAAAAGGGGCGCCGCGGTCTCGGGCCATACCACAAGGTCGGGACCGAAAGGCTTGGACGAAAAGGTCAGGCTTCGATAAATGTTGATGGTTTCGGCCTGGTAGGAAGGGTTCCACTTGATGGACTGATCAATGTTGCCCTGCACAATTGTCACCTTGAGGGAGGCGCTCTGATCCGGCGTCTGTGAAAGGCGGTGATGACCGTAGGCGAAGGTGAGCGCCGCCAGAAGGAGCGTGACGGAGAACTCCACCCTTACGGCTCTCAGGGGGCGCTGAAAGAGCAGTCTGTAAAGCACGGCGTTGGTGAGGAGGACGATAAAGGAAATGCCGTAGACGCCGACCAGGTCCGCTATCTGGATGACGAGGAGATCGCGGTACTGGCTATGGCCCACGAGGCACCAGGGAAAACCGGTGAAAAGGTTTGCCCGCGCAAACTCCAGAATCACCCAAAGGCCTGCAACTTTGAAGGAAAAGAAACGGCCGACCAGGGAAGCCGGGAAGAGGGCAAACAGCGCAGGGTAGAGGGCAAGGTACATGGCGAAAAGGACAAGAATCCCGAGGCTTGCCGTCAAGGGGAGGTTGCCGTAATGCTGCATGACAAAAACAACCCAGTAGACCAGGGTCAGGTTATGGGCCAGGCCGAAGGAAAAGCCGAAGAGGAAGGCCTGTTTCCTGGAAAGGCCCTCAAGGCTTTTGAAAAAAGGGATCAAGGCGACCCAGGCGATCCGGCTCAGAAAGCCGGGAGGAAAAGAGGCTGTCAGCAGAAGGCCGGAAAGGACGGCAAGGAGGAATTTTTCTCTGTGCCGGAAAACCATTGCGCCCTAAGAACCATTGCCCGGCCCAGGAGGGGGCAGGCGGGTGATGAGGATCCTTCCAATCCGCCTGGAATCCGCAGATTGGACCGTCATGTCGAGGTTCCGGAAGGTGACCTTCTCGTTGAGCTTGGGTATTTTGCCCAGAAGATGGATCATGAATCCTCCCATGGACTCATAATCCCCTTCGGGCAGGCTCACATCAAAGTGGTCCTCCAGCTTTTCCACTTCCAGGCGGGCGTCAACCGAGACCGTGTTGTCATCGATGACCGTGAGCAATGGGGGCTCGTTGTCATGCTCATCCATGATTTCACCCACGATTTCCTCGATGATGTCCTCGGCGGTGATGATTCCCGCTGTTCCCCCGTATTCATCGGTCACGATGGCGAGATGGGTTTTCTTTTCTTTCAGCTCCCTGAGAACGTCGGTGGCCTTTTGGTTGAAGGAGGCAAATTGGGGCTCTCTCAAAAACTCCAGGGGAATCTTAAAACCCCCTTCCTCACCCCAGATTTTTAAAAGATCCTTGGCATGGAGGACTCCCACCACTTCGTCAATGGTCTGCCTGTATATGGGGATCCGCGTGTGGCCGCAATCACACACCAGTTTGATGGCTTCACCCAGGGAAAGCCCCAAAGGGGCCGCCACGACTTCGGTGCGAGGGATCATGATGGAGGAGGCCGTGGTCTCCTTCAACTCGAGCACGGCTTGAACCATTTCCGACTCCTCGTCGGAAATGAGCCCCTTGGCCTGCCCTTCATGCATGAGATCCTGAAGTTCCTCGGTGAGCTCGGCGCTCTCATCGCGCGGCCTAAATCTACGTATGAAGGATTTGATGGTTCCGATCAGATTTTGGTGTGAGCCGTCTTCCAAACGCGCAGGATCCTTTTGCCTTTATGCCATTGTGGATGAATGAGGTGTCCGAATCTCTAACAGGCTGCTGAGAAACGCCCATCTGCGGCGTTACCCTCGTTCCTCGTCATTGCGGCGTACTTCCATCATTCCAGTAGGTGAACGTTCCACCTGGGGCCGAGCCCCTAAGCTTTAAGGCACAATAGTATGTCGATCTTTTTAGGATGTCAATCCCACAGTTGCATAAATCGGCTCATTTAGACGAAGGGGCGTTGATACGAAAGCCCGTGTCGGTATTGGCTGATCCTGGATCCTGGTTCCTGGATTCTGGATTTTGTGGAGGTCCTGATTAAGGAAGTCCCGGCTATCCAGCATCCAGCATCCAGCATCAGCCTGTAAATTGCATCCATCTGAGCATACCGACAATGCCGGCTGAGAAGATCTTATGCAACGTTAGGGTCAAGGTTCAGCTCCTGGAGGAAAGCGGGCTTTTTGCAGGAGGGAGTGCAAATTATTGCTTGACATGCGGTTGCGGTGTGCTAAGTTAGGCCCATTGTCGGCGCCTCTGACAGCATTCGTGATATCCGAAAACAGTCGATTTCACAGAAATAGACTGGGCAGCGGGAAAGCGGGCATAGCTCAGCCGGTAGAGCACAAGCTTCCCAAGCTTGGGGTCGCGGGTTCGAAACCCGTTGCCCGCTCCATGAATGAGAGGTCAGGCTCGATTCCCTTTTTGAGGTTGTCAGCTCTTGTGCGATGGGGTTGGCGGACTTTGAAATGCGGACGTCTTGTTGGTTTTGGCTTATGAATTAGAACGGTGTAAGCAACAATTCAGTCTGCAACAAGGAAACGGGCCCTGTGGCCCGTTTTTTCGTACTATGGAAGCAAGCACTAAAGATACCGCCGCACAGGTCGCGGGCCTTGTGGAACCGATCCTCGAGGATATGGCCTTTGAACTGGTGGATTCCGAATTTTTGCACAGCCACGGGAAGTGGGTTCTCAGGCTTACCATCGACAAGGAAGGCGGCGTCACCATCGATGATTGCGCAAGAGTGAGCCGGGAGTTGGGGGATCATATCGATGTCAAGGAACTGATTTCCCATCCCTATGTGTTTGAAGTGTCATCCCCCGGCCTGGACAGACCCTTGAAAAAGGAAAAGGACCTGCTTCGTGTGGTGGGTAAAAAGATCAAGGTGAGGATGAGGGCGCCGCTTCAGGGTCGGCGAAACTATGTCGGCTTCCTGAGCGATTTCGCGCAAGGCATTCTTCACATGAGAGTGGATGAAAAAGAGGTGGCCCTGCCCTGGGCTGAGGTGGACAAGGCCAATCTGATCTACGAGTTTAACAACCGGCAGGCGTAGCCGTGGATCTTCGGCATCCTGCCCTGTGGAGAAGGGGAAATGGTTTCAGATTTAAAGAGGGTCATCGACCAAGTGAGCCGTGAGAAAGGACTCGATCGGGAGGTGCTTGTCAAGACCCTCGAAGAGGCTGTGAAAGCGGCGGCCAGGAAAAAGCTCGGCCCCACCTACGACCTGGAGGTCAATTTCAACGATGAGGCCGGCGAGATCGAGGTTTTCGAGTTCAAGGAGGTCGTGGAAAAGGTCGCGAACGAACATCTCGAAGTCTCCATTGAAGAGGCCAAGAGAATCGACCCGGAATCCGAGATCGGGGACAGCCTCGGCATCAAGATGGATACGGATCTATTCGGCCGCATCGCGGCCCAATCCGCAAAACAGGTCATCATGCAACGCCTCAGGGAAGCGGAGCGAAATGTCGTTTACGGTGATTACAAGGACCGGCGGGGAGAAATTGTCCACGGCATCGTTCAGAGATTCGACAAAGGAAACATCGTTGTCAATCTAGGCCGAACCGAGGCCGAACTGCCCCTGAAAGAGCAGATTCCCAAGGAGGCTTACAAGCAGGGCGACCGGATCCGGTGCTATATTCACGATGTGAAGCAATTCAGCCGGGGGCCTCAGATCGTGCTCTCCCGAACCCATCCTAATTTTCTCTCCTCCCTTTTTGAAAACGAAGTCCCTGAAATCGCCGAAGGCATTGTTTCCATCGTGCAGGTGGCACGGGAACCCGGCAGCCGCTCCAAAATCGCGGTCACCTCCCGCGACGGGGACGTGGATCCTGTGGGCGCGTGCGTGGGCATGAAGGGGTCGAGGGTTCAGGCCGTCGTACAAGAGCTGCGGGGGGAGAAAATCGATATCATTCCTTGGGACCCGGATCCGGCCAAGTTTATTTGCAACGCCCTCGCTCCTGCGGAGATCGTGCGGGTGGTGGTGGATGAGGAGCGCAAGTCCATGGAAGTGGTGGTGCCCGATGACCAGCTTTCTCTTGCCATCGGCAAGAAAGGCCAGAATGTGAGGCTGGCCTCAAAGCTCTCCGGATGGCACCTGGACGTGACCAGTGAATCCAACTACAACCGGGCCTTGAAGGAAGCCTATGAGTCCTTGCTGAAACTGGACGGGGTGGGCGAGAAGACCGCTTTGACCCTGTACCAGGAAGGGTTCCGTTCCGCGGAAGACGTGGCCTCCGCCGCCCTCCAGGACCTTGTGCAACTGGAAGACATCAGCGAAGAAAAAGCCGCCAAGATCATTGAAAGCGCCGTCCGCTTTGTGGCTGAGGCAAAAACGCAAGAGGCGAATCAGAAGGAAGGAACAGAAGCCCTTCCCGGGGAACCTGTCGGGGGGGCCCAGGCTGTGGGAGCGCAAGCCTCGGGGGACGGACCCGCTTCCCGGGAAGACCCTGCTGAGGAACAGCCGGAAGAGAAAGCGAATGAGCAGGGATAAAGGGCATGAACCGGTCAGGACCTGCGTGTCGTGCATGGCCAGACGTAACAAGCGGGACCTCGTGCGCTTTGTTTTGGATCCTGAAGGCCGCCCGGTCCGTGATGAAGGACTGAGCATGAAAGGGAGGGGCGCCTACACGTGTAAAACAGAAACTTGCATGGACGGGTTAAGGAGCGGCAGGAAAATTCTCAGGGCATTCAGAAGACGATCAACCGAAGTTTCTAGGAGAGGCTCAGCCGGATAAGGATATATTGGGGGTTTCAATGGCAAAAGTCAGGGTCTATGAGTTGGCCAAAGAGCTGAACATGGATAGCAAAGAACTTGTGGAGAAGCTCAAGGCAGGCGGCATCAACATCAAGAATTACATGAGCACCCTTGACGACCAGGAGGTGATTAAAGCCCGTGAAGCGTCTCTGGGCGTGGTCTCCGAGGTCATTGAGGAGAAAAGAATCAGGCCCACTGTGATCCGCCGGCGCAAAAAAACCGTCACCGTAGAGCCTGAGGGGGCGCCTGAAGCTCCCGAATCGCAGTTGGCCGAGGGGGCCGCGGAAACGGGAGGGATCGTCAAAGCTGTTTCAGAGGCTGAAGAGATCGCGGAGAAAGCCGGGGAAGCGGTCGAAGAGGAAATCCAAGAGATCACCGGCGTTGCGGAAGAACCGGTCGGAGAGAAGGTGGAAGCGAAAGCCGTCGTTGAAGCAAAGGAAGAGGGTCTTGAGCCGCCGGCCTTGGAAGAAGAAGGGCCTCTTGCTCAGGAAGTCCGTGAAACAGATACCATGCAGGCGGAAGGGGCTGCTCCCCGGGTCAAGGAAAAGGGCAAGAAGCTGAAAAAGAAAAAACTGGATCAGCCGGCCAGGATTATCAAGAAGGCCGAGGCAGGGCCCCTCAAAACCGTCCCTGAAAAGAAGAAGGAGGAGAAACCCTCGCGTGTTCCGGCGGAGGTAAAGGTTCCTGAGGTTGTGTCTGCAGAAGGGGACCTGGAGAAGAGGGAAAAGAAAAAGAAAAGGCGGGTCGAAAAAGTGGAGGAAGCACCCAGAAGCCTCCTTCGCCATCGGAAACTGGAAGTCTTCGAGCGGGCCGACCTTTACGAGGGGCGTCTGGTCAAGCGCAAGAAAAAAGAGGCGCCCGGAAAGGAAGGCCAGAAAAAATTGAGGCGCACGGAAATCACGACCCCCAAAGCCATCAAGAGGCGCATCAAAATACCGGGACAGGTGAGCGTCGGGGATCTTGCCAGGGCCATGGGCGTCAAAGCGGTTGAGTTGATCAGAAAACTGATGGGACAGGGTCTCGTGGCCAACATCAACCAGTCCATCGATTATGACACCGCGGCGTTGCTGGCCGATGAATTCGGGTATGAAGTGGAACTGGATCAGTTCGACCTGGAGCGTCGACTGGATGAGAAGGAGGACAAGCTGGAAGACCTCAATGAAAGGCCTCCGGTGGTCACGATCATGGGCCACGTCGACCACGGCAAAACCTCTCTTCTGGACTACATCAGAAAATCCAATGTCATTGCCGGGGAGCGGGGAGGCATCACCCAGCATATCGGGGCTTACTACGTTGAAAGACCCGGCGGGGACATCGTCTTTCTGGACACTCCCGGTCACGAGGCATTTACGGCCATGCGCGCAAGAGGGGCCAAGGTGACCGACATCATTGTGCTGGTCGTCGCCGCAGACGACGGCGTGATGCCCCAAACCAGGGAGGCCGTCAACCATGCCCGGGCTGCGAATATCCCGATCGTGGTGGCGATCAACAAGATTGATAAGCCGGAAGCCAATGTGGACAAGGTCAGAAGAGAACTGGCCGAGTTGCAGCTTATCCCCGAAGAGTGGGGCGGGGAAACCATTTTTGCCCAGGTCTCCGCCAAGACAGGGGAAGGCGTGGACGAGCTCATGGAACTCATCCTGCTGCAGGCCGAAGTCCTGGAGCTGAAAGCCAACCCCAACAAGCTGGCCCGGGGTACCGTCGTTGAGGCGAAGCTGGACAAGAACCGGGGCCCCTTTGCGACCGTGCTCATTAAAACGGGCACCTTGAGGCCCGGCAGCTTTTTCGTGGTCGGGGAGCACTTCGGCAGGGTCCGGGCCATGCTCAACTCCCGAGGCAAGAGGATGATCGCTGCAGGGCCTTCCGTGCCGGTTGAAGTCTACGGCATTTCAGGCGTGCCCAACGCAGGAGACGATTTCATCGTGGTGGAAGACGAGAAAACGGCCAAGGAGATCATCTCCTACCGCCACGATCTGACGAGAAAGAAGGACGTGGAGAAAAGGGCCATCGTCAGCCTCGACGATCTTTTCAAGAAGATCAAGGAAGGAGAAGTCAAGGACCTGAACATCATCATCAAGGCCGACGTGCAGGGATCCATCGAGGCCCTTTCCGAGTCCCTCCTCAAGCAGAGCACCGAGGAGGTCAAGCTCAAGATCATTCACTCATCTACGGGCGCCATTACCGAGACGGACGTCATGCTCGCCTCCGCTTCCAATGCCATCATCATCGGGTTCAACGTGCGGGCCAACCCCAGGGTGTTCGAGCTTGCCGAGAAGGAAAAGGTGGACGTCCGATACTATGACATCATCTACAATGTCATTAAGGATGTCAGGGACGCCATGGCCGGACTGCTTGCGCCGATCCTGAAAGAAACCGTCATCGGCCGCGCTTCCGTCAAGGAAGTGTTCCATGTGCCCAAGGTGGGCACTGTGGCGGGCTGTTATGTCACGGACGGCCGGGTTGAAAGGAATGCCCGGGCCCGCCTGCTCAGGGAGGAAGTGGTGATCTTTGACGGCAAGATCTCCTCTCTCAGGCGATTCAAAGACGATGTCAAGGAGGTGCAGACGGGCTACGAGTGCGGCATGGCCATGGAGAACTTCCAGGACATCAAAGCGGACGATGTGTTTGAAGTCTATCAGGTGGAAGAAGTCAAGGCGGAGCTCTAGGGGATGGTTGTTGGAACCTTGAAGATCGAGTTCCGCATCCGGGACAATCATTCTCTCAAGGGAAAAAGAAAGATTGTTCGGAGCATGGTGGACCGGGTCAAGCATCGCTTTAATGCTTCCATCGCCGAGGTCGGGTCGAACGACAACTGGCAGAGGATCGAACTGGGCATCTCCACGACCGGAAACGACCGGCGCCACATCGAGTCAACTCTGGGAAACATATTGTCCTTCTTGGAGTCTTTGTACCTGGCCGAGGTCGTGAATACCGACTCCGAGATTCTGAATTTATAGAATGCAGTCGGGTTTTGGGAACATTTTATCTTTTTGAAAAGGTCAGAGCATCAAGCATGGGGATCCCTCTCAAAACTGCAAAACGAAGAGAATACGGGTGGAGCATGCAAACACCGGGTAGCAAAGCGGGCGGCGCAGTTTCACAGGCACTTCGAGGACCGATCTTGCATGGCGATTCCCCGGAAGCCCTCCGCCCGCCTCACATGGTGCCCAAAGCTGAACACGGTGGTGTGACGTCTTCGTTGTTCAGTTTTGAGAGGGATCCCCATGCCGGGGTGGGTATCCGTGCATTTCAAAAAGCTAAAATGTTCGTTCATGGTTCTCCGGATTTCATAGAAAAAGCGGAGAGGTAAAGATGTTGCCGGGAAGCAGGGCGAGCCGGGTGGGTGATCTGGTTTTAAGAGAAATCGCCGACCTTCTCATGAAAAAGTTGAAAGACCCCAGAGTGACGGGAATCACGCTCACAGGAATTGATGTGAGCAGGGATCTCAGACACGCCAGGGTTTACTTCAGCCTTATCGGGGATGAGAAACAGGTCCTGCAGGCCCAGGCTGGGCTGGACAGTGCAAAGGGTTTTATCAAAAGAGAGATCGGGCTTCGGACGGAGTTGAGGCATGTGCCGGAGCTTATGTTCAAGCACGATCCTTCTCTGGAGACAGGAAGCCGCATGGAGAAGCTGCTCCAGAAGATCAAAGAGGATGACTCCCCAATCCCCGAAGAATGATGGGATCCTGGACGGCGTGCTGCCGGTGGACAAGGAAGAAGGAGAGAGCTCTTTCAGCGCCGTCCGGAGGGTGAGAAGAATCCTGGGGGTGAAGAAAGCGGGCCACGCCGGAACCCTTGATCCTTTTGCCACGGGCCTCCTGGTGATCCTGCTGGGTCAGGGGACCAAACTCTCCTCCTTTCTCATGGCAGGGCGCAAGCGCTACCTGGCCACCCTAAGGCTGGGGTGCGAAACGGATACGCTGGATCTCACAGGGCAGGTGGTGCGGACGAGACCTGTGCCGGCCCTTGATCCGGAGGAGGTGCGGGAAAAAACGCAGCGGTTCCTGGGAGAGGTGGAGCAG
>Ga0209164_1005260_pt1 | contig 11100 bp, 8 predicted proteins | sample MTBNYHSulfiMetaG_FD_187458 | JGI IMG/M metagenome (GOLD analysis project Ga0209164, IMG submission 187458) | Enrichment culture microbial communities from rom New York Harbor, USA that are MTBE-degrading - MTBE-NYH (New York Harbor Sulfidogenic)... | ecosystem: Environmental > Aquatic > Marine >... | reverse complement strand
AAATGCCCCCCGCAGCGCAGGACCGGTGTGAGGAAGCGCTACGGACGGGGCCTGCGGGGGTGCTGCGGCTGTCGCCGGACGCCGCCGCGGCCCGTTTCGCCTCTCGGCGACCCCACCGCGACGCCCCGGATCTCGCTGGAGCGGACAGACTCCGCCCCCCCGGGCCTCGCGCCTATCGCTCCAGCCCCGAGTGCACCACCCGCAATCACGGCGGCGGCGCCGTGGGCAGCCGCAGATGGCCCAGGATCCTCGCGACCACGGGCGGATCGGAGAGGAAGGCCAGGATCACCATTGCAGCCAAGCAGCGGGGACATTTCAGAGCGTCGAGAAAGAAGACACGCCTGAGCAACTGCGCCCAGGACAGAGGTGTCCGGCCGACGGGGGCGAGTCCTCGGGCTGATCGACCGACGCGACGCTGTTGCCGTCTGCGCCGGGCACGGCCGCAGGGGTGGTCTGCGCCTGGGCCGGCCCGGCCGGGCTCGGAGGCGGCGCGGGCAACCACGCGCGGGCCCGGGCGTAGTTCGCAAAGCAGCCGTGAGCTACTGCGGCTGGACTTCATTCCGCAAGTGGAGATACCGGACGAGGAGGGCTGGGCCCTGCGCCAGCTCGTCTCGCACCAGCGCTTCCTCGGCAAGCAGCGCGTGACCCTGTGCAACCGCATCCGATCTCTGCTGAACGTGCGGCTCTGCCACTGCCCGTTCGCCGAACTGTTCGGCGCCGCAGGTCGTAGGTGGCTCAAGAGCCAGCCATTCACGGAAAAAGAGCAAACGATCTTCGAGACCACGTTGCACCAAGCTCCTGATGACCATCCTCCTGCGTGAACGTCACGGTGGCCATCGGTCTGATGGTCGCGATGGGCGACATACGACGCTTTCCCACGCCGCGCCGACTCTCTTCCCACATCGGGTTGGTGGCTCGGGTTCACCGGTCGGCCGAAAAGCGCTATCAGGGCCAGATCACCACGGCGGGACGCGGCCATGCGCGCTGGTTGGCCATCCAAGCGGCTCATGAGGAGTAGATCGGGAATGGTGAGGACCAGAGTTCCGACGCGCCGCCCGCCGACGGCATCGCTTCCTCCCCCTCACCGGCAAGCCGCCAGGTGATCACCACGTTCGACCCATCTGACTGAGAACCTCACCGCCTTGGCTCGTCCGGCCGTGGGCGTCTCCAGAGTAGTCGACCAGAACCGACCAATCGCGAATGACACCGACGTCCTCGGCGAGGGTGTCGGCCGCAACGAGATAGAAGCTGCCGCCCGCCCACATGCCCGAGAAGATGCCCAGGGGGCCGTCGCCGCCATTCTCCTCCAGGAAGTAGTAAGTCCCCTCGAGCGACGATGCGCAAGCAAAGGCAACCTCGCCGTGCCAACCGTCCCTGCTGGCGCGATGGAATTCAATCTCGGTTCTGACGTCTACCTGTCTGTCGTTGTCCGCGTCGTAGCACAGCCAGAGGGCCAGGTCGGGTGTGCTCGGGTGAATCAGGTCCACGTGAAGTCCCACGGCGTCCAGCACGCTTCCCTCGCCCCCTGCTGCAATGGGTCCTAAAGTCACACCCTTGGAATCGGCGTCGGGGATCACCGCGGCAAGGCGATTCGTTTCTGTCCTGACCTCCGACTCAGTGGTCCGCCCGTCTCTCGCAGTGGTCCAGTCGCCGCCAGTGCTCGGAGGTGCCCCGAAGGAACAACCCGCCGAGAGGATCACCGCTGCTAGGATCTGTGACGTCGCTGCCATGTCCCCCCCCTTTCAGATCACGCCGGATCGGCGCTTTGTCTTCCGCTCCACCTGCCCATGCGCAAAACCGATGCGAAAAACGCAAAGCGCTGGACTGCCCGGAGACCGTCGGTCAGGGCGGGGTCACCTACCCCGCGGCCGCTCCGATCGCGTTCTCCGGCCCGCGCAACCCCCGATCACCCTTGCAGTCGCTGGGTCGCCCATCGTATTTTCCGGCTGGCAGTTCCGACCCCAGATCCCGAGGTAAGACGGACGTGCGCAATTCGGAACGTAAGGAAATCACGCTTCTTCTGGCTGCGCTACACGATCAGGCGGAGCAACGTGGGCCAGCAGTGGATCGCCTTTTCGAAGCGGCCTACACGGAACTGCGTCTCCTCGCCGGCGCGGCCATGCGCCGCGAGCGGGCGGGCCACACCATGCAGCCCAGCGAACTCGTCAACGAGGCTTACTTGCGGCTGGTCGATGTTGCCCAGACTCGCTGGGAGAGCCGCGCCCACTTCTTTGGCGTTGCCGCGCGGGCCATGCGGCAGATCCTGGTCGAGCATGCGAGGCGGCGAGCTGCAGCCAAGCGGGGTGGCGGATGGCACAAGGTCACCCTCGACGATTGCGTCGGCGCTGGGGGCGGGTCCGTCCTCGACCTTCTAGCGCTGGATGACGCCCTGGTCCGCCTGCGCATTGTGGACGCGCGTATGGAGCGCGTGGTCGAGCTGCGAGTGTTCGGCGGATTGGAAGTGCGGGAGATCGCCCACGTGCTGGGGGTATCCGATCGAACCGTAAACAACGATTGGCGCGTGGCCAAGTTATGGCTAACGCATGAGCTATCGAAGCATGATCTGGGGCACCGGGAGCCATGATCCCAGATCGTTTCGCCCGTCTGAAGGAGCTGCTTCTGCAGGCCGCCGATCTCCCCCCGGAGAAGCGGCGGGCGTGGCTCGCCGCCACGTGCCAGGACGACCCCAACCTACGGCGCGAGATCGAAGCAATCCTCGAGCACGACGGAACGCGGGAGATCCTGCGGCCCGGTGTGCTGTTGCGGGAAGCGCCGGAGGGTATCTGGCCGGGACGCGTCCTCGGCGGACGCTATCGCCTTGAGGCCCTTCTGGGCCGTGGCGGCATGGGGGAAGTCTGGAAGGCCTTTGACCTCAAGATCTGTGTCGAAGTCGCTCTGAAGCGTTTGCATGACGCCCATGCTGAGGAGCGTCGGCGCGAGCTCCTGCGTCGCGAAGTCCGTGCCGCCCGTGAAGTACTCTCCCCCCATGTGTGTCGCATCTTTGACCTGGTTGAGATCGATGATCAGGAACTTGTGTCCATGGAGTACGTCGATGGCAGCAACCTATCCGATCTCCTGCGCGAGCCTGGCGCACTCTCCGCGCGGCAGGCAGGTGAGATCGCGGGGCGCATCCTGGCCGGGCTCCAGGCGATCCACGACGCCGGGTTGGTCCACCGCGATCTCAAACCGGGCAATGTGATGATCACCCGCGCAGGGCGCGTGGTGGTGATGGATTTCGGCATTGCCCAGTCGGTGACTGAGTACGGGCGGATACCTGTCGCCGGGACGCCCGCTTACATGTCACCGGAGCAGGCGCGAGGCGATCGAGTCGATGCGCGCGCTGACATCTACGCTGCGGGGATCGTACTGGCCGAGCTCGCATATCGAGAGAGCCTCGTAGGCAGCGAGGCGCGCAAAGCGCTCTGGCACGGGATCCGAAATACACCGCCGCAACTTCCCGAAGGCCCCTGGCGGGAGGTGCTGCTGCACGCGCTAGAAGCCGATCCGGCCCGCCGATACGCGTCGGCCCACGAGTTCTCCCGCGCGCTCGATCAAGTTCTCCTTCAGACGGAGAGCAGCGATCAACGCAGCCCGTTCCCCGGTCTTTCAGCTTTCACCGAAGCCGACGCGCAGTTCTTCTTTGGGAGAGAGTTCGAAGTCGAAGCTCTTGGGAAAAAGCTAAGGCGCCTGCACATGCTTGCGGTCGTGGGACCATCTGGTGTTGGCAAGAGTTCCTTTCTTCGCGCCGGCATGATCCCGGCCCTCCCAGCGGAAACCGCATGCCTGATCTGCACACCAGGACGATCGCCCTTCATTTCACTTGGCCAGGCGCTCGCGCCGCACATAGCTGGCGATACGGACGCCATGCGGGCATTCCTCCGCTTCGGTGAGCCCGACATCGCAGTCCCCTTGTTCGCGCGCTGGCGCCGGAGTCACGAGGATGCCCTGGTCATCGTGGACCAATTCGAGGAGCTGTTCACGCAGAACGCGAAGGAGGTCCAGGATCGGTTTGCGACACTGCTCGGGCGATTACCCATCGAGGCCGATGTGCGTGTCCTTCTCTCTTTGCGCGACGACTTCCTGTTCCACTGCCATGCCCACGAAGGCCTCCGCCCTATGCTGACCGAGTTGACTCTGCTCCCGCCGCTGCGGGGCGCCGACCTGCGACGTGCCGTCCGGCAGCCGGCTCTAGCCTGCGGGTTCCGTTATGAAGAGGACGGACTCGTGGACCGGATGGCAGTCGAGGTAGAGAGCGAGAGGGGCGCCCTGCCCCTCCTAGCCTTCGCGGTCGCCCGCCTGTGGGAGCACCGCGACCATGAGCGGGGCGTGATACCGTCAGCCGCCTACGAGGCGATCGGTGGGGTCGCGGGTTCTCTGGCCCAGCATGCCGAAACCGTTCTGGAACGTATTGGGAGCGAGCGCGAGCTGATCGTCCGGGAGATCTTCCGGAATCTCGTCACGGCGCGCGGAACCCGAGTATCTCGCGAGCGGGAGGAGTTACTCTCGGTCTTCTGTGACGCCGACACCGCCAGCGGGCGCGCAGACAAGGGCGATGGGGTCGAGAGCACCGATCAGCGAAATGCACCTGCGACCCCGTCGCGGCAGGCCGCCGCGGAAGTCCTGGCGGCCCTGATCAATGCACGGCTGCTCACCTCCTACGAGACGGCCGATCCTCACGACGCTTCGGTGCGGCGTCAGCGGATCGAGATCGTCCACGAGTCGCTCCTTTCGCACTGGCCACGGCTCGTGCGCTGGCAGACGCAGGATGAGGACAGCGCCCAGCTCCGAGACCAACTGGGGCAAGCAGCGCAGATCTGGGAGCAGCGCGGCCGCCCCGATGAGCTGCTCTGGACCGGTACGATGTACCGCGAGTTTCGGCTCTGGCGCGAGCGCTACCCGGGCAGCCTGACGGGCCCCGAGGAGGCCTTTGCAGCATCCATGAAGAGACGCGCCTGGCGGCGTCGGCGCCGTCGTCGGGTGGTGGCAGGTTCAGCCTTCGCAGTGCTACTGGCCGTACTCGGCATCGTGGGAGGCTTGTGGGCGCGCAGTGAAAGGGCCCAGAAAGCGGCTGTCGCCGAGGCGCGTCGATCTGAAGCGGAGAAGCTGTACGCCCTAGCGCGGAACGAGAAGAACCAGCCGACGGCCCTGGCCTACCTGCGAACCGCACTGGAGCTCTCAGATGAGCCAGAGTACCGTCGCTCTGTGCTGAAGATCCTCCTGCGCACCCCCGCGCCGCTGCAGCTTCCACGGCTACCGGATCAGCACAACCCCTGGGCCGTGGACTTCAGTCCTGACGGGAAGTGGCTCGCCATAGGCTGGACCCTGGCGGGCGGTCTGCAGCTCTACTCACTGGACGGAGGGGAGCCCCGCTGCTTTCTCGGGCACGAGAACTGGATCACCAGCGCGCAGTTTGCGCCGGATTCCAGAGTGCTGGTTACTGCGGCACTGGACTCCACCGTCCGCTTCTGGTCCGTGCCGGACGGACGGCAACTCCGAACCCTGAGGTTCAGCGGGATGACCTGGCCATTCCTCCGGGGCGCGGATACTCGGCTATTCACCTGTGAAGCGTGCGCAGGCGCGCACTTAGAGTGGAAGTTGTGGCCGCTGGACCAGGGGGACGGAGTGCTCCTGGGTCGGACCACACAGGTCATCAGCGTCGAGGACCTTGGCGAGCTCGATGTGGACCCGTCTGGAACATGGGCAGCTGTTCCTGATGGCCACCGCGTTCTTCTCTACGACCTGCACGACCTCGAACGGGGACCGATCCGTGCTTTTGGGCCGCACCCGGACCCTGTTGTCGGAGCGCGTTTCAGTCCGGACGGCGATCTCCTGGTGACCTACGACAGCCACTGCGACACTCGGCTGTGGTCAGGTGCAGCGCAGACGGGTCAGCCTGTGCGCGTGCTCTGGGCGAGTGGCGAGCCCATGCCTCGTGCGGGTAGGAGTCCCGGCCGGGCCTGCTTCGACCGCAGCGGGTCGCGGCTCGCGATCGGGGGCGTGGGGATGCGCGTCTGGGACCTCTCTTCGCCCTTTTCGAAACCGCTCGTGCTCAACGAGGGGGTCTGGGTGTTCGAAGGGGCCTTCGATACCCGTGGGACCTGGCTCGTGACTTCCGGCACCGGAGGCCACGCCAGAGCCTGGCCCATGGTGTTTCCCAGCCCAGGGGTCGGTTGGGGCGACGCGTCGGATCCGGCCTGCCCAGTCGGCCTGCCCGCCCTACCCATCACACTTGAGGGTGCCACTGGGTCCCGGGTCGCATTCACACCGGACGGGAACTGGCTGATCACGGCTTCGACAGGGATCATTCAGGCCTGGCCGTTAGACCTCCCGCTCTCCGGCCCGGGGCCGCTGATAGGAGCGCCACGGGCCCTGTTTGAGGCCAAGGACTTCGAATTCTCTGACCTGAAGACGGATGACCGGAGTCAGTACGTATTCGCGGCGGTCCAGAACAGCGTAGCGGGCAACGGTACACTGGTGATGATCTCCCTGGCCGACGGAAGAGTTCGTAGCCGGCGTGACACATCGGGGTGGATTCAGGTGGATGAAATCGGCCGCTGGGTCGCTTCCGTACCGCAACAGGCGCTCGGCACGGCGGTGCGTCTGTGGGACACTGTAACCTCGCAAAGGTGTGACTTTGGGCGGAAGGAAGAGACCCTGATCGGCTTCGCGCGTGACGGTCGTATCCTTACACAGTTGGGCGACAGCTTGTTCGCGTGGGATCTACGGAGCCTTGGTGATCCCTCGCCAGCGCATTTGGTGGATGCTGCAGATACCTGGAGCCCAGGACTCCCCGTCAGGCATCTTCTGGAAACGGGGCTTCAAGCGAACCTGAGTCTGTGCCCCGACCGCGAGACGTTGTTCCTCTGGGGTCAGGACGGTAGTCTTGCCTTTCGCTCCATCGACGGAACCGCACTGAGGGAGGTGCCGGCCAGGATTCCTGTGTCAGGGACAAGCGCGATTGCCGTGGCGCATGGAGAAAGCCTGATCGTCGTGGGCCGTGACAACGGAGACGTCTGGGTCGCCCGGTCAACCGACTCCCGAATCCACCGTGTGCCCGTCAATGACGGGGCCATGTGGGGGGTGGCCATCGATCCGCAGGGACGCTGGATCGCGTCTTCGGGCGATGACGGCGTCAGGCTCTGGCGCATTCCAGTCGGTGCACCAGCCCAGGACGTTCCGCGTGAGGAGTTCCTCCGTCGGTTGGAATCACTCTGCAATCTCTACGCGAAGAAGAACGAGCAAAGTGCCTCTGGGTACACGATTGAGAACCGTGGCATCCCGAACTGGCGGAACCCACCCAAGTGGTGATGAACACAGGGGCCCCAGGCCTTTCAACGCATGGGGCCGGGTCGGCGCGCGACCCGACCCGTCCTTTTCTGCATGCCGCGGCTCAACTCCTGCCGTGGCGGCGGCACCCGATATCAAACCCGATTGCGATCACCGCTCCACCACCATCGGCGCGCAGTCCGAGCGGAACGGGCGTCTGGTCGTTGACGAGCACGGTGCTGATCGCGTTGGAGGACACACGATCGGCGCGGTTGAAGCTCGGGTGTGGGTACTGGGGCGTGAGGTTTGCCTCCCGAGATCGGATGGCCAGCGAAACCGTTCGCCTGGGTTGCCCCAACATTGGTCTGAAATGAGGCGATGCTGGGGTAGTCGGTCAGGAACGTGTTGTCGGCGGTGAAGCCACTCAGGAAATCGGCGCTGGCGGGGATGATCCCCTTGCCGAGATCCATGGAGTTTATGATCTCCTCGGCATTGGCGGCCGTGATGGCTTCAGGAATTCGCAGCCCGCCATCCACAAGACGATGTCGTAGAGGCGCATGTCGTCGAGAGGGGGCCGAACTCGTAGTAGGCGTTCGCATCCCACACGTCGAAGAGGTGCCCGCGGTGAGGGCAGTTCCTCCGGAAGCTGCCTGTGCATGCGGCGGCACTTGTCGATCGGCTTCTGGCGCGCCTCCTCCCCAAAGGACAGGATCAGCTCCGTGTACTCGTAGTGATCGAACAGGCCGTAGTGATTTTGCCAGCAGACGATGATGTAACGGTCCGACGGCAGCAACTGACCACGCAGGTGGGGAAGCGCATAGGAAACGGCAACTGCGAAGTGGCCCCACCCGCCGCCAACCCGGTGCGAGGAGGCGCTGCGGCGGGGCCTGCGAGTGCGCTGCGCCGGTCGGCGGACGCCGATGCGCCACGCTGCGCCTCTCGGCGACCCCACGGCGACGCCCGGATCGCGCTCACCGGGCATACCTCGCCCTGCCCCCCACGTGGCGCTATCCATACGCCCGCTTCATCCACCCCCTCCCAAACACCGCCTGGCTCCCGTCGCGCGCAAGCCGCAGTCTGTACTCCCCGGCCGCCTCGGACCGCAGCGCGGCCAGGAGGACGGCCTCCGCAACGCCTCCGGCCGCGCCGCAGGTCTCCGGTCCGAGCCGACCGTCGACCGTGACTTGGACACCGCAGGCCCGGAGGGCTCGCTGCAGACAGAGAACCGCCGTCCGGTCCCCGAGGTTGACGGCCAGATCGAAGACCTTGATGGCGATCGCCTCGGGTAGCCGCTCGTATCCGCGGCCTTGCCAGTAGCGCTCCCAGTAGATCTCGATCGCCTGCGCTCGGGCGAGCGTGCGAACGTCGATGTCGGGATTCCAGCGCTGGGCGATCCCGAACTTGGTCAACCCGCCGCGGTCCGCGGGGTGGTCCGTCAGGGTATTACCTTCATGCTCGAGGACGACCTCGATCGCGCGGTCGAACAGTTCTCGGCTCTTCATCGCTCTACCTCCTCGGATGCCTCCTCCGTTCCATCCTTCCGACACGCCATGGCCATTTCTCCATCCGAGACGCCACGGCCTCTTCTACTTCTTCACCGCCTCCACCAGACCCGGCAGCACCTTCTCCGCCGAGCGGCCGATCACGTAGCCGCCGAGGCCGAGCTGGACGATGTCCCACAGCTTCAGCGCCTCGGCCTCGCCGAGGTTGGGGGCGCACCAGCCCAGCCAGCGGGTCACGATGAGCGCCACGAACACGAGCATGGTGATGGGGCGCCAGGCGCGCTGAAGCCAGCTCTGGCCCTGCGCTTCGGCCCGCACGACGTCGGCCGCCGCCTTCTCGATCTCGGCGGTTCGCTCGAGCACCGCGCTCTGGAGCGCCTGTTGCAGCTCGATCCGTTTCACTTCATGCGCCGGGTCGGGGAACACGCGCTCGGCTACCGTACCGGCGATCTTGCCCAGCATTCCGAGGATTGCACCGAACATGGCTCATCCCTCCTCTCTGTCTTCGGGCCGTATTGCGTCGGCCCGCCTTTCTCGTGCATCATTGTTTGCGACTTGGGCCGCCTCAGGCCGCCGCGGGGCGCCAAAAGAGACGGCCGATTCGCACCCACAAACCGGAGGACACATGTCCGAACCGTTCCCGCCCGAGCCGGACCTGGAACTGGATGAATCGCAGTACCCGCCCGACCTTCGCCTGCCGGATCGCGAGAGCACGGTGGATGTCGTCGCGGGGATTCGGCTGGGCGATCCGGCCGCGGACCGGGCCTTCGTCGATCGGTTCCTGCCCATCCTGAGGCGCAGAGCCCACCACCGGCTCTCGCAGCGGGCGCGCCGCGTCTGTGACACCGAGGACATCGTGCAGAGCGCCCTGTACGACTTCCTGAAGTACCTTTCACAGTTGCGGCTTGAGCATTCGGGAGTCGTTGGGGCCTGTCTGCTCACGATGCTCACGCGCGAGCTGACCCAGGCCGAACGGCAGGCCTGGAATCGCGCGGAGCTTGCTGAACCGGAGGTCCTGGAACAGGTGCCCGACGCCGCTCCCCTTCCCAGCTCGGCCTACGCGCGCAAGATCGAAGAGGCGATGAGGAACGCCGCGCTGAGGAGCCTGGAGGGGCAGGAGCGGCGAGCGGTCGAGCTGAAGATCGAGGGCAAGAAACCCCGGGAGATCGCCCTCGAGCTGGGTATGGCCGAGGGCAACACGTCCCGGACCTTCATCCGCCGGGCCTTTCAGAATTTCCAGGAGGCCTACGCCCGGCTCGAGAATCCCAGCGGGAAGAATCCATAGAGCGGGCGGTCCCCCATGGGCGCGAGACCGCCCGCCCTTCGGGCACTACGCCGCCAGCGCGGGTTCGACATCGGAGTTGGTGATCGTCTCAGGGAGCGCGGGAGAAGCCCCGCTCGACTCGGGAACCTCCGGCGGCAGCGACGCCGGCCGGCGCTCATGACGGAAGTAGGTCATCGCGAGGGCGGGATCCCCCACGATCTGGACGACCTGGCAGAAGAGCCCGTAGTAGCGCCGGCAGAAGGTGACCTTCGCGGCCTGAACGACCGACCAGGCGTCCTTGCGCGCGCGCAGCGAGACGGCATAGTCCACCAGCGCGGCGTCCAGCGCCTCGATGGCCGCCCGGAGAACTTCCGTGGCCGGCCCGAGCTCGGGCACCGCGTACTCGGTCATCTTGGTCAGGATGCTGCGAGCGGCCTGGAGCTCCTCGTCCGCGCTGGTGCTGATGGCGCCGGCCAGACCGCGGGGGAAGATCGCCCGGTAGTACCTGGACGACCGGCGGTTGTGCACCCAGATCAGCACCGCGGTGCGGGCATTCCGCAGGGCCGCGTCGAGCTGGTACTTGCGTGTGTCGCGCGCCGAGGCCGACGACATGTTCGCCCGCGACACAGACCGGAAGTTGTCGTGAGACTGGTCGAGATCGCTGTTCATGCTGCGCGCTTCCGCGGCGATCGCCGCCAGATCCGGGTTCCCATCGAGCCGGGTGATTGCGTACCAACCGTACGTGTCCACCAACGTCTCGACGCTTGAAGTAGGGCTGAGCTGGTTCATAGGATTGCCCTCCTCTGCAAAGAGCCGCCAACGAGTCGGCCCCGGGGGATCCGGGGCCGCCTTGAGGCCCCGTCTGGGGCCTCGCCTTTAACGTGGCGGGAAGAGTCAAAACGGGACAAAGAATCTTCGGCCAGGTCGCTTTTCCCGGTCGCACCGCTACACAGGCCGCGCGCGCGTCCTCGCCAGAGGTCAAAGGCCATAGGGGAATTGCGGAACCGTGGCCGGAAACTTCCAACCCTCGTTCCGGAAGTGCTGAGAGCCGCGCGAGGTTTGTTGGAC
>Ga0209164_1005259_pt1 | contig 11100 bp, 7 predicted proteins | sample MTBNYHSulfiMetaG_FD_187458 | JGI IMG/M metagenome (GOLD analysis project Ga0209164, IMG submission 187458) | Enrichment culture microbial communities from rom New York Harbor, USA that are MTBE-degrading - MTBE-NYH (New York Harbor Sulfidogenic)... | ecosystem: Environmental > Aquatic > Marine >... | reverse complement strand
CTCAGTGTACTTAAAATGCCATGTAACCCTTTGCCATTTATGCCGATCCTCGATATCCAACCTTAAACGCTAAATACTATTTTGTTTCAATATGTTAGATCTACTCGCAACATAATGGCAGATATCTGTCACTTTGGGTGGGGCTAAAACCGTGTGAGTTATCCAGATGGTACTTTTGGGGCACACGGAGTTTGACCGCCTTTATCAAGACCCCCCAATCGATGACATCGATCAGAAGAACTAATCGACATAACTCCGATAATTGTTTGCAGTCCCCTTCACCCTGTGGTAAATCGGCATCAGAATGGTTTAATTTTTGATTCGTGCCGTTTGCAGGTGTGGTTCTTGTCGGGTCTCAAAGTCTTATCTGGCGGAGGGATACACCAAAATTTCAAACAAAGGATAGGAGCGCGTTATGAAGCATTTCATCTTTCTCCCCAGATTTGTATTAGGGTTTTTTCTTATTCTGTTCGTTGGAGGCTGCAGCGATGACGATCCCAGTGGACAGACGTACGTGGGTTGGGCCGTGGGTGGACCAATGACTGGCGGTGGTACAATTATCCTTACTGTGAACGGGGGACAGACCTGGGTTCAGCAGGGCGTATCTCAGATTCCCGATGTCTTCTACAACGATGTCTCTGCTGTGGATTCCTTGAATGCGTGGGTGGTGGGCGAAAGCAGCCCTGGTGACGACGGTTCCTCATACGGTACGATTCTTCGCACCCGTAACAGTGGCGCGACCTGGATCCGCCAGGGGTCCGCCCAGAGCATCCCGGACACGGAATTCGCAGGTGTCAGCGCTGTAGACGGAGACGTGGCTTGGGTAGTTGGTGGGGAAGGAACTGTCCTCAAAACCATTGACGGCGGCGATACATGGGTGCAGCAGGCTGTCGGTATGCTCCCTAATACATCTTTTCAAATGGTGTATGCGGTTGATAAGGAGAATGTATGGGCCGTTGGGTCGGATAATGCTACCACGGCCGTTATTATTCACACAAGCGACGGCGGTAACACCTGGGTCAGGCAGGGAGAAAAGGACATTCCGCCGGATCGTGATACATACTATGCATTCATCGATGTTCATGCGGTGGACACGAAGAACGCATGGGCTGTGGGGGCCAGGAGCACCGTATTCGTGACCACGGACGGAGGCCAAAACTGGACCAATAAGACCCCAGGATGTGTTCATTTCCTTGACAACAACGGGGTCTGTCTCCTGACACCTTTGAGCGGGTGGGTTGTTTCCGACAGCAACAACATCTGTTTTACCACGGATGGTGGAGACACGTGGACCAAACAGGCAGCCCCTTCGGCTATTGATGCACCTACCCTCTCTTCTGCACTCCTGGGGGTGACCGCAATTGACGCCAACAGGACCTGGATTGTGGGGACAAATCCCATAGGCGATGAACACGCTATCATATTTCAAACGGCCGATGGCGGGACGGTGTGGCAAAAGCAGATCTCACCGGCAAATGCCGGTTTCAGGCGGGTTTCATTCGCCAGCGCCCTCAGATAGACTTCTCGGGAAGCAGGGTCTCGCTACCTTCGAACCTAAGGGTTCTGTTTGAAGGGTAATGTATAGTTCAGGCAACCCCGCCAGCACCTGCAATTTTCGGATACCTACGTATCTAGAACCGCCCACTCTTGACACTATTGGATTTTCCCATTAGTGAATTACTTTCTTTTAATCCAATTGCAGCCTTTTCTATCGATAACAAGTTGATATTGTGTGCCTCCAAAAATGCTTTCTCCTCGTTTCTCCTGTCGTTTCTTAGCTATCTGGTAAAGCTCATCATGATAAGCCTTACAGTAATCGAAACTGTAGTTTAAAACTCGACCGGGTTCAAACTGGTTTAATCGTTTTGAAAGATACTCGGAGATAAACTTCTGGCCATCTCCACCTATTATTAGACCAGAAAGGCTTTTTGGATTGGTCCTCTTAGGCCAAACGATTTCATAGAATTCTGGCCTACCTTTGCCAGCACTGAAACCAGCAATCCAGAATCCAACAACTCCCTGATTCGTTGGATCATGAACTGCCATCTGCGCATCTTTATCGAAATAAGTTTTGAGTTCGTTAGCAATCTCAATAACTGACAGAGCGGACAAATCTAAGGTTTTCTGATTCGAAAAATTATTAACCGCAGCTTGAACTTCATTCCCCCCAAGAATGTTGAGACCGTGATGCGCCAAGGCAATAGGAATTGACGGTAATGGGTAAATCTTTTGAAATGTGTCAGAGTCAAACCCAGCACCAGCTTTGGGATTCCGCTTGGACTTCCCATCCGATGTCAGGACGATGGATTTGTTAGACACAGTGCCAATCAAAAGTGTCATAGTTATTCTCCTATCTTAGTTTAACGAAGATGTTCTTCTATCCCGCAATACGACAGAGTTTTTCCTTTAGAATAGCCCCTTTCATGCCTCTTTGCCATCCTTTCAGCCTCTATCTTGATCTCCTCCCTCAAGGATTCCGGTTCCAGGACCTCGGCCTTTGAGCCCCAGGTCATGATCCAGAAGCGGATCTCGTCAGTCCCGGCAACCTGAGCCTCGAAGATGATGCTGCCATCAGGGTGCGAGTGGATCTTCTGGGATTCATGCCAGATCTTCTCTTTGATGTACCCGGCCACGTCGGGATGGAACCACACCTTTATATGAATTGGCGGCCCCTGGTACACGCCGAAGCTTGATCCCATGAAATCGTCCAGATTGAAATCTTCAAGGACCTCAAAGGTCTCCCTGGTCTGGTGGAGCATCTTGATCCGGTCCAGGGCGAATATCCTGACTTCATTCCGCATATGGCAGAGGCCAATCAGGTAGAAGGTGCCATTAAAGAACCACACACGGTATGGGTCCACTTTTCGCCGGGTCTCCTTCTTCCGGCTCATGGTGTAATAGACGATCTCAATCGTTTTGCGGTTCAGCGCTGCATCAGTCACCCGATTGATAATCTCCTTGAATCGACCGTAGTCCTTGTAGGGTCTGATGGCTAAATGGAGGGTCTGCTCGACATTTTCCAGGTATTTGATGGCTTCCGGTGGTAAGGTGGTTTTGACTTTCTTGAGCAGGGACTCCAGGGATTCATAGAATGCGGTGTCTTTAAAGACCTTCAGCATGACTCGGCCGAAATAAAGGGCCATCAGTTCGGTCAAGGTAAAGGGGATTGGCATTTGATGTTTCACCGTATCCAGGAGGGACCAGAGGTTCTTCCCTCCCGAGCGTTCAGTATAGATGGGGAACCCGGCCACCTGGAGGGCTTCGAGGTCCCGATACAGGGTTCTCGGGTTGCATTCCAGGTCTTGGGCCAACTCAGCCGCCGATTTTCCCTTCCTTGAGGATATCAAGGTCTGGATGATCTTCCACTGCCGTCCTAACTGGTCTCCCCTGGCCATGGCAACCCTCCTGAAAACACATTCTCTCGCCCACTTCCTCCGGTCGTTAGAGATCTCAGAGCCACACAGAGATCAAAACGGCACCTATGGCTTTCTCAATATGCCTGCAGGGCAGGTTTCAATCCCCGGGATGGGATTGAATATGGGTATGGGATGTTAATGAAAAAGCGAGCAGCCTCGTTTTTTCTTTCTCATCCATCCCGATGCCATATTGAGAAATCGTTTCGTAACCCTCTGTGATCTTTGCGGGCTCTGTGAGAGACATCAGTTCACGGTGTTGATGATCCTGACGATGCCATCCTTTAACAGCACTTCGTTGAAGTTTATCAGCAACCCCAGAGGCTTGTTTGCCAACCGCAGGTATGTCAGGAGCTGTTTCTTGTGGATATCTTCCAGCTTTGCCACAGATTTCAGCTCAACGATCACCGTGTCCTCAACCAGCAGGTCCAATCGAAAACCATCCTCATGGATCTTCTGGCCTCTGTAAAATATGGGCAAGGCCACCTGGCATTTGACATCCGTTTCCATATATCTCAGTTCAACGGGCATGGCGGCCTGATATACCGATTCCAGAAGTCCGGGTCCCAAAGCCTTGTGCACATTGATCGCCGCTTTGATAATTCTCGAAGACAGTTCATTCAGTTCCATCGCTCATTCCTCGTAACGCCCTCTCTCGCCCACTCCCTCCGGTCGTTCGAGTTCTCAGAGTTTCACAGAGTTGGAAAAAAATAGGACAGGTTTCTTAAAATGCCTGCCTTGTAGGCCTAAATTCCTGGAAGGGGATTGAAGATGGGTATGGGAGCGAAGAAAAAATGAATCTGTTCATTTTTCCTTCATCCCCATTCCCGTACCATTTTAAGAAACCTCTCTGTGTACTCCGTGGGCTCTGCGAGAGATCCGAAGCTCGGCCCTAAACTGACTTTTTAGGGCTCTACCAAGTATTAGGTTTGTAAATGGAGGTTCCGGGTATGGGGTCGGGCAATTGCGATTTTGTTAATACCCCTTTACGAATGCGTTTCACGAAACTGTCATTGGACACGATAACAGCGCAATCGTATTTATCGAGCCAACAGTCGTTCAGGATATGGACCGCAGGATTGACATCAGAACCTTTTTCTTCCGTCTTGATAATATCTGCAAATCTTTGGTTATGAGTTGGTCTTGCCAATGGTGCTGAAACCACGTGGCTTAAAAAATGCCCATAATAGATGGAAATTTCAGGAATCAGTTTTTGGATGGCCCGTAAATAGGTTTCTTGTCTAAGAGGCTGGTTTGGATCGGTCTTACCTGAAACACGCGCGGTGAAGTATTTTATGGCCTGAATGTCATGTTTTGGATCAAGAAGATATCGAAATAGTACCTTCAGATCGAGCCACTTGTAGGGTGTATTTTTCAGGGATCGGTAATAAAGATTAAAACCATCGACATATATGTAGGTGCGCATATGTTCCTATGCTAAAAAAGCAGGGGCCACTTACGTGGCCCCGCACCCTGGGTCGAAACCACAGGGGTAGTTAACTAATCTTTAATAAAAGAATAATCGCATATTCAAGGCATGTCAAGGTCTTTCTTGCTCCAAAGCTTGGAAAGAATTCCTCTCGCACATTCTTTATCCAGTTTATCGGGGGCTCCGCTCGTTGGAGTTCACGGAGACCTCTGGGAAAAAACTCTGTGTGTCCCGTGAACTCTGTGAGAGATAATCTTAAACAATAAAGCATAAAATCGATCAGTTTATCAAGAAAAAAAGCAATCTCCTTTCCAAAAAAATATCAAAAAAATGCATTTTTCTGAAAAAAAGTTCCTGAGTTATGACCGTATTTGACAAACGCATGGTTTATCATGGTGGCATCTCACAGAGCGCACAGGGACCACAGAGGTCTATACAAATGGCCTTTTGATAATGCTCAGCGTCTCAGTGTTCTCTGCGAGAGATATAAGAAAAGGAGGCACAACTCATGGAAAAAATCATTGGTAATTTTCTCGATCAACTCAAGGTCGGCCGGAAACAGTCTCACAAGAACCTGGCCCTTTACCCGCTCCTGTCCACCTATGCCATCGGCCTGGATTATCTCCTCCTGGATGAGGCTCTGAGTGACAACCTGATTGAGGTGGTCGAGGTGAGCGAGGGCGGCTCGGTGCCTGAGCTGAAAGTTGTCAATAAAGCCGCCAGGATGGTTCTGATTCTGGATGGGGAGGAACTGGTAGGGGCCAAACAGAACCGGATCGTCAATACCACCATCCTGGTGGATCGCAACAGCACCCTTGTGATCCCCGTGAGTTGCGTGGAACATGGCCGGTGGTCTTACGACAGCCCACGGTTCAAGACGCAGAACCGGATGATGTCATCCAATCTCCGGGCCATGAAGTCCGAACAGGTCAGTTTTTCAGTCCGGTCTACCGGCGAATTCCGCTCTGATCAGGGCGCTATATGGGAGGAGATTGCTGATAAGGCCGTCAGGATGGAGGCTCACTCCCCCTCCGGGGCCATGGCAGCCATTTACGACAAGGAACGGCCCTCCATTGACGAGTATATCAAGGACTTTCACCTGATTGATTCCCAGGTGGGGGCCATTTTCATGATCAACGGCCAGATCGCCGGGATGGACGCATTTGGAAAACCCGACACGTTTTCAAAAATCTTCAAGAAGCTCCTCGAAAGCTATGCCCTGGATGCTATTGACTGGTACGAGGAAGGGAAGGAATACAAGGCGCTTAAGAGCGAAGTGACAAAATTCCGGAAGGCCGCGGATGCAGCCGGTTCAGAGGGTCAACCAGGTGTGGGATTGGGGACGGATTTCAGGATTGAATCCAGGCGGGTGACGGGGTTTGGCCTGGTGTTGAATGAGAAGGTGCTGCATCTATCTGTTTTTGCAAGAGAAGATCGCGGAAAAGGAAATGGACATGAGTCAAGGATCGGAAGATACACGCAGAGGAGAAGAAATCGATCGAGTTAGACAGGATGTCATCTTGCAGAAAACGCCGAGCCCTGGAGTCTACATCCCAATGAAATAGTACCCTCTGTGAACCCTGTGGGCTCTGTGAGAGACACCAGAATTCGTTGACTTTTGTTGAGTTTTCTTATAGATGATATGCGGCAATCATGCCGCCGGTCTTGTTTTTTTGAACATGACAGAGGCAGAAATGATTCAAATGAACACCGAGCTCCAAGCAACCCCGTTACTCCAACTGAATGGAGAGCGGGGTTTTGTATTTTGTGGGTTTTGGTATATGACATGCCGTGGTCGACCGAAGGGGCTTTTAGGGAAGGAATGATAAAGCGGCATGAGAATAAACTCGCTTCCGAAAAGGGCTCTGTTGCGGGGCTTCTGGAAATTGAAACGATGTTTAAGCATTCAAAATGGATAGACTTTAGCGCCATCGCCTTGGAAAAAAGTACCGCTCTGGCAGGGTCCAGGCTGCATCAGGAGGCCATGTTGGAGGCATCCAAGGCCCAGGCGTTTCGCCTTGATGGTCAGGAAATGGCCGCAAGAACGCTTTTTTCCTCTGCCTTCCAGAAAGAGAAGCAGGTCGCAGATTTGTTGGAACCGGGGATGCTAGCGGAGCCCATCCGGGCAATTCTCCATCACAATGCTGCAACATTGGCCATTGAATTCCAGGATACAGAATCCGCCCAACAAGTTGTGGCCGCCGCAATGCTCGGCGTCCCTCCCAATGAGCTTCTCGATGATTTTCGTGACATGCTTGCGGTATTGTCAAGTATCCGAAGGTCACATCCGGAAGGGGGTCGGATCGCGGACGAACGCGCCCACTACGGAAAAAGGCCAGGCCTTCTGAACACCAATTTGTCCCGCCGCAACCGGTTTCTTGACCAGTTACTGGCCCTGTTGCCCGAGGCCGAGACTGTGGATATAGTAGCCTCCGATTTCGAGGTGGCGAGCTTTCTCCTGCTTGCCGGTCAATGGCAGATTGCCAAACAGGTACGCATGGTCGTTGGGCGGACAAAACCTCAGCCCCAGCGGCGCCTGGGGCTGGGCTTGAACGACATGGCCAGGCATGACGCTGCCATCGAGCGCGAGAAGGCCAGGACAGATGACCTTTCAGGTCTTTACGCTGTAAAAGGGGCCCTTTCCGCCAATCGGCTTCAGATCGGCATGCACACCAAAGACGACATGCATGGCGCGGCCTATATCATCAAGACCCGTGACGGGGCCTTCCATGGTTTTATCGGTTCGGCCGGCTTTACGGAAAACGGCCTGATCCATCCCCTTCAACTCATGGCCTCTCTTCCTGATGCCCACCGTGCCGAGCTTGTACGCCTCTTTGATTCGCTCAATGCCTCCAGTCAGAACATCAACGAGGAGTTGACCGGCCTGATTGACCGCCATCTACGCGAGCACACCCCGTATCACGTGTACCTGAAAGCCCTCTACGAGTATTTCCGAGGCAGGGAAATCACCGCCGGCACATGGGAATCCGAGGAATCGAAGGTTTATCGCATCCTCAGCGATTACCAGCGGGACGGGTATCGGCAGCTTCTTCATATTGCAGGGAAATTTGGGGGCGCCCTTCTTTGTGACGGGGTGGGCCTTGGCAAGACCTTTATTGCGCTCATGCTGATCGAGCGGTTGGTTTATGAACGTAAACGAGTAGCGGTCATCGTCCCCAAATCCACACGGGACGCAATCTGGGAGACCCTCATCAAGCAGTATATCCCGGCTGCGCGGGGGCTGTTCGGGAACCAGGTGGTGGTTTACAACCACACCGACCTTCTGCGCGTGTCCACACAGGACAGGGATTTTCCGGCAGAGATGGCTCAGATCCGCGATCAGTGTGACGCCATTATTGTGGATGAGGCCCATCATTTCCGCAACCTCTCCTCCCAGCGCAACCAGAAGCTGTTCGAGCTGACCCAGAACAAGCTGGTCTTTCTCCTGACGGCCACCCCCATCAACAATAGCCTCTTTGATCTCCAGCACCTCATGGAGTTCTTCACCCGGCGGGACGACAACCGTTTTGGCCATCTGGGGATCAACAGCATTCGGGGACATCTCATCCAGAAGGAAAAGGCCATTGAGGCTGTGATGGGAATGGCCGAGAGTGAAGAGGCGGTCATGTCGGATATTGACGTTATGGCGGCGGAACGGGTCCTGAAGGACGATACGCTCTTTCGTGAGACGGTGGTGCAGCGGAGCAGGACCTATGTAAAACAGCGTGAGCAATCCTCTGAAACGATCCTGTCATTCCCGGATCGGCAGCCGCCGAAGGTGGCCGCTTACTCACTCCAGCAGACCTATGGCCCCCTTTTGGACGATCTCCGCCGCGCCTTTGACCGCGACGATCCTCTGCTCAAGCTTCCCATCTATTACCCCATGGCCTATGCGCGAAGACCCGCAGAGAGCGTCGAAGACAGAAAAGAAGAAAATCGGCAGCGCCAGGTGGTCGGCCTGGTGCGCACCACCATGCTCAAGCGCTTTGAAAGCTCATGGAAGGCCTTTCAATATACCTGCGAGGACCTCCTGCTGAAGATCATGGCCGCCCACCGCCAACTGGATGAGCGCCGCTATGAAAAATGGCGGGATGTTAACGCCCTCTGGCTCCAGGAGATCGAGAGGCACATGGCCGAGCGCTACGATCGCACCTCGGATGCAGAGGATGTGGAGGAGGAAGACATCTTGTCAGCCTTTATGGACAGGGACTTCTCCCTGGATAAGCGCCTGTTCAAGGTAAAGGAGATGGTGGCCGACATGGAGCAGGACATGGCCCTTCTGATAAAGTTCCTTGGCCGTCTCAGAGGTCTCTCCTCAACACAGGACACCAAAGTTCAGACGCTCCTATCCCTGCTCCAAAAGGATCCCCTGCTAAGTCAGCACAAGGTGGTCGTATTTTCTGAGTTCCGGGACACGGCCCGATATCTGTTTGAGACCCTCAAGGCCGTCAATATCAGGTACCTCTTTGAGATCGACAGCACATCCAAGGTGGATCGTCTGGAGGTCATTCGACGCTTTGCCCCCTTTTACAATTACCACGATGAGGCGACCCTTCAAAAGGTCCTGGCCGGCCCCATTCGCGTCCTCATTTCAACGGACATACTTGCCGAGGGGCTCAACCTCCAGGATGCCTTTCTGATGATCAACTACGATCTCCACTGGAACCCGGTCCGGCTCATGCAGCGGATCGGCCGTGTAGACCGCCGTATGAACCCGGACACGGAGCGCCGCATCCTGGAAAACAAACCCGAAGAAAAAGGACTTCGGGGAAAGATGTGGTTCTGGAACTTTCTTCCCCCGGCAGAACTCAATGACCTGCTCAGTCTCTATCATCGGGTCTCTCACAAGGTCCTGCGCATCTCAGAAACCACGGGTCTGGAAGGGGAAAAGCTGCTGACTCCGGACGATCATTTCAAGACGCTCAAGGATTTCAATGCCGCCTACGAAGGCGAGGCCACTACCGAAGAGCAGCTCCGTCTCCTGCTCAATAAGGCCCTGCAGGACGACCCGGACCTGGAGCGCTTTCTTCAAGACTTCCCCTGGCGCGTCTTTTCCGCCCGACCTGCCGCAGGCGGTGTGCCCGGCGTTTTTGCCTGCTACCGCTTCCCGCCAGGGGGGGCGCAGTCGAAATCCCAGGAGTTGGGGGAATTGCGATGGTACTTTCTGCCGGACGGATCGGACAAGGTCCGGACCACCCTGGATGAAATCGATCGGCACATCGCCTCGGAACCTGCGACCCCAAGGCCTTTCCCCCGGCCCCTCAAATTCAGGCGGGAGAGACTGAAGGCTATCGAGGCCCACATCCGAACCCGGGACCTCAAGGCCCGCAAATCCGTCACCATGGCCCAGGTTGCCAGTGGGCAGGAAGCCAGCGATGGACTGAAGCTGGTGGCATGGATGGATGTAAGAGATTCGGACGAACTCGATGACGGCCTTTCAAACTCAACCAAGGATACAAAATGAAAAAGCCGGATGTCCATCGTTACAGCGTTTTCATCAGCAGCGTGCAAAAGGAACTCGCGGAGGAGCGACGCGGGATAAAGGATTTCCTTACCCATGATCTTCTGCTCAGGCGGTTCATTTCGGATGTGTTCCTTTTCGAAGATATCCCCGCAGGAAATCGCAAGCCTGACGATATTTATTTGGGTGAGGTTCGCCAATGCGATATCTACATTGCAATTCTCGGAAATGAATACGGGCCGAAAAACGAGGCCGGCAAGTCGGCAACAGAACTGGAATTTGATGAGGCTACCAGAACCCATCGGGAACGGCTGGTCTTTGTCAAGGGCGATGATGATGACAGCAAGCGCAGCCCTGAGATGGCCGCGTTGGTGCGCAAAGCAGGAAAGCAAGTCACCCGACGCCGATTTTCAGATATCCCAGGCCTGATCAGCGAGGTCTATGCCAGTCTTGGCGACTGTCTTGAAAACCGGGGCGCCCTCAGAACGACGCCCTTTGATGGAAGCATCTGTGAGGGGGCGACACTCCGGGATATCGATAATAAAACGGTTGCGGATTTCATTGAAACAGCCGAGGTCGCAGGCCGGCTGAGGCTCAAAGGGTCAAAAGCCCCCAAAGCGGTCCTCCAGAATTTCAATTTGTTGCGTAACGGCAAACCCACGAATGCCGCCATCCTTCTGTTCGGGAAAGAGCCACGGCGATTTTTTTACAACGTGCAGGTCCATTGCTTCCATTTCCATGGAACGGAAAAGCGAAAACCCATTGCATCCCAGCAACCGTATGAGGGAAGGCTGATC
>Ga0209164_1005258_pt1 | contig 11102 bp, 11 predicted proteins | sample MTBNYHSulfiMetaG_FD_187458 | JGI IMG/M metagenome (GOLD analysis project Ga0209164, IMG submission 187458) | Enrichment culture microbial communities from rom New York Harbor, USA that are MTBE-degrading - MTBE-NYH (New York Harbor Sulfidogenic)... | ecosystem: Environmental > Aquatic > Marine >... | reverse complement strand
GGAAGGCCGTGGCAGTCCCAGCCGAACCGGCGCTCGACCTTGAGCCCCTTCATGCTCTGGTAGCGGGGAATCACGTCCTTGATCGTGCCCGGAACGAAGTGCCCGAAGTGCGGAAGACCGGTGGCAAAGGGAGGGCCGTCGTAGAACACGTACTCCTCCCGCCCGTCCCTCTGGCTGATGGACTTCTCGAAGATGAGGTGCTCTTTCCAGAAGCGAAGTATCTCTTCCTCAATGCCGGGAAAGCTCGCCTTGGGGTCTACCGGCTTGTACAACCTGTCCTCTCCTTGACTCCCGATGAATGGATGTGTCCCGGGTGGTGCCGTGAGCCTGGCAATGTTACGGATAAAGAAGAAGGGGTGTCAAGGCGAGGATCGGAGCTGCGCGGCGAGCCGCACCGCCGCACCCGGCCCGGTCAGTTTTCCGTCAGGATGTCCCGATCGTACTGGTCCTGCGCCCAGGCCTTGTGCTTGCGTTCCTCCTCCGCCAGGACCCGGAACAGCTCGCCGGCCCGAGTGTCCCGAGCCAGCGACGACAGGCGCGCATAGAGACTCTCCGCTTCTCCTTCCTTCTGGATGATCAGGATCAGGAAGTCCCCGTACTCCATGTCGGGGGAAAAGGGAACCGAAACGAGCATCTCGTTGAGTTTCTGGTCGCTGCCGGCAAGTGGCCTGAAGAGCCGCTGTGCTCCGCCGCCGCTGCGCAGCTCCGACAGCTTGCGCTCGTGCTCCTTCTCCATCTGGGCCATGGAAATCAGCAGCTGCCGGAATGCTTTCCTGTCGGTGCTCCCGGCGTACGACAGGTACATCTCCTGCGCCTTGCGCTCCCGGTCGATCGCGAACTCCAGGATCTCGTCGATGCTGTTGAACTCGAGGGTTTGTTCCATGCGCTGATAGTATCCTGTCCCGGGCGGGCGTGTCAAAAGGCGGGGCAATCGCACCCGGCGGCGCTCACACCCGTGGGCCTCGCGTTGACATTGGAAACTCGATCCGCTACACTAGTTTCGAACGAAATATCATCATGATATGAGCACAGTCCAGGCCCCTGCGGCCGGCGGGACCGCCGCCCCCAAGTCGAAGCAAGGAAAGGCGAGCGCACCGGCGGCCGGCAAGAGAGACACAGCAGATCTGCCCCGAGCGGTCAAGGTTACCGCGCTTTCCCTGCTCAAGAGTTTCTACGACGAGCAGATCTTCAACCTCCTGATCCGCTACTTCTACGACCCGGACCCGGAGGTCAGCAAGACCGCGATAGCCGCCTCGGGGTCGATCGGGAACGACGTCGCCATCCCGCACCTGTATCGCCTGACCGAGCAGGGGAACACGGAACAGAAGATCGTGGCCATCCGGACCCTGGCGGCGATCAACGCCCCGCCGGCCATTGACTATCTCTCCAAGTATTTCGCCGTGTTTCAGCAAACGGAGATCCGCCGCGAGATCCTCAAGGCGATCAACCGGATATCCCCCCTGCATCCCAAGAGCCGGGAGTTGAACGTCGCCGTGCTCATGGACACCGGGCTCGGTAAAGGTTACGACGAGCCGATAATCCTGGGACTGCTCGAAGCGGGGGAGTTCGAGCACGTGAAGAACAACCTCCTGGCCACCCAGCCGGACGTGCAGCGGTTGGTTTTCAACAGGGTCCTGGAAATGACGAGCGAGGAGTCCGCCGACTTCGTCGAGCATTTCCACGACAAGGTTGCCCAATTCGATCCCACGACCCTCGGCTTCTTCCTGTGCGCCTACGAGCTCAGGACCGCCAGCCCGCAGCAGAACTACGTGGTCGACACCCTGCAGAGCGTGGATGCCAGGGCCACCACCTCGTTCCTCCTGTCCCTGACCAACTACAAGGGGCGCATCCAGAATCTCTCGCGAATGTTCCGCCTTCTCCTGCGGGTTCCCTACATCGACCCCGACACGGAAGCCCTCAACGGAGACCTCCTTGCCAGGATCATTGCCGAGGTGAAGAAGGATTCGCCGCTGCTTCTCAACGAGTTCATCTTTGCCACGGCCACCAACCTGGAAGCGGTGTTCGCCAAGATCCGACAGCAGACCGTCTCTCTGCAGGGGGTGAAGCAGAAGGAGGCTCTGCTGGGGGTCCTGCTCGCCAAGACCCTGGAGCAGTACGGCACAGCCGAGCTCCTGCAGGACGTGGCCGGATTCTTCAAGATCGACACCAACGACGATCCGGGTCCGCTGGTAACCCGCATTCGGGAGCGGATGATCACCGCCGGAGAAGACGAGCGAAACCGCTTCGAGGCCACGCGGCAGCTGTTCGACAACGACGATCGCAGCGTCCGGCTGAACACCTACCACACCCTGGCCAAAGTCAACCTGAGGAACCCGGCGCTCATGCGGCGCCTCAACCGCCTGATCCGGGTAATCGGCACCCTGGACATCCGCAACTCCGGAAAGAAGATCCTGGAAATCTTCAACTACTCCCGCCAGGAGCGCATTCCGTATCTCGAAGAGACCTGCGTCGTCACGCTCTGCCAGCTGCTCAACCGGACGGCAATCGAACAGGCCAAGAACTTCTTCGCCGAACCGGTCAAGAACGCCCACGCAGTGGCCGGCTACGTGCGGGGCGCGCGCTACCTGCCCCCCAAGCTGTTTCTCAATCCGGTGCTCCGGCTCCTTGGGGAGCCCAAGATCGGTGTACGCATCCATGGCGTGATCATAAACTCCCTGGAGGTGATGGATCTGGGTGGGGTCGCCGGCGTGCTTCCACCACTCATCAGGGCGTTGAGGCTCGCGCATCTCAGCCAGGATCACAAGCGCCATCTCAGCGCCGTAGTCGCCCGCTACGGAGACTCCGCCGTGGTCCAACCCCTGATCGAGCTGACCGGGAGCGAGGACGTGGCGGTGCGTCGGTTGGGCATACGAACGATCCGGGACCTGGTCAAGCGGGAACGCAATCTGCCGATCGACGTGCTCACCAGCCGGCTGTACACCCTCCTCGAGGACAAGCTACAGACGGTGCGGATCGACGCACTGCTTGCGCTGCTGGCGCTGCGGGACGACTACGCCATCCAGGTGCTCCAGGACTTCTTCGACGCCCAGGACGAGACGGCAATCATCGAGGTCCTCGGGAGCCTGGACTCGGACACTTCTCACGAGGTCATCGCCCGGGTCCTTTCCCTGATCTTCAGCGAAAACGCCAGGGTCCACGAGGAGCTAAGAGTCAGGCTCGAGCCCTTCTGCGCCGGCAGCTTCGCCGAAGAGATCCGCAACACCCTCCTCGGAGCGCTCAAGGGCCAGGGGACCCGGCAGCTTTCCTCCGGGGCGGTCAAGAGGGTCGCCGAGGCCCACGTCGGAGGCCTTCTAGGCCACGCCAAGCAGGACTTCAAGCTCCGCCGGGAGAACGCACAGGAGCTTACGGTCTTCTTCACCGACATCGTAAGCTACACGAAAAAGACCTCGGCCAGCGACACCAGCGCGCTGATGAATCTGATCGCGAGCTTCGAAGAGATCACCCTGCCGACCATCGCTCGGCTCAAGGGTACCGTGGTCAAGAAGATGGGGGACGGGCTTCTGGCCACCTTCAAGCACCCGCTCAATGCGGCCATCGCGGCGCTGCAGATTCAGAAGAAGATCGAAGAGCACAACGAGTACAAGATGGAGGCCGAACGCTTCCAGGTGCGCGTCGGCCTCAACACGGGATCGGTGATCGGCAAAGGCGACGACATCTTCGGGGACACGGTCAACGTGGCCTCCCGGATGGAAACCTCTGCCCGGCCCGGAGAGGTGCTGCTGACCCAGGCGACCTATGAGGGGATCAAGGAGCACGTTCGCTGTACCCACTTCGGCCCGTTGCAGGTCAAGGGCAAGGCCGAGCCGATCGCCACGTATGCCGCGGAGGAGATCCTGGTCGACGTGGACAAGCTGCTCGCCGAGGGGGGTGCAGGGCCCCCCGCGGGGTCTCAGAAGAGCGGCGTGGGCTCGCTGGCCGAGCTCCAGGAGTCCATGTTCGAACCGCAATTCAGGATTTCCGAAGCCTCGGGGCTGCCCGCCGGGGTGGTCGAGCAGCTGGAGAGAGTCTTCGTGGACCTGGCCAGGGCGGTCGAGAATGTCTCGGAGGGCTACCACCAGGAGTATCTCTTCAAGCGCTTCCTCCAGGAACGCTGGGACCGGATGGTGGGAACCGCGGCCCGGTAGTCGAGCCGGCTGCCGGCTCTGATTGCCCTTTGACTCTTTCTTCAAAGATTGGTATAGTTGTTGGCGCGTGGGCCTACGGGTCCAAAAGGAGGTCTATTGGCAGCGAAAGAGCAACGGATCAACGAGATGATCCAGGTTCGGGAGGTTCGCCTGATCGACGACAGGGGCAATCAGCGGGGCATCGTCCCCACGGCGGAAGCCATGGAGCTTGCCCGGCAGTCGGGTCTGGATCTGGTGGAGGTTTCCCCAGGTGCGAGCCCCCCGGTATGCAAGCTGCTGGACTACGGCAAGTTCAAGTTCGAGCAGGAGAAGAAGCTTCGGGAATCCCGCAAGAAGCAGAAGCAGGTCAAGATGAAGGAGATCCGGATGCAGCCCAAGATCGAGGAGCACGATCTGGCCTTCAAGACCAAGCACATCCGGGAGTTCCTCGACGACGGGTTCAAGGTCAAGGTGACCGTCCGCTTTCGCGGAAGGGAGCTGGCGCATACCGAGCTCGGACGGAACGTCCTGCAGCGGATACTGGAGATTCTCGAGAACAGCTACATCATGGACAGGCCACCGCAGATGGAAGGCCGGATGATGTCGATGTTCATCAGTCCGAAGTCCAAGAAATAGACTGCTCCGCTTCACAAGAGATCGGCCAACAACACACGCGAAAGGGGCATGAGAAGATGCCAAAGATGAAAACACGCAGGAGCGCGGCCAAACGCTACTCGGTGACCGGCTCGGGAAAGGTTCGCTACAAGAAGCAGGGGCTTCGGCATATCCTCACTAAGAAATCCAGCAAGCGCAAGCGGAAGCTGCGCCAGCCGGGCATCCTGAGCAAGGTCGAGACGCGCCGGGCCAGGGTCTGCCTGCCCTACGATTGAGATCACAAGGAGCACTGGAACGATGCCCAGAGCAATCGACGGAACCAGACGCAAGACCAGACGGAAAAAGATCCTCAAGCACGCCAAGGGATACTGGGGGAGGCGGAGCAACCTGCTGCGCACCGCCAAGGACGCGGTGGCCAAGTCGCTGGCGTACGCATACCGCGACCGCCGCAACAAGAAGCGCGATTTCCGCGCGCTGTGGATTACCCGGATTTCCGCTGCGGCCCGCCAGCACGGCCTCACCTACGCCACGCTGATGCACGGGCTTCAGGTGGCGGAGATCCGGATCAACCGGAAGGCCCTGTCGAACCTCGCCATCGAGGACCCGGCGGCTTTCCAGGCCCTCGTGGAAACGGTCAAGGCCGGACTCGGCAAAGCGGAGACGGCGGACAAGAAATGATCAGCCTGGAGCAGATTCGTCTGCTTGAAGCCAAGATCACCAAGGCCGTGGAGCTCATCAGGACGCTCAAGGTGGAGAACTCCAATCTCCGCAATACCCTGGACTCCGCCCAGTCCCGGATGCAGGACCTCGAGAAGCTGGTCGGTGATCTCAAGACCGATCAGCGGGAAATCGAGGCGAGCATTCTCAGGGCGATGCAGAACCTCGACCAGCTCGAAGACGAGGTCTCGGAACCCGCCGCCAAGGCGGCCGAAGAGCCCGCGGAAGAGCCTCCCGACAAACCGGAGCGTGCGATACCGCAGAGCGACTCTGCTTCCGGGGAAGATGAAGACAACGAGGACTCCGACAGAGAGCTGGACATCTTCTAGACGAGGCCAATGGTGACTGGCATGGAGAAGAACAACCTGGAGGTCAATATCCTCGGCACGTCGTTCACGATACAGTCGACGAACGACGACGGGTACCTCAGGCAGCTCGTCACCTACCTCGAGCGCACCGTCAGACAAATCCAGGAACGCTACAATTCCCACGATCCGATCAAGGTGTCGCTCCTGGCCGGATTGAACATCGCCGACGAGCTGTTTCGCTGCCGAAGCGTCGGGGGAAGGACCGAAGAGCCGGGCTCCGAGGAAATCGAGAGGATCACAGAGAGGCTGATCGAGACGATAGACAGAAGCCTGACAGAGAACTAGCCCTGCTGTGTTCGCGAGGGGGTTTATATCTTCTTGGGTCAAACCTTTAATCTGGGATTCCTGATTTCGGGGTTGATTGCCCACCGGCCACGTTGCCGGGAAACATGATTCTCCGATGCGGAAACCCACTTGAACACTCCCAAGGTTCAAGAGGATGTTTCTCCGGACGGCATGAGCGGGGCTTTTTCATGGGCAAGAGAGGGTACGCTTCGTGAACAACGCCGCCCTGTACGCGCTGATGTACGTCGATGACGACCCCCAAACCCTCGAGCTGTTCCGGCGTTTCTTCTCGAGGGACTACCGGGTTTTCACCGCCACGACCGGAGCGGAGGCTCTCGACGTCCTGTCGCAGGAGGCGGTGCACGTGCTGTTCGCCGACCAGCGAATGCCCGCCATGAGCGGCATCCAGCTCCTGGAGACGGTGGCCCGCGATTACCCGGACACCGCGCGGGTCCTGGTGACCGGCTTCGCGGACATCGACGTGGTGATCGACGCCATCAACCGGGGCGCGGTGTACCGCTACCACAGCAAACCCTGGGACTTCGAGGAGCTGGGCGGCACCATCCGCAACGCCCTCGAGGTGTACGCCCTCAAGCGGCACAACCAGGAGCTGATCGCTTCCCTGGACGAACAAAACAGGCTCCTGCTGCGCACGGTCGAGGAGCTTCGCTTTCTGAACCAGCTCGACCTGGAGCTCAAGACGGTCCGAGAGGCGGATACGGTGCTGCTGCGGGCGATCGAGCGTCTCAAGCAGGAGCTGGGGGCGGCGGACGGCTGGTACTGGGAGACGGCGGGTGAGACCTGGAACGTGCGGATCCCGCCGCATGAGCCCGACTGCCTCACCCGTTTCTGGGAAACGGTGGACGGATCGAGGCTCCGGGAGATGGAGGGACCCACGGTCTTCACCCTCGGCGATCAGGGCAGCGTGTGCGTGCTGCCCCTGGCCTTCGCGGATATCCGCTTCGGAGCCCTTGCCTTCGTGTTCGACCAGGTCGCCCCTCTGGATTCCCCCGAGCTCCTGTTCACGCAGGCCGCATCCCACGTGGCCTCCTCGGTGCTCTACAGCCATCACGTCCACGCCCAGGAGCTCAGGCGGGAAAGCCTCATGATGCTCGGACAGATGTCCAGCATGATCGTGCACGATCTGAAAGGACCACTGGCCACCATCCTCGGCTTCGTGTCGCTCCTCCAGGCGGATCTCCCCGCGGAGCAGCGCAGCGAGTTCGCCGCGATCATCAACCAGGAGGTCACCCGACTCATCGAAATGGTCGAGGAGCTGCTCTCCTTCTCCAAGGGGCAGCCCAACCTGCGCGTCTCGGCGGTGGAGGTCCGCGAGTTCGTGAACGAGGTCCTGGAGCTGTTCCACCTGAGCTTCGACAAGGAGCGGATCGCCGTGGAGATCGACACCCCGGCGGAGCACGTGGTCCCCGCGGATCGCCGGAAGCTCAAGAAGGTGCTCATCAATTTGCTGGAAAACGCCAGAGACTACCTGCGCGGGCTCGAGGCGGAGAGAAGGATTCGCATCTCGTCGTCCCGGACCGAGGGCTGCGTCGAGATCGCGGTCACCAACAGCGGGCCTGCGCTGCCTTCCGACGTGGCCCGGCGTGTGTTCGACCCTTTCTTCTCCTACAAGAAGGACGAAGGCACCGGCCTGGGCCTGACGATCTGCAGGAAGATCGTGGAGGAGCACGGGGGGACCCTCGATGTTCGCGGTGACAGCGGGCTCACCGAGTTCGTCATCCGTCTTCCGACACGATCGGCATCGGATCCAGAGAGCCAAAATCGCAGCCGCGAACCGTGACGATCGAAGCGGCCAGGTGGTTGGCCAAGCGAGCCGAGGCCGCGGCGCTGCGCCCGGTAAGCCGTCCGTACAGGAACCCGGCGGCGAAACAGTCCCCCGCGGCAGTGGTGTCCACGGCGTCCACCTTGAAGCCGGGCAGCTTCTCGACCCGACCGTGATCGTTCAGGTAGCAGCCGTCGTGTCCCACCTTCATCAGAGCCGTCGCACAGAAACGACCGGCCTCCTCCACGGTTTCCAGGTCCGTACGCTTCTCCCCGAACATCATGCGGTACTCTTCGCGGTTGCCGAACAACACGTCCACCCTCGAGGGAATCAGTCCGAGAAACTCCGATCGCGACCTGCTCACCGCGAAGGGATCGGCGAGGTCGAAGGCGATGGGAATGCCGCCGGCCTTCGCCCGGTCGATGGCCAGCATGACCGCTTCTTTCTGGCTCTCGGTGTCCCACATGAAGGCCGTGAAGTATAGCAGCCGGGACCGGTCCAGGGCCTCCAGGTCCAGGTCCCGCCAACCGTACTCCCGGCAGGCCCCCAGGTGCGTGAACATGGTGCGCTCGTAGTCCGGGGTAACGAGAATGACCGAGCAGCCCGTGGGCACGGGCTTGCGGACCAGCCGCTGTACGACCCCGGCCTGCTCGAGGATCTCGCGGTATCGATCCCCCAGCTCGTCCTCGCCCACCGCCCCGGTGTATATCACCGGATCCAGGGGAGTGCCCGCCGGTACCTCGGCGCGCTTCAGCCAGGAGATCCCCCGCAGGGTGTTGGCGCAGCTGCCCCCGGGGATGTTCGTGTATCCCGACACCATTTCCAGGATCTGCTGCATGCGAGCGGCGTCGACCAGGTTCATCGTACCCTTGGGCGCCGCCGTGCGCTCCAGCGTCTGGAAGTCCACGGGGGCGATGAAGTCCAGCAAGGGGTTCCCGAGACCGAAGATGGAAAACATGCTGCGGCCATCCTGTGCGTCGGTTTCGTTGACGCTCCCCGCCGGTGCATACTATAGTACGCACCGGCGGAGCGCCGTGCGGACACAATAGTAGCGTTTCGGCCGCGATCGCGTCCATAGTCCGGAAGACGCCTGCAGCTTCGCAAGATATCGGGATTTCGAGCGGGATGGCTCTCGTTACTGCCCAGCAGCTGAACCAGTTCTACCAGCAGTTCCGCGATCTCGAGGTGACCTTCACCCGACAGGTCGTACAGATCCTGGGGCTGCTCTCCCAGCACACCGCGGTCAAGTGCCTGGGGGAGGACATGCCCTGCACCATTTACTCCACCTCCATGATCGGGGCCAAGGTCATTGCCAGCCTGCGCGCGGAATCACTGAAGCGGCTCCGGCAGTCCAACTTCACCGTGGCCCTGCGCTTCAGCTTCCGCCGCCCCGATCGGGCCGACCCCCTGTCGTTCTTCGTCTCTGCCAGGATCACCAGTCACAGGATCTACGACCCGAGCTGCCCGGACCTGTATTTCCTGGGCCTCGAGTACTCCCACAAGCCCCCGGACGACCTGATCGAGCTGCTGGGCCAGCTGCTCGAAGCCAACGTCAATGCCAGGCGCCGCCAAGAGATCCGCATCGAGATCACCCCGGCCAGCCTCAAGGCCCTGGGTCTGGAAGGCAAAGAGGCCACGCTGCACGTGCACGGGGCCCCTCGGGTGTGCATTCTCCGGGACCTTTCGTTCTCCGGCGCCAAGGTACTGCTGTTCGGCGTTGCCGAGGATCTGCTCGAACAGCCGGTCGTGCTGCAGCCGGCCTTCTCCGGTCACAGGGGAGAGCTCTCCCTGACCGGCACGATCCTGCGCTACGAGGCCGTGATCGGAAGAGAGGACATCGGGGCGGTCGGCCTTCACTTCGAGGAGAAGAGCGTGCCGATGGGCTACAAGATGATCATCAACCACTACCTCCGCAGCCATCCCCACCTCCTGGACAGGGACAGGAAGTAAAGCGGGCAGGGCTCGGCCCCCGTTGGCGCGACCGCTTCCCCTTGACGCTCCGAGACGCCGCTTCCTACATTGAGGGCATGGGTGATCCCCTGAAGAGCATCCGCTACCTATCAATCCGGGAGCTCAAGCCCCGCATGATCGGCGAGTTCCTGCTGGACCCGGAAATCCTGCTGCCCGTGGAGGTGCCCGATGCCGCTCGGGGCTGGAGCCCGGAGTCCATTTCCTGGGAAGCGATCGTGTCCGGCATGCTCAAGCTGCTGGCCTACAGCCCGGAAACCGATCACGGCGACTACTACCGGCGGTTCATCCTGGCGGTCAAGCCGGACATCAAGGATGAGTTCACCCGGGTCGGAATCTTGAAGACTCGCGACGGAGAGCTCGAGCTGGCGGTGGAGATCTTCCGGGCTCTGGCGGGGGTCTTCCCTGACTGCGCCTCGTCCCGCAACAACCTCGCACTCGCGTACGAGAAGCTGGCCCGCGCCGCCGAGGAGCAGAGCCACTCCCAGGCTGCCGAACGCTACCTGGGCCTGGCGTTCCAGGCCTACAAGGACGCGATCGAAAAGGCTCCGGAGCTGGCCGGCACCCACTACAACTTCGGGCACTTCCATCTGAGGCAGCGCAACTTCGGCAAGGCGCGGGAGCACTTCGCGGAGTTCCTGGCGAGGCAACCCGAGTCCGACCAGTCCGACTCGGTCAGGGCGGTGCTCCGAGAGCTCGAAGGAGTCGGCAGCATCGAACGCGTGTGCGCCGAGGCGTTCGACGCCATCAGCCTGAACCGCGAGGCCGAAGCGGTGCCCCAGCTGCAGGAGGTCACCCGGCGGCACCCGGAAATCTGGAACCCCTGGTTTCTGCTCGGCTGGGCGCACCGCCGCCGGGGGGAATATCGGGAGGGAAAAGCGGCGCTGGAGAGGGCCCGCTCACTGAAGCCCGCGGACACGGACACCCTCAACGAGCTTGCCATCTGTCTGATGGAAGTGGGCGAGTTCGCCGAGAGTCATCGCCTTCTCTGCGAAGCGGTGCGGCTGGAGCCGGAGAACCTGAAGCTGGCCTCCAACCTCGGCATTCTCTCCCTCAGGATGGGCCGAAGCGACGAAGCCCGCCGGCACTTCGAAGCGGTCCTGGCCCGCAGCCCCGAAGACGCCCTGGCCCGGGAGTACCTGCGCCGGCTTTCCTCCGAGGAGGGATAGCCGCCGCCCCCAGCGCCCGCCGCTGGATCACGGCCCTTCCCACAAACTACTCGCAAAAAAAAACTTAATGTTT
>Ga0209164_1005257_pt1 | contig 11103 bp, 11 predicted proteins | sample MTBNYHSulfiMetaG_FD_187458 | JGI IMG/M metagenome (GOLD analysis project Ga0209164, IMG submission 187458) | Enrichment culture microbial communities from rom New York Harbor, USA that are MTBE-degrading - MTBE-NYH (New York Harbor Sulfidogenic)... | ecosystem: Environmental > Aquatic > Marine >... | reverse complement strand
ATCAACGTCAAAGGGGACGACATCCTGGGCAGGAAGTCATACAAGACCATCAGCGATGTGCCGGGCGAAGTCGAGCTGGCTGTCATTGCCATACCCTCCCAGTTCGTCCTGGAGGAGGTGGAGGAGTGCGGCCAGAAGGGCGTCAAGGCCCTCATCATCATCTCAGCAGGCTTTAAAGAGACGGGCCACGATGGGGCGGAGCTGGAGAAGAAGCTTGTTCAGGCAGCTAGAAAGTACGGCATGAGGATTCAGGGCCCAAACTGTCTGGGAGCCGTCAACACCCATGTGCCTTACGACCTCAGCTTCGCGTCTTCGCTGCCAAACAAGGGCAGCATAGGCTTCATTACCCAGAGCGGGGCCTTGGGCACAGCCATCTTGGATTGGATCATCGCGGAGGAGATCGGCTTCGGTAGCATCATCAGCCTCGGGAACAAGGCGGACCTGGACGAGGTAGACTTCATTGAGGCCATGGCCGAGGACCCGGACATCAAAGTGATCCTGCTGTACCTTGAGAGCATTGAGCGTGGCCGCAAATTCCTTGAGGTGGCTGAGAGGGTTGTCAAGAGGAAGCCTGTGATGGTTGTTAAGGGCGGGACAAGCAGCGCGGGCGCCAAGGCCGCAGGCAGCCACACAGGCGCCCTTGTGGGCAGCTTCCTGGCCTACCAGAAAGCCTTCGATAAGGCTGGGATCATCCTCACTGAGAGCATGGAGGATCTGTTCAACTACGCGGTGGCCTTCACGGAGCAGCCTCTCCCACAAGACGAGGGCGTCGCCATAGTCACCAACGCGGGAGGCCCAGGCATATTGTCCACTGACCTCATCGAGAAGCTGGGCCTCAGGATGGCCAAGCTCTCCGACGAGACGAGGGCGGAGCTAAAGAAGAGTCTACCCGCTGCGGCTGCCACAGGCAACCCCATAGACATTCTGGGTGACGCGTTACCTGACAGGTACGCGGTGGCCGTGGAGACGGCGTTGAAAGACCCGAGCGTTCATTCGGTTGTGGTGCTACTCACGCCGCAGGCCATGACTGACAGCCTGGCGACCGCTAAAAATTTAGTGGGGTCATCTAGGGTGCATCCCGAGAAGCCCATGATAGCCGTATTCATGGGTGGCGACTGGGTCGCACAGGCGGCAGAGTACCTGAAGGACAACGGCGTCCCTTGCTTCAACTTCCCAGAGAAAGGCATCAAGACCCTCGGCGCCCTGTACCAATATGTTAGGCACCTTAACCTGCCTCCTCTGAGCCCCCCAGAGTTCAAGGACATAGACCGCGAGAAGGCTAAAAAGATATTCGCGGCGGTGAAAAAGGACGGCAGGAAGGTGCTGTTCCCTCATGAGGCCATCGCGGTGGTGGAGGCCTACGGCGTCAACGCGCCCGGCAGCAGGTTGGCCACGACGGCGGAGGAGGCCACGAGGCACGCTGAGTCGATAGGCTATCCCGTTGTCATGAAGGTTGTGAGCCCAGATATAATGCATAAGACGGACATCGGCGGCGTGGAGCTGAACCTCAGCAACCCGGAGATGGTGCGCATCGCCTTTGAGGAGATCATGAGGAAGAGCCGGAAAGCCCAGCCCCTTGCCAAGATTTACGGTATCACTGTGGATAAGATGGTGCCCAGGGGCAGGGAGATGATCATAGGCATGAGCAGGGACCCCCAGTTTGGGCCCATGATCATGTTCGGGTTGGGCGGCATCTACGTCAACTTCCTCAAGGATGTGAGCTTTAGGCTAGCCCCTGTCAATGAGAGGGAGGCCCAGGAGATGATGGAGGAGACTCGCAGCTACGCCCTGCTCAGGGGCGTTAGGGGCCAGGCACCCGCGGACATAGACGCCCTGAGGGACGCCATCATGAGGATAGGATTGATGGTCTGGGAACTACCTGAGCTGAATGAGCTGGATATAAACCCGATACTCGTCTACGACAAGGAGAAGGGTGTGAGCGCCCTAGACGTCAAGATGACTCTTGGCGACTAGGCAACCTTCTTCACGTATACCAATGCCTCTTCGACGGTCATGCTTGTACTGTATTTGCGCTGAAAATAGTAGGCCACATTACCAACATCACGCGCGAGAACTTCCTCAGCGTTAGGATGGTCTGAGGCGGTGTACTGAGGCCAGTCAATGATCCATATCCTGCCCTCCGGGTTGACCATGATGTTATACTCACTGAGGTCTGTGTGGATGACACCGGCTCTGTAGGCGAGACCCACATTATCGAGGATGTCAACTAAGAACTCCCCAGGCTCATCAAGCTCGATAACATCTGAGAGCTGCACCGCGTCCAGGTACTCCATGACGATGGCGTGCCTATTCTGCTCAAAAGGCCTGGGCACAGACACCCCCGCTTCGTGCATCATCCTCAAGGCTCTAAACTCGTTCTCAGCCGCCAACCTAGACTGGTAGAGCCAAGAGATGTGGCGGCGGTCAGCTATGTAATCCCGTTTACGTCGGGTGTCCCTGAAGCTGGTGCGTCCCAGCCGGTGGAACTTGACGGCCACCTTCACGTTGCCTGGGGTCATGGCCTCGTAGACGTCGGCCTCCTTGCCTATGCCCACTGATGGCCCCAGGGCATCCAGAGTCTCCGATTTCACCAGGGCGTTCAATGCTAGGCAGTCGTAGGCCGTGTAGTTCATTATGTAGCCTAGGTAGGGTTCCTTCTGCCGGTAGATGAGCTCCAGCCTGTCCAGGTTGCCTAGGCGGTACTCCAGCTTGCTGTCATGGAGGCCGCTGTACCGGGCTACCTCCTCGAAGGGGACGTACTCGTGCTTGATCATACCTTGCTCAATGGCTTGGAGTATCCTCAGATCAAGGTTTTCCAGCTGTGTGAGCACCTGGGCTGCTTTCTCGGCCGACGACACAAGAAAATAGAGGTGTTCTGAGAGTATTTATGTTCCAGTCTTAGAGCTTTAATCTACTCTTTACAGCAATTGATACAGGTATTCCAATGACTGAGCCTATAGCTTGTGGAATATTGATTATTATCTCAGCATTAGCTGCAGGTATTCCAAAACCCATAATGAAGGCTTCTGCGAACCAATACCCAACTACGATCATTACACCTCCAACTAGCCATGCGATGACCATTTTCGTTTTAGATGTTGATTCAGAGTTACCTGCTATTTTTCCCACTACATAGCCTTCCAATCCCTTTATCACTAGCGTGTATGGTGCGAATACTCCATACCCAAGCAAAACATCTGCTAAGGCAGAACCTATACCTCCAGCCAATGCGCCCACGATTGGTCCAAAGACGAGGGCCGTTGTCACAACAATTGCATCACCTAGATTAAAGTATCCTCCTGTGGGAACGAAAGGGATGAAAAACATGGTGACTACAGTTGTTAATGCACCCATGATTGCCACTGCCGCAAGGTCTCTAGTGGACATTTTAATATTGCCGCTCATACCTTTTCTCGCCTTAAGGTGTTATAGTTATAACTATAATATAAGATATTCTAGTTGAAACTATAACATCTGGCTTTAAAGCAGAACCTGCAGCTCGTCCAAGGCCTCTAGTACGCGTCTCCCCCGCTCAGTGATCTCTAGGAGCTTTCGTTTACCCTCTGAAGACGAGGATATCAGGCCTCTGGCTTCAAGATCAGTGAGGTGCTGGTAGACTGCCCCCAGGGTCATATCGCTTCCTAGGCTCTTCCATATGGCGTAACCGTATGTAGGTTGTTGGCTTATAATTCTTAGAACCCGCTCCTTTGTGGCTAACCTGGAGCCCAGCCGAGGTGCCTTTCTGTGCTTGGTCAGACTGCTAAGTATGTCGTCCGTCTTAAGACCGCTGCTGGTGACCAAGCAAACCACCGTCTCATCTCGGCCGATCAGGCTCCTCACCTCATCCAGCTTGAGACAGGCCACCGGTGCACTGGAAGCGGGTTCTGCGAATATCCCCTCGTACTTCGCTATGTCTTTTCCCGCGGCGATCATGTCGTCATCAGACACGGACACGGCTGAGCCGCCTGAATCTCGAAGAGCCTTGAGGGCCAGCTCCCCGTATATGGGCTCCGAGACCCTGATGGCTGAGGCCACTGTCTCTCCCTTAACATGTTCAGGTTCAGCTAATCCATCACGGTAGGCTATGGTTATGGGGGAGCATCCCTGGGCTTGTACTCCAATGATCCTCGGCTTATCCTGGATGAAGCCCAGCTCCTCCATCTCCTTGAAACCCTTCCAGACGCTGTGAAGAGTGGCTCCGCTCCCCATAGCCACGATTACCCAGTCCGGGACGCCCTGCTGCTCCACCAGTTCGTAGCTAATAGTCTTGAGGCCTTCCACGCTCAGGGGGTTGAGCTCAGTGGTGGCCTGGTACCAGCCCATCTCCTCCTCCAGCCTCTGGGCTCTGGCGATGGCTTCCTCGATGCTGTCCCCGGCTTCCACTATCTTGGCATCATACATCATCATCTGAGCCAGCTTACCCAGGTCAACGGCCTTCGGAACTATGAGGTTGCACTGGATGTCCACGCGGGCCGCGTAGGCTGACACTGAGGCTCCGTGGTTGCCGTTGGTGGCGCAGATCAGGCTATCGTAGCCTCTGCTAGCTGCATCCGAGACTATGAGGGCCGCCGACCTGTCCTTGAAGCTGCTGGTGGGGTTCCTCGTCTCGTCCTTCAGGTACAGGTTCTCCAAGTGGAGTGTCTCGGCTAGCCGCTGGGCTCTCTGGAGGGGCGTCCCTCCCTCACCCAGGCTCACCGTCCTAGTTATCTTTGGGAGCACGGGCCGATACCTCCAGAAGGTGAGAGGCCCCGTGAAGCTGATGGGCCCAGAACCCGGCTCAAGCCTGTACTCTATGATGCCTCCGCACTTCTCACATCTATGCCTAGTAGTGTCAGCTTTGTACATCCTTCCGCAACGTAGGCACGTCAGGCTTGGGCGGAGGCTCATCAAATAGACTATGATGTTGACCCGTTTTATGCTTATGCCAATTCTTTTATGGGCACCCATGTATCAGTTCACGTAACGGCTTTGAAGCTCTCTGAACTTAGACCAGGCATGGAGAATGTCACCTTAGAATTGGAGCTTCTGAGCCTGGAAGAGCCCAGAGAGGTGGAGACGTACACAGGGTTGAAGCACACCATTGTAGAGGGCGTGGTCCGGGACGCCTCAGGGTCCATGGGTCTCACAGTGTGGAACGAGAGGATAGAGGAGCTTGAGGGCATAAGACCGGGCGACAAACTGCTGCTGGCAGGCGTATTCGTTTCCAGCTACAAGGGAGCGCTATCAGCCAACGTGGGAAGAGACTCAAGCATATCTAAACGGTGATGCCAATGGATTCGCAGATCATCCAGCGCATTGTAGCGGAGTCAAGGAAACGGCAGAGGCCAGCCGGGTGCCACGGATACGAGCACACAGAACGAGTCATGGAGCTGTGTAAACGGCTGGGCGTCCAGCTGAAGGCCGACATGAGCGTCCTTCTCCCAGCCGCTATACTTCACGACGTATCAAGGGAAGAGGAAAATCACTCAGAGCAGGGCGCCGCTGAAGCCGCCAAGATACTGGAGGAGGTGGGGTACGACACAGGTGAAATACCCTTGATCTGTGAAGCCATACGGGCTCACAGCTTCAGCCGCGGAGAGAGGGCTAGGACACTCGAGGCCATGATTCTCAGCGACGCGGACAAGCTGGACGCCATGGGCGCAGTGGGTATATACAGAACAGCCCTCTACAGCGGCGAGCATATGAGGCCCGTAGAGGAGTTCATCGAGCACTTCCATGAGAAGCTTCTCACATTGAAGGACCTGCTTTATACGGATGAGGCTCGCGCTATGGCTGAAGAAAGGCACAGGTATATGCTGAATTACATGGAGGAGTTCATGAGAGAACTGAGGGCCGAGGCCTAGCCGGAGCCCCAGCGCCTGAAAAGCTCGTTTGCTACGTTGAGCTGGTCCAGCACCTTGCCGACTATGAAGTCAGCTACGTCCTCGACGGTCTCAGGCTTGTGGTAGAAGGCTGGCATGGCTGGGAGTATGACTGCACCTGCCTTGCTGAGCTTGGCCATGTTCTCGAGGTGGATGGCGTGGAGGGGCGTCTCCCGTGGGACCAGGATGAGGGGCCTCCTCTCCTTGAGGTGTACGTCCGCGGCCCTGGTGACCAGGTTGGGCACATAACCGTTGGCAAGGGCGCCTATGGTCTTCATGGAGGCGGGTATGATGACCATTGCGTCCACCCTGAAGCTGCCACTGGCTATGGGCGCCTCCAGTGCATCAGGATCGTAGCTGCAGTCAGCCAATTCATGGAGCACAGAGGTGCCGCCGATCTCGTGGCCTGCCACCTTCTCGGCTGCCTCGGTGACGATCAGGTGAGTCTCGACGCCCAGGTCACGGCAAGCCTTGAGCAGCCTGACGGCATATATGGTTCCGCTGGCCCCCGTGACGGCTACAATGATCCTCAAGCCCAGTGACACCTAGCTGAATAGAGAATCGAAGCGTTATAAACTGATTTAGGGGCTTACTCTCCCGGCGGGGGCACCGTAGGCTCTATGCATATGTAGAGGATGTTGTTTCCCCTGATGAACACGTCCCCGTATGACGCTATGAGGCCGCCGTCGTCGTACTCCTTGGCTCCCTTGAGCATCATGTTCATGTAGCCGTCGGCTCGGGTCATCTTTCCCCAGTACTCGCCTCTGCCTTTGAGGGCTACAGCTACGTTGCTTCCAACCGCCTTTATCAGAACGTTCAATGGTTTTTTGCGTGGCTCCAAACTAGTACACCGTTTCTGAAGTAATGAATAGTGCATTAGAGCATCATATAAAAGCTTTCTGAAACCTGTCCTTTTTTCAGGTTATTTTACTGAGTCACTCAGCTAAGGCTATCCAGTCGTTTGTGTTTTCGGTGTCAGATATTCCTGCTAGTTTTAGACTTGATTTTTCTATCAAGGCTCTGAACTTATCCAGGGTCATGGTCTTCCTGTGGACGGTTACCACGTGTTTAGCTCCCTCGGAGGCGGCTCTCCTGGACTCCGCCAACATCTTCTCGGGGTGAGGTAGGTTCTGGATGACTGTGAAACTGAAAGTAGTGTTTAAGGCTCCGTCTCGTATTGGTAGGCTCTCGGAGTCCCCGTTCACAAGATGGATCTTTTCCTTGAACATTACGCGTCTTCTAGCCTCGCCGAGTAAAGCTGGTGAGAGGTCCAGGCCAACAACATAAGAGCCAAGCTCCTCAAGGAAAAGCCCGGTACCGCAACCGTTGTCAAGCGCTGTCTGCCATGGCTCAACCCTCACGAGACTCAGGGCCTCCCGGTACTTTGCTCTCTGCTCTTCACCGTACCTGAGGTCGTACAACCTGGCCCCTAGCTCTTCGTACCTGTCCCTGACAAGGGCCTTACGGGGCTCCTCTCCCATGCTGCGGCTCTCCCACCCTCTAAATACCTATTGATGTAATATGATATAAATGTTAATAAATAATGGGAACGGAGTATCAGGCATGGAAGATAGGCCCGGATACTCCAAGGTAGACGGCTGGCTTATGAGGCTGGCCCCAAGTACCAGGAAACCCGCCACTTCCATGTTCAATAATTTCATGGTTTGGATAGGGGAAAATGACACAAAGTTCTGTGCCATGACGCCGGATGAACTTGTAGAGTACCAGTTCAACGCGGACAGGGACAGACGATACGATATATTGGACCAGTTGGTTCAACCCTTCCTCCTCAGCATCGAGGGCAGGCAGGGCTACAAGCAAAAACTCTACACCACGATACGCAGCTTCTTCATGCACAACCGGGCTGAGCTTCCCAAGGACCCTGGCATAAACTTGGGGGCTACCCGTGACAGTGTGCGGGGCAGGCTGGAGCCCACGCAGATCCGTGACATGGTGCTAAGCTCGAAGCCCGTGTACCAGGCCATAATCCTGTCCATGTTCCAGGGAGGCATGGGGCTGGCTGAGCTCAACTACTGGAGCCAGAATGGATGGGAGAGCCTGCAGAGGCAGATAAGCGAGGGCCGGGACATCGTAAAGATTGAACTACCCGGAAGGAAGAAGTCAAGGAAGAGGCAGCCCTACCACACGTTCATAGGAGGCGACGCCCTGGACGCCGTCAAGAACTGGCTGCAGTACAGGCCCACGGGAGCTAAAGCGATATTCACCAACAAGGCCGGGAAGCCCATCATTAAGAGCAACATATACATGTACTGGCTCCGGCACCTGCGTAAACTTGGGTTAGCTGAGCCCGCCGAGAAGGGCATGATCCACACACGGACAGGCCGGAACCCGCATGAACTCAGGGACGCCTTCAGGACCCAGTGGGCCAAGTCGGGTGCTTCACCTGACATAGCGGAGTACATGATGGGCCACGACATAGACCCCAACGAATATAACAAGGTGTTCAGGGACGAGGAGTACAGCCTGGCTGAGTACAGGCGGGCCCTGCCCATGCTGCAGATCATGACCGGGACGGCACCGTACAGGCTGGTCAAGGAGACAGTGGTGGAGCAGCTTCAACGGGAGAACGAGGAGCTGAGGCGACGCATCAACGGGTTCGAGGACCTAGAAGCCAAGTTCAAGGATCTGGAGGCCCGGATAATGAAGCGTTTAGATGAAAACTAATCTCCTCGAACGCGGCGCGAAACGATTACAGATGCCCTCGCTTTATGTGTTTAGCTGAGAGGTCACGACGGGTGGTGTGTGATCCTAGTGGAACCCCTCAGTCAAATAAAAGATTTCATTTAAAAGTAAAACATTTTTGGATCAGACGCGTGCGGCGACTCTAACTCACTACTATCGTGGTGACTGGAAGCTATACTGGAAGGAACTCGCACGCGCACTTACATCAATTAATCTTATTCTTATTGATCCACATAATTCATACAAGTTAATATAGCCAAACTCATGTAGTACAAAAATTAATGATATTAATATTATAATTACTATTATTATAAATATAATGTTTATATTACCTGATTTTTCTTTTACAACATTATTATCTTCTCTAGCACCTTTTCTGATAAATGATGATCCGGTATCTTTCTCAAACTCTTCTTTAGACGAGTCACCAGATTTCATGGTGTTTTCTTTTACAACATTATTATCTTCTCTAGCACCTTTTCTGATAAATGATGATCCGGTATCTTTCTCAAACTCTTTTTTAGACGAGTCGCCTGATTGCATAAGGTCTCTGTTAAAGCTATCTAGCAGACTATCCTTCTTATCTTGGGTAGGAATGATTCGACCCATTCTGATGCTTTCTTTTCTATAAACGTCCCAGTCTCTATCAGGTATATTTGTGCAATTATGTTGTTCTGGAAGTCTATGTTCTTCACAGAATGTAATATTACAGTAAGGACACCTGTATTCCAAATCAGTTTCTTTTCCGCAAAGGTAACAGATGCCCATGGCTTAATGATGAAATTATGTCGGAAAACATTTTCTATCTAGCTGCGCGCGCGCAGATAAACAGATTGAATAGTGGGGGTTCCGAAGGTCTTACTAACGTTAGGAATTCTAGAACGATGATTTTGCGCGCGCATGCAGGCAATATTAAGTAAAATCGTGCACTCTATTATCAATCTCTTTTAATTAAAGTTAAGATTTATATGAAATTCATGGGCATTTGTGATTTTTGCCGGGCTGAGATAGCCATGCCATTCAGATATAAATATTGCTACAGTACATTCTGTGCGACTCATCGATTACCCGAAAACCATAAATGTACAAGCATTAAACAAACCGCACTTCCATTATCCGAGAATTTAGATGTAATAGATAGAAACATGGCTAAATTACATCAGGAGGAAAATTCTACGAAAACACCGAAATCCAGTAGAAACTTGATACTAATCGCTGCAGTTTTATGTGTTATCACTTTTGCACTTAGTTGGAAATATTCTTACACTGTAGGGTATTCAGCAGGGTTCTCAAAAGGATTTGAGAAGGGAGAAACAGATGCTGAAAAAATAAGTAAAGTTACTGGTTATAATGAAGGGTTCGCCAATGGGAATAAAACAGGAATTTCTGATGGATACAAATTTGGTTACGAGAACGGCGAGTACATCGGAAAAGACATAGGATATCAAGTAGGATACGATTTAGGATACGAACCCGGCTTTCACGATGGAAATCAGACCGGTTTTACTACGAGTTTTCAACAGGGTTTAAATGATATAGAGAATAGAGCATTTAACCTAAGAAACCCAACTTATTCTGAAGTCACTAGTTTTTTACGCAAGGACCAAACTGACAAGGAAGAGTATTTGATTGGTGCCTTTATCTGCGACGATTATTCACGTACTGTAAAAAATAATGCGTTCTATTATGGCATACACTGTTTTTATGTTAGTCTAAAATTTCCTGAACCACCTGGCCATGCATTAATTGCATTTAATACCACAGATAGAGGGCTTGTGTTTTTTGAACCTCAAAGCGATGATGAAATGGATGTTGAGGTAGGTATCAGGTATTGGAGGGATAATGGGCGGTATAAAATCGATTATGATGATACAATTGTCAGGTTGGAGCTTATATGGTGATTATAATGAGTAACTCTAAGCTTATACCATTCATTATCGTTTTAATTGGAGTAATCGGCGTAGTAGGAATCTGGAATTATCGCTATAACTTGGCGTATAATGTAGGTCAAATTGATGGGTATAAAGAAGGTAATCATACAGGAACAATTAATGGATATAGTTCTGGTAATATCAATGGTTCAAACGACGGCTATCAAACTGGGTTTGAAAAAGGGAAAGAGAAAGGCAAGATCGATGGATATGAAATAGGGTATGAAGAAGGATATCAAAATGGGGAAAATACAGGTTATGACATTGGATTTAATGAGGGCAACTCAACAGGATTTATTGACGGATATTATGCCGGAATACTATCGGGTTCAAAAGGATTCAATCTTAGAGACCCAACTTTTAAAGAAGCAATTCATTTCATTCAGAGAGATGATACAGATAAACTAGCTAAATCCTATTTAAATTATTCAAACAACTATCTGCTTAACTGTTTTAAGAAAAATGCATATAATCAAGGTTTTAGATGTTTATGGGTTACAGTCGAAACAGTAGGATTAGGATCTAATAGTAGACTCAGTTTTTGTGCCTTTAATACAACTGATAGAGGTTTGATTACTATTAGTATTCATGAGGATATTTTTATTGAA
>Ga0209164_1005256_pt1 | contig 11104 bp, 12 predicted proteins | sample MTBNYHSulfiMetaG_FD_187458 | JGI IMG/M metagenome (GOLD analysis project Ga0209164, IMG submission 187458) | Enrichment culture microbial communities from rom New York Harbor, USA that are MTBE-degrading - MTBE-NYH (New York Harbor Sulfidogenic)... | ecosystem: Environmental > Aquatic > Marine >... | reverse complement strand
CTTCGACGAGCTTCGTTTCCTCGGCCTTTCTTTCTTCCTTCAGGGCATCAAGCTGCTTCTCAAGCTCGGGTTTTTCGGCGATAAGGGAGATGTATTTCTCCAGGGTCCTTGTCTTGATCTCCTCGCCTTCTTTGATCGAGGCAACATCTTCCTGAATCCGTACATAGAAATACTCGTAGAGAAGGAATACCGATAAAATAATCATGAGCGGTACCGTAAGGATGAGCGTTTTACTCTTCTTCATCTTGTTCCACTGCTTTCTGTGCGGGTTTTGGGGGTTCCTCTTTTGTTCCTTCTATCTCCATCTTGATGTTGAAGCGGTCTGCATTCAGCCGGGTATCTCGGAAGGTGGGGGAAGCGAATTCAGCCTTGATGAAATAAGGCGATGATTCAAGTTTTGCGAGAAGCCCTGAAGAAGAACTTGCATATCCCTCCATTTCCACTTTCGTCTCGCCTATGCGCAACCTGGTGAGCCATACGGTTTTTGGCAGGACGGTAGTAAGTTCCTTGAGGATATTGAGCGCCATAGGTTTCCTGGTCTTGAACGCATGTATCGCAGCAATATCTTTGCGGATATTCTCCACTTCTTTTTTGAGCGCTTCGACCTTCTTCACTTCATCTTTCCTCTGCGTAATCTGGCGGTCAATTTCCTGGATTCTTTTCTCTTCTGCCCTGAGCGGAGCCATGATATAGAGAACCCATAGCGCGAGGAGAGCAAGCAGGAGAATGATTGTGAGCGCGAGCGGCGCCTTCTGCACAGGGTGTCTTCCCCTGCTCAGGAGATTCAGGCTTTCTCTTTTCGGCCACAACGATTCTATTACTCCTCCGACGGCTGCATAGGGGATTTCCGATGTCTGCCCGGGCGTTTTGAGCTTCAGATAAGTCTCATTCACGATGGTAAGCGGATGGGTAATCCGGGATTTCAGGATCTCCCTCAGGCCTGCGGCACTGTCTCTGAAGAGTATCTGTAGCCGCTCCGGTTTGCCGGAAAGTTTTAAAATATCCGTATGGGTCTGAATTTCTGACATGAGCGCGTCGGCCTGAACTCTCTCATCCTCTGTATGGAAATCACCTGAAAAGGTGTTCATCACCGTACCTTTGATGAAGAGGGCACCCTCGAAGCCTTCTTTTCTTATCTCCAGAAAAAGCGAATCTGCTTTCCCGTCGCGGTAAGAGGTCAGTGTTTCCATGCACGAGATGTTTACGGTTATCCGTGAGAAATGGACCCCCTTCCCCCTGAAAGCCTCCCTGTACTGATCAATCAGGTCAGACCTGGCAGCGACAATGAACAGGGTGATCTTTTCCGGGGTCTCCCCAAGGACCCTGAAGTCGTAATAGGCATTTTCAGCGTTGAATGGCGTTATCCTGTCGAGTTCGTACGAAACGACATTCGGAAGGTTCTCTTTCACTGCAGCAGGGAACTCCACTGTTTTGAAGACAGCCCATGCTTTTGGAATACAGAGGGTAATCTCAGCCTTTGACGTTGCGAATTCATTGAGCGCAAGAGCGACAGACGATGCGAGCATTTCAGGCTGCGGGTATTTTCCTTCTTCAAAGGAAAATTCTCTCGTCTGTTTCACGGCGATTCTCGAAAGAAACCGCGAACCGTATGCGACGGATGCCGTTCCTTTTTCGAGAGAAACGGAGGCGTTTTTTAGCGGATAGACCCTGTCGTCAGCGGGACTGAACGAGAGTATTTTCCAGAGAGGACCGCTTATCTGTTTCAGAAATGTTGACGAGTGTGAGGCAAGAGCGGTTATTCTTTTTATGACTGCGCTTCCGTTCATTCTTTTATTATAACAGGGCTCTTGTAATAGAGAAAGGTATACTGGTCCATCCCCGTAAGGCTGACCGTGGCCCGTATTGCATACACTCCCTTCTCCCCTGTTTTCTTTCCGGATGCATCGATACTGAAAACGTTGGAATCAGTCATAACGATATATTTTAATGCTTCCTGAGAATTCGTGCCAAGGATTCCGAGAATGTCATTCATGTCGATTTCTTTGCTCTCCCTCAACGCTATGAGCTGGTCCGCGGCCTCCGGCGTCATGCCCGGGACAGCGAGCAGAACTTCTCTCGGCGCTGCTTTTACGTTGATCCGGTTATTTTTTGCATGGACGGTCAGGAACTCAACTACCCCTTTTGTCTCTTTGCTCCCATAAAGGATTTCAGGGGTTACCCCTTTCACCAGGAGGAGTTCCTCGACAGTATCGAACCTGGCGTCCTTCGCGTTATAGGGTGTCGGCAGCGATTGATAATAGTCGCTTTCGGCGCCGTTCAGGCGGTGGAGATCATCGGGGTCCTTCCAGTCCATGAGAGAATCCACTATGATATCAGCGTCTTCTCCGCTGATCCCCGTATTCATGAACAAATTTTTCAGGACCAATTCAGGCGCGGTATTGATGTCCACCTTCCCGGCTTCATCCGTTATTCTGACAGTGTAGGCCCCTTCTCCTAACTGTGTGTCATGTGGCGTGCCATCTGTTTTCCATATTTCCCTGCCCTCGAGTTCGACGTTCTGGTTTCTGTAGACATTCCGGTAAAAAATTTCCATGATCCCCCTCTGGATTCCGGCTTCGGCAAGAAATTTTTTTGCTAGCCCGCTCTTGTATGACATTGTTGAGAGTGTCTCGGTTCTTGCCATGAGAGAGAAGGAGAACACAATGACCATGAGAATGGTGAGCACCCAGAGTACGATGAGAAGGGCAATCCCTCCTTCTGCCCTGAGATGTTTCCCGTGTTCCGTCATCTATTCTTCCTCTCCTATCACAAACTGTCCGGTATCCGTGAGAGTACCGCGGACCCTGACCGGAATGATGAGGGAAAGGTCCCTGGGACCATCAATGAAGTGCATCCTTATTTTTTCGGGGATTTGATTTTTTTCTGTCCATTGGTCAACCCATCGTCCTGTTTCCTCGAAAGGGTCTGTATAGAAATATTCGAAATAGATGCTTTCAAAAGTGTCGAAAAGCGTCGCCTCCCGCTTTGCCGCTATATTGACAACGTTTTCTGAAACAGCAAGAAATTGCCTTCCGTTGTCCGCCGACTGGACTGAATAGGTCGCGAGCACGAACCCCTTCTCCCCGCCCCATATCGAATAGTTTGTCGTGAACTGAATGAATTGCCGTTCGCCCCTGAAATAGAATTGCACCTCGGCTTCCCCTTCCTGCACATAGGTGAGCGGAATTTGGGACTGAATCTGTGAATCAAGGATATTCATGGACGCCCTGGTTCTCTCGAATGATTCTATTTTCTTTTCCCCTGATTCGACAGAACGTATGCCGATTCGCATTGCGCCGAGAATGATTACGATGATGAGGGCGAGCAGGGTGATTGCGATGGTCAGTTCGAGGAGCGTGAAGCCCAGCGCATTAAGCCTGAACCTCTGCTTTTTCAAATTCCCCCGTGCATCCTTTTCCGGCCCGTGTAATTCATCATGCGGCTGCATGCCGGCAGAAACGGGATTTTCGGTCATTCTCGTCCCGGTCAACCCTATATCTCCTTTTTTACCGCTTTCAGCGTTCTGATCGTGAGCGACCGTTCCTTTATCCCTTTCACCCAATGGACGGTGACAGCGATCTCCAGCATCTTTATCTGGAGGTTCTCTGTCCTTTCCTGCAGGGTTTCAGCGATGGAAGTATCGATTCGATATCCGTCATCAGTCACTTCGCCCAGAGACTGTTCAACAGGTTGCTCTTCATCGAGGATAGCCCTCATCTTTACGTGTGCCTTTGTTGCAGCAGCCGTATAATCGCCTGAGACAGAGATCGCCCTCAGATTCGCCGAGAAAAGCTGCAGGACAACGGTTATCGCGATGGCGAGTATCGAAATCGCGACGAGGATCTCGATGAGGGTGAAGCCTGTCGCGGTATTCAGGAAGGGGGCGCGGCACCCCTGCCTCATGGTTTCCGATGCTCTGTTTCCCTGTTTCATTTCACAATCACCGAACCACCGATTGGATCTGTCCGTATCTCTACCGCTTTTTTGGAACTCCAGAGAACTATCGTGCCGCCTTCTATTCCACCAGAGGCGTAGAAGAGCATCCGGTATTTCCCTTCGAGTATTTCTCCGGCAAAGGGATCAATAATTTTTATGGAAATATCTTCCGGGATATCTCTTGATCCGCGTCCCTCGATCCCGTATTGCTTTGCGTCGAGGTCGAGGATTACATACTGCTTTTCGCCGTGGATCTGCGCGAGAGACCGGGCCTCTCTGATGGTTGCCGATACTTTTCTCACCGTCGCATGAAACTTTTGTGAAGGGAGCAGATTTGTGAAGAGAAGGGTAGACATACCGAGAATGATCGCCATAAGGAAAAGGACGATGATGAGTTCAAGAAGAATAAATCCTTTCTCTCTTTTCATCCGGGTATCCTAAAAAGGCAGGTCCGTGATACTGAATATTGCGAGGAGCATGGAGATGACGATGAACGCGATGAGAAGACCCATTGCAAGGATAATGACCGGCTCAAGGAGGCTTACGAACCTCTTGATCGCCACATTCAGGCTTTTCTCGTAAGTCTGCGCGACCTTCATCAGCATAGTGTCCAGCTGCCCGGTCTCTTCTCCGACCTTGATCATGGAAAGAGCGAGCTGTGGAAAAACATTCGTTTGAGAGAGAGGGGCCGCGATGCCTTTCCCCTCTTTCGCGCCTGATGCTACGCTATCTATGCTGGCGGCCACGACATTGTTCCCGATTACATCCTTTGCATTCTGGAGGGCCTGAATAAGGGGGACCCCGCTTTTCAGGAGGGTCCCGAGAGTACGGCAGAACCTTGCTGTTTCCAGTTTTCTGATAATGTCGCCCAACATTTTCAGTTTCAGCGTATCCCACTGGTATCGTCCCGCAGCTGATTTCGTATAGTTTCTGAAGATCAGCCAGCCTATGACCAGCGCAGATGCACATATCCACCAGTATGCCTTTATCGCGTTGCTTACCGTCAGGAGGATCTGTGTGGACAGCGGCAGGGAACCGCCCAGTTCTGCAAATATCGTAGAAAATTTTGGAAGTACGAAGGTGAGCAGGACGATGATTGAGACCCCCGCGCTCACCATAAGAATGGTCGGATAGATCATGACGGAAACAACATGGTCTTTTAATGCCTTGGTCGACTCAAGGAACTCATTCAACTTGTCCAATACCACGTCAAGCACTCCACCGGCCTCGCCCGCACGGATCATATTAATGTACAGCTTCGAAAAGATTCGCGGGTGCCTCTGCAGGGCGTCGGAAAAAGTACTGCCCTCCCGTATGGATTTCAGGACTGACTGGATGATGGCTTTCATTTCCCTGTCCTCTGATATTTCAGCAAGGATATTGAGGCCCCTGTCCAGGGGCAATCCTGCGCTTAAAAGCGCAGAGAGCTCGGTAGTGAACGTGAGGACGTCGCTTTTTAATGAACGGAGTCTGTATTTTTTCTGCAGACCTTCTTTGGGTGACGAAACCTGAAGAGGGATGACCCCGGAGTTTTTAAGCCGGTCGACGGCCGAACGGTCATCAGCAGCCTCTATGACCCCCTCGATGACCGATCCGTCCAGGGTAGTCGCTCTGTATGAGAAGACAGGCAATTATGCCTCCTGTGTGACCCTGAGCACCTCGGTCAGAGTTGTTATGCCTTCCTTTATTTTTTGTGCGCCGTCTTCAAGCAAAGTATGCATCCCGCGCTGACGGGCAAGCTGGCGTATTTCGTTTGCATCGGAATTTTTCAGGATGAGTCTGCGGATATCGTCGTCCACCACAAGGAGTTCATAAATGCCGAGCCTGCCGTAAAAACCGGTGAACGCACACCGCTCACAGCCTCTCCCCCTGGAAAGCGGAGCATCGGAGCCGATGCCGAGAATCCGTAATTCTTCAGCGCTCGCAGGAGAGGGGTCCCGCTCTTTACAGGAGGAACAGATTACCCGTACAAGCCTCTGCGCAAGGATGCCGCGTACTGTCGACGAAAGAAGAAAATTTTCAACCCCCATATCGAGGAGTCTCGTGATCGCGCTTGGCGCATCATTGGTGTGCAATGTCGAAAAGACAAGATGTCCGGTCAGGGCGGATTGAATGGCTATCTCCGCAGTCTCCAGGTCTCTGATCTCTCCGATCATGATAATATCAGGGTCTTGCCGCATGATATGTCTCAGGGTATTCGAAAAGTTAAGACCGATCTGCGGCTTCACCTGGATCTGGTTTACGCCCTTTAACTGGTATTCCACCGGGTCCTCGACAGTGATAATTTTCTTGTCCGGTGAATTGATTTTGTCGAGCGCGCCGTACAGCGTTGTGGTCTTCCCGCTCCCGGTAGGGCCGGTAACAAGAAGGATGCCGTTTGGTTTATTGATAAGCTGAGTAAAATTCCGCAATGTTTCCGGAGGAAATCCAAGGAGATTAAGGTCTATTACGATCCCTTCCTTGTGGAGTATGCGCATAACCACGCTCTCTCCATGCAGGGTAGGGATAGTTGAGACCCTCAGGTCGATCTCTCTTCCGCTGACTTTCAGACGTATGCGGCCGTCCTGGGGCAGTCTCCTCTCAGCGATATTCAATTTTGCCATGATCTTGATCCTGGAGACGACTGCTGCCTCAAGTCGTTTAGGTGTTGATTCGATATCGTTCAAAACACCATCGATACGGTACCGGACTTTCAGTTCATCCTCGAACGGTTCGATATGAATGTCACTCGCCCTGCCCTCGATTGCGCGGGTTATAAACATGTTCACCAGCCTGATGATAGGCGCTTCTGAAGCAAGGTCCTTGAGGTGACCGATGTCCTCTTCCTCTTCTCTCAGGAACTCTATCCCTTTTTCTCCCAGATCTTCAATAATCCTGTTGATGTTCTGCGTTTCCTGCTCATAGAAACGGGAGAGGTATTCCTCGAGCGCTTTGCTGTCGCAGGCGAATACTGCAACGTCCGCCGATGTAGCGACTTTCAGGGCGTCAATGGCGGCGGCATCTTCCGGGTCGGCCATGACGACCTTCAGGATGTTGTTTTTCATCTCGAGTGGAATGATTTTATTTTCACGGATGAACCGGGAGGATATGCCATTAATGACAAAGGGGACCTTCGGAAGGTCTTCTGCATTCAGATAAGGAATATCTTTAATCATTTATTCCCTCGCATACGATTTTTAGTATATCACAAGCGTTTCTTAGTATGCGCCTTCAGCTTTGAGAACTACTTTCACAGTTTTAAAAAGAATGACGATATCGAGCCATAATGACCAGTTCATGACGTACCAGGCGTCAAGTTTCAACCGGTGCTTATAGCTGGTATTGCTCCTGCCGGAGACCTGCCAGAGACCGGTTATCCCGGGCTTTGCGCTGCAGATTACCTGCATATTTTCCTGGAGGTCTGCCTTTTCCCGCGGGAGATACGGCCGTGGACCCACAAGGCTCATCTCGCTTTTCAGGACATTGAATATCTGCGGGAGTTCATCAAGTGAAGTCGTTCTGAGAAAACGCCCGACTTTGGTAATGCGCGGGTCATCCTTCAGCTTCCATGTATGTTCCCATTCGACCCTGATCTCCTCGTCCCGGTCCAGTAGTTCTTTCAGTTTTTCCTCCGCATCACGGTACATGGTCCTGAATTTATAACAGCGGAATGTCCGCCCGCTCCTGCCGATCCTGTCATGCGAGTATAACGCCTTCCCCGGAGTCTCCAGGCGTATTATCAGCCCGATTATCGCCGTAGCGGGAAGCAGGAGGGGGAGAGAAACGAGACAGAGCGAAACATCAAAAAGCCTTTTAATGAGGCGGTTTGCAGCCGACTTAAGGTTGTTTCTGATATTCATCAGGAAGAGTTCTTCGCTGAAAAGGTGCGTGAGGTCGGTATTCAGGATTGCGATGCCTTTCAGCGCGGGGACAACCATCGTATTGACTGCACTATTCTGGACTTGCGCCGTGAGGGCCGAGAGTTGTTCCGGAGGGAGTGAAGGGATAGCGATGATCACAGTTTTTACCTGATGCTCTTCCATAACCGTACGGAAATCGGAAACTCTGCCGAAAACTTTCCTCCCGAGGATTACATCCCCGGTTTTCTGCTCATCATCATCGAGAAACCCCACGACATCGTAGCCTATATGTTTCTCCTTCAGTATCCCTTCTGTGACAAGCCTGCCTGCGTTTCCTGCGCCGATAATGAGTACTTTCTCTCTCCTGATCCCGGTCTTGAACAGGAATTTTTTCCCCCAGAGACGGAAGAGAGGGAGGAAGAAGAGAGACGAGAACCAGAGTCCGAGCAGAACGATACGGGACACAAAGTCGCCCATTTTCCCGAGCGTCACAATGGCCATCAGGGTGATACTCGCGAGGGATACGGATTTTGCTATGTCCCTTGTCTCGTCCCAGAACGGCAGGTTGTTGTCATAGAGGTCCTCGTAAAAGATAAACAGTATGAATGTTGCGGGTATCCACCATAATGAAGCGAAATCGGCATAGGAGAAATGGAAAAGCGGCAGGTAAGGAAAAAATACAGGGAGGACATCGGCCCTTAGTTCCCATGCAAGAGAAAGAGACATAAAAAAGGCAAGGAGGTCGATAAGCATGAGCGAGGATACACGCAATATTTTCCGGACCATCCCGTTCACCGTCTCTGTCTCCTTTGCGGTTGTCTCAGAGAGCGCGAAGCCCCGGGAAAGGGATGGTGCAGGAAGTTTTTTTCATGCATCACGGTGGTTGCCCCCGGTATAACGACGGATGTCCCCATCGGATTGTATTGTAGCATATGATTGACATGATTGACTGAAAGCAACTATCTTACTATAGTGTAGATAGGGCAGATGAGAAGAATAAACCTTCGATGAAAAATGACAGCAAGCCTTTTGTGGAGATTTTTACCGATGGTGCGTGCAGCGGGAATCCCGGGGTGGGAGGATACGGGGTGATCCTCCGGTGCGGTGACAGGGAAAAGGAGTTGACAGGTTGTGACCCTGAAACCACAAACAACCGGATGGAACTCACCGCGGTTATCACTGCCCTTGAAGCATTAAAAAAACCCTGCAGGGTGAAAGTCATGACGGATTCCAATTATGTGGTACAGGGAATAACGACCTGGATCCATGCCTGGATCAGGAATAACTGGAAGAACAGCCAGAAACAGAAGGTCCTTAACAGGGACCTCTGGGAGCGTTTGTTCCAGCTTTCCCGTTCCCACGAGATTCAGTGGGAATGGATAAGAGGACACAGTAATCATGCGGAAAATGAACGATGTGATTCACTTGCCAGGGATTCGGTCGTGAAATGTAAAAAGAGGGCTGCAACCCGTGATCTTGCGACAGGACGAAATGTATGACAGATGTTGATATAAAAAACCTGTCAGGGATGTTCCTGATCGCGGTGCCGGCGCTGAAGGACCCGAACTTCGAGCGTTCGGTAGTGCTTATCTGCGACCATACACAGGATGGGGCCTTCGGTCTTGTGATAAACCGTATTCTGCTGAGCAGTTTTGTTCCTCTCCAGAAAGGACCCGATAGGAAAGACTATATTATTGATTTGCCGGTGTATTACGGTGGTCCTGTAAAACCGGAACAGGGGTATATCCTCTATACTCCCCCTGATTCGTACTACCCCTCGATCAAGATAAACGATACCCTCTCGCTTACGACATCAAAGGAGATCCTGGTTGATATCTCAATGGGCAAGGGACCGAAGAAATACCTCTTCACCCTTGGCTTTGCAGGATGGTCGCCCGGACAACTCGAATACGAACTCATGACAGACAGCTGGCTCATTGCTCCCCTGGACAACACTATACTCTTTGATACGCCGGTGAATGAACGCTGGAAGGCTGCCGCCGGCTCCATAGGGGTTGACTTGTCCAGGATGTTCTTCAGACAAGGGCAGGTTTGATGACTCGAGTTGACATTTACCTATAGTTTTTATTATCTTAATAGTCTTAATAATAATTCAGGAAGGTGGCGTGATGAGGACAGTTTTTGCGAAAAAAGGCGACGTCGAACGGAAGTGGTACCTTGTAGATGCCAATAATGCCGTACTGGGAAGGCTTGCGGTCAAGATTGCCAATTGCCTCAGGGGGAAGAACAAGCCGATATTTACCCCGAACACTGATACCGGTGATTTTATTGTTGTTGTCAATGCAGAGAAAGTAAAACTCACAGGCAGGAAACTGGACAACAAGGTGTATTACCGGCATTCAGGATATCCGGGAGGCATTAAGTCAGAGACGGCACGGGAGCGCATGAATAAAGCTCCGGAAACGATTCTCGCAGACGCAGTATGGGGCATGCTTCCCAAGGGAAGGCTTGGAAGGGCAATGATAAAAAAACTGAAGGTTTACCGGGGACCGGAACATCCCCATGAAGCGCAGAAACCGGAAATATTGACAGTATAAAAATAAGGAGTTATACATGGCAGAAATTCAGTATAACGCAACAGGAAGACGCAAGACCGCAGTCGCAAGGGTTACCCTCACGCCGGGAAACGGCCAGATCATCGTCAACAAGAAACCGGCTGATGATTATTTCTCACGTGAGACGCTCCGGATGGTCATCCGGCAGCCTATCGAGCTTGCCGGGATTACGGGGAAATATGATATTACCGCCACAGTCGAAGGCGGGGGCCTCTCCGGCCAGGCCGGCGCGGTAAAGCACGGCATTTCCCGCGCCATTGTTGATATGAACAGCGACCTTCGCGTGAAACTCAAGAAGGAAGGCTTCCTCAGAAGAGACCCGAGGGAAAAAGAGAGGAAGAAGTACGGGCAGAAGGGCGCCAGGAAGAGATTCCAGTTCTCCAAGAGATAAAAGAGCAGCTATTGGTCATCGGTCGATAGTCGTGGACCCTTGTCAGCAAGTGAACGGCTGACATTTATATGCTGAGAGGCCAATGGCCGGTGACAGGTGACTATGATAAAAGTATGCATATGCGGAGGCAGCGGCTATACAGGGATTGAGCTTCTCCGTATCCTGTCGCATCATCCCGGAGTAATTGTCACCGGGGCGACTTCTGAAAAATCCGCAGGAAAAAAGGTTTCGGATCTCTTCCCCCACCTTGCATGCTACAGAAACCTTGTCTATGAACCGTTAGACAGGGGAAAACTTCTCGGCAAGGCCGATCTGTTTTTCCTCGCACTCCCCCATGGAGCCTCCCAGGAAACGGTCCATTT
>Ga0209164_1005255_pt1 | contig 11106 bp, 4 predicted proteins | sample MTBNYHSulfiMetaG_FD_187458 | JGI IMG/M metagenome (GOLD analysis project Ga0209164, IMG submission 187458) | Enrichment culture microbial communities from rom New York Harbor, USA that are MTBE-degrading - MTBE-NYH (New York Harbor Sulfidogenic)... | ecosystem: Environmental > Aquatic > Marine >... | reverse complement strand
AATAGGGTCGCCCCTTTTTGATTTTTTTGTGTATATGTGCCATGCTGAAATAGTATCAGTAGGGTCTTGCAATGTCAAGAAAAAAATGCATACCTGGTTGAAATTTTGAGAAAAAAAATATTTTGTTAACTATGAACTGAAGGGTCTCGCAGGAAAGGCGAGGCTAACTAATTGAATCTACATAATTTATTTGATGAAAGAGGGATAAAATCTATAAACTCCTGTTAGAATCGTAAAAACTTATCCTCGATGAGGGAGAGGCAGGCCAGGGGGGAGGTCCGCAGATTACGCAGATTTCACAGATTTTGACCATGAAAAGGGCATTTTAAGGGGAAAAAATAGGAGATTATTGGTTTTTTATATTGATAATTCAGCAAGTTGGCTTGGGCCGACCCCGGTTGCCTGGTTACCATTATCCGGCACACCAATAATGGCGGAAACAACACGGGTATGTATTGGTTGGGCAGACGGAATTTGAGTAAAGGCATTAATAATTTTTTCTGACTCAAGTGGCTTACTTTTCAAATCCCTTCTGATGTCTTTGAGACGAAGCGGTTTAAACCTGCGTCTGTTCGCAAGGCGCTCATACCATGCTTCGCGGATCAGATCCAACCATGCTTCGGCTATTGCATCCAGATCAGGTCGTTCTTGCGCATGGGCTGGTATCCCCAGCAATTCTTTGGCCTCCTTTGCCACTTCCACCCGTTGAAAGTCTCCTTGTTGTTGAGCCTGTTCGATATAATGACTTAGAATCAAATCCATTTCTTTCAGAGCACGTTGTTTTTTCCGTGGAAGCAAGGAAACCTCAGTTTCAAGAACCCTGTTGAGAAAACGATCAATAAGTTCGGAGGAAATTTTATCCATTGGCCGTTCTTCAATTTCACCATTCAGAATTGCCCGTAATTCTGCCGCTATTTCCTCCAAATGAGTTTCAGGTTCAGCATTAAGGTGCTCAAGAAAAATCCATTTCGGCGCCCCCCGGTCAATCCCAGAGATTGCCATAAAAGCCCATGGCTTTTGAGACCGCACTAAACTGACTGTGGAAACCACCCGAGCCTGTGAATGACGAACCTGCTCATAAACATCCTGAGGGACCAGACCTTTTTCAGGATCAACTAGATCACGAACCGGTTGAAAGGCGTCATGGAGCCCGTCCCAAACCATGCCTTCCTTTTCCATTTCACCAATCTTATTAATCATTTCTTCAACTGTAGCTGGCCCTTCGGCTTGAATCTCCTCAGGGATCAACCCTTCAGGGAGATTTAGGTTGGAGCCCAGAATATCCTTCACCTCGGTGTACCGTTGAAAAAATTTTCGATCGACTTTCAAGGAAAAAGCATCACTGTCCTTCGGCCACCAGACTTCTATTTGTTTGTGCGGGCTGTTCATCCGATCCACTCGCCCGATTCTCTGTTCGGCAATTCGGATAACGCTCGGCATGTCCAGGAGAACAACAGATGAAGCCTGCTGGAGGTTCAACCCTTCGGACATTGCATCTGAACAGAGCGCAATAACTTTTTTGGCCTCGGAACCCGGAGCAAAAAGCTTGTTTACACGCCTTTTGTTTCCCTCTTTTGCCCCGGTAGCCACAATTGCTTCACAGTCGCCCCGCTCCTTTCTGATAAATTTCTTTATGATTTCGAGCGTAATGAGGCAACTATCAAAAGCAATAAGCAATTCATGCTTATCAAGCAGAAGGGCGAGTTTTTTTGCTTTATATTGTTCCCGAAGATCGCTTATCTGGTTGGCAAGGTTTAAAATCTTATCATAAATCTCTGCCTCGGCCATGACAGCCTTTCGATGTTCATCAGGGTCGGTAAGCCAGTCGGGCAATTTATGCTGCAGCGTGCTTTGCTGGACATTGCCGGCGCTTGCCTTCAGATTTCCAAGAATATTACCTGTTTCTTCATTCTTGATATGCGAGGTTATTCCAAATTGACGCGCGGCAGAATCCGTACCCAGCAGGTGCTCAATCAAAGCCGCGCGTGAGGAGCGCAGCCTTGACATCAAATTATAGAGAGCCAAACCCCTGGCGCTGTGCAAACGGCCTTTGATATACAGATCCTCATCAACCATACCCTGTAAGGATTCGGGTAGATCAATGCCGGAGCGAAGGTTAGCCAGACCACGAAGCTCTTGCGCCAGTCTCCTGATTTCGGATGCGATTTCCTGATCCCTTGTATCTTCTCCGGTCTGGTAAATTTTTGATCGATGCTCAGGATACCGGCATTTTTCACCACGCTCATCCCGATATGCCTCCGGATTTTGATCAACCATGGCATTCAGCATTGCCTTGGTCCGTCGCACGGTAAACCGCTGAACCTCTTTCTGCATGTCCAATCGTTCTTGCCGCTTGGTGATGAGCTGACCCCCCTGTCTTTTCATACGCTTTTCCAGGCGATCGAACAGGAGAAGCGCTGACTCTTCCAGATTATCCGCGCCAAGCAGTTCAACTATCCGCAGAAGATCCCGGGCACCTTTGTTGATCGGTGTGGCGGTAAACATGACCACCACATCAGCCATATTTCCATGAATCCCTTTTGTCCGTGAAGAATTGGGATTGAGGAAATTATGCGCTTCATCAATTGCCAGGGATTGTGCGCGACGGATTGTTTTAATAACTTCGTCGTGCTTCCCCGAGGTTCTATGACTTAGAACCCCATGGGACAGGGTGTTTAATGAGAGTCCACACTCACAAGCCTCATTTCTCCAGGCATTTTCAACCGTACCCGGAGGGCAGACCAGGGCGGTCATATCCTTGCGTATCCGGCCGGTACTCCATATCCGGTCCATGACTGCCCGCAGAAGATGGGCACCCATCCGGGTCTTGCCGGAGCCGGTGGCATCTGCGACCAATACACTGCCAACGTTTTCGACCATCCAGAGACTCTGGGCAATACCGTTCTTTTGTGAAGGCCACAACTCCCGCCCGCCGCTGGCGAGATGTGTTTTTATATATTTCTGCGCCCATTCGCCTTCGAGCAACTCTCCGCAGGCTCGGCCCAACGCATCCTGCCAGGAAACAACTTTCAGCAGTTTCTCCAGCAAATCGATGAGATACTTATTATAGTCCTCTCCCAGCATCCAGAAGTTCTCTGCAAGCTGTGTGGTCTCACGATATCGTTTCGGCTCCTTTTGTTTCTGGAATCTGACATTTGATTCCAGTTGTCGCTGCATCCCGGTATAACTGAAATTGCTGGAACCCAATGTTGCCGCTCCATCACCGACATAAATCTTGCCATGCAATTTGTGTCTATCATCGGGTACATATCGGCTTTCTATCCGCCCGGCTCGCAGCATCTCCAGGACAAGAACAATCTTATAGCAAAGACGCAATGAGATACCGGCATTCAACCAGTAATCGATAACTTCCTGGGGAAGATTTTTTTTTCTGAGACTATATTTCGGCCGACGCGCAGGTGAAGGTTCGCTTCCCACAAGTAAACGAATGACTGCCGGTTGTTCATGGGGGAGGTCCGCGACAAAATTAATGATGTAATCAAGAGAGGTAAATCCGGTGATAATCAGGGGAGAGACACTTGCCGACAGGTCTTTTAAAACAACATCCTCGACTTTATTTTTCTTAAAATTATAGGGGAAACGCGCTATGTCAGGCCATTTATCAACACCGCGAAGTTTTGCCTGATGAATAACCGCATCATCAAAAAGACTGAGTTGAACCTTTTTTTTCAACGTGGACCAAATTCTATCTTTTTTCGTAACTCTTGATCAGGAGTGGCCTTTTCAAGATCATCTGTTCCGTAATGATCTATATTCCTGGTATTACGAGTAAACTTTTTTCAAGTCGTGTAGGTTGGGTTAGAAAAGCGTAACCCAACACATCTCTCATGGCCTATTGTCTATATCTTCCACTCCAAGGTCGGCCGCAATCTCCCGGAACTGTTCCAGGGCCGCCTCAAGGTCTTCGACGATTTCGGCGGCGATGATGCCGGGGTCGGGCAGGTTGTCCGAGTCTTCCAGGGAGTCGTCCTTGAGCCAGAAGATATCGAGGCTGGCCTTGTCGCGGCTGACCAGTTCTTCGTACCCGTAAGAGCGCCAGCGGCCGTCCTGTTTTTCTTCGGACCAGGTGGGCATGCGGTCCTGGCGGTTGGCGGGGTTGTAGCACTGCACGAACTCGTCCAGGTCTTCACGCTTGAGCGGGTTGGTCTTGAGGGTGAAGTGCATATTGGTGCGCAGATCGTAGATCCAGAGCTTCCTGGTCCAGGGCCTTTCGCTGGCCGGCTTGCGATCGAAGAAGAGAACGTTGGCCTTGACTCCCTGGGCATAGAAAAGACCGGTGGGCAGCCGCAGCAGGGTATGGACATCGCACTCATGGAAAAGCTTGCGGCGGATGGTTTCCCCGGCTCCGCCTTCAAAGAGGACGTTGTCCGGCACGACGATACCGCAGCGGCCATGCTGCTTCAGCAGGGTCTTGACATGCTGAAGGAAGTTGAGTTGCTTGTTGGAGGTGGTGGACCAGAAGTCGTCCCGCTCGTAGGTATCCTTCTCCTTCACCACCTTGCCGTCCGCGCCGACCACCGAGGTCGAGCTTTTTTTGCCAAAGGGCGGATTGGTGAGAACGATGTCGAATCGGGCGCCGGGATCAGCGGCCAGGGAATCGGAGACCATCAGCGGCAGCTTGCCGCCGTTGGCGCCGATCCCATGCAGCATGAGGTTCATGGCGCAGAGGCGGGCCGTGCTCTGCACCAGTTCCCAGCCGGAAAAGGTGGCATCTTTCAGTGCCCGCTTTTCCTCCTTGGTCATGTTGGGGTTGTGGGCAATGATGTAGTCATGGGCGGCCAGCAGAAAGCCGCCGGTGCCGCAGGCCGGGTCGCAGATGACCTCGCCGGGCCTGGGCTGGATAACATCCACCATGGCCCGGATCAAAGGCCGGGGCGTAAAATACTGGCCGGCGCCGGACTTGGTGTCCTGGGCGTTCTTTTCCAGGAGTCCTTCGTAGGCATCCCCTTTGACATCGGCGCTCATCACCGACCAGTTTTCCTTGTCGATCAGGTCGATGATTAGCCGTCGCAGCTTGGCCGGATCCTGGAATTTGTTCTGGGATTTTTTGAAGATCAGACCGAGCAGCCCCTTCTCTTTGCCGAGTTGGTCCAGCAAGTGCCGGTAATGGTCGAACAGTTCGTCGCCGTCTTTCTTGAGCAGACTTGGCCAGTCATAACCAGCCGGGACAGGGCTCTTCTGGTTATACGGAGCCTTAGTCCGCTCGTCAGCCATCTTGAGAAAGAGTAGATAGGTCAACTGCTCGACGTAATCGCCATAGCTCATTCCGTCGTCCCGCAGGACGTTGCAGTAGTTCCAAAGTTTTTGTACGATATTTGCTGGGGTCATTGAAATAGACTTTTTTTATTTGCTAGTTGAGTTAAATTACTATCAGCTTTAGTGCCCCCCAGAACCTAATCTCTCTCTCTAATTCTCTCGAACTACTAAAATTCACTCAATAGGTTTGACATCAAATGCACCTAATCCACGGTACGTAAAACCTATGGAAAATTGTACCTGCGTCCCTCTAACTAGTTTGTCCCATACTTTCGAGGAAACGCGTGACTGATGCATGAATACCCAATCCGGGTCTAATTCCTGAGATAAAAAAGCGTAACTCGCTTCAATCTTCTCCACTTTACCTTTCACTACCAGAGGTCGGCCGTCTCCTCCAAGTATCGGCCCTCTTATTCTTTGCTTAACAGAGGGAGCAACACGTGCATCCTGTAACTTTCTGAAAACGGCTTTCCCTTCATCCCTCTTTCCGTTCAGATAAAGTTGCCTGGCATACCAAAACTGGCTTGTATAATTTGAATCCCCTTCTGTAAATGAACGGCGCCAGAAGTATTCAGCTTTTTGCTTATCATCTGGTGTATATTTTGTAATTAAGCGAGCAATAGATCCGTTAATTGACTTTTCGCCAGGGAGACCCTCTAGGCATTTTTCCAACACCTCCCTTGCCTTCCCAACCTCTTTACGCCTTTCATGGAGGTTAGCTAAACTTCTTGCTATGAAGGGGCTCAACGGATTAACCGTGAAAGCACGTTCTAATGCTCGGACAGCCCTCTCGTCAGCGGATATTTGTACGGCAAGCTGAGACTCGGCTTCCAGCAGATACTCGTCATCAGGGAATCGATCAAGGGCCTCCTTGATCTGTTTTTCTGTATTTTTTACCAATAGTGAAATCTGCTGCTCATTGGTAGGGTCATCTTGGAGTTGCTTTTTTAACTTCTCTAATGAAATCTTACATAACGTATGATATCCGAATGAGGTTTCAGCCTTGTTTCCTGTTAGACCCTTCGCAATACCCGACGCAGCATTTAGATGTTTCTCTGCCTCTATTTCCGTCCCCGCTCGTTGTGCTCGGGCTAACTCAAGCTCTGCAAGACTATGAGCGATAGATTGATCTTTTGGGGAAAGACGTTCGGCAATTTTCAGCTTTTCATATGCCAAATCAAGATTAGGGTTATCTCGTCGCATCTCATAGATAGCTCGTTGTTGATGGTAGTATGCATCACCGTCTCCGATCGATTCAGCGCGATCGTAGATCGCTCTAACCATCTTCGGATCAGGAAAAAGTCGCATCAACTCTCTCGCTTTTATAAGATTTCTATAGGCTTTCCAGTCTGCCTCATATCCAATGTCGATGGCTAATAGAAGTCTCAAGTACAAATCCATCCTTTCTAGTGCATCGGGGAGGGAGTTCTCAAAGACAATCTCAGCAATCCAAGGATGTCTTGCCATATAGGCCATGTCAAATGAAGTTTTATATTTAATTGCGTATACAATCGAATCTAATGGCCCAAAAAATCGTTTCTTAAACTGATCAAATGTCACTCCGTGAACACGCCTAATAATCCCTGCCCTAACAGGGACTCCCAACCTATTGAGTACACAGACAGTTTGGTATATGTTGCGAGCCTCTTCTGGCTGGATATTCCGAAATTCATCACATATTATCTCTTCAAACGGTTTTCCGAGTGTTGCCTCATGAAGAGCAACGAGAAGTTGTCTTCCAGCTTTTTTTTCAAATGCCTCAAGCTGCTGTTTATGTGGAAGGCCTTCGAGTAGGCCGAGACATTTGTTATCCTGCAGTTTGTCCAGTAAACCGAGAGTTTCATATCTGTTTAAATACTTGACTTCATATATTTCATTGACATACGATTCAAGGATTTCACAGTTGACATTCCACTCGTTGCTTCTTTCAGCTAACACAATCGTCAGCCGGCACCTTTTGTTTTTGGCTTTTGAGATCATGTTTAAGATATCTCCAACATGATCACTAGCACCATCCACAAAAACATAGACTCTCTCTCCCACGTTTTCGAGAATTTCATATATGACACCATCATCAATTCGAGTTGTGCCATTCCAATAGATACATAGTTTGCCGTAATCATTGGCTGCATCCCACGCGATCCTTTTGAGAATAACGGTCTTCCCTGAACCAGCATGCCCCCTGACCAGGTATATATCAGCAATTGATGGTCGGTCAATATCATCTACCAGAACAACATCACTTAATACTGTATCTTCAAGACCTCGCCTCGCATCATATCCTTTTTGTATAGCATCCCACCCGAATGAGTATCCCTTATAAAACTCAATAGGTTTAGTTTCCGAAGTCGCCATGTGCGACGTGATGTAGGTTGCATCTTTGCGTAGAACAGAAAGCGTCTCATTGCTTAGCTGGTTGTGTGTAATAAATCGTTTTGCAATCTCATGTTTAGGCTCTGGCAATGATACAGAACGAAGTGTCTCATCAAGTTCTAGGTTCAATGTTTCTAGAAATTTTTTAAGCGTACCCTGGACAGTTGAAATCTTTTTGGTTTCCCAAAAGGTCACCTGTCGCCCAGAAGGATTTGGGGTAACGATGTAGAAGCGAGGTCTCGATTGGATTTCTTGTGATAATTCTAATAAAACTTGGCGTAGGTCAGGATCTTCTAGTCTATGTCCCACAAATACAATGGGATATTCTGCTCCGTAATCTCCTAGACGTTCAAACAACTTGTTTCTATTAAATCTGTGGGTAACATATTGATCAATTGTCAATATCAATGGAATAGCTGTATCGGTGTATCTTGAGATACACCCATGGAGTTTCAAGTAAGGCACTGTATTCTCTACTCGAAGCATCCTGTCCACACGGTCTGTGTTTTTTAAAAATGGAACCAGCTCTTGTACCCTCTTTGCACAATCATCATATGCACGTTCAACTATGAGATCATAGTTAGTTGTTGCGATACCTGCCCATTTGAAGGTTGGAATTAACCTATGGAAGTCTGCAGGTGTAAAATTTGCAAAAATATCGCGGACAAATTCTTGGACTGTCACCAAATCGGTTTCCGAAATTGAATACTCGGAAACAACACTTAGCGGCAGTTCAGAATCCTCGCCACCTAGAAACTTATCAGAAAGCATCTTTGCAAGCTGCGGACCGGTGGGTGGTGATGATCCATCGCTGGACTCGGCTCCGATACTAGCCCCTGCTCCAAGAAATAGGACAACTCGCCCCTCGCTAACCGCACCCTTTAAAGCTGGCGGAATATTCATATTCTGTCCTTTTTCAGATGACTAATTGTATACAAAAGGCTTCGTTTGAAACGTTTGTATTTACATGATGTTCCCATGCCCATGGCAGGTACCCATTTATAGCAAATGTTTCAAAACATATAAAGATTTTGGGCGGTATTCTGCATTAATCACCTCTTTGACACATCAATCCGATTAAATATCATCCGATTTCCCTCATATTAAAAGATCTAAAAATTTCATTTTTGCTGATTAATTGACCAGAAAATGCTTTAACCAATATCGATTGCCGAAGGCGTTCAGCACGTTTTAATTGAGAGTCTGCGTATTTTTCTAATTCATTTAAGGTCGATATATTCTCATCCAATTTTCCAACGATTACAACTTGCTCTTTTATAGGTGCGACTGGGAAAGCATACGATTTAATATCACCAAGGTTGATGTGGGGATGAGCAGAACCTGTAGCTGCCTTTTCAGCCTGTTTACGACCCGTTGGCCCATTAAGAAGATAAAGAAAATATTTTGAAGAAACCTCTACAAATGGCCTAAACAAACACATACCCTGAGACAAGCAAACACTAGCGTTGTCTGGGATTTCTGCACCCCATCCAAAGCTCAATTCTCGACTGTAAATTATATCACCTGTTTGTGGTATATGTCTGGCTGTTTGTACTTCAAACTCTGAATCATTTACAACTGCAGCCTTATCTAAATCTAAAATTCCGTTCACAACATCGCGAGGTCGTATTGCAGGATGCCCCGCATCTGAATACTTTGGTGTTCTATGTGGGCTATCAACAAACAAAGGGCACAATTGATCCAATGAAGCAAAAATCCATCCATTCGGTATTTCATGAAATACTTCAGAATTAGGGAGGATTGGTTCTGTATATTTCTTCTTCCACTTATCATCCTCCGGGACTTTGCCTTTGGCTTTCATTTTGGCGAGTTCGGCTTCTTCCCATTTCTTGCGACGTTCGGCGAGGATGCGCTCGAGGAGTTTGGAAGCTGGTTCGTGTTTCTTTTTTTGTTGATTCCTTAGCTCGTTGATCCATTTTCTCCCAGAACCGGTCTTAAAGTACTTTTCACGTTCAACCGCTTCTTTTTCAGAGGGAAATTCTTCAAAGTGGATAAGTGCTACGGGCTTGTGTTCTTTTGTCCATTTTGAAGCGCGTCCTGCCAAATGAAGATTGATGCGCGCATAAAGATCCTGCGAAAAGCCCTTATATAGTGTTCCATCATCACATTCCAAAACATAAGCAAAATAGGCACTACTCTTTTCAGGAACCCTCTTGTCTGAAATATTGCGAAATGATGGGTCACGCCATCCTGCCTGCCGGCAAGGCAGGTCTTCCGTGAGCTTGCCTTCGACAGCGGCTTTAAGGACGGCGGCTTTGTAGCGTTTGAGGTTGGCCTTGACGCGCTTGAGGTTGGCAACGGCTTCATCAAGCCGGGAGAATTGTTTTTCGATTTCAGCCACGATGAGCTTTTGTTGTCCGAAGGGTGCAATGGGCACAGAAATCTCTTCGAGATCACCTCGTCGTAAATTGTTAATATTTACACCAAGAGCTTGTTTGGCGATGAAATCTTTATATTCGCGGGATTCAAAAAAATAACCGAGATAATGATGGTCAATTACTGGCGATGGTCTGATAGCCGCACAAAATGCGCCGAAAGAACCAGCCCATGACTTTTTGACTTGGGCTGTTTTGCCAACAAGATGTTTGCTCCCACTTGAAGTAGCTACAACAATATCACCCTCTCTCAAATGCTGCTTTTCTGTAACTAGGTTTTGAGGAATAAAAATCAAATCTTTATCAAGAACAAGATGATTCTCTTGTATATTGGTCGCCCGTAATATTGGGAGGTGTCCTTCCATTGGCGACTCACTAGCTTGGGCTTTTTTGTAAGTCACCCCTCTAATTATCTCGGATATATCAGCAAGCCTGGTTCGAGACCAGTTTTCAGGAATATTTGATTTTTTTTGATCTGTCACGCCGCCAAGGCCTCATTCAATGCTTCCATAATCCCTTCAACTCATCGCCAAAGAGCAGATAGACTTTGCCCAGCCCGTCTTCCTGGGCAAAAGGCGCACAATGTTCACGGATCAATTTGGGCCCCCTGCAAGCAGGTTCATTATCAATCGGATCATCAAATCCTTCTGCTTAGGATCACTCTCGGCAATCAATAAGGCCAGGGCCACCAGCCCGTTGTCGTTGATGCCGGATTGTTCAAGCAGGTTGTTCTCTTTCAGAAAAATCAGGAAGAGGAAGGAGCCGATCCGCTTGTTGCCGTCGCAGAAGGGGTGGTCCTTGATGACAAAGTAGAGCAGGTGGGCCGCTTTCTCCTCCACGCTGGCATAGAGATCCTGACCACCGAAAGTCTGGTCAAGGTTGCCGAGGATGCCCTGGAGATAATGGTCACGCTCCTGCCCGAACAGCTCGGAGGCCTCGCCCCGCATGAGCAGATCATCCTTGAGCGCCTTGATTGCTTGTCGGGTCTGGCCATAATTCATGGAATGCCTGGCCGGATGACGCTCCTTGGGGAGTTCCAAACGGTCTTCATCGTACTTGA
>Ga0209164_1005254_pt1 | contig 11107 bp, 8 predicted proteins | sample MTBNYHSulfiMetaG_FD_187458 | JGI IMG/M metagenome (GOLD analysis project Ga0209164, IMG submission 187458) | Enrichment culture microbial communities from rom New York Harbor, USA that are MTBE-degrading - MTBE-NYH (New York Harbor Sulfidogenic)... | ecosystem: Environmental > Aquatic > Marine >... | reverse complement strand
GGACATCCGAACAATGTGCGAACAGAGTTCTATCCCCAAAGCCCTGGTGGACATCGCGATTTCCGACCCGGACAAACTGGATGAACTCGAAAAGAAAGCTGGGGGATAAGCTATAGCCTTTCCAAATCTTTCGTTTCACAAGCCGGGGCTTTCAGTGGGTCCGGCTCTTGCTTTTCACTCCCAGAAAGAAATTTCCTCTCCACATACAAGTGCGGAACTCCCTATGGGATTGGGGAAGGACCACGACAGGGCTTTGAAATCCAGTGAGAAGGTCACCGTGTTGCCCGTTGCAGTATTTGTGAAGGAACTCTTTGCCGGAGAGATCTTCTAGGGCGCGGTCCAGCATAGAGATTAAGGAATAGAGCCGGTCTTCGGAAATGAACACAACGGAACCAGATGAAAATAAGCCGGAAGAGGCTCCATCCCTTCGGGCCGCTGTAAAAGACGGGGTATCCTACGCGGTGATGATGGGTTGCGGGGAGACCTACCTCGGACCATTCGGCATATTCCTCCGGGCCAGCACCCTCCAGGTCGGGTTTCTGGCCACCTTGCCCCAGCTCTTCGGAGCGCTGATGCAGTGGCTCGGGGCCGTGAAAATGGATCGCCTTCGAAGCCGGCGCAAAGTCATCCTCGCAGGGGCGGCAACGCAGGGCGCAACCTTCCTCCCCATGGCGCTTCTCCCCTTTCTCTTCGGAAGCGGCAGCCTGCCGGTCCTTTGCCTTCTGGTGCTCATGATCGTCTACCAGGGCGCCTGCGGATCCACGGTGCCGATCTGGAACAGCCTGATAGGGGATCTTGTACCGGCCAACATCAGAGGTCGCTTTTTCGGCCACCGGAACAGGTTGACGGGAATGAGCACTTTTATCGCTCTTTTCCTTGCCGGATGCGTCCTCGACCTCTTTGCCAGGGTAGGCAAGGCGGAATTGGGTTTCCTGATCATATTTTCTGCGGCTTTTCTGGCCCGAATGAATTCCGTGCGATGGCTTTCGAAATATGAGGACCCGCCGTTCCGGATCACGCCGGAGCAGACTTTCACCTTCCGGCAGTTCCTGCGGCGCTCGCCTCACTCGAATTTCGCCAAATTTGTCTTCTATCTCGGAGCGATCAACTTCGGTGTTGCCTTCTCCGCCCCCTATTTCGCTCTCTACATGCTGCGGGATCTCCACTTCCCCTACGTGGAATTCACCATCGTCAGCGGCGTTGCCACGGTCACCCAGTTCCTCACCTTCAGATACTGGGGGCAATTGAGTGATCGCTTCGGCAACAAAAAGATCCTCAACATCTGCGGCTGGGGAGTTGCGTTGGTTCCCATGCTGTGGCTGGTCTCTCCACATGTCTTCTACCTCATGGTCATTCAGACCTACAGCGGATTCGTCTGGTCGGGGTTCAGCCTGGCCTCCGCGAATTTCATTTTCGACGCAGTGACGCCTCCAAAGCGGGCCCGATGCGTCGCTTATCAGGGGCTGATCAACGGATTCTGCGTGTTGCTGGGTTCTGTGGCGGGCGGGTATGCGGCCGAGCATCTCCCCCGGAGCCTTTCCCTCGGTTTCTGGGTTTGGAAGCCGGCGTTTATCCTGCAGGTCATCTTCTTCATCTCCGGACTGATCCGGCTTGTCGCCACAGGAATCTTTCTCCCGAAGTTCAAAGAGGTGCGGCCCGTGGAACCGATCCGCCATCGAGAGCTCATCTTCCGTGTCAGCCACATCAAACCGATCGCAGGAGCCACCTTCAGTCTCTTCACCGGTCTGTTTCGTGAGCGTAAGGAGGGCGAAAACGACGATGGGCTCACCAGACCACGCAGGTGATCCAGGTCGTGAGGTAGTTCAAATCGTTGAAGTGGTGAAGTAGAAGTGCAGGGGACAGGCAAATTATACTATCCTTTGCCTCCCGGTTCAGGAATTCTTGTTGAACCTCGAACCGGGGAAACCTCTCTCGGATTGATCTTATCTTTCCCCATCATGAAAACGATCAATTGAGCTGATGAAGCAGATTCACGATTAGCGCTTCGCGGAATGAAAAACGATTTATCCACCTTTCCAAGCTCGAAATTCTTTGCCCGCTCCTTTTCAAGCCCTGCCAATGCCGCCTTTTCATAGACAAATTTCCTGTAGCGTCTCAGCCTTTCTTTAGCACTTTTTACCCCGAATTCCGCCACACCGAAATCCAGCGACAGAAACCGCCCCTTGTTCCCTGTCTGCATATGGTAGCCAAGAGAACACCACCGGTAATCTTCCGGCCGCTTCACCAGTCCGGCTCTCACTGCATTGAGGTCGATATAGGCCAGACAGTTGATCAAGGTTTCCCCCTGCTCCACGATCACGCTCTTAAAACGCTCGGACCAGAAATACCCTTTCTTTCTGTGCCCTTTGCGCTCATCCTGCGTGTCCATTCGTGGGGGAAAACCCGGCGCATGGAGAGATTCGTTTGTGGATGAGAATTTCATGAAAAATATCGACATGTTGCTTCGTTTACAGTAGAATTCTGTCCAGGTGCAAGCGGCACAAGAAGGGAGAAGGGCGAATCGCCATCAGGATTGCTCCGTTGGTGTGGCTGGGGATGACGGACTAGAAACCCAAGGAATGTGGGAGGCAGTGATGTTGAGCGGAAAAGATAACAAGATTTTCACCCTTTTTTCGAAGCGGATTCGCGAGCGATTCCCTGATGCTCGTCTATGGGCCTTCGGCTCAAGGGTAAAAGGCCGGGCTACCCAGGAGTCTGACCTGGATGTCTGCGTGGTTTTAGACACGCTAGATGATGCAATAGACCAAGCTATTATGAATATTGCATGGGAGATTGGGTTTGAAAACGACATGGTGATTTCCACTGTTACCTATTCAAGACAGGAATTTGATGACGGCCCATGCTCCGAAAGCCCTCTTGTGCAGAACATCCTGGAGGCAGGGGTAGCGGCATGAACGGCAAGGGGGATGCGCTTATTCGCTATCGTCTTGAGCAAGCCGATGAGTCTCTTGAATCTGCACGGCTTCTCTTGGACAACGGAATGTATCGCCCCTCTGTCAGTCGGTCCTATTACGCCATGTTTTACTCGGTCTTGGCATTGTTGGTCAAGGAGGGGGTTCGGATATCAAAACACACAGGGGCCATTTCCGTTTTCAACAGGGAGTTTGTAAAGAAGGGCATTTTTGACAAAGAATTATCGTCCTGGCTTCAAGAAGCCTTTGATTTGAGGCAGCGAGCGGATTATAGGGAACTCTTCACCGTTTTGCCAGAAAGAGCTGAAAAAGTTCTAAACCAGGCGCGCATCTTTGTTCATGAAGTAAAGAACGCGATCACCAAGAAATGAAACCTCTGGAATGCTGGACATCCATTACTCCGTACTATGGCTCACCGAGACTACGAGGATGCTTCGCGCAAGATCCATGTGGCGCTTTTTGCGGGTCGCGTTGAGGTCATTAGTCCCGGACTTCTTCCCCAAGGATTAACAGGCGAACAACTGCGGTCAGAAGCATTATTCGCCTGTCCAGCACTGGATATTAGGTGTGATGTCAATCAGAATATAAGCAAGGACTGTAGGGGACAGGCAAATGATGCTGTCAGCCTTGAATTCAGCTTAACTTGTCCAATTCTTTTTTGTATTTATGGAAGAATACATTCCAAATCGGAAGCACAAATGGAAATTAAACCTCGATTTTTCCAGGAATCCCGACAGAGTTTTTTCCTTTTCGGCCCCAGGGGGACGGGAAAATCAACCTGGCTGAAGCACCGTTACCCAAAAGCCTTTCTCATAGACCTCCTCGACCCTGAAGTTTTCGGGGCTTACTCAGCAAGAAACCATTCGTTCTTACGTGTCCGTCTATCTCAAAGAGGAGGTCCAAACCGAAGGACTAGTCAGAAACGTTGGCGGTTTTAGCAGGTTCCTGGAATCCATCAGCTTCAGCCACGGCAGCGTCATTAATATTTCTGACGTGGCTCGAGATTGCCGGGTCCAAAGAAAGACCGCTGAGGGCTATATCTCCATACTCGAAGATCTTTTGCCGGCATTTCGTTTGCCCGTGTTTACCAAACGGGCGAAAAGACATCTTTCTTCCCACCCGAAATTTTATTACTTCGATTCCGGCGTTTTCCGATCGGTGAGGCCCAAAGGCCCCCTGGACTCTCCGCAAGAAATCGGTGGGGCCGCACTGGAGGGGTTGGTTGCAGAACATCTCCGTGCTTGGAATGCTTACAGCGGCGATCGCAGCACGCAATATTTCTGGCGCACAAAATCAGGCAATGAGGTAGACTTTATTCTTTACGGGGAAAATATTTTCTGGGCACTGGAAGTTAAGAATACCGCAAGGATCATCCCAAGCATGCTTCAGGGACTGCTCGCGTTCAAAGAAGATTACCCGGAAGCTGGAATTCTCTTCCTTACCGAGGGAAGGAGCGTCTGAAATCAAGAAGGTCCTTTGCCTCCCGGTTCAGGAATTCTTGTTGAACCTCGAACAGGGGAAACCTCTCTGGGATTGATCTTATCTTCCCCCATCATGAAAACGATCAATTGAACTGATGAAGCAGATTCACGATTAGCGCTTCGCGGAATGAAAAACGATTTCGTCGATCTAGTAATGCAGTCCAAGAAACGCCTAGATGCTTTCTGATAATCTTTTGAGCGAATAGATCCCGTCCAGGCCCTTGATCGCCTCGTACACAATGCGCACAAAATCAACCTCAAGGGAGAGTCTATGAGAAAACTACGTTCAAACTTGACAAAGAACAGGGACTCTGGAAAATAGGAAACTCCAGCGTCGCTACGCTCCGATAAAACCGGACGGTTTCCTCCGGAACACATGGACACTTTCCCCGGAATAGGCATGCTTTGTTCAAAGTCGGAACTCCAGAAATCCGCTGCTCTTATGTACCCGTAAAATAAGAAATTGTTTCTTTATGTGGAGCAAGACGGCGGATCGGGAGGATCCGTTTTCAGATGGTTATTGTTGGCGATTCTAGTAAAAGTAGATCAGAGATTTCTTATCTCTTTTATGTTGACAAAGGGTAATTGTATACAGCATACAGTTACTTATGATCAATTCTATGAACATCGCATGGTGGGTGAAGCGATGGAGCGAACTGCATCCGAATAAAGCGGCAGTCCTCTTCGAAGGGGAGTCGATCAGTTATTTGAATCTCCACCAAAGGGTGGACCGGACGAGCTGCTGGCTTCAGGATCTAGGCATCGAAAAGGGTGATCGAGTTGCAGTGATGCTACAAAACTGCCCGGAGTTTCTTGAGCTTTACCTGGCGTCGTCGCGGATCGGGGCAATTTTTGTACCAATTAATTTTCGCCTTGCAGCGGCGGAACTCAATTATATTCTAAGAAACGCAAGGCCCAGGCTTTTTGTTTTCGAGAACCAATACGGCTCCTTGGTTGAAAAACTCAACCTTGATTCCTACCGTCCCCCCCTCTTGTTGGCTCGTGTCGGCGGCATATCGAAACCAGGATTTTCCATTGACTACCATACTGAAGTGAAAAGGTTCGATGGTCGATCACCTTTTCTCACCAAGTACCTAAGCCCTTCAGATCCGGTCGAGCCTCAGGTCATCATGTACACATCCGGAACAACCGGCGAACCCAAAGGTGCGGCCCTTACCTATCGAAAGACCTTTTTCAACTGCCTCAACGCGGAAATCTTCTTTAAGTTGCATTTCGATGATATCATGCTTATCCTTCTCCCCCTGTTTCACTCAGGCGGCCTGTTCATTCAGGCGTCCCCGGCCATTTACAAGGGAGCGACCCTAATCATTCATCCCAAATTCGATCCGCTAAAAACCTATCAAGATATCCAACATCATAAGGTAACCAAGCTCTTAGGGGTACCAACGGTATACAAAGCGCTCCTCAGCATTCCCGCCGAACAAAGGGGGGATTTATCCTCTCTGAATGTCTGCGCTATTGGAGGCGAAAAGACAACCGTAGATCTTCTGTCCCGATGCCGAGAAGCGGGATTTCCTCTTCGCCAGATCATGGGACAAACCGAAACGTCGATTCTCCTCTGGGCCTCAGAAGAGGATTTTCTCAAGAAACCCGGGAGCATCGGCCGCCCGGTCTTCCACGCGGAAGTTGAGCTTGTAGATCGACGGGGCCAGCCTGTTAAAATAGGTGAAACGGGAGAGATCGTTGTTCGGGGTTCCATTCTCATGAGGGAATACTGGATGGATGCGCAAAGAACCACCGAAACCATTCAAGACGGAAGGCTTCACACTGGGGACTTGGCACGGATGGATGAGGACGGTTATTTTTTCCTCGTGGATAGGGTGGGAGATATGTTCATCTCAGGAGGTGAGAACGTCTATCCTGCTGAAGTGGAGCGCGTACTGGAAATGCATCCTGATGTCAAAGAAGTTGCGGTAGTAGGTGTTTTGGATAATACTTGGGGGGAAGTTGGAAATGCATATGTAATCTGTGAAAACGCCCGCCAACCATCACCCCAGGAACTTACCAATTTTTGCAGGGAATATCTTGCTTCTTATAAAGTGCCCAAAAAGTTTATTTTTTGTAGCGATTTTCCACGCACTGCTTTAGGAAAAATCAGGAAACATCTGCTCGTTCAACATGCAGTCGAGTCTTAAGAAGATTGGAAGAAAGATCTCTTTTTCCACAAAGGTTTGCAATATTATTGATTGATCTTGTCTGAAAGCTCGGCGTTTTGCAGATCAACGTCTTTTTTTTTGAGACGACTTGGCTGCCTACAAATAGCAACGAGTTTCTTATCTGGACCATCGGGTATTAAGCGGTCCGACCAGCACTCAAACAGGTTAGAGCCATCTCATTAATCTAGACCTTCAAAGGAGCGAAACCGCATGATGTGGCGACTTTCAATTGTCCCATGTTGCGAAATCTCCTGCTGTGCTTCCGCAATTCAAAAAAACGACTTTCTTCAATCAATCCAGAGACTAAGGGCCGCCTCTGATAAATCTCTCATGCAGAGGCAGAATTAGCTAAAGAGTAGGGGCAACCCACCCAAGTTTCAAAGATCATCTAAAAGGGTGGGCCGTTTGGATGGTAACTCAAAAAAAAGGAGGTTTGTTATGTTCCGAACGAGCAAGATTTGGCTTGGCACCAGTTTGATTTTGGCAATGGCAGTTCTCCTATTTACTGTTCATGAGACAGCGTGGGCTAAACCAACTTTCAAGCTACGCTATTTCACCGGTATGACTCCGTCACATTATTTTTGCTCCGATTTAATGACCTATTTTGCCAGCGAAGTTGAAAAAAGGACTGACGGCAGGGTCAAGGTCGAACTTTACCCCGGCGGCCAGCTTTTTGGTTATCAGGACGGAATAGATGCCGCGACGATGGGAGCCGTAGAAATGGGGCTGACATCGGCTGGACAATGGGGGGGACATAACCCGATCTTCAAATTTTCAGACTACTTCTTGTTAATCGAGGATATGGACCACTGGTTCCGTGCCAGAGATAAGGTGCATCCTATTCTGGACGACCTTTATCAGAAGAAAAATGTCAAACTGTTGTATTACAGCGCTTACGGGGCAAACGGCATTTGCAGCTTGTCGCCGATAGAAAACTTACAGGCCATTAAAGGGTTAAAGGTTCGAGCACCTGTTCCCGGAGCATTTGACTGTTTGGAAGCTTGGGGAGCTGTTTCGGCAAAAGTGGCAGCAGCGGAGGTTTATGATGCGTTGGGAAAGCGGGCCATAGATGCAGCTGTTTCATCATGGGGAGTCATGTATTCCCGCAAGTTTTATGAAGTTGCCAAACATTTTGTCGGCCCTCTATGGTGGACCGTTTGGGTAAATTTCATTGATCTTGGTACTTGGAACAAGCTGCCCGAAGACATCAAGCAGATTATCATGGAAGTGTCGAAAGAGACTGAAGGTAAGTCATTAGGGATAATGAAAAACGATGACCAGAAAAGTATAGACGAGCTTAAGAAAGTAGGGTCAATGAAGCTTTTAACTGAGGAGGATAAAAAGGAATGGGTAAAACCTCTGCAGCCGGTCTTTGAAGCTTGGGTCAAGGAATGCGCTAAAGCGGGTTTTGGCGAGCAGGCTCAACAAATCTTGGATGCACTTAACCAAGCCCGCTAGATTCAAGTATCCTATCGTTAATCGGCAGGGAACATGATGGGGAAAGGTCGAACATGCGCAAAATCCTAGCGGCTATTGATTCGGCAATTGACAGGCTCATGACCTGGATGGGAACGGTGTCAGTGGTATTAATGCTGATGTTGTCAGGCTTTATATCCGCGCAGGTCTTTTTTCGATATGCTCTCAGCATGCACTTGCGGGGCTTGTTCGACCTTTCCATTTATAGCTTGATTGTTTTCACATTCCTTTCCGCCGCCTTCGCTTTACGAGAAGGCCAGCATATTTCAGTGGATATCTTTTCGGTTAGGTTGCCGTCTCGATCCAAAATCGGATTAGAATTATGCGGTTACGTAGCAGGCATGGTTTTCATATCTATATTGGCTTGGATCGGATGGAAATGGGCCAGATTGTCTTTTGCTTCAGGCGTCATGACCATATCCGAGCTGCCTATCCCAAAGGGCGTTCTCATCATGTCTATGGTGGTCGGATCTTTCTTTCTAATCCTGCAAACGATCCGGACCATAAGCCAAATGACGATCAAGTTAATTGCTCGGGAATCACCGGAGCCATTGGAAAAAGCGAGTGGAAGCGCTTTGAAAGCCGCTTTCTTTTTTATTGCCGGTCTAATGATTTGCTACCTAATCGCCTTTTATGTCAGCAAGGTCATAGGCTTGGGCCTGCTTGCGCTCCTCCTGCTATTGAGCGGCACGCCGGTATTTATGGCTTTAGGGCTGACCGGAGTAATTGGTCTATATCTCCTGTTGGGGGATTCCGCTTTACGGCAGACTCCTTTCATAGCATTCACTGCGGTAGAAAGTTTTCCATTAACCTGTTTGCCCCTATTCATCATTGCCGGTGTCATCATGGAAAAGGGGAAGGTCGTTGATAAAGTCTTTCTGCTTTTCAATTATTTTTCAGGAAGATTTGTCTATACACCCCTCTTGGCCACCATTTTCGCAGGCGGTTTTTTCTGTGCCATCAGCGGCTCCAGCGTGGCTACAACATCTCTTGTTGCTGCGGTATGTCTGCCAGTTCTGCTAAGGCAAGGATACTCGAAATCACTTTCCAGCGGGATAGTTGCCGGCGCGACTATTGGCACTGTGATACCCCCGTCCATCGGTTATATCCTCTATGGTGTCATTACGGAGGAATCCATTGGGCAGCTCTTCATTGCCGGGCTTATTCCCGCAGCCACCATTTTCAGCTTGTATGTAGTTTATATTGTCTTAAGATCCGTGATCAGCAAGGAATCCTTATTTGAATCCAGGCAAACACCGTCACGAATTGATGAGCAACATGTGACATGGAATGAAAAGCTTCAAACACTTAGGAAGGCTACTTGGGGATTGATTACACCGGTGTTCGTTTTGGGCGGGATTTATCTGGGTATTTTTACTCCCTCCGAGGCGGCGGCTGTCATGGTAGTCTATACCATCATTGTTACAGTTTTTATCATGAGAAGCTTGACACTGAAGGAATTGATGGAAGTGGTTCTGGTCGGCGCCAAAGTCAGTTCCATGATTTTAATGATAATTGTGGGCGCCAAAGTTTTTGGGGCAGTCACTTCCCAACTTCGCATAGCAGCGGAACTGGTCGCTTTTGTGGAAAAGATTAGTCTTTCTCCCTATCTTACGATTTGTTTAATTACCATGGCCCTAATCATTTTCGGCATGTTTCTTGATGCGGCCTCAACTATGGTCATAACTCTGCCTGTCTTTTATCCGCTCATAATGAGCTCCGGTTTCAATTCGGTGTGGTTCGGCGTTTTTTATATCGTAGTTTTGGAAATCGGATTGCTAACCCCACCGGTGGGATTGAACCTATATGTGATTAAAGGACTATCCAACTTGGATATGTTGACGATTGTCAGGGGGGTCTTGCCTTTTGTTCTGATCATGCTGCTATCTCTTATCCTACTTGTCTTGGTGCCCGAACTGGCGACTTGGCTGCCCGGGAAAATGGTCAATTGATTATCATCCCGTTGGTGGAAACATGTCTGTTGTCCAGTGAGGATTTAATGGAAGAAAAGGGGACAGGTAAATTATACTTGACAGGCAGGGGCTGAGGGTGTAGGTGAGAGGAAATTCAATTAGGGGAGGTGGCATGGCGAGGATTGCAAGGTTGAAAGTGAAGGGGGAGCCGGCGGTATACCACGTGATCTGCAGAACGACCCTGCAAGGGTTCGTGCTTGGGGATGTGGAAAAGGACCATTTGCTTGGATTGATCAAACGGCTGAGCGAGTTCTATTTTGCCGAGGTCCTTGGGTTCTGCGTTATGGGGAACCATTTTCATCTCCTTGTTCGGATGCACCCTGAGATTGGCTATTCAGAAGAGGACGTGAGGGAGCGGTACGACCGGCGATACGGGCAGGAAAAAGCGACCGCCTTGGACGATGATCAGATGGATGAGTTGCGCAGGAAGTTGGCGGACCTGTCTGAATATGTCAAGGAGATCAAGCAGTACTTCTCACGGTATTACAACAAGTTGCACAGAAAGAAAGGGTATTTCTGGTCCGAGCGCTTTAAGAGCGTGATCGTGGAAAACGGGGAGACCTTGATCAGCTGTCTGGCCTATATCGACCTCAATGCAGTGAGAGCCGGACTGGTGAGGCGGCCTGAGGATTACCGCTGGTGTTCGCTTGGGTATCATGTGCAGACAAGGAACAAGGGGCGGTTCTTGTCGTTGGATTTCGGGCTTCGGGAGTTTGGGGTAAAGAGTGGCAAAGAGAGGCTCAGGAATTTCCGGCGCTTTGTATATGAAAAGGGAAGGTTGGAGGGAATTGAAAAGGAAAAAGGGCGGGACTTCGAAGTGGGGACGGTGGATCGTTTCCGGCTCAGGACGCGGTACTTTACAGATAGCGGGATCATCGGGTCCAAGGCGTATGTGAGCAAGCTGTACCTTGCCTTCAAGCATCATTATGCAGCGAAGAGGGAGAAGGCGCCGAAGCCGATAAAAGGGCTGGAAGGGATGTATTCGCTCAAGAGGCTTGCAGAAGCGCACGGGTTTTGCCCACCACCCCCTCAAGATGGCGTGTCTACCAATTCCACCACTTCCGCAC
>Ga0209164_1005253_pt1 | contig 11107 bp, 11 predicted proteins | sample MTBNYHSulfiMetaG_FD_187458 | JGI IMG/M metagenome (GOLD analysis project Ga0209164, IMG submission 187458) | Enrichment culture microbial communities from rom New York Harbor, USA that are MTBE-degrading - MTBE-NYH (New York Harbor Sulfidogenic)... | ecosystem: Environmental > Aquatic > Marine >... | reverse complement strand
CGTCTCGAGGCACTGCGGGGAGGTGGTCAAGGGGAGAGCAACGCATCGAAGGGCGAGGACGAGCGGCCTTCGTGACCGACATCATTGGATGGTCACGGACCTACAGGATTGTTTGGTCATTGACACCAGGCGCAGCTCGTCGAGCAGGGCGTGGCTCCACAGCGCCCCGGGGACGTCCTCGAGGATCTCACCGTAGATCTCCTGACGTCCGAGACGGGTGCCCTCATAGGCGGCCAGGATCTCCTCCAGGAAGGCCGGGGCGAGGTTGGCCCGGTTGGAGTAGGTCGAGGAGACCGTCTGCACGGTACTGGCCTTGCCGGCCAGCTCGCGCAGCAGGGCCGTCGGTCGCGGCGTCGAGGTCACCACACAGCGCGGGTCGGAGCCGAGCCGCAGGCCGAAGAGCAGGTTGTGGTAGCTCTCCGGGTAGCTCCAGGAGGCAAGCTCATCACACCAAGCGGCCTCGCACTGGGGGCCGCGCAGCCGGTCGGGCTCCTCGGCCGAGAAGAGCAGCGCCAGGGCGCCGTTGGGCCAGGAGAGCCGTCGCAGCCGGGGCCGGTAGGTCGGCCGGCACCAGGGCGGGCTGATCGCCAGCAGGCCGGAGGGACCCTCGACCATCGTGCCCCGCACATCGGCGTCGGTGCGCCCGACCAGGTGGAGACGGCCGTAGCGGCCCGACTCGACCGCCCCCCGAACCCACTCCGCCCCGGCCCGCGTCTTGCCGGCCCCGCGGCCGGAGCGCAGCAGCCAGGTCCGCCAGGGTCCCGGCGGTTCGAGCTGGTCGGGCCGGGCCCAGAAGCGCCACTCCCAGCGGGCCGCCGCGGCGACCTCGAGCGGCAGACCGGCCAGGAACCGCTGCCGATCCTCGACCGGCAGGGCGAGGAGACGCTCGCGAAGGGAGGGCTCGATACTCATGGTGTCTCCTTCCCCTCATCGGGATCGGCCGCCGGTTCGAACTCGGCCAGGAAGCGCTCGGCCCGCTCGGCGATGGTGCCGCCGAGCGGCGCACCGCCCGGTCCGGCAAGCTCATGACGACGGGCGGCCGCTAAGCCCAGCAGCTCGATCCGCTGGGCGAGGACCAAGCGCGCCTCGGGGCGGTCCTCGGCAGCCAGGGCCTTGCGGAACAGCAGGTCGAGCTGAGCGCAGGCCGTGCCGAGCTCCTCGTCGCGGTCGCGCTCGGCCTGCTGGCTCAGCAGCTTGCGCGCCCGGGCGGTGTAGGTGTCGAGCTGACGGGGCGAGACGCCCCAGCCGTGCTGGGCGGCGTAGGCGGCGATGCCCCGCCGCGTCACCCCCTGGAGGACCAGTTCATAGACGGCATCGATACGGCGGGCGACCTCGGCCCGTGTCGATTTAGCGCCCATGACGCACCGCCTGCTTGCCGCTGGCCCGCTGCCAGCGCTCGATGACCACATCGCAGAAGGCCGGCTCGCGCTCGAGCGCACGACAGACCCGGCCCAGCTGCTCGGCCGCCAGCAGGACCGTGCCCGAGCCGGCGAACGGCTCATAGAGGAGCTCACCGGGGGCGGTGTGGTAGGCGATCGGGCGCCGGAAGCACGCAAGCGGCTTGATCGTCGGATGGACCGCCCCGGGGCTATCCTCGATGCTCGAGTCGATCGCCCAGACGGTGCGCGTCTCGGCCGGCGGCTTGCGGGCCGGCTGATGTCCGGACGGCCAGCCGTAGAGGCAGGGCTCGTAGTCCCAGAGGTAGTGGGCGTGGGTGAGCACGGCGCGGCTCTTTTTCCAGATGAGCACCTGATGGACGCGCAGGCCGCACTCCTGCCAGGCGGCGAAGACGAGCGGGCTTCGCAGCATCGCGAACCACTGATAGAGGGCCGCATTCTCGATCAGCGCCTCATCGAGGGCCAGCTGCAGGTAGTCGCGGTAGAAGGCGACCGAGCTCTCGGGATCGACGTAGGTATCCCAGTGGCGGTCGGGGTCTTTGCCCTCCGCCCCGCCGTTGCTCTTGCTGGCTGGATGGTGGCCACCGTCGTAGTCGACCAGGTAGGGCGGGTCGGTGGCCATCAGGCTCGCCCGTTGACCGTCCATCAGGCGCACCACATCGACGCCCCTGGTGGCATCGCCGCAGAGCAGCCGGTGGGGGCCGAGCCGCCAGAGGTCGCCGGGACGGGTGACCGGATCGGCCGGCGGCTCGGGGATCGACTCCTCGTCACCCTCGGGCGCGACGGCCAGCTCCAGACGGGCAAGCTCGGCGGCATCGAAGCCCAACGGAGTCAGCTCACAGCCGGCCTCGCTTAAGGCGGAGATCTCGTCCGGCAGCACCTCGAGATCCCAGTCGCTCTCGGCGGCGGTACGGTTGTCGGCGATCCGGTAGGCGCGCGCCTGCTCTGCTGTGAGGTCGGCGGCGATATGGACCGGGACCTCTGGCAGGCCAAGCTGTCTGGCGGCCAGCAGGCGGACGTGGCCGACGATGATGACCCCGTCGGTATCGACGACCAGCGGCTGACGGAAGCCGTAGGCGGCCAGCGAGGCGGCGACCTTGTCGATCGCCGTCTGGGGAATCAGACGGGGGTTGTGCTCATAGGGACGTGGTTTCGCCGTCGGCCACCACTCGACCGACCGACAGGGAGCTGTCGGTGTCGCGGTGGTCGCGGGCGTTGGGGCACTCGTCGGCGCGTGCCGCGGGTGCCGGGTGATCGGAGGTTCGAGACATCGATCGACTCCTCGGGCAAGACCAGCCCGAGGAGAGCGTCGCATCTCGCTGCTGCGGTCGACGGACATCTCATGCCGCACTCTCCCGGCGCTGGCCCGGTGTCGGCGAGCCGACAAGGGCCACACAACGGCACAGCCATGCCGACTCGCACAAGGACACCGCCGATGGCGAAGAGCATCCCGCTCAGCTGCGGCGGTCGAGGTTCCGACCTCCCGTCGGAAGAGCAGATCACCCTCTGCCCGGGGGGCTTGCCGGCATCCCGCCGGCCCTCTCCCGGCATCCCGCCGGAGACGAGCATCCCGCTGCGTCTGTCAGTCACGATAACAACCACCGCCAATCGCGGTGTCACAACTTCGCGGCGGTGTCGATTCGGTCTCGACGAGCACCGGTCGCCGGCATCTACTGCAGAGCTCGCAGTGGCCGCGACACTGAGGTGATGCAGTGCATATAGTCGGGTCAACTGCTGCCATGCGAACTCGTCTGACAGCCGACGTCAACATGCGGCGCCTCTTGGGGACTTGCACTATCTTCGCCACGGTATGTAGCCGACCGCGGGCACATTCACCCAAGAAGGACTAGCAGTCACCGAAGACCCGCGCCGCTGCCTCAATCATCAGTGCCACCGAAGCCGCACCAGGATCGACCGTGCCAACGCTCTTTTCGCCAACATAGCTGGACTTGCCGCGCCGGGCTTGCATGGTGGCAGTGCGGGCAGCTCCGGCATCGGCTGCCGCACCGGCAGCTGCCCACGCCGATGCGATGCTTCGCCCTGCATTGATTGCGTCCGAGAAGGCAGTAGCAGCGGGGTCCATCGCGTCCAGCATGGTCTTGTCGCCAAGGCGAGCGCCGCCCCGATCAGTGATACCCGTGGCTGCGGCACGCAGAGCCCTTGCCAAGGTCGGTCCATCGATTGACACAGAATCCAATCCCACCGTGCCGGCCATGCGCAGGAATATCGTGCCGTAAAGCGCGCCGGCCGAGCCGCCAATCGTATCGACCATCACCAACCCGGCTTGCTTCAGATACTCGCCTGGCGAACCGTCCGTCGGCGCTGCCACCAGCGCCTGCACGCCGCGCACAAGGTTGGCGCCATGATCTGCATCGCCAGAGGCCGCGTCAAGCTCCGTTAGATGGTGCTGACTGTCTTCGATCTTGGCGGCGAATTCCTGGAGCCAAGCCACCAGATCTTGCGTCGTCATCGCTTCTACCGTCACATTCCCCACCGCAACGCCTGCGTGTGAACCGGCGCATCCCAGAGCGCCAACATCTCTCCCTCTAGTTCCAGCACAGTCAGCGCTGCACCTTGCTGCTCGAGCGAAGTCACAAGATTGCCGACTAGCGAGCGCACGGGATCCAGCCCCGCAGCGCGCAAACGTGCAGCCACCTCACCGTAGAGGACATAGAGCTCGGATTCTGGCGTGCCGCCAAGGCCCGACAGCATCGCCAGAACCCTAGCACCGGAATCGGGTCGCAGGTCGGCCAGAACCTCATCCAACAGGATCTCCGCGATGTCTCCTGCAGGGGCTATTGGCACCCGGTCGCGACCAGGTGAACCGGAAATGCCGATGCCCAGGTCCATCTCGTCGTCGGCCATCGCGTAGATCTCCTGACCGCGCTCGGGTGGGGTGCAGGAGGTCAGCCCGACGCTGAAGGTCCGCGCCCGTGCCGCCACGTGGCGCGCGATAGAAACGACGCCCTCCACAGCATCGCCCCGCTCCGCGGCAGCCCCGGCGATCTTCTCGACAAGGACGGTGGCTCCTAGTCCCCGTCTTCCCGCCGACGAATCATCATCAGGCACACTCACATCATCCTTGACCAGTACTGTCTCCGCCGTGATGTCTTCGAACGCCATTATCTCTTGTGCCATGCCGAAGTTCATCACTTCGCCGGTGAAGTTCTTGACGATATGCACGATGCCGACCCCGGCGTCGACAGCTTCGGTCGCAGCGATGATTTGACGAGGCACGGGCGAGGTGAAGATTGCGCCTGGACAGACGGCGTCCAGCATCCCATGGCCGACGAACCCTGTATGCAGCGGCTCGCATCCCGATCCACCGCCCGCAACCAGCGCCACCTTGCGGAACGCTGGTCGCGCGCGCAACAGAACGCGGCTCTCTGCGTCGAAGCGCACGACATCCGGATGCGCGGCCTCCAAGCCAATCAGATAGTCGGTGACCACATCCTTGGGATCGTTGATGAACTTCTTCATTGGAGGTGCCCCATGAAACCATCCGTCGCTGCTCGTGATTGAAGGATACGCAGTCGATACTCGATTCATCGTTGTCCGTGCACCGCAGGGCACCTGCAATGCTATCGCGAACGCCAGTCAATCTGATGCCGATCTTGCGCTGGTTCATCGGTGGCAGTGCTCAGTACCATGGAGTCGAGGTCCGACGCCACGTCAGCGCGATCTCCCCCTTAAACGCGACTGCGTGACCTGCGCGCAATCCGTGCCTTCGCAGCCGCTGGAACCGGCACGGCGCCGAAAGGTCTCGATGCCGCACCAGAGGTGACCGCAGCGCCCGAGTCTTCCCCGCGCGATCGCTGACCGCTGGCTCACGACATAGGACCAGTGAATGACACAGCCACGCAGAGCAGCCCAGTGAACCGGGACACGCTGCACGGACGAGCCGCAGTTGTGCTTGCGCCTGACCGGGGCGTCACACGAAGACGCCGGCACGGCGGTCAGCGCCAGTCCGCGGACCGGTCGCCGATCGGCCCGTCCACTTCGCCGTCGACCTCACGCCGCAACTCACGCACCTGTCGCGCAAGCCGCTCGGCTCGCCAAGCGCCGTACGCAAACAGGGCCAGCAGTCCGGCCAGGACGACGGCGTAGGCGGTCGCGACATACCAAACCGCTTCCTCCACGCTCATTGGCGTATCCCACGCATCACATCACCTCGTCCATCCAATCACCCCACTCACCCACGCGCCCCAGCAGTCGGCTTGCCCTTTCGGCCAGACGTCGGTTCACTGACCTATCGCTGCTGCAACTCGGCCTTGATGCGCGCCACCTCCAGCTCCGCCCGGGCAATCGTCACCTCGGAGCGTAGCAGCGCTGCCAGAAACAGGAGCATGCCGACGGTGCAAACGACGAAACTCAGCACCATGCTGCTCTCCATCCGCGCACCGGACGTCGTGATCACCACAGGATGCAGGCCCTCCGGCAGGTAGCGGGTCGCGAAGAAGGTGACAGGCACGGTGACGAAGGCGACGACCGCGTAGACTGAGCCGACCGCAGCACGGCGGCCTTCGTCCTCCACCGCCGCACGAACGATGGAGTAGGCTCCGTACACGAGTATGGCCGCCAGAAAGGTCGTCAGCCGTGGCTCCCAAGCCCACCATACGCCCCACGCGGCCCTGCCCCAAATCATTCCGCTCGCAAGGACAAGGACGCTGAACATCAGGCCAAGCCGGACGGCCGCGACTTCCAGCTGCTCGGCGATGCCCGGTACACAATCCGTTCCTCGACGCAAGGAAACGATGGCCGCTGCAAAGGAAACGCCGAAGGCGACCAGGGCGGTCTCAGCGATGGGCGCGTGGAGGTAGAAGATCTTCTGCGAGAACCCCATCGAAGAGGCGTCCACCGGGGCAACCAGGAAGGTCAGCAACACACCTGCCGCCATGAAGAGCGCCGCCGACAAGAAGAGGGCCGGCGCGCTGCACATTCGCGACCACCACGATGTCGCAGAGGTCCTGATGTTCTCCTGTTCGTTCCCCATCATTCGCCCATCAAGATCTCGCAGGTGCTCCACGCGATCAGCAGCATCACCGCGTCATACGTCGCGAGAAACCCCAGCCTGCCCGCGACAGCACCCAGACCAGCGCCCTGGTCCAAGACCGTTCCTGTCGCCGAGGTGGCGGCGATGAGCAGCGGGACCAGCAGTGGGACCAGCGCGACAGGAAGCACGAGGTCGCGAGACCGGGCGTGTAGCACAAGGGTCGCCAGCAGTGTGCCGACCGCGGCCATACCGACGTCCGCCAAAAGGACCACCGGAGTCAACGCCAGCAGCTGCCATGCAGACGCCTCCAGGAAGAAGAGAGCGAAGACCGGAACAGTGACCACTTGCAGCGCGACGAGCAGGAGCAGGTTGACCGTGGCCTTGGCCAGAAAGAGCACGAACCGGTCGACGGGCATCAAGAGGAGTCCGTCCAGGCAGTCGTCCTCGCGTTCCTGGCCATACGTCCGGCCAAACCCGATGATGGCAGCGAAGATGAACACGACCCAGAGCATCGCCGCAGGAACGCGGCCGCCGGGAGTGGCAAGGTCCTGTTCTGAGCCCGCACCGGCGTTCCAGCCGTAGTGCAGGACGACCATCGCAACCACGGCGAAGACGATCATCGACAGGAGCGACTGGAGACGCCGGATCTCTCCCAGCAAGTCGCGGGCCACGAGCGTGAGGTATTGCCTGGTGATCATGGTTGCCGTCTTTCCAGACCGCCATCCGGCGACACAGTTGCCGCGCCGCTTCCGAAGCCTGTAGCCCTCGCTTCTTTCGGGCCGCTCGCTTCCACCGGCTGCCCCGGCGTGCGGCCTCCTGCGACGGGTATCGCCAGGCCGTCTGCGAGCCGCACCACAGCCGTGGCCCACTGCGACGGCCGCTTCGGTTCGTGCGTTGCCAGCACGATCGTCGTACGGCCGCAGTGTTCGTCGAGGATGCCGTCCAGCAGCAGCCGGGCGCACTCGTCGAGGGCCTCGTACGGCTCGTCGAGTAGCAGTACGCTCGGGCGATGGAGCAGCGCCCGAGCGACCGCCGCCCTCTGGCGCATGCCTCGAGAGAGGTCCCTCACCCGGTCGCGGCGCCGAGGCGTCAGCTTCAGCCTTTCGAGCAGGCAGGCGATGCGATCCGCCGCAGCGTCGACCCCGTACATGCCGGCGAAGAACCGCAGATTCTCGTCGACCGTAAGGTCACCGTACAGCAAAGGAGAGTGGCCAACCATGCCGACGACGCGGCGGACTGCCGCAGGATCCTCCCGCACGTCGGCACCCGCGACGCGGACCTGCCCGGCACCCGGCCTGAGCAGGGTGGCGAGGATCCGCAGCAGAGTCGTCTTGCCGGCCCCGTTGGCGCCCAGCACGAGCAGGAAGCAGCCTGGCGCGACGGCCAAGTCGAGGCCCCGCAGCACCTCCCGGCTACCGAAGCTCCGGGCGAGCCCGTCGACGACGACCCCGTCCGAGCGGCTCCGCGAGGACCCTTCCGCACCGGCACGGGGGACAGCGTTCACCGGCTGCCCCCCTTCCCGGCCGCACCCGTCGTCACCGTCTCGCCGAATGCCCCGTCGGCAACGGCCTCCACGGTCGTCCGAAGCGCCGCGCCGCGACGGGGCCACAGTGCGATGAGCCCTCCCACGACCAGCAGACCAGCGCCGACCCAGAGGAACCTCACGAGCGGAAAGATGATGGCCTCCACCACGATGCCTTGCTCTCCGAACGCCACCGGTGAGACGAAGATATCTCTCCACACCGTCGCGAGGATGTCCGCGCGCGCGACTGTCTGGCCGCTCCTTGCGTAGTAGTCCAGCGCCGGACCAACCGTGCCAAGCTCGTGTCCGTCGCGCTGTACCCGCATCTCGGTGATGATGCGTTCTCCCTCCTGCGGCGCCCTTTGGGCCCGTGCGTCGGCAAGCGTGAACCGATAGTCGCCGAGCGAGGCCGAGGACTCAGCCTCGGGGGCGAACTGCAGCTGCTGCTGTTGACTGTACTCACCGGCGCCGACAAGGCCGACGACCGTCAGGACCATGCCCAGATGGACCACGACGCCGCCGAACGCCCGGTCGCCGAGCACTCCGCCCAGCGCCGCCCATGCACCTCGCCGCGTGTGTCTGCGGCCGGTCCACAGCCGCCTGAGCCACTGCCCCGCGGCTACCGTCGCGAACGCGCAAACCGACAGCCCGATTAGACCTACCGCGGAGTGCGCCGCCCCATTGACCGCAAGCAGGACGGCGGCAATCACGCCCGCCGCCGTAGGGACGCCCCACCTGACGAGACGCGATTGACAGTCTGAGTGCAGGGGCGCCTTGCCAGCCCTCGATATCGCGCACACACCCATACCGGCCAGCACGACGATTCCCAGCGGCCGTGCGAGCGTCTCGTACGTGTCCGCACGCACTGTCTGGCCGAAGGCGAGCGGCGCCACTACCGTCGCGAACAGTATGGACCCGGCGAAGAGCGTCACGGCGACGACCAGCAGTTCCCGAAGCAGGAGCCTTCCCTCGAGTCTCGCCGGGGCGACGCCGCGGCCACTCGACGACCCCGAATCGTCGAGATCTCGCCATCGCATTGCGATTAGCGTAACGCCAGCGATCGCCACAGCGCCGAGCAGCACCGATAGCACCACGAGCAACAGCGTGCGCTGCTCGAAGGCGTGTACCGACGTGACCACACCGGTACGTGTCGTCCATGCCGCCACAATCGTGCACCAGAATGTCAGCAAAGCAAGTGCAAGGGCCCAACGACGAAAGACCGTTGCCCTTCGATACACCGCCAGTGCATGGAGCATTCCTGTCGCCGCCAGCCACGGTACGAGAGAAGTACTCTCGACCGGATCCCAACCCCAGTAGCCGCCCCAAGACAGGATGACGTAGGCCCACCAGGCGCCGAGGCCGATGCCGAGGGAGAGGAAGGTCCATCCCGCCAGCAACCAGCCCCGAGACAGGGACGCCCACTCAGGGCCAAGGCGGCCCGTGGCCAGGGCGGCGACGGCAAAGGCGAAGGGAACGGCCAAACCCACGTAGCCTAGGAAGAGTGCCGGCGGGTGGAGCGCCATGGCGGGGTGGATCAGGAGCGGATTGAGCCCTGCCGGCGGCTGCCACGGATTGGGTGCGGCGACGAACGGAGTCGACTCCCGATCGAACACCATTAGCGCGACCAGGAAGAGTGTCACGACGCAGAGGACGACCGTGGCACCAACGTGCAGCGGCAGCAGCCCGTCGGGTGCCCGCGACCGCTGGTCTGTCGACACGCCTCGGCCGTGCCCCAAGGCGGTTCCTTCGGCGAACCGCCCCCATCGCCGAAAGGCCACGCCCGCCAGTGTCGCGGCCGCCCCCAGGAGAAGGACTACCCAGAGAAGCAGCGAGCCCTCCGAACCGGCCCAGAAGGCCGCGATCCGATAAGGCAGCGAGAGATCTGAATGCCAGTTCTCGAGGACGTAGGCGAAGGATGTGTCGCCCCCCACGAGGGCGGCAAGTAGCATTGCCGCCGACACGATCGACGCGGCGCTGGCGCCCCACACGGCCAGCAGGCCGACTCGAGCAGGCCTCCAGCGCCCTGAGCGCAAGCCAACAGTGAGTAGGACGACGGCCGCGACCAGAAGGGCGAGACAGAGGATGAGAGACGTGTCGCCGGCGACTCTCACGGGCGAGGCGATAGCGTTGGCGATCTGGTCGCCTCGTACTTCGAGGGGCACTTCGTCTGCAACTCCTCGGCCCGAATGAGGCCTGCACCAGCGTCGTAGACGCCGAGCACGACGACGTCAGCACGAGGGGCGAACGTGTCAGGCACAGCGCCCTCGTAGACCACCTCAATCGTGTCAGGTGCGCCGGTGAGATCGGAGATCGCGAAGCTCTGGATCGCGCCGTCGCTTTCGATGCTCCCGTCGACCACCCGTCCGGCGACCCTGACCATCTCATCGTCGAGCTCACTCCCCCGCAGCTCTCCCACCTGTCGGTAGTAGCCGCCCTGACTGCGGACCAGCCAGACGACGCCAGCAGCGAAGGCGACGGCGAGGACGACTACGATAATCATCAGACGGCGGCGAATTCTTCGGTCCATGCACGCCGATTCTACCCCACCGACTCTGCGCGAATGTATCGCATCACCCAGCAATCTGTTCACACCCTGATCTCCTGCCATGACCAGCTCCGGAGTAGGGGCCCGGGGTCCATAGTCGCTCCGATCGAAGCCGGCGACGCGATTTCCTTCAGGCTCCGGCAGTCGTCACTCTCAGGTTCCCCGCACACTGGCTGGCCGCGATGTTGGACGCAGGCATCAGACAAACGCCGTAGTCCATCCAGCACGCTGAGGTCGCTTCGGTCGAATAGCCACCTCCAGCCTTTGCAGGAACGTCATACCCCCGTCCTTCCGACTTGCGGCCAATCCCCGATGCCCTTCACTGTCGCGGCAAGGCAACCCGGGCACGTCGGCTTCGCCGGGGCCGGCGGGCGTTGCGCCCGCCGGCCCCGGAGGTGTTCCGGTCGTCTTGTCCCCTCGGCGGCCTTCTTCACATGCACCGCCGGAGGGTCGCTACTGCAGGAACGGGATGATCAGCAGCGCGACGATGTTGATGACCTTGATCATCGGGTTGATGGCCGGACCCGCGGTGTCCTTGTACGGGTCGCCGACCGTGTCGCCGGTGACCGCGGCGGCATGGGCTTCCGAGCCCTTGCCGCCGAAGTTGCCGTCCTCGATGAGCTTCTTGGCGTTGTCCCAGGCACCACCGC
>Ga0209164_1005252_pt1 | contig 11109 bp, 7 predicted proteins | sample MTBNYHSulfiMetaG_FD_187458 | JGI IMG/M metagenome (GOLD analysis project Ga0209164, IMG submission 187458) | Enrichment culture microbial communities from rom New York Harbor, USA that are MTBE-degrading - MTBE-NYH (New York Harbor Sulfidogenic)... | ecosystem: Environmental > Aquatic > Marine >... | reverse complement strand
AACAGATCTACTCCTCCCCCATCCGGATCAGCGAGGAGGGTACCCACACCCTTGCGTACCGCTCGGTCGACGTCCGCGGCAACACCGAGACCACACGCAGCGCCACCGTGCGCATCGACGACACGGCGCCGGTCACCACGCACGACACCGACGAGGCGTGGCAGAACGGCCCGGTGAGCGTGACCCTGACCGCCGATGACGGTGTGCTCTCAGGCGTGGACGCGACCTACTACCGCGTCGACGGCGGGCAGCTGACCACATACACCGCACCGTTCGAGATCGCCGAGGAGGGCGAACACACGGTCCAGGTCTACTCTGTAGACGTCCTGGGCAACATGGAGTACCCGTGGGATGCCAAGGTGCGGGTCGATGACACGCCGCCGTCTACGACTGATGACGCCCTCACGAGCTACGCGTCGACCGCAACCGCGAGCCTCTCCGCCTCTGACGCGTTGTCGGGCGTCGAAACAACTGAGTGGCGACTGAACTCGGGAACATGGTCAGAGGGCACAACCCTCACCATTCCGAACCAACCGGATACCCACATCCTTGAGTATCGATCGACGGACGTAGCCGGCAACGTCGAACCCACCAAGACGAAAGCGGTTGCAGTACTCAAGCGCTTCGAGCAAGCCGACCCGCTCCTCAACTACACGGGCACGTGGAAGACCGGCACCGCTGCCTGGTACAGTGGTGGCTCGTACACCTACGCCACGGCGCCCGGCTCCTACGCCGACATCGTGTTCGAGGGCACGGAATTCGGCTGGTACACCAGCCGCGGACCGTGTTTCGGCATAGCACGCGTTTCTGTAGACGGTGGCACGCCCGTCGACGTCGATCTCTACTCACCCTCGTACAACCACAAGGCCCTCGTCTGGAGCATCGCAGGACTCACTGACAGCAAACACCGCATTCGTATCGAGTACACCGGCACCAAAGATCCCGCGGCGACGAGCGCGTTCGTCGGGATAGACGCAATCGACGTGCCCGCGCACACGCTGTTGAAACGCTCCCAAGAGTCGAACGCGGACCTCTACTTCGTCGGAAACTGGAACACGGGCACGGCAACTTGGTACAGCAACGGAGCCTACAAGTACGCGATGTCTGAGGGTGCATACGTCGACGTGAAGTTCACGGGGACCAGGCTCGACTGGATCACGAGCAAGGGGCCGAGCTTTGGCATAGCGCGACTCATACTGGATGGAGGGTCACCGGTCCTCGTGGACCTCTACTCGTCGACATGGAAGCACCAATCCGTGGCGTGGCATGTTGACGGCCTGACTCCAAGAGAGCACACCCTGCGCATCGAATACACTGGTACGAAAAATCCGGCGGCGACGAGCCCCTACGTGGGCCTGGATGCGCTCGACACGGATGGCGTTCTCAGCCAGGCTGCGCCGCAAATCGACTTCGTGCGCTATCAGCAGACCAACTCGAATGTCTTCTCCCTCGGCACATGGAAGACCAACACGGGCACCTGGTACTCTGGCGGCTCGTACATGTATGCGACCGAGGAGGGAACGTACGCGGACCTGGCGTTCACGGGGACCCACGTGCAGTGGATCACGAGTACTGGACCGTGCTTCGGCATCGCCGAAGTGATCCTCGACGGAAGTGAGCCGATCACTGTCGATCTGTACTCGTCGTCGTACAGGCACCAGCGCGTGGCTTGGAAGGCCTGGGACCTCGCCGACGGGCCACACACTGTGAGGATCAGGTACACCGGCACCAAGAACCCCGCGGCCAGCAGCGCCTTCGTCGGCGTCGACGCGTTCGACGTGTGCGGAACGCTTACGAATGCGACGCCGGACATCGACTGGACCCTGTACGAGGAGAACGATCCTTCCCTCTCGTACGAGAGTGTGTGGGAGACTCGGACGGCAACCTGGCTCTCGGGCGGAGCGTACACCTACGCGACCGACACCACCTCTGCAGTAGAGTTCACTTTCGAGGGCACCCATGTCGAGTGGATTACCAGCAAGGGCGCATGCTTCGGCATCGCACGCGTCACACTCGACGGACAGGCGCCGACGACCGTAGACCTCTACGCATCAGCATGGGAGCACCAGAAGACCGTCTGGCGCAAGTGGGACCTTGAACCCGGTGTCCATACCGTCAGAATCGAGTACACAGGCACCAAGAACGCCTCGGCCAGCAGCGCATTCGTCGGCGTCGACGCGATAAGAATCTCAGGGCTGCTTCTCGACCCATAGGATCATGGGGAACCAGGCACGGCAAGGCGGTCCGTCAGCTCGAGGCGCCATGTTCGTCCGCCACCGCAGTGATGAACGCCTCCAGCTGATCGGCCAGGATGTCGAAGGAGAACCGAGTCTCCGCGAGTTCGCGGGATCGTCTACCCATCGCGGTGAGCCGCTCCCTGTCGCGTAGCAGTGACACGAGCTCGTGGGCCGACGAGGGAGATGCGAAGTCCTCCAGGACAAGACCGCATTCGTGCGCCTGAGCCACCTCAGATTGCCAACCCCAGTGATTCGCGATCACGGGACGACCAGCGGCAAGCGAGTCGAAGAACTTGTTTGTGACGGCATTTTCCCAGAAGTAGCGCTCGGGACGGATTGTCGACAGCGTGACATCCGCAGCGGCGAGCCAAGCCGGGATTGAGCTCTTGTCGACGGGTCCCACCATGTACAGAGTACGCTCGAGCACACCGCGAGCGCGCGCGTGACTTCGCAGGCTCACTTCCTCCCGGCCGCTTCCGACCACGGCAAAGCGCACTTCGGGATCGACCTCTGCAACGCCAGCGGCTAGCTCGACGATCTCTCGGGGTGCATTCACATGCCCGAGCGTCCCAGCGTAGACAACAAGGGGCCGTGAGCCCAACCAGTCATGCTGCTCGCGCACGCGTCCGCCTTCCGCACTGTCATCACCAAACACTCGGATGTCCGCACCATTGGGAATCACGACGGTGCTTACCGCGGTCGGGGACGTAGCCATCACGTGGTCTGCCATCCCTGGGCTCAAGGCAACAACCCCGGACGCACGCCCATACGCCGCACGCTCAAGCGCCGAAGCCGCGCGAACGGAGATCGGGTTCCGAAGGACTCCCATCTGAATCGGCACGCTCGGCCACAGGTCCCGCACTTCGAGCACGAACGGACAGCGCCTGACGGAGCTCGCGAACATCCCCGGCAGCGCGATTGTGAGTGGTGTGCTCGTGGCGAGCACCAGATCCGCGGGAATGCTGGCGGCCCGAACGCTCGACAGGACTGCGAAGCGAAAGAACGATCGTATGCGCGCCTGGTAGGAAAGTCCATTCGAATACGGCACGGCCAGCCAGTGCACGTTGATCCCGGATTCGGTCGATCGGCTCCAGCCGCCATGCGCCCCACTACGGTCCGACGTGACCATCGTCACCTCATGACCGCGTTCGGCAAGACGACGCGCCAACTCATGGGATCGCGTGCTCCCAGGCATATCCGGTCTGTTGTAGTACTGATGAAGGTAGGTGATACGCATGCGCGCTACTCCGTGCTAGATGGTTTCAACGGTTCGGTGCTTCCCGCCACGCTTGAGCCAATCACCCATCGGGCGCGAGGAGACGGTGATGCGTGCGCCTTCTCCCAGGACTCGGCCGATTGCGCACTCCATGCCGACGTGGTCGTGGTCGTTCAGGGAACCGTCAACATACACAATCAGCTCGTACGTACCAGAGGTTCTGTCCCAAACGAGCGTATACGGAGGGGCCTGCGGAACGTATGTGCTGACCGCCGTACGCACCTCGACAGGCAGCACCGTGCGACCAGACGGCGAACGAATGACCGCGTCCGCTCTGCCGATCACATCCCGCAACCTCCTCCACCCCCTGCCGCAAGGGCAGGGTCCATCGAGCCAGCCGCTCGTCAGGTCACCCGTCGCGTACCTGATCATCGGCATTGCTCGGTTGATCAGCGACGTGGCTACGATCTCATACGCGCCCGATTCCGTCGGCACGAGTTCGACGTACCCGAACGACTCGTCGACGTGGAACCCTTCACCGGCCGGACACTCGCTTGCCATCACGACGTTCTCACCACTGCCGTACATCGATACGACCGTAGCTGAGAAGCCGTCGGCAATCAGTTCGCGGACATCCGCCTCAAGCGTTTCACCAGTCACGAAGACGAGCGGAACCACCTGAGCGCGGACACCCTGCTGCCGCATCAGCTCCACGAGCCGAGCGATCACCGTGGGGTGACCCTGAATCGCCTTCGGCTTGAACGATTCGAGCGCCGAACCGTACCGTACTGCAGCCTCACCGGTAAGCCCATGGGAGCCGAGAACTAGCTGATGCTCGGCGGGGTTCATCGCAACTCGCCCACGGCGCCTGGTTCCGAGATAGCGCCCACCAATGGTCGCGCGCTTGTCGCCGGGCAGGAAACCGAACCAGCTGTAGAAGCCATACAGGTGGGCGGCGTTCAGTTGGTATCGTAAGAGCTCCGGCAGCACAAACCTGAGTCGCTCCCCGGTGGTGCCGCTTGTTCGATGCGCCACCACTGGGTCATCCAGGCCTGTAAGGAGCGCATCGCCGGATGAACGCACGTCCGAGCGTCGCAGCACGGGCAGTTCGGCGAAGTCGGCGGGGGTCACCCGCATCCCTGGCTCCCATCCAGCTGCGGCGAGGGAGGCTCGGTAATACGGAGAGCATTCATACGCGGTAGAAACCAGGTCGCTCAGCACACTCATCTGCTCCGCTTCGAACTGGTCCAGTCCACGGAGTGCATGGTTGCGTACTCGCTCAAGCTCCTGAGCGAACGGAGGCCTGAACCGGCGACGAGCCAGACCCCGGCCGGCGTGCCGCACGACCGGGCGGAGTACCCAGTCGGGTGCGTGTTCGAGCACAGCCGTCCTTGTCATGCCGCCGAGGCTCACGCCCCACCACCCCGCTCGCGATTCCGGATCCGCCGCGAAAGTACGCGCAGAGCACCATGGATCTTCCGGCGGTCGAGGCGAGCCATGCGCTGAGCTACGGCCCGGATACCCCCTGCCCGCAGGTCCCGACGCAAGGACTCCAGGAGGACTGTCGGATAGGTGTCGCCCATGCTCGCAAGGTACGCCTCATCGCTCGTGCCGTCCGCAATCGCAGCGTTCAGAGCTACCAGGTCGCTCAGGATCCACTCATCCGTGTCGGCACGATCGACTACCAGGTCTTCGGAGCGGCGGACCGGAAGACACTCGCAGCTGATCGCGCCCGCCTCCCATAGAACGTGAGCGATCAGCGCGATGTCGCGACCATCGGTACGCCTGTCGAAGACGAAGTCGCCCAAGCTGAAGAAGTCGGCAGATGAATTGGTGCACAGCCAACCCTGTGGCACGTGAGGGTGGTGACCTATGATCACCTGCGCACCCATCTCGCGGAGATGCTCGTGGAGCGCTCTGGTGGCCGGCGACGGGTGCGCCACGTCTCCCCCGCCAGCATGCACGTGGACAGCCACGAGTTCATGTTCCGCCCTGGCCGCGCGCAGCGCCTCGTCGAGCGGACGGCCACACTCCGCCACACAGTACTCGCTGGTCCCGGGAGGCTTGTTCGCAACCGTTGTGCCCGCAAGAACGCCGACGGAAAGACCCCCGTGTTCAGCGACCCAACATCGATATGCCTCCGACGTCGAAGTGCCCACGCCGACGGTGGCGACACCCCACTCCGTCAAGTGCTGGAGGGTGTCGGCCACACCGGAATCCAGGAAGTCGTACACGTGGTTGTTCGCGAGCGACACGACGTTGAACAAGCCCGCTACCGGACGGGCACCCTCGGGACTCACCCTGAATGGTGCGTGAGAGAATGGGTTCGGGACCGTGGACGCAGTCACGGTGCATTCCCAGTTCCCGGTAACGACCGTGCCGTCAAGCGCATCGAGGACCGCCGGAGTGAGTACTCGCCCGATATCCACTGACGCGTCGGGTGTCTCACGGCCTAGCATGATGTCTCCGACAGCGACGATCCGCACCAAGACTCACCGTCCCTCGCCGAGCAACTCATGGAAGCTCATGAGATGCACGCCTGCTTGGCACAGGTGCGAATGCAGTCGAACATCGGTCAGGATCTCGAGCTCAGCAACACGCGATCGGACGAACGGCTCCTTGGCCGGGTCCGGAGACCGATACGGCTCGGAAGGATGGCAGTATATCTCCGCGATCCCATCCCATGACAGGTGTGCAAGACACTCCCACGTCTGCTTCTCGCTCTTGCCCCCTCGGTCGAGATAGCCGGGGCTGAGCAACACATCCGCCATCGCCAGCCCTGAACGCGCGGCTTGCCGGGTTCTGAGTCGTCCACCCGCATGCGTCGCGAGACGTGCCGGCTGCTTCGCGTAGTACCGCAGGAGCACCCGTCGACGACTGCCTTCAAAACCGAGGAGTCGTCTACGGTAGCATCTGCAGGCAGGGATACCCGTCGCGCGCGCGACCTCCACAGCGGCGGGGAAGAACACCGGGTACAGATGAAGGTTCTGATGACTATCGAAGTGGGTGATCCGAATGCCCACATCGAGCAGCGCGCGGACTTGCGCCTCCAACTCCGCCCGTACTTCCCGCCGAGATGCGGTGCGGCGCAGGAGGGCCGAGCGCACACCAGCACCCAGAAATCCCCCAGTATCCGGGTCGACCAGGGTAGGCACCATTTGCGGATCGAGAATCGGGTAACCCTCGGACAGGTTGAAGTGGACACCGATCGAGACGTCGTCGCGCCGTTCGGCGAGCGCGCGGACAGCATCCTCCCTGCCAAAGCACATAGTCGCGCTCGTGGAACGGACGATGCCGATGTCCAGACAGCGCTCGATTCCGGCGTCCACCTCAGGGGCGAACCCGAAGTCATCTGCGTTCACAAGTAGTCCGCGTCCGAGACTCACTGCGGCGCGTCCCCCCGGTCCACTCCAAAAACTCCGCGTACAACGTCGAGGAGCAGCGCGGCGTCCGCGCTCCAGTCAAGGTGGGCACTCGCATACCGCTGAGAAGCGGTGCCCAGCGTCTCCAATGTCGAATCGTCTCCTGATAGCAGCTCGACCACGGCAGCGATGAAGCCGCCCATGTCACGTGGCGCATAGAAAACGCCATGGACACCGGACGCGTCTGGTGACAGCTCGTCAGCGAGCTCGACGACCTCTGTCGTAACACTCGGAACCCCAGTCGACATGTACTCGAGCAGCTTGTTGGGGATGGCTGCTCGAAACTGCTCGGTGTCAGGGTGCCAGTTCACTCCGATCCTGGCTCCGGCAATGGCATCGGGTACCAACTCCGGCCCGATACGGCCCTCGAGCATGACGCACTCCCCGAAGTCCTGGCTGAGCGCCCGGTTCATAGCCTCACGCGTTTCATCGGAAAGTCCAACGAAACGCCATGTGGTGCCAGGCCGCTTCGCTTCCACCCCGCGAACGAGATCGACAAAGGTGTCCGAGCGCAAGCTCGAGATGGTTCCGACATGAATGACGTCGTAGCGCTTCCCTCCGCCCTGTCCTGCGAGAGACGCGAACAAGCGTGTGTCGGGAGTGTTTCGTACGACTTCCACGCGACACCCGCCGGCCTCCCGAAAGGGCTGTGCCTGTCGCTCGGTGGTCGTGATCACGGCGTCGAACGTGCGCGCAACCAGTCGATTCACGCCCTCCATCAACCGCTTCACAATCGGACGAGACCAGCGAGGTAACCAGTGTTTCGACAGCATGACCTCGGGGAAGCTCTCGTGGTTGTCGTAAACGATGCGCTTGCCGAATGTCCGCCCAAGGATGAGTGTAGCCGGAATCATCTCGGGATCGTGGATGTACAACAGGTCGGCGCCGCGACGAACGGCCTGTGCGGTGAGGACCCAGGGTGCGACCGTCATGCGTACCAGCCTTGAGACACCCAGCCTCGGAGCGACAATCGTGCGAAGATTCTCGCCTTCGACGCGCGCGGGACCTCGTGTTCCGAGTACCGTCACCGGCCAGTACAGCGCCATGGTGCGCGCCTCGCGAACGTATACGCGCATGTCGTCCACCGGATGTGCGGATACCACTACAGCGACCGACGGAGTGGCGGCAAGGCTCACGACACGGCCCCGTCCACCTCACGACCATGGCGTGCCTCGGTCGAATCAAGTCCCTTATCAGGGACGAAGGCCAGCGGTATGAAGCAGTACATCAGCCGATGACCATTGATGTCGCTTGAGACCATCGCGTTGGCTATGCCGAACACGAGGGCCATGAACACGAACGCGACGCCGAGATCGCCGGGGTTCCTGATCACCGCCCTCGCAGACCTTGCGACGGCCATGGCAAGGAGAGCTGCCATCAGTCCTGAAACGAGAATCCCGTTCTCAGACGAGAGCTCGAGAAGCAGATTGTGGGGATACCGCAGCAGCGGCTCAACGCTTGCGAATCCCCCCGTCCCCACCCCAACGAGAGGATTCTCGCCGGTCAACACGGCGGCTGCAGCTAGCAGGCGAACGCGCGTCAGAGCGGACTGTCCTGGGTCGTCGGTGAAGACGCGCGCAAGGCGATCTATCGCCACCTCGGGGACGACCTGCCACGCCATGAGAGCAGCAAGCGCCACCAATGCCACTGCTAGCGCCACGGTACCTCGACGACCTCCCGCAGACACAAGTCGAAGTACCAGTAGCGAGCCGAAGGCCACGACTACTGCAGCAACCGGCCCACGAGAACCGGAGCCGATGAGTGCGATCATGGCAATCGACCCAGCTGCGGCGGCAAACACACGTGCTGGGGTTCGCTGGTGAGCGAGTACGGCTGCGACAGCAAGGACTGCAATGCCTGCTGCGCGACCGAGCCAGATGGTGTCGGACCCAGCCGCGACGTAGCGACCGTATGCCACTGGAGAGCCTCCGAGCAGCAGTGCGTGAACGCTGAGCGCTACTCCGATGCCTGCGAGCGAGTACATGAATGCGCCTAGGCCCTCCCTGCGCACAAGGACCAGCGGGGAGAAGACAGCGATCACGCCCATGGTCACGAAACGCAGTGCTTTGTCGAGGCCGTACTCAGGGGCCGGCGAGTGGACCACACCCGCAAGTATCAGGACGGCAATCGCAACAAACAGCAGCAGCGGTCGCGGTATTTCCGGGAACTCGCGCTCGCGCGCCATCTGCACCAACGAAAGGCCGACTACAACTATGCCGAATAGAATCGAGAGGTCGAACGGTGTTGGAACCACGGCTTTGAAGGCACCAGCCGTGAGAAACAGCGCAAGAATCGACTGTGGCCAGCGAAGCCCGGCAGCGACGGTAACGAATAAGACCACGATACCTGCGCTCACCGCCGAATCAACTCGCAGCAATCCAATCGCGAGTCCGAGTAGTGCCGCCACCAAGAACGACGCGATTCGCGGGGCAAGGCGTGCTGCGGGTCGAGACATCTCACGCCCCCCTGAGTCTTCTGAGACGCTCGGGAAGACCCGTTTCGGCCGGGGCAGTCAAGGCCGCAAGTGCCAGTCCACCGACCCCAGCTGTCAGTGCCAGAAGGACCTGAAGGACATCCGAGACATCGGTACCTGCGACGGCAACGAGCCCGAGGCCCGAAAGAGCACCGAACGCGGCAACCGGCCACAGCTCGCGAACACTGATCCTCGGACGATGACGGTATACCACCACACCGAAGACCCAGGTCCCGGCGACGACCTGGCCCATAACGAAGGCAACGCTCATCTGAGCAGGTGATGTCGTCCCCACCATGAACGTTGCAGCCAGAGTCACCACGAGCCCAGACATCGCAGCGTACGTGCTGACCGGAGCCCGCACCGTCGCGTCGGTGACGCTGGTCAGAACGTTGTACGCCACATAGAAGGGAATGCTCAGGAGGACGATTCGGATCGCACCCACCGCCGGCTCGAATCCCGGTCCCAGCCACACATGTGTTGCTGCGCGCGCCACAGCCAGCCCGATCGGGATACCCAACAGGCAGAACGCGCCCATGACGTAAATGAATGCCGCCGACAGACGTGAGATGCCCGCGTGGTCACCCAGCGCGTACATCTCCGAAACCCGCGGCAGCAGGACCGTGCTGAACGCCTGCATAGCAGCCGCACCGAGCTGTGCGAACGCGAGAGCAGCCAGGAGATAGCTTGCAGCGAGTGCATGCCCTTCTCGCTGGGCGAGGAGCGGTCCGATCGTCATGATAAGCCCCTGCGCAACCGCACCGGGAACACGAGGGGCCGAGAAGCTGGCGAGATCCTGGATTCTCTGCCGGAGCGCCCGCGCTGGGTTGACGCTGGCACCCAGCCACACTCGGGCAAGCTGAATCGCACCCCAGACGCACATGCCTCCACCGACTGCGCCGATCAGGACCTCAGGCCGCGTACTACTGTTGGAGCTCAGAACCACGCCCAAGGGAACCACAACGAACCCAATTATGCTCGTCAGATTCGCACGCCCTTGGAGAATCAGCCCGCGGAACGTCGCGTATGCGAGAGAGCTCGCCGCCAGTCCGAGGGTGTAGACCCACACGGCCCATACCATCGGGAGATTGACCTCCCCCAGCAGCACGGAAGAGACCGACTCCCCGCCTATGAGAATGAGCACGCTCCCGATGCACCCCGAGGCCGCGAGCATGATTGTCCCGGCCGATATGTAGGAGCGACGTGACTCGGCGGAAGCGGCAGCGAGTTGTCTGGCGAGCCCAAGTGTAAGTCCCATAGACACGACCGGCAGCGCAGAAGCCGCCACCCTACGCGCGAGGTTGTATGAACCGAAGAGCTCCACGGCCCTGCGCGCAAGCACTGCAGCGACGAATGCGTTCCCGAACAGAACCGCGACCTGCGTGACTGCTGTCCACACCAGGTCAGCTGTAAGCCTCTTGCGTCCGCTGCGCTCTCCTGACGCTTCCCGGATCGCGACTCGCCCCTTTGGATGCGTCACAGCCCTCTCGCAAGCATCTCCAACAGCCCCCACCCGAAGTACTGGTCGAGGAAGTACACGGCTGCAAGCGCGATAGCCACCGCGAGCAAGAATCCCAACATCACACTCACCACTCGACCGACCCCTCGCGCTATCGTGCGTCCGGGACTCGCTCCGGGCACCCACTTCTCGTCCTCGGCCGACTCGCCCTTGGCCTCCGCGCGGGTCTTCGCCTTCCCGCTGTCACGCCCAGCGTAATGCGCGGCGTAGTAGCCGGCGTAGTAGTAACCCCCAGCGTAGTA
>Ga0209164_1005251_pt1 | contig 11110 bp, 11 predicted proteins | sample MTBNYHSulfiMetaG_FD_187458 | JGI IMG/M metagenome (GOLD analysis project Ga0209164, IMG submission 187458) | Enrichment culture microbial communities from rom New York Harbor, USA that are MTBE-degrading - MTBE-NYH (New York Harbor Sulfidogenic)... | ecosystem: Environmental > Aquatic > Marine >... | reverse complement strand
ATACTTGGCTGGTGCATTACAATACCGAAAGACCTCACCAGGGCTATCGCAATATGGGACGCAGACCGATTGAAACAGTTGATTTATTTTTATCTAAAAATGTTAGGAAAGATGCCTAGTTATACAATTTATGGGATGTTTCTTTTTTTAAATAAATGGTCGTGGCTTCACCGGAAGTGAAGATTCTGTTCTCATCCACATCAAAGCCCATCTTGCGGATTTTTTCTGCGTAAATGCCGCCATGTTTGGATGAATTGTTAGTCAGGAATAAATAATCAATTTCTTTTTCTTCGAGATACGCCATGAATTCAAGCGCTCCCGGTAGCAGGTGATCCCCCAGGTAAAATGTACCATCCATGTCCAACATGAAACATTTAATGTTATGCAGGTCTTTGGTCAAGTTGTAATCCTTTCTCGAAGAATTGTTCCTATGAGTGTCGGAATCAAATTATAAGTTACTGGAATAACGATATCAAAGCAATTCACGATAGCTCATTGCATTGACTGGTTTATACTTGAATCCATCGGGTAGATTATGCAATTCACTGATTTCACTTTCCTTTTCATTTTCCTGCCTGCATTCTCAATTGTATTTTTTATACTGCCCAAACAGCTAAAAGTCATTTGGATCTTCATCGGTTCCTCAATTTTTTATTTTTGGGCTGAACCCCTTTATTTTTGGATGTTGCTTCTTCTGGTTTTCATTAATTATTCTTTTGCTGTCCTGATCAAAAAGACGTCCTCCAACCAAATACTATCAAAGATAATCTTGGCTTTGATTATTTTGATTGACCTAGGATTGATGGTTTTTCTCAGGGATTCAAGTCTGGTATCACGCGTTCTGAACCTGCAAATTTCTTCGCCTTCGATCACCGAAAGCTTGTTTTTCCCTTTAGGTATCTCTTTTATTACATTCTCTTTTTTATCGTATCTTCTGGATGTTTCCAAAGATCCAACAATTGGGCAGGGCAGCCTGTTTCAATTCGCGAATTTCATCCTTTTTTTTCCGAAAATTCAACAAGGTCCAATTCAGGATTTTTCCGGATTTCAAAAAAGTATTGCAGAGTTAGACATTTCCACATCCAAAATTTACATTGGCATAACGCGCTTTATCCGCGGATTGTCGAAGAAGGTGCTGATTGCCGACAATTTGGCCCCTGTGGCGGACTCGGTCTTTTCAGCCAATTTATCCCAAGTCGGATTGGGGCTCTCATGGTATGGGTTGATCGCTTTCGCTTTGCAAATATACTTTGACTTTTCTGGCTATACAGACATGGCAATCGGTCTGGGATCTGCGTTAGGTTTTAACCTACCCGAGAATTTCAATGCACCATATTCATGCGTGAGTGTGGCGGATTTCTGGCGCCGCTGGCACATGACCCTCACTGCCTGGTTTAGAAAATATATTTTCTTTCCATTGGAGTTCAGATTCCGTCAGCTGGGCAGTATAAGGCAGCCATTGAATTTATTGATAGTTTTTCTTCTTACCGGAGCATGGCACGGCATTAGTCCGAATTTCCTGGTTTGGGGTGGTTATTTTGGATTTCTTCTTGCCATCGAATCCATGGGTTTGGGCAGATGGTTAAAACGAGCGCCTCTTTTTATCCAGCATTTCTATGCTTTATTAATGGTTCTTTTTGGTTGGGTGTTTTTCCGCTTGCGGAAACCAGATAGTTGGGGATTGTTTTTTGGTTCACTGTTCGGGATGAATGGAATGACCGGAAATGTTACCGCCCGTACATTAAACATTCTTGGCTATCTACCCATTGTTGTCATTGCTGTTATTCTCTGCATCCCCTTGCCCTCAATAAATAATATTTTTGAAAATAAAATAATTAAAGTCTTTACTACCGCCCTTCAAATTGTTTTATTTATCTTATCCATCGCCTTCCTTGTAGAAGGCGGTTATCAGGCATTTTTGTACAGGCGGTTTTAAGATCTTATGCGAAAACATCCTGAGTCAAAAGATTTATTCCAATATCTCTTAATTCTAGCTTTTGGAATCATATTAATTTCAGCACCCTTTTATTGGCTTGCATTTCCACAGAGGCTTGAAACTTTTTCTGAGATCGAAAACGCCAAATTAGATCAATTTCCCCAACTCGATCTAAATAACTTAAAGCAAGGTGTAAAGCAGATTCTGAAAGGCAAATTTCAATCGGGATTTGATCTTGGATTTAGAGATTTTCTGTCGAATGAATTTCAGGATGATCTAGAAAGCGCTGCGAGCGATCAAATACCTTTTCGTCTTTCTCTCGCATCCCTTGCCAGGTTTGTGGAACGATCCCAAATCAAAGCAATATATTCTTTTCTCCCAGACCCTGCATATCCCGCGTCGTTAGGTGTCGATTACCTTCTTGCACGAGGAAATGGACAGGTATACCTTCAACCTCCTGCTATTTGGGATGAACTACGCAGAGAGAGAGCCGATGACCGGATCAAAAACTACAGGGATCTGATTGGCCGCTTTCCTGAGGTTAATTTCTACATTTTTTATCTCGAGCGCATGGCTTATGCGCCTTACAACCCAATGAATCCCTACTTTCCACAAGCGGATAAAGGCCAATCTTTCAAATACTTCTTGGCGAACAAACCAGATGAACTTCAGGTATCCTGGATGCGGTTAAACAATTTGGACGAACATCGTGAAAAATTCTTTCGCACAGACCATCACTGGAACATCCGCGGAGCCTGGACTGCCTATGAGATCATTTACGAGATGCTCTCTACCTATCAACCAGATATCAGCCCCGCCCTTGGTTTTAAGGGTTTCAAGGAAATCAGCGGTTTGGAATTTTGCGGGTCATATGCGCGCCGCACGCTGTATCCATGTGATCCGGACATATTTGAATATATAGATATCGAACTCCCACCTCATGAGACATTTGTCAATGGGATCAAAATGGATTATGGGAACAAGCGGGCGTACTTTAATGGGGATTTCCGCAAAGACCGTTACGCTGAACATTACGCTGAATTTTATGGTTACGTGACCCCATTAGTCGAATACAACTATGAGAATTCCAGTGGCAGGAATCTGCTGATCATCGGTGGTTCTTACACGCAATCCATGCAGGAATTAATCGCCGCCCATTACGACAAAACTTTTGTCGTGGACCTGCGGGATTATGAAAATTTCCTTTTGGGTGATTTCCTCCTGCAGCATGACATCCAGGATGTACTGGTGATTGGCGATGTGATCGTTTATTTGAATGAGGGATGGCAAATCAACCCGTAAATAAAGAATCTGGCGGTGTCGATTTAAGAAAATATGCGGCACAGACAAATTTCAGGTTGGTGTTATGGTTCCTCCTGATTCTGGTAATTGTCGGATTAGGCCTGGTATGGATTATCTATGGACGAAATGCGGCGTTGTTTGGCCTGCTCTGCTTGATCGGTGCTGGCATACCCATTGGGTTGATCGCCTTGGCGATACTTGGTTTGGATCTTTTAACAAAATCATCTAAAAAATAGAAAAATTATTCGGCTGATTCTGCACATCTAAAGCCATCATAACTATGCGAAACCACATGATTTCCTACTAAAGGAGGGATGTACCAGTGTCGGTATGTGGATCGGACTGGCCGCTCGCTCTTTTTAAACGATCCGCCGCGTTCAATGAAGAATAGCCCAGTCTCTGGTCCCATGGGGTTTCTTTTAGGCGATTGCATGTAGTATTCCTCGTCATACCAATCCTGCACCCATTCCCAGACGTTCCCCGCCATGTCTAAAGCGCCGTATGGACTGGCCCCAGCCGGATAACTGCCCACTTGTGTGGTATCGCCTATGTTCCCGTCATAGTTAAGCAAACCGGGATTTGGTTCTTCATTCCCCCAGGGATATAATCTCTCATCGGTCCCCCTGGCGGCTTTCTCCCACTCCGCTTCAGTGGGCAGCCGCCGACCCGCCCACTCACAATAGGTTTTGGCCTGGCTCCAATTAACGAAGATCACAGGAAAATTAAAGTATTCTTCATTATCGTAGTAACTCCGCCGCATTTCAGAACTGTTGCGCATATGATGAACGCCCTGCTGTGGGTGGGCGCAAACACCTGCTTCCACACACATTCGGTACTGGCCCACCGTAACCTCGGTTTGATCGATCCAGAACGCATTCAAATACACCTTGTGTTCCGGCCCTTCGTCAGCTTTTCCTCCATTCCAACCCATGATGAAATTCCCGGCAGGGACATACATTTGCACCATTCCATCCGCTGGAGAAGTCTGACTTGTCCCAATGCCTTCATCGAGTGAACGATCCGCAAAAAGATTTGAACATCCGGATAATGTGAACAGAAAGGCTAGAATAAATAAGTTCGTTTTATGTAAAATCATTGTGGACATATTTACTCTAATTATCAAGGAATTTTTATTTCATCAATCTAAATGAAAAAAATTATAAACGCTGATTTTTGTAGAAAATTACAGACATAATATCACTGGTGAATAAATCTAAACTTTTAAGTTGAAAATTTTCCACTCAGTTCTGAATCTCCATTTCTTCATCTTCGGTTATAAATCAAGGTGATTCTGTGGTTTAATCCACAATTGGTTGGCTTTCGTGATATAGGCCTAAACGAGAGAAAGAAAATTTTCTAAACGCGGATTAAAGCAAGTTTACAGGAAAAGAATTCAGGGATGCAATCAAACCTCGCGCAGCGCAGCGTAACATCGGTGAAATGGAATGCGATCAGTAATGTCTTTCAAATATTATTCGGCTTTCTTCAAACCGTTATATTAGCTCGCCTCCTCCCCATAGAGACATTTGGTGTTTTCTCTGGTGCTGCTGCATTGACAACCTTGCTTGGGGGATTTTCCAGTTTTGGATTGGGAAGCGCTTTTACATATCGATGCAAGGAAACGGAAGATATCGAACAGGCTGCTGCCGTCCATTTTACGATCCAGGCGTTGATCAACCTAATCTGGGTTGTATTAATGATCTTGGGTGGATTCCTGTTCATTCGCTCCAGAGCCGACGGTTATTTCCTGACTTTTATGGTTTTAACTTTGAGTAAGTTTGCTGTGAATTTTGCCAATACTCCCCGGAATATTTTATCCAGGCAGGTTCAATACAAACGCATCGCCTTAATTAATATTGTGACAGTCTTTACCACTCTGGTAATTTCGACTATTCTCGCCCTGCTCAAGCAGCCCCTATGGGCATTAATGACCACGCATATTGTTGGATTTTTGGTGGATTATGTCCTACTGTATTTGTGGAAACCGGTTTGGAAGCCGAGATTTTTATGGATCGGTTCAACCATCAAGTATTATCTTAACTTCGGCAGTAAACAAGTACTTTCCCGTTTTCTTTCGGATGCATTGGATCATACCGATGATATCTGGACCAAATCATATTTGGGTTCTATGGCCATGGGTTTTTATTCCAAAGCATATGCTTTTGCTTTATATCCAACCAAAATCATAGCAGATCCAATCGGTACGGTTTCAATTAGTACATATGCGGAGATTGCAGGGGTAAGAGAAAAACTCTCCGAAGCATTTCACCGTACAAATGCATTTCTTATTCGATCTGGATTCTTACTGGTTGGATTACTGATAGTGGTCGCACCGGAATTCATTCGAATTGTCATAGGTGATCGGTGGATGCCCATGATAATGACCTTCCGTCTGATGCTGCCTTTTACATTGTTCGATCCCATGAAAAAGTCCATGGCAAATCTATTCATCGCGGTTGGAAAACCGGAGATCACAGTAAATATTCGTCTGATTCAGTTAACCGTAATGATTGCTGGTTTATTTACCCTTGGAAGCATATATGGGATTGAGGGGGTGGCTATCGCTGTCGACTTGATGATGCTCGTAGGGATTGCACTGATTTTGCTTCGGGCAAGAGAATATGTGGATCTCTCATTAAAAAATTTGTTCTTGTTTCCAACAATAGGTATGCTGCTCGGAATGGTTATTGTTTTGTATTTTGAATCATCACTCAATTTGTTTTTTGGAGATGTTATTTCAGCGTTGATCAAGGCATTCTCATTCTCAGCCGCATACTTTGCAATTGTTTTACTTTTTGACAGAAAAGAAATCCAATCCGTCATCTATGTCGCCAAGAAGTATTTGATCAAGAATTCCTCTAACAAAGAGAATTAAACTTTGCCCGTCATCTTCTTCAGCACTGTTTTTCATTTTGCGCCCAAAGACCAAGCCGGGGAATTGATTAAGCTGGATTGGGAAAATAAGCGGATATTAAAAAAGGCGAGCGCTGCGCCCAAGACCATAACGTAGGTGCGATCATCAATCTAACCAGGCGTACTGTCCGATTTGAAGACCGATCAATCTGGGGCGGACATAATCTCCAGTTTCTGGAAGATGGGACCGCCATTTTTAATGACACTCGCAACCAGGGAATCTGCATTATCGATCAAAAAGGATCTTTGATCAAGCGGGGAGATCTGATTCCCTTCCATTTTATAGGGAAAAAAATTTCATCATATAAAAGGTTGGAAGCAATGCGGAAAGTGCTGGAACGATTGAAACTTAAACACCGTCCGACCATCTTGCCATGTACGTTCGAGGATTGGATTTCTATAACGATCTACTTTTCGTGGGCATTTCTCCTGCTGCTGTCTTATGCGTTGATTGGAGAAAAGAAAAATTGGTAGATCGGTTTAATTATTCCACTGATATGAGAGTCTCGATCCATGGGCTTAAAATTGACAACTCCTGAAAGGAAGAAAAGACTTTCTCGATCAAGGTTAAAATAAATTTAATGACAATAATCTATTTCTCTACAGTTTTTCGATATGCTCCCAACGATCAAGGTGGTGAATTAGTGAAACTTGATTGGGAAAATAAAAGAGTATTAAATCGAGTTGTTATTAGCCCCAAATCTCTAAAGATTAATGATCCCAATCCTCGGGGAAATTCCAGGGGCGGTAGGGGAATTGCGGTTACTAATGGGAAAATTTATGTTGCTTCATATTGTGAATTGCAAGTTTTCGATTTGGAATTAAACCATTTAAAAAATATTTCTCACCCACTAATGTCCGGATTGCATGAAGTTTTTTTAGTTAATGACAACCAACTTTGGATCACTTGTACACCATTAGATTGTGCATTACTTTTAGATTTAACTACAGAGAAGATAACTAAATCCTATTGGCCGAGAGAAATGAATGCTTTTCAAGAAAGATGGAATCTCAAACCACAAGAATTGGATAAAGAAAGTGACAATAGAGTTAAATTTCTTGCTGCCAAAGAAAACGAAAATCCCAATCATACTCACTTTAATGCGATTTCCGTTTGGAATGGCGATGTGTTTGGATTATTAAATCGATTCGGCGCGGTTATAAATTTTTCAAATGAATCTGTATTAATTGAGGAAAAAAACATATGGGGCTGCCATAATTTACTATTTTCCAATGAAGGTTTAATTTTTATTAATGACACCCGCAACCAAGGTATTCAAATTTATGATAATAAAGGCAAGTTCATTAAGCGAATAAACTTGCTTCCTTATCATCCAATTAGCAAAAAATTGAAGCTTTATAAAATGACTGCTCCACTTAAAGTGTACTTAGAAAGAAGAAATCTGATCAAATATGGAACAGTCATGCCATTCTTTGTTAGAGGATTGGATATAAATGGTGACCTACTATATTTTGGAATTTCTCCCGCATCTATTATATGCATCAATTGGAAAACAGAACAATTAATAGATGTTTATAATTATTCAACAGATGAAAGAATAGCAGTCCATGGGTTACGGATAAATAAAAAAGAATAGTTTGGTTTGGATTACTTAAAACTAATAATTTTCTAATGACCTACATGAATTATCATCTCTGGAAAAAATATTTCTGTCCTCCTATTCCGATAGTCAGATTTCTAAAAAAGGCGCAAGGTTTGGGCCGGTTCATTTCGGAAAGATACCCGATTTCAGATCATCAGAATTCATTAAGCTGCGATCCGTTTTTCATCATTTCATCCGGACGGTCCGGCACCACTTTAATGCGCAGCATGCTTGTTGCGGGTGGGGAGGTTGCGATACCAGCAGAAACCCTGATCATCCATTCCCTGGCGATCAAGTATCCGCTTCTTTTCCATATGGGCTGGGCTGATCTTACTCGCGTAGTAATTTCAGATTTTGAAGGATCGCATAACTTTCCTTTATGGGAATGCAATCTTGCCCCGGCTTATGCGAATGCAGCCAAGATTCCCGCAAAAGAACGATCTCTTGCCCGAATCATTGATGAAGTCTTTAGGACTTATGCATCACAGAAGTTCCCTGAAGCAACGATTTGGGGCGACCAGTCACCCATCCATACTTTTCATCTCCCGTATATCCATAAAATATTTCCCAATGCGAAATTCATGCATTTGCTCAGGGATGGGCGGGACGTCATTTCGTCAATGGTCAAGCGTCATGGTGATGGCTACTTAAGTGAAGCGATCTACCGTTGGAAAACCAGCATAAAGAGAACTAACACATTCAAAAAGAGATTAGATAGCTCTCAGTATCTAGAGGTACGATACGAGGATCTGGTTCAGTTCCCGGAAAAATCACTTGCGGTTGTCAGCGAGTTTCTTGGAATTGACTATAAATCGGAAATGCTGGATTATTGGAAAAAGCCCTCCACTATTGAAAATAAATATTATGATTTTCATGCGAATCTGGGCAAACCGGTTTTCTCCTCATCGATCGGGAAGTGGAAAGAACGGCTATCTGAGGAGCAGCAATCCCTGGTGCTACGAGCGATCACACCCGAATTGCGGGATTTGGGATTCATTGAATAAAAATTGAAAAGCCCAATATTTATTTTCGGTAGTCACAAATCAGGTACCACTTTGGTAAGGGGGTTGCTGGATGGGACACCTGGCCTGTTTTCAATTCCTGTTGAAACCCATATTTTTGAGCACCTCGGACTTTGGGTGGACTACGAGCTAAGAAGGAATATCCCACGTGACCGAACTTTTGTCCAGGTACTCAAGAGTATTCGTTCTCGAATTGAAAGATCAAATGAAAAAAACTCAAGTTTCTCCCAATTTGGCGGGGATAGCTTGAATTCTGAACAATGGGATGTGGATGCATTGATTAATTATCTTCAAGAAAATGGTAAAACTCATTTTGAAGAAAAAAATCTCGGTGAATTCATCACTGCATATTTCCAGGGATTGTATTATTCATTATTTTCGGAAATTCCCCCGAGTTCAATGCGCTTCGTCGAAAAATCAGTTGAAAACGCAGAATTCGCCGCGTATCTGAAAGAAATTTTTCCAGATGCTAAATTCATTCATGTTGTTAGAAATCCTTATGCGACAATCGTTTCATTAAGAAAATACAATACCATGCGTGGAAATTATCCTTATTTGGGATGGATCATTGATGCGCTCGAAAACAATTATTACTACTCAATCCAAAATCCGCGTTACATTAAGGAATATTTGGTTCTCAGATATGAAGATTTGATTAACGACACGAAAGAAAAAATGCAAGAAGTCTCGCGGTTTCTTGATGTTCCATTCGATGAGATCATGCTGAAACCCACTGCTTTGGGTAAATTATGGCCTGGGAATAGTGTCAATGGAGAATCTTTCTCGGGTGTCTCCTCAAATCCGATCGATAAATGGAAAAACCAGATCAATCCTATGGAGATCTCGGTAATCAATACCAATTTAGAGCATATCCTGGATTTTTATGGATATGAAAAGATCTTCCCTCATAAATCACCTTTACTCCCATATAAACAAGAAAGCGTGAGAAATTATTTTGCCAATCGATTCTATTGGCAGATTTCACAAAAAAGACACAGAGCCGAGAAATCTTGAATTAAATTATGGGAAAGAATCGAGTTGCCATTTGCCAGCCTTTCATTATTTTAGGCGGCAGATTACAGGTGATCCTGGGAATCGTCAAAGCCCTGAATGATCTAGGCGTTGAACCGGATATCCTGACCTTAGGTACTTCATTCAAACCAGATGATATCCTTTCAAAATACGGCCAGAACTTACGTATAAGATTTCGCAAAATCTTAAACTTCGTTCCCTGGAAATATCTCCCGCAGGATTACCAGATCTTATTATTCAATCTCCTTTTGAAGTTTTTCCAAAAGGATTATGAACTTCTGATTGATTCTGGGAATAGCCAGATTTTCTTGCCAAAAAAGAAAAACATTTTGAGTTATATCCACTTTCCCAGGGAAAGTCGGATTATCAAGGGTTCCGAAACAATTGATCATCCAATTTCAATCCGTAGTGTTTTCACCTTTCTATCCGCAAGGTTTCTCCGTATGGTATACCGGATTGCTGACAGGAACCTGGAACATCCGTTTATCTGCAACTCAAAATTTACACAGCGGTCTTTGCAGGGATGCTTTCCTGAATTGGAATCCGAATCCATCCGGGTGATCTACCCGCCAGTGAATATTTCATCCTATACTCACAAACAAGGTCTTACCAGGCAGAATAGTGTTATTTCACTCGGCCGGTTTTCGCCCGATAAAAAACAATTGGAGCAGATAAAGATCGCTCAATTATCACCGGGGATAAGTTTTCATCTGGTTGGCTTCGTAAATAATGAAAATTACTTCAATCAATGCGAAGAATATATTCGCAAACATCAGATAAATAATGTCACCATGCATCCGAATGTGTCTCATGCGCAATTAAATGAACTGCTTGGTCAGTCAAAGTATTTCTTGCATATTCTCGAAGATGAGCCATTTGGCATTACTGCGGTTGAAGCGATTGCCGCTGGCTGCATTCCTTTGGTCCATGATTCAGGCGGCCAGCGGGAAACTGTTCCTATTCCTGAATTTAGATTCAAGGAATTGAGCGATATTCCGAAAATGATCTTTGAGATCGAACAGAAAGATGATCAAGAGATCTCGAAGATGAGAAAAGCACTCGTTTCAAACGCAAAGCGCAATTTTGATGAAAGTATATTTATCGAAAAGATTACACAGGTTTTTACGGAATACCTATCAAATAATTAAATTTCCACCTGATCCGTTTTGTTATACTTGGATTCAAGTTCCAAGTGCAACTGACATCTCCTGAAAGAATATCATATATGGGGATGAAAAACCGAGACATTTTCTGGGCCTGTGGTTCAGCCTCATTTCAACCAAGCTGACATCCCGGTCTGA
>Ga0209164_1005250_pt1 | contig 11112 bp, 10 predicted proteins | sample MTBNYHSulfiMetaG_FD_187458 | JGI IMG/M metagenome (GOLD analysis project Ga0209164, IMG submission 187458) | Enrichment culture microbial communities from rom New York Harbor, USA that are MTBE-degrading - MTBE-NYH (New York Harbor Sulfidogenic)... | ecosystem: Environmental > Aquatic > Marine >... | reverse complement strand
GGGTCACTACAGACGCCAAAAACAAGGCCTGAATACTGAAAAATCAACTACTTATGTCTGTAGATAGGTTGATTTTAGGGCCAAAATAACCCCCAATCTGGGATTTTTGGCAAACTTGGGTTAACATTTAATCCATATATTCCGGGCATATATGCAGTTTTCAGCTGCAATCCGGTATGGTGGCGTTTGCATGGGGTAGGTGAGGTGGTTGTCCTACTTGAGGGAATATCGAAAACAGCCGAGCAGGGCTTTTGCAGCTTGAAATCGTGTATCCCGATTGGAAGTTCCATCGAGTTCAACCGCCGCGTCTTGGTTTGAAAAGATCTTTTCGTTCATGGTTAGTGTTGATGAGCGGGTCTTATGGAAAAAGAGAGCTTCAAGGTCGTCAGAAAGACTGCAGGGCTTAGCAGCCTGTTCAATTTGATCGCCTCTCTGGCGCTTCTGGTGATCATGCTGCTTACCTGTTTCGATATCTCCATGAGGTATCTCTTCAGTCGTCCAATCCCCGGGACTTATGAAATCGTGAGCATTTTGGGCGCTGTCGTGGCTGCCTTTGCGATGCCTTATACGATGCTGCAGAAGGGGCATGTCGCGGTGGACATCCTGGTCAAGAGCCTCTCGCGGGGCAAACAGCTCGTCATCGAAACCGTGACACACATTCTCGGCATCCTCTTTTTTCTTGTGCTGGTATGGCAGTCCGTCGAGTTGGGCCTCGATATGAAGGCGGCGGGGGAGATCACACCGATCCTGCATATTCCGTTTTATCCACTTATTTATTTGATTGGACTTTGTTTTTTCGGCCTATGCCTCGCCATTCTGCATAACCTCATAGACTTCTGGAAGAAGGCGAAAAGATGAATCCAGTCCATGTCGGCCTCCTTGGCGTTCTATTTCTCGTCATTCTTTTATTTTCACGTTTTCCGGTTGCCTTCTGCATGGCCCTTGTGGGGCTGCTCGGTTTCGGGTACCTGGTGAGCCCTGCTGCGGCGCTGAACATCACCGTGAAAGATTTTTATACGGTTTACAGCTCATATGACTTGACGGTCGTCCCGCTGTTCGTTTTTATGGGACAAATTCTCTTCTACTCGGGCATCAGCCGCAAACTCTACGATGCCGCTTTCAAGTGGGTCGGTCATTACAAGGGCGGCCTCGCGATGGCGACGATCGGAGCCTGTGCGGGGTTTTCCGCCATCTGCGGATCCACGAACGCGACGGCGGCGACCATGGCCTCCGTCGCGCTTCCCGAGATGAAACGGCTGAAATACCGTGATGAATTGGCTACGGGTGTCGTGGCCTCCGGGGGGAGCCTCGGAATTCTGATCCCGCCCAGCGTAATCTTCATCGTCTACGGGATCCAGACCGAACAATCCATCGGAAAACTTTTCATGGCTGGGATTCTTCCCGGGATCCTGCTTTCCATCCTCTTCATCCTGACCATCTACATCTGGGTCTCGTTGAGGCCGGAGATCGCCCCACTGGTCGAAAAGCAAGGGTTGAGAACCAGAATCAAGTCCCTGACGGGCTTGGTCGAGGTCATCATCCTGTTTTTGCTGGTCATGAGCGGGCTCTTCCTGGGCATATTCACCCCGACGGAGGCGGGCGCGGTAGGCGCCTTCGGAGGCCTGGTCATTCCTCTCGTGAGGAATCAGCTCAGCTGGGAGGGGTTTCGGGATGCACTCTACTCCTCGACGCGCACGACCTGCATGATCTTCATGATTGTCGCAGGGGCGACGGTATTCGGCCACTTTCTGGCGGTGACCACCATCCCGAGCACCTTGTCGGGGTGGGTCGTGGAGCTTCCCCTGCCTCACTGGGCCATCATGATCGTCGTCATGTTTTTTTTCCTCATAGGGGGATGTTTCATGGACGCCCTCGGAATGATCCTCCTGACAATCCCCATATTCTTCCCGGTTGCGGTCGCCCTTGGCTACGATCCGATCTGGTTTGGGGTGGTGATCGTGCTCGTGACGGAGCTTGGCGTCATTACGCCGCCTGTAGGCATCAATGTGTATGTCGTGAGCGGAATCGCAAAGGGGGTGCCATTGGAGGTCATTTTCAAAGGGACTTTCCCGTTTGTTTTGACGCTGATCACCTACATCGTCATTATGATTTTCTTTCCGCAGATCGCTCTGTTCTTGCCAAGTTTTCTGGCGTATTGATCTCTTCAATTGGAAACGGAGGTTGTGCTTCAAGCGGCTTTTCGATGAATTTTTTTGGAGTGCGAGAGGGATTTCAGAGGCGGTGAACTTCAAGATCGAAAGGAGAGTCGGTATGAGGAAAAATTTCTGGTTCACAGTGGCGTGTCTGGTATGCGGTGCATTGCTTGCGTCGATGGGGATGGTCGTTCCGCAGGCACAGGCGGAAACCTACAACTTCACCTACAGCACGTTTTTCCCTCCAACCCACATTCAGACCAAGGTGCCCCAAGCCTGGGCAAAAGAGATTGAAGAGCTTTCCAGCGGCAGGATAAAAATAAAAATCTTTACCGGGGGGTCTCTCACGCCTGCCCCGCAGATCTATGACGGGGTGGTGAAGGGCATTTCGGATTTCGGATCCTCCGTCCTGGCCTACTCCCCGGGGCGCTTCCCTATTATGGAGGCGGTGGACAACCCGCTTGGCTACCGCAACGCCTACATCGCTACGAAGGTGATCAACGAATTGTACAACAAGTTCCAGCCGCAGGAGATGAGCGATGTCCACATCTGCTACCTGTTCGCGCATGGGCCCGGGCTGCTTCACACCGTGAACAAACCCGTCCGTAAGCTCGAGGATATACAGGGTTTGAAGATCCGCTCGACCGGCACGAGTCAGTTGATCGTGCGGGCCTATGGGGCCGCTCCTGTGGCTATGTCTCAAGGCGAGACTTATGACGCCCTCAGGAAAAACATCGTGGATGGGACCCTGGTGCCCATGGAGGCTCTCGAGGGCTTCAAACAGGGAGAGGTTCTCAAGTATACGACGCTCACCTACAGCAGCGCATACACCCAGGGCTTCTTCGTGGCTATGAATCTCAAGAAATGGAACAGCCTCCCGCCCGACCTGCAGCAGATCATTACGGATGTGAGCAAAAAATACGCTAACATAACGGCCAAGGCCTGGGAAGACAGCGACGAATCAGGGCGTGAATTTGTGGAGAAACTCGGTCATGAGTTTATCGAACTGTCCGACGAGGAATCGGCGAAGTTCAAGGAGGCCGTAAAACCGGTTTTCGATACCTACATCAAAAACGCCAACGCAAAAGGCGTCGACGGGGAAGCCGTCTTCAAGGCCGTCCAGGAAATGGTGGAGGAATTCAGCAAGTAGTTATAGTTCGGGTCGGACCAAGCTAACTGCTCGGAAATAAATAGTTATCATTCTAAATGGCGCTGTTTTTCAGCCTTAGAGTCGCCATTTGGGTTCCTGAAAGACTCTTCTAAGCAAAGTGCTGCTGAGTGATTTGAGCGCTCTGCCTTTGTTTATTGTGGTGCGTTTTCTATCTGATATCAATGAAGTTCCGCTGTGTGAAAACCGATTTCAGGTGTTCACTCAGGAGTGCTGCCGAGTGAATCGACCCGATCGATGTGGGAGCGGCTGGTCTGCGGTTTTCTCTCGCAGGGGTTGTCGTGCCAGTGCATGTATAAATGATTAAAATCATTCCATAAGATATGCCGTAGCGAGGGGTCTGGCAGGTTGGTTTCTCGACCCCGGCTGGGGCTGAAAGATGGCAGGAGCGGAGAGAGGATCAAATGCCATGGATAAATAAAGAATTTTGTGATGGTTGTCGGATTTGCGTGGATTCATGTGTTGCTGGAGCCATTTCAATAATAGAGGATGTAGCCTTTATAGATGATGATAAGTGCATCCGATGTGGTGTTTGCCACAATGTATGTCCAAATGATGCTGTGCGCCATGATGGTGAGCGTATTCCGGATGAAGTTGCAGAAAATTTAAATTGGGTAAAAACACTTTTATCACATGAATATTATTTTGATGATAGAGACAAGCAAAGACAGCTTATCGATCGTTTGCAGCGATATTTTCTTAAAAATAGGAAAGTAGCCGAAAAAACCATGGAAGAAATTGAAAGATTGTTTGTTCAATGATTTGTATAATTAAAATGATTGTCTCCTTCTGTTGAAGATTTGATTTTTTCCGTTGTACCTTTTGCCTATGGCAGGTAATGATTTCAGGCTGACTGACATCCGTGGATGGCAAATGCAGTCTTTTGATTGCATTGTTTTTTTGCATGTGAAGTTTCTCTTTAGTGTGTAAAAATGCTGTGTAATTTCAATTCATGGTAAATAATTATTGTTCGATTGCTTGGTTTCTGCACTTTTCGTTATGAAAAGAGATGTTTTTGTTTCGATGCTTGCGCGATCCGAACTTCCAGGATGCGCTGATGTTTTAAAGAGGGCCATGAAGTCGAAGGGAAATGAGGAGATGAACTCCAAGATCGCCTCCTTGGCACTTGTCGGAGTGCAGCGCCGAAGGGCAGAGAATTCAAGCTCTTGAGGAAGAGTTATTCGATGGTTGAGGTGGAGTGCATGGCACAAGCTGGCGCACCCCGGTGAAGGTAGGAGAGGACAGGCACGTTTTCTGTCGAGCAAGAAGGTGCAAAAGGCAACGGATCGGAGGTTTTCTGGATGGATAAACTGATCATTACAGCCGCTATCACCGGGGGGGCGTCTCCGGAGTCCAATCCCTATCTTCCAAAAACACCGAGGGAGCAGGTGGAGGCGACGGTCGAGGCCTACGAGGCTGGGGCATCGATCGTACACCTTCATCCGAGAAACCCGCAGACCGGCAAAGGGGAAAACAGGCCGGAGTGGTATGCGGAGGCCGTTTCGGGTATACGCGAACGCTGCGATATCCTCGTCAATGTCTCTACGGGGGGTACGGGGCGGCGCGTAGACGGTGACTGGCTTTACAAAGAAATACCCGAAGAGTCGGTGAAAGGCAGGATAGGCGTCATACCGATATTGGCGGCAAACCCTGAAACGAAACCCGACATCGCCTCATTCAACGCGGGATCGCCGGTGATCGATATTTACAACAGGAAGACGGACGAGTTTCTGCTCAAATTTGTCATGGTCCAAAGTTTTCCGGATATGGTTCACATGGCGCAGGTCATGAAGGAGCATGGCGTCAAACCTGAACTGGAATGCTACGATATCGGCATGATCAACAACTGCAAGGTTCTGAAAGAATTGGGGTCCCTCGAGGAGCCCCTCTACTTTCAATGTGTTCTCGGTGTCCTCGGGCAGATCCCGGCCACGGTGGAAAACCTTCAGTATATGGTCAGGAATATTCCCGAAGGCTCACCCTGGTCCGTCTGCGCCATTGGTCTGAACGAGTTCTACATGGGGACGGTGGGGATGATCATGGGGGGACATGTGCGGGTCGGCTTCGAGGACAATATTTATCTTTCCAAAGGCGTTCCTGCAAAGAGCAACGCGGAACTGGTTGCCAAGGTGGCGCGGCTGGCCAAGGAGTTGGACCGAGAGATTGCGACTCCGGCGGAGGCCCGGAAAATCCTGGGGCTGCCCCCTCGGCAGCCTGCCACCTGATATCAGGGCGAGTGATGAATGATCGACAGGTGCTCCTCGAAACGGTCGAGGTTTCCAAGCGCTTCGGAGCGCTGGAAGTGCTTAGCGGCGTCAACCTGAAAGTGAGACAGGGGGCTATCCACTCCATTATCGGCCCCAACGGCGCGGGGAAAACCACCTTTTTCAACCTGTTGACCGGGATATTCCCCGTCTCGAGCGGTTCGATTCTTTTCAAAGGAAAGGAAATCACGGGCCTGCCGCCGTTTCGCATCTCGCGGAAGGGCATCGCCCGCTCTTTTCAGATCACGAGCATATTTCCCGACCTTTCCGTCTACGAAAACATCCGGGTGGCGGCGCAGTCGCGCCTTGGACACGCGGGGAATTTTCTGCGCAAGGCCTCGGCACTGAAGGAGGCGATGCGGAAAGCGGACCGTGTGCTGGAGATGATCGGCCTCGCAGACAAATGCGGCCACCGTGCAGAAAACCTCTCTTATGGCGAAAAGCGGATCCTCGACATCGGGATTTCACTTGCCACGGATCCTGAGCTGCTCCTGCTGGACGAACCGATGGCAGGGCTGCAGTCCGCCGATATGCAATGGATGATGAAACTGGTCAAAGAGATATCGGATAGGATGACCGTCGTCCTCATCGACCACAACATTGACCTTGTCCTGGCGATATCGGACCGGATGACGGTTCTGAACCAGGGGATGGTTATCGCCGACGGCACCCCGGCGGATATCCAACGCAACGCGCGGGTTCAGGAAGCATATCTGGGAGGGTTTTGAGGATGCTCGTTCTGGAAGACATTCACACCTATTACGATCAGAGCCATATCCTCAGGGGCCTTTCGATGGATATCCGTGAGAACGAGGCGGTGACGCTGCTAGGCAGGAACGGGGCCGGCAAGACAACCACCTGCAAGAGCATTATGGGGATGGTCCCGCCTCGCTCGGGCAAGGTGATCTTGAAAGGCGAGGACATAACCGGCCTGCCCCCGCACCGGATTGCGAAGCGGGGTGTGGGTTTCGTTCCCGAGGAGCGGCGGATCTTCCCCAGCCTGACCGTGCTCGAAAATCTGTCTCTTCCTTTATGGGGCCGAGGGCAGGAGGGATGGACCGCCGAAAGGGTGTACGAGGCCTTCCCTGTTCTGAAGGCGCGCAGCAGACATGCGGGTTCGAAACTGAGCGGCGGCGAACAACAGATGCTTGCCATCGCGCGGATCCTCAGGGCGAGAATGGAGATCATCCTTCTGGATGAGCCTACCGAAGGGCTTGCGCCCATCCTCGTTCGATCGATTGCGTCCATCATCGAGGAAATCAAGAAGAGCGGCATCACGATCCTGCTCATCGAACAGAACACGCGCTTCGCTACGCAGGTGGCGGATCGCCACTGCATTCTCTATGGCGGTGAGATCGTCTACACGGACAGCAATGATGCTTTTCGTCAAGCACATGACGTGCAGAAGAGATATCTCGGCGTATAGAAGGCGCCTTGAGATCGGCTGGTCGAATGGTTCCAGGAAAGGAGGTGAAATCCCGCGGGTCATACGTGGAGACGGGCTGTATGCGGCATACTTGAAAGGGATGCACAAAAAAGGAGGGGTATGGACATGAGCAAAAAGTTTTTGGTAAGCGTCGTCACGTTCGGTCTTTTCTACTGTTTGACCGTTTTTCAGGCTCTTGCAGCGGATACGGTCAAGGTAGGGGTGATCAGCGTCCTGTCCGGACCGCTGGCTGTCATTGGCAACGGGGAGAAATGGTCTGCCGAGATGGCGATCGAAGATTATGGGACGGTGCTGGGTAAAAAGATCGAGCTGGTTTCGAGGGATCACGCCTACAACCCGGGTGTAGCGAACGAAAAGGCCAAGGAACTCTATGAGAAGGAGAATGTGGATGTCATCATAGCCTGCCCGAACAGTGCTGCAGCACTGGCCGTCGCTGAGCAGGCACGCCTCCACAAAAAGCCTTTCATTTCGACCTCCGCCGGCACTACTGCGCTCATCGGCGACAAGTGCAACAAGTACGTCATCAAGTGGAACTACAACGATTATATGCTCGCCACCACGGTAGGGCTCTGGGGTGCGGAGCATCTCGGAAAACGCTGGTATACCATTACCTCCGATTATGCCTGGGGCCATGATCTCCTGAAACATTTCACGGCCGCCCTGAAAGAGAAGGGCGGAGAACATGTCGGGAACGACATGGTGGCTCTGGGGACCTCCGATTACAGCCCATATATCCTGAACGCCATGAACGCGAACCCGGATGTTCTGGTACTGTTGAATGTCGGGAAGGACGCCGTCAATTCAACGAAGGCCGCCATGGAGTACGGCCTCAAGAAAAAGTGCAAGATCGTCCATGCCCTGCTTTTCGAGCCGGATATCCGGGGTGCTGGCCCCGAAGTTTTCGCCGACAACTATGTGGCTGCATCCTGGAACTGGAAAGTGGATAATCCGGGTGCTCGTGAATACGCGGATAAATACCTGGAGCGGCACGGCGAAAGGCCCCATTTTATGGCCGCCGCCGTTTACAGCGCCACCTGGCAGTATCTGGAGGCGGTGAAACGGGCTGGAACCACCGATCCCGATGCGGTGATCAAGGCCTTGGAAGGGCATACCTTTACGGATCTCTTCGCGAATCCCGGGTATATCCGGCCCGAGGACCACATGCAGGTCGCTAAAGCCCTCCTCCTGCGGGCAAAAAAGCCCGATGAGATCAAGGAGAAAGAGGACTTTTTCGAGATCGTGGGAACCCTGCCTGCGGAACAAGCCTTCGGCAAGCCGGGCCAGTTCGGCTGCCAGTTGAATTAGATCGAGCCTCGGCCGGGGGCGGGCTTTCCGAAAACGATCTCCGTCCGGAAAGCCCCCATCCCGGGGGGCGTGAGTCGGTGCGCAGAATTCTCTTCGAGGACTTCCTGTCATGAGCATTCAGTTTCTGGTCGTGCAGCTTTTCAACGGGCTCATCCTCGGCTCCATCTACGTGCTGCTTTCCTTGGGCCTCACGGTCATTTTCGGCACCCTCGGAGTGGTGAATTTTGCGCACGGGGCCCTCTACATGCTGGGAGCTTACGCGGCCTACACATTCGTGAGCCTGCTCCAAGTGCCGTTCTTCGCCGCCATCGTTATCTGTCCGATCGTTGTCGGTCTGATTGGTATTTTCCTGGAAAAGACGCTCGTCAGCAGGCTTTACAACCTGCCCCACTTTTACAATCTACTCCTCACATTCGGTTTGATGTTCGCCATCCAGGACGGGATCAAGGTCATCTTCGGTCCGGAGGGCGAACCGTTCAACATCCCGGATGTGCTGTCGGGCGTTGTCGACCTCGGTTTCATCATGTATCCTAAATATCGCCTCTTCATCATCCTGCTGACGGCCGCATTGGCCTTCGGCGTCTGGTTTTTCATCTCGAAGACTAGGCTCGGGGCTGTCATTCGTGCAGGAACGGATGACGCTGGGATGGTCAGCGCCCTCGGAACCGACATCGCCAAGACCTTCACGCTGGTCTTCGGGTTTGGGGCGGGTCTATCCGGCCTTGCAGGGGCCCTGTCCGCGCCGCTTCAGAATGTTCAGCCCCTCATGGGGATGGATATGCTCGTGGAGACCTTCGTGGTGGTCATCATCGGGGGCATGGGCAGTATCGGAGGGTCGATCCTGGCGGGGCTCATCATCGGGGAATTGATTACCCTGGGCATCGTTTTCTGGCCTCCCATGGCCAAAGTCCTCGTCTATGCATTCATGGCGTTCATCCTCATTATCCGGCCGCGGGGGTTCTTCGGCCGGGCAGAATTCTTCGAATAGACGGGGTGGGGCTCGATGGAGACAAAAAAGAATCACCTTTACTGGATCGTTCCGGCGGCATCGATCGCGCTGCTGTTTCTGCCGTTTATGACCCCCTATAAGGCCTTGGCCAGCCAGATGCTGATCTTCGCCATTTTTGCGCTGGGTTATGACATCTGTTTCGGCTATACGGGCCTGCTCTCGTTTGGCCATGCCGCCTTCTTCGGTCTCGGCGCGTATACGACGGGACTGATGCTTATCCATTTCGCCGTGCCTCTTCCCGTGGGGTTGCTGGCCGGCATTCTCGTGAGCACGGCGGCGGCGTTCCCGATAGGGTTTCTGTCCATACGGCGGCGCGGGATCTATTTCGCCATGGTGACGTTGGCCTTCGCGCAGGTGATCTACTTTGTCGCCTTCAAGTGGCGTTCGCTCACGGGCGGAGACGACGGTTTGCACGGTGTGCCGAGGCCGCCTCTGGGCCCGATCGATTTCACATCGGAACTGGTGATGTACTATTTCATTTTGTTCTGTTTCGTCCTGGCTGTCATCCTTGGATTGCGCATCATTCACTCCCCCTTCGGGAAAACCCTCGAATGCCTCAGAGAGAATGAAACCCGTGCCATGAACATCGGGTACAACCCAAAATTCTTCAAGCTCATTTCCTTTGCGTTGTCGGCCGGTTTTGCCGGCTTGGCCGGAGGGTTGTATGCCGCACTCCAGAATTTCGTGCCGCTTTTCACTTTGAGTCTGGACACGTCGGGCGACATCGTGCTCATGACGTTGGTAGGCGGCATGGGCACCCTCTACGGTCCCGTCATGGGCGCTCTGTCACTTGTTTACCTGAAGGATCTTCTGAGCACTTACACCAATGTCTGGCCCCTCATCCTGGGCCTTCTCTATGTAGCTTCGATCATGATGTTCAGACGAGGAATTTTCCGATTTTGGGGTCGGACCAAGTTATCTAGTTGAAATTAATTGGCTATCATCCCAAAATATCTCGTTTTCAAGCCTTAAAACAGCGTTTTCAGGGTCAGAATCGCCATTATAAGGAAACCGGCACTCTCTGAGTTCACAGCTTTTTCTGCTTTCCACGACTTTCCTGCCGACTCCTCTTTCACCCAATTTTTCTTTTATGTCTTCAATAAAAGAAAGATTTCCAACAGCGACGCTCTCTGTCCATCTCTCTTCCCGAACATTTTCCGTGGTCTGAAGCGCCTTCTCGACCCATCTTTGGTGTGACAGTGTCAATTGATCGCCGTCTCTAATGCCTAGCAAATGCATTAATACTTCACGGTCGATCAATCTGTATCGCTTTGGATTTTCCTGGATTTCTCTATAGCCTCCGTGAGGCCAGTCACATGGATGCTTGACGACGCCGGCCCTGACCATATTCAAATCTATGTAAACAAGACATTGAACCAAATGACTATCTGTTTGTATGGCTGTTGCGTGGTAGCGATCTTCCCAAAAAGCGCCATTTCGATTTTTTCTTTGATTATACTCCTGAGCCGTACGTCCTGCTACCAACTGAATACTTTTTGGAATGGTATCTCCACCGTTTTGGTCATAGACAAGCAAGTGAATGTGATTGGAGGTTGCGGTGTAATTCAGGATGGTCAATCCATATCGCTTCTTGGCTTCGAAAAGCCAATGGATCCATCCCTGCCGATCCCTGGAGAATTTCAGCAGATACTGTCGTCTTTCACAATAATCTGACGTTTTTTTTCTGATTATCCTGGACGATTGGTGGTGATTTTCGGGGTAATTTGGACAGACTTGTTTTGGATGATGGTCTTGGCCTTGGCGAT
>Ga0209164_1005248_pt1 | contig 11116 bp, 9 predicted proteins | sample MTBNYHSulfiMetaG_FD_187458 | JGI IMG/M metagenome (GOLD analysis project Ga0209164, IMG submission 187458) | Enrichment culture microbial communities from rom New York Harbor, USA that are MTBE-degrading - MTBE-NYH (New York Harbor Sulfidogenic)... | ecosystem: Environmental > Aquatic > Marine >... | reverse complement strand
TCGTTCCTTGGAGCCAGCGAAGGGAATCGAACCCCCGACCCACTGATTACAAATCAGTTGCTCTGCCATCTGAGCTACGCTGGCACCCTACCTTCCGATGCATAAATAGTCAATATAATTTTTTGCATGTCATATTTCAATGCCAATAATCAATCAAAAAAATCCTTTATAAGCAGCTATTGACTCTTTTTCTCAAATAAGCTCTGAATTTCATCCAATTAATCAGCGATAGTCCCATTTCCTGGCTCTCAAGAGAAGGGGATTCAGCTGACATAGCCCCTGATCACTCACGGTTTCAAAGGTTCAAGGGTTCAGAGGTTTAAGGGTTCATCCTTGTCTCTCCCCATCGGGCAAGCCAGTCTGACCAAAACAGCTGCTTTTTAACGTGCAACGCTTATGCGTTGCCGCGGGCCAGGATTCACATCGGCTTGCATCGGACCGGGTCTATTACCCAGAATGTGGTGTCGCTGAAAAGTAAGGGTCTAATAGACAGTGTCAACATCTATTTTCTATGATGGCATCAATAAATACTTGAAAAGCCCAGTTGTTTGTGTTAACTTCACCTTACATCCTTGGGGCACATTCAATATGTAGCGGATATATTTATCAAAATAGTCATAAATAAAACAGGCAAAGGAGGTATGGCAAATGGCAGCACTAGGTGGAGGACTGGCAGCTCTTATATTGGGGATCATCGGGATTATTTTGTGGTTTGGATACTTTGTCAAGGCCCTGCAGGCCGGAATTCCCATCATGTTGATCCTGGGCGGTGCCTTGGCCGTTTATCTGGGCTTTGAAGAGCTTAAAGACAAACGAAACACCCCGGACACCTTTGATGACACCACAAGCTCCCTTAAAAGCGAAGTTGAAACGCTCAAAGACGAGATCAAACAGTTGAAGGAAGAGAAGAACGAGACCGAAAACAAGGATCAATAAGACCGGTTCCAGACAACGGAAGACCTCTCCTGATGGGTTTTCCCAAAAAATTTAGAGGGTTCTGAAGAATTTCTGTTGCAGATAGGTATTATTAAGCGTCGACACTGCAACCCACCAACAGCGATGCGCATGCACGCATCTGTAATCAAGAGGCAGGGCCAATCGTTATATCACCCGCCCCTGGACATTTATATCGGAGTCGTCCCAGGGACGGGTAGTTTTTTAGGAGACAGCTACCTCCAACGCATTGAAAAAATAATTAATTTCAAATTCAGCGGTTTCCGCTGAATCCGAGCCGTGCACCACATTTTTTTCGATGTCTGTAGCGAAATCCCTCCGAATCGTACCCTCTTCAGCCTCTTTATAATTGGTTGCACCCATAAGTTTTCGATATCTGCTGATCGCCTCTTTTCCCTCCAGTATCATCACAACACAGGGTCCCGAAGACATAAAACCGGTCACGCTCTCAAAAAACGGCTTATCTTTGTGCACCTTATAGAATCCCTTTGCCTCCGCCTGGGTCATCCTGATCATCTTCATGGCCGCTATTTTTAAGCCTTCCCTTTCCAGCCGTCCGATAACAGCCCCGATCAAACCTTTCGAAACTCCGTCCGGTTTAATGATCGATAACGTCCTCTCTATCATATCCGAAATATCCTCCTTATACACAATTTGATTGACCCGGTCCTTTTGTTGCTGGTATAGAGCACCTCTATAAAAGACAACTCGGCAACATTAGTCAAGCAATTTCAACCTGCCGACCCGTCACATACGGCCCTCTGAGGCGTCCGTTTCCCACGGATCTGGAAATATACACGTCTGGATATCTACTTTACGGGCGTTCAACTCCTACCATCCACAAATGGACGTCAACACATATGGAATCAACAACGCATGATGAATCCGGCCCTTTGCGGATTCATCAGCATTTGAAAGGAAATGTCAGGAATGAACCCATCAAAGCCGACTGAAACCCGTGACGAACGGGCAAGGATGGACGCAGAGCATGTCTTTCATTTTGACTGCGGCCCCCATGTGCCCTGTTTTACCGACTGCTGTCAGGATGTCACCATTGTACTGACCCCCTACGATGTCCTGAGGCTCAAAAATGCACTCGAAATCCCATCGGACGCGTTTCTCGATACCTATACCGTCATCATCCCCAGGGAAAAACGCCTGATCCCCATGGTCGTTCTCAAGATGAATGAAACAGACAAACGATGTTCCTTTGTTACGGAAAAAGGGTGCTCTGTATACGAGGACAGGCCGTGGCCGTGCCGGATGTATCCGCTGGATATGAACGATGACGGCACATTCAGCCTGATAACCGATGCCTCACGGTGCAAAGGACTCAATGAAAACAAGACTCACCGGATTTCAAATTGGCTGGTCGAGCAAGGGGTCCCCATGTACGACGAAATGAACCAGCTCTTCTCAGAAATTACGGCACCCCTCCAGGCACAGGAACTGGACATCGATAATCCCAAGATCTATCAGATGACCTTTATGGCCTTGTACAACCTGGATACATTCAGAAAATTTGTCTTCGAGAGTTCCTTCATGGATCGGTTCGAGTTGGCGCCACTTACCGTCGAAAAGCTGAAACGAAGTGACCTGGAACTTCTTAAATTTTCTTTTGACTGGATTAAATTTGGCCTTTTTGGTCAAAAAACCCTGCACGTCCGGGAGAGCGCCATGCCCCCAACGGATCCTTCCAATGGATAACCGTCAGGAACAGGTTGAATTCAGACCCCTGAAGGAAGAATCCTTCCACTTTGCCTGCCACAGGGGAATTTCCTGTTTCACCGAATGCTGCGCCAGACTCCGCCTCATCCTGACACCCTACGATATCCTGCGGATGAAAAAGAGGCTGAGACTGACGTCCGATCAATTCCTGAGCGACTACACGGAAACCGTCATCGACCGGCGTCACCGTTTTCCCCTGGTCAAATTAAAGATGAACGGAGATCCTGCGGGAGCCTGTCCGTTCGTAACCAGCGACGGATGCACCATCTACCCTGACCGACCGGAGGCCTGTCGCCTCTATCCCATAGGCAGGGCATCGGCCATGCCGGACGGTGCAACTGAGTCGAGCAACAGGTTTTTTATGGTGGTTGAGCCTCACTGCAAGGGGTTTAGAGAAAAGCAGGTCTGGTCCCTGAAGGAATGGCTGAACCATGAGGGGGTGAAGGAATATGCTGCCATGAATGATCCATGGCGCGGCATCGTCACCTCAGTCAGGAGTCTCGGTCCTGAGGCCCACATCCCGCAGAAGCACCAGATGTTTTTCATGGCCTCCTACAACCTGGATAAATTCAGAAATTTTGTATTCAAAAGCAGGTTCTTGGATCGTTTCGAGGTCGACGCGGTTCTGAAAGAGAGACTGGAAACAGACGACGTGGCCCTGATGCAATTTGGATTTGACTGGCTTCGATTCAGCCTCTTTGGAGAAAAAACCATTACGACAAAAATTTTATGAACACGTGGAGACCGGGCGACAACGGTTCCCCTGGGGATCGCCTCCTGTACAGCCGGGAAAGGCCTGTGCAGCCACCGGGTCGCACAGGCCTGCGCCATCCTCAACAGGGAAGGAGGGGAAAACCCTCACGGACGATATCCGCCTCAGAACGGCTCACAGGAACTGCCTGATCAGGTTCTGAGAAAGGCCTTTAAGAGTCTGGCCCGGTCTTCTTCTTTCAACTCTCGAAAGATGTCGGTTACCGACTCACCGCCATCCGCGACGGTCCTCAGGTCTTCATTCGCCATTGCGAAGAGCTTATCCTTTTCCTCGTCGATAAAGCGCCGCGCTTCTTCCCCATAATAGAGTCCTTTTAGATTCTTTCGAAGCTTTGTGGGTTCAACAATGAACACCCATGCCTCTTGATAAGGAGACTCGTTGATGAGTTCGGGGTGATCCAAAAGCCGATGGTTCACGTGTGAGACAATGCCGTCCACAGGAGAAAGGACACGCGCTGTTTCATTGTCGCATCTCACTTGAAATCCAACCTCCCCCTGCGTCACCTCACGTCCCACGCCTGGGATTTCAATTTTACTAATACTTCCCATCAGCTTCTGGGCGAAATCGTCCAGACCTACCCTGACACGCCCGCCATATTCCGGTCTAGCCCAGGTGTGCCCTTCATGATAGTAGGCGTCTTCCGCCAGATCAAATCCCGCCGCGTCGTTCCGGGTCTTTACAGGGAGGGACTCCGCCTGCAGCCGTTCCTGCATCATCTGGTCAAATGAACAATTGCCGCACTCATAGGCATTGGGGCATATCTTTCGATCGATCTCACCGGTAATCATATAGCGGCACTTGCGCTGGGAGGCGGGCTGTTGCATCATGCTATCGACCCAGGTCTGGGTGAAACTGTCAGGAGGAATCTCAAGGCTGGATAGCTGCGCCGCTTCTTTTTGCCGCGCGACCTTGAGTTGCATCCCCTGGTCGTAGACACAGGTGGAACAATCATAATTGTTGTCACAGAGCTTGTATGAAACGACCCCTGCCTCCATCCATATGCATTTCTTCTTTCCCGGCGGCACGATCTTCATGGATTCATTTCTTGCGCTTTTTTCCATTTCTCCCCCCTCAAGTTGAAAAGTCCCTATTTCCATTGATTGTTGTCAGGAGAATAAGCAATGGCCGTGCCAATGGTCCTGTACTTTCTCAGGCTTCGCTTAACTGACTGATTTTAAATGTAAACATAAAAACCACAATGGCCGGTCGTCTCTTCATGAGAGATTCCCGACGTGTCTATATTCTCGGCAAACATCCTCCATGAAAAAGAAATATAGAAACAACCAACCGAATTCATTAATTATATAGCCAATGCCGAAGAATACGACATGCCGCCGAAAAATTCGACGGCCATCAATTGGCTTCTTGGATTAACCCTACAACGATAGTTAAACCTGTAGTACCAGTTTCTTTCGCCGATGTGACAGGTATGATCGAAGATTTCTTGGGTCCGCCTTACCACATCAAGTGAGGCCTGGATGTCATAATGCCTCAGGAAGCTACAGGCGGCGGGGGGAAAGGCATGTATCAATACGCCAGGTGAACAATTGAGAGCAGGTGGGGCAAAAATCCGCATGCTTCATATCGGTATCTTCAATCCTCACTGAAGAATACATCACGCACCGGCGGTTCTTGCAGTGGGTCAAACCGAGGCAGTGCCCCAGTTCGTGCAAGGCCGTCTTTTTCACCCGTTCCTCCAACAGAGGCTGGTCCGGGGGCCGGTCATAGAACTCGGGTCGAAGCCGGTGCATGGAAATGACTGAGCATCGCCCTTCCATCTCCGCCAGACCGAAGACATACTTCAGGATAGGAACAAACAGGTCCTCACAGGTCACGCCCATGAATCCCAGGGCCTCGTCAGGACAACACCTGATGAGATGTTTCAAGATCGTTGTTGAATTGAACTGACATCTCCGTTCATCATAGGCATATTCAGGCCTGTCCATTCTCGGGGAAACTTTGCACATGACGCTGCACCGCATCTCGATGTGCCTTGCGATACGCTCAAGCATGCCGTGATCCACAGAACCGATCGGGCAGATGACAACGCATTTGGCCAAACGACTTATGAATCCCCTCTTCTGATTTCATATTTTTCGAGCTTATTGTAAAGGGTCTGCCGATCGATATCCAGGTCACGGGCGGCCTGGCTGATATTCCATCCTGCCGCCTCAAGAATCCTCTCGATATGAACTTTCTCCATCCTCTTCAAGGACTTGGGAAATGTCTCCGGCCCCCCTCCTTTGCGCGAAAACGGAAGATCGTCCGCGGATATCTCTTTGCTTCGGCCGATCACCAGCGCCCGCTCAACGATATTTTCCAACTCCCTAACATTTCCTGGCCAGTCATATGCCATCAACTGTTTCATGGCAGAAGCGCCCACCCTTGCCTCTTCACGGTTCATCTCCAGACAGTATTTCCGAATAAATGCATCGGTCAGCAGGGGGATATCGTCCTTCCGCTCTCTCAACGGAGGGACCCCGATATGAATGACATTCAACCGGTAATAGAGATCCTCCCGGAACCGTTTTTCCTCAATGGCCTTGGCCAAATCACGGTTTGTAGCTGCAATGATGCGAACATCCACCTCCATCACCTTCTCACTCCCCAGACGCTGCACCTCCTTTTGCTGCAGGACTCTCAGAAGGTTCACCTGGGTCTTGAGGCTCACATCGCCGATCTCATCGAGAAAAAGGGTCCCCTTGTGGGCCATCTCAAAACGTCCCTTTTTCGTGTGTTCAGCCCCGGTGAATGCGCCTTTCTCATAACCGAAAAGCTCGCTCTCCAGGAGGGAGTCCGGGAGTGCGCCGCAGCTCACCGCGATAAACGGCATAAAACAGCGCTTGCTGTTCCCATGAATCGCCCTGGCGATCAGCTCTTTCCCCGTCCCGCTCTCTCCGGTGATAAGGACGGTCGAATCCGTCGGCGCAACCCGGGATATCAGGGCAAAGACCTCCTGCATGGCATTGCTTCTCCCGATAATTTCGTCAAACTGATAGGTCTCCTCCAGCTTTCTGCGGAGCAGGATGTTCTCCAGGACCAACTCCTTATGGGCGAGAATCTTCTTGATCTGCACCTCCACTTCGTCAGGATCAAAAGGCTTCACCAGATAATCAAAGGCCCCTTCTTTCATGGCCTGGACCGCGGTTTCCACGGTCGCATACGCGGTCATCATGAGGACCTCGGCATCGGGTCTCACCTCCTTCAGCTTCTTGAGGGTCTTGAGCCCGTCCATGCCGGGCATCTTCAGATCCAGCAATATCACTTCCCAGGGATCTTTTCGGGCCATATCAACGGCTTCCTGACCGCTTGATGCCAGGCCGACCCTGTACCCGTCCTCTTTCAGCCAGTCATTGAGGCTTTCCCGCATCGGCCGTTCATCGTCAACAACGAGAATACGGGGCATTTTGGACATGATCACTTCCTCCTTATTCAATCCCCCACCGGGCTGCCGGCGACTGCCATCCAGCCCAAGGCGTGGGGGATTGCCGTTGTCTGTCGTTGTGCTGTCCTTCCGGGAATGGGGATGTTGACGATGATCGATGGATTTCTACCCCTGTGTAAGGGGCATGTCCCCTCCCGGGGTTTCAGCCATTCGACTCCGTTCGGCAGGCCCGCTTCAGCACGCAGGAAGCAGGACCTTGAAGGTGCTTCCCTTCCCTAATTCGCTTTCCACCTCTACGGAACCGTTGTGGTTGGAGATAATTCCGTAGACTACGGACAGACCTAAACCGACCCCTTTTCCCTCCTCCTTTGTTGTAAAAAACGGCTCGAAGATACTCTTCTGGTCTTCCTCGGAAATCCCGCACCCCGTATCCGAAATCGTGATTTCAACAAAACCGCTCTTCCCTGCCGGGGAGGCTGAAACCGTCAGAACGCCCCCGTTTCCCATGGCCTCCGAAGCGTTGCCGATGAGGTTCAGAAGGGCCTGTTGAATCTGTCTGAAATCGCACTTTACCCGGGGCAGATCCGGTGCAATGTTTACGATCACCTGGATTTCTTTCAGTGTCAGATCATGAGACAGCAGATCCAGGGTCCTTCGGATGATCGGATCGATCTCCTGCGCCTTAACCTCGGTTTTGGTCTGCCTGGAAAAGGCCAAAAGATTCTTGACGATGTCTCCGCATCTCGTCATTTCCGATGACATGGTCTTCAGGTACCGTGAGATATCGTCGATCCTGTCTAGAGAAAATCGGTCGCGGCTCACAAGCTTCATCATCAGTTTGATGTAGGTGAGTACCGCGGCGATGGGGTTGTTGATCTCATGGGCAATGGTGGCGGACAACTTCCCCAGGGATGCCAGCTTTTCCGACCGGATGACCTGCTGCTGGACCTCCTTGAGCTCCTGGTAAGTCCGGTTGGTGCGCTCATAGAGCATGGCATTGTGCACGGCCGTACCGATCTGGTTTCCGATCGCCTCGAAAAAGTCCACATAATCCTCTGAAAATGCGAATTGTTCATGGCTGCATGCACACATGACCCCAACGGGTTCCCCCTTTAAAAGAAGCGGAACATAGACCGTGGTTTGAACCCCCTCTTCCAGTATCTCCTCCACGTAGGGCTCGTCCAACCGCGTAAAGTTGTTCACGATCCTTGCTTCCCGTGTGAGCACGGTCTTTCCCAGGATTCCGTCTCCAACCCGGCGCGATCGCATGAAGGGCTTATTGATGAAACCGGGAGAAAATCCCCTGTGGGCCGCCAGTTGAAGGATATCTCTTTTTTCATTCAACAGGTAGATGCGAACACAATCAGGCCCGAGGATCTCGAGCATCTTGTCGATGGTCCTGTTAAGGACCTGATCCAGATTCAGGCTGCTGCTCACGGCCAGAGAGATGGCATTCAAGATGGCGAGCCGGATATTTCTGATTTCGATTTCCCGCTGGGCGCTCTTTTTTGTTGAGATGTCCCTGATAATCATCACATATCCGGTAATCTTACCGATGATGTCTAGGACCACGCTGGAGGTAATGAGGGCATCAAAGGGCTTCCCGGCCTTCCCGAAAAGCCGGGTTTCAAACTCCGTCACAAAGCCGTCCCTGAAGAGCTCCTTCTGAATCCGGCGGAGGTCCTCAGTGTTCTCAAAGAGTTCAAGGGCCGATCCTTCGGAGGGGAGGTCACCCTTGCGCGTGTACCCCAGGAGATGGAGGCCTGCCTGATTGATCTCCAGGATATCGCCCTTAGGGTCTGTGAGGATCATCGCATCCCATGAGCGCTCAAATATCGTCCGGTATTTCTTCTCGGATTGCTCCAACTCTCTCAGTCGCTCGCCGATCGTTTCTTCCAGGTCGGCCGACACCCGGCTCAATTCATCTTGGAGACGCCGCTTGAGCGTCACATCCGTCGCCGTTACCAGGACATACGCCACATTCCCCTTCCCATCAAGGACCGGCGTGGACTTGGCGAAAAGCTGGGCCATTCGGCCGTCCTTTTTCACAACGCTCTCTTCGCTCGTGTGCGACTCCCCATCCTGAAAGGATGCTTCAACAAGGCAGCCGTCGCACGCCTCGTCTCTCCCTTTCCAGGCCTTGTAACAATAAATCCTCTGATTGTTGCCGAATTCCTTGATGAAAAGATTGTTGCACATGATGATCTGATGATTACGGTTGACCGCAACCACATAATCGGCGGTGCTTTGGAGGAGTGTCTGGAACCTTGACTCCGCCTCCCGACGACCCTGTTCCGCCATCTGGATCCTTGAGTAGACCTGTTCTATCTTGCAGACAAGATGCTCCAGGTCGAGGGGTTTGGCAAAATAGTCAAAGGCCCCTGACCGGATCCCTTCGACCCCGTCCTCGATGGATCCATACCCGGTCAGGAGGATGACCTCGGTTTCAGGCCATCTGGCCTTGATTTGCCTGAGCACTTCCAGACCGCTCATCCCCGGCATTTTGACATCCAGGATCACCACGTCCACAGACCCATTTTCGAGAATGGACAGGCACGCCTCCCCGCTTTCCGCCTGATCAAGGGTGAAGCCCCTCTTGGCCAGACGTCTGCTAAGGACGCCTCGGAACTTCTCGTCATCGTCGACAATGAGGGTTCGGATGTGCGCTGTCATAAACTTCCCCCTTGGACATTTTCTGAATCATCGGCAGCATAGAAAGGATGGGCTGTGCCCGAAGGCCGTCTCAAACCGAAAGGGCGTATGGCATCCTCATCCGTGAGCACGCATCGGGTCAACACTCGGTATGTCCATGTGTTTCACGTCCGTTAATCATGTTCCCCGACATGCGGTTCGATTACATCACAAAAGGGATTTCGGATCAAGGGGATTAGCTTGTGAAATATTTCTTGACAAGAAAAACCGCGCTTCTATATAAGTATCAACAAAATCCTTTCCATTGACGGGGAGTTTAGAATCAATAAAATATGTTTTAGCTAATCAGGAGCCAACAATGACAGCAGAAAATGCCCCGAAGGTTCAGGGTTCGGTGATGGTAGTTGGCGGCGGGATTGCAGGCATGCAGGCATCCCTGGACCTGGCGGATTCCGGCTTTTTTGTCCATCTGGTGGAAAAGACCCCTGCCATCGGCGGGGTCATGTCGCAACTGGACAAGACGTTTCCCACGAACGATTGTGCGATGTGAATTATCTCGCCGAAACTGGTCGAGGTCGGCCGGCACATCAATATCGAACTTCACACCTGTTCTCAGATTCAATCGATCGATGGCGAAAAGGGCAATTTTACGGTAACGCTGCACAAGACCCCCCGCTTTATCGATGCCAGCGCCTGTACCGCGTGCGGCGACTGTGCGGCGGCCTGTCCTGTGGTGAGGCCCAGCGAATACGACATGGAACTGGCCCAACGGAAGGCCACGTACAAGCCGTATGCCCAGGCCATTCCCGGGTCCTTCGCCATAGAAAAACTGGATAAAGCCCCATGCAGGATGGCCTGTCCGGCCAACCTGAACGTGCAGGGCTATGTCCAGATGGTGAAGGAGGGAAAATACCGGGAGGCCGTCGAAATCATCATGCGGGACCTGCCGCTCCCAGGGATATTGGGCCGTGTCTGCCCCCATCCCTGCGAAAAAAGTTGTCGGCGATTGGAGGTGGATGAGGCCATCTCCATCCGGGAACTCAAGCGGGTGGCTGCCGACCACACGGATCTCAGCGATATCCCGGTACCGGACATAGACCCAAAAGATGACAAGGTGGCCATTGTGGGGTCGGGGCCCGCAGGTCTTTCAGCCGCTTACTTTCTTGCGCTTCAAGGCTACAAGGTGAGTGTATACGAGGCCATGCCCGAGGCCGGCGGCATGATGCGGTACGGGATCCCCGAGCACCGGCTGCCCCGTTCGGTCATTGACAGGGAAATCGACAATCTGAAGCGCTACGGCATCGAGGTCCATACCAATACGTCCATCGGCAGGGATATTACTCTTGAAGAGCTGAAAGCGCATGGCGCCAATGCCGTTTTCCTGGGCTCAGGGGCCTGGAAGGGACTCAGGCTTCGCATCCAGGGTGAAGAGGCCGAAGGGGTTTACGATGTTACGTCTTTTCTCAGGAATGTCCATATAGGGGATCTGAAGAAGCTCAAAGGGAAGGCGGTCATTATCGGCGGAGGCCATTCGGCCCTGGATGGGGCACGGGTAGCGCTTCGATTGGGCGCGGACGAGGTCCACATTATTTATCGAAGGTCCCTGTCGGAGATGCTGGCGGAAC